>Ga0302178_10000117_pt1 | contig 71373 bp, 67 predicted proteins | sample I_Palsa_E1_3_FD_198790 | JGI IMG/M metagenome (GOLD analysis project Ga0302178, IMG submission 198790) | Peat permafrost microbial communities from Stordalen Mire near Abisko, Sweden - I_Palsa_E1_3 | ecosystem: Environmental > Terrestrial > Soil > Palsa > Peat permafrost | place: Sweden...
ACCGACTAAGCCAAAGCCCAGCGCCAGAAGAATCAGTGTCTTCCTCTCATAAGAGGTATCGTGGAATGCTTCGATTGTCTTCATGAATTGCGTCTCCAATTTGATATTTTTTATTAAATAGTATGACTAAACACTATTTCTTACCTTGCCTCTCGATGGGCTTCAGATCATGTGCTGCATGTACTCTTCAGATGACTCGCCACTCAATAATTATTTACAATAATAGTTATTTATCATAACTATATTGGCGAGGATTGATATAAGGATTACCCCCGGTTTCACTAGCGTTAGCAGCAACAAAGACCGGCACTAGCTTCGACCTGCGCCTTACTATTTGGCAATCTATAAAACCCCCAGATGCGCGTCAAGAACACCGGCATCGAATGCGTTCGATGATCGGACGAATTCAATTTTATGTGTGCGGTAATCGCCCACGCCTGTATTTGGTCCACATCCGAGGGTAAATTCAGTCCGATTAGGCGAAGCGAATCACCGGCTTGATGACACGACCCGTTTCGGTGTCGTGAATCGCCTCGTTAATTTGCTCGAATGGATAGAAGCGGATTAACTTCTCGAACGGAAACAGTCCTCGGCGGTGAAGTTCGATCAACTCGGGAATAAAGATGTCTGGCTTGGACTCGCCCTCGACGATACCCATCAAGCGGCGGCCGCCGCTCATAAAATGCACCTCGTCGAGCACAATCTCGGTGCCCGGCGCCGAGGCGCCGAGAATGCCACAACTACCGCGCGGCGCAAGACTGCCAACCGCGTCGCGAATCACGCCGGCAAAGCCTGTCGTGTCGAGCGCGTAATCCACGCCATACCCTGTGATACGCATGATTTCATCACCGGCGACCTGCTGCTTCGGGTTGATGATATGCGTCGCACCTAATTCATGCGCCAATTCCAAGCGAGCATCGTTGGTGTCGACTGCGATCAATAAACTGGCGCCGGCAAACTTGGCTGCCATCAAAGCGGACAGCCCTACCGAACCTGCTCCGAACACGGCGAATGATTTTCCGGCCTTGACCTTAAGCGCATTCAGAACCGCCCCCGCTCCGGTCTGCACGCCACACGCCAACGGACCCAAAATCTCCAAGGGAACGTCACGCGCTACTTTGACCACATTGCGTTCGTGACATAAGGCATGGGTCGCAAATGACGATTGACCGAAAAAATTGCCGTGGATTTTTTCACCGCCGCGCGACAAAGCGCTACTGCCGTCAGGCCGGGTTCCGAAGAAATTTCTCGGGAAAAATTCATGGCAATAACTGGCTTCATGCTCGGCGCAACTCGGGCAAGTTCCGCATGAATTGAACGTCATCACCACATGGTCGCCCGCTTGAACTTTTGTCACCGCGCGCCCTACGCGCACGACCACGCCCGCGCCTTCATGCCCCAACACCACCGGATGCGGGGTGGGTAGAAGTTGATCGCGCACCGCGAGATCGGTATGGCAAACCCCTGTTGCGACGACTCGGACCAGGATCTCGTCATCGCGAGGATCTTCCAGCTCCAGCTGTTCGAGTGACATTGGCGCGCCTTTGGCGCGCGTCACGGCTGCATTGATTTTCATCTTGTCTCCTGGGTGACGGCCCGTAGAATGGGCTATTCAAGTCAATCGGTTAAAACGGATATTGCGGCGCGCAATCCTTGCTCGTGACCCATTGCCAATGTGTGTAGGTATCCCAATCGCTAACCGCGCCCGTGCTGCTGCCGTTGCCCGCCACACCCGGTCCACCGAAAGGATTGATGCCGTCGTCATTGACGGTCTGGTCATTAATATGCAACATGCCAGTTTTGATCCGGTTTCCCACCGCAGTGGCGCGCTCGACCGAGGGCGAAATCACGCCCGCGGCAAGGCTGCCGCCGCCCAGATTGGCCAGCGTCACGGCCTCGTCGTCGCTTGCGAAGGAAACAATATTGGCCACCGGCCCGAACACTTCCTCGTCAAATGCCCGCATCCCCGGCTTAACCCCGGACAGCACCGTGGGTCGATAGAACAAGGCCTGATATGTGCCGCCTGCTTCGAGTTTTGCACCTGCCTCGACGGAATCGAGCACCAGTTGATGCACCCGATCACGCTGACGGGTATTGATCAATGGACCGAGCGCCACGGGCTCGGTGTGCGGATTACCCACCGGCAGATGACGCGCCTTGTCGGCCAGCTTGCGCGTGAATTCATCGACCAACGATTCGGCCACCAACAAACGACCAGCGGACATGCAAATCTGCCCTTGATGCAAATACACACCCCAGGCTGCGTTATTCACCGCCAGGTCCACATCGGCGTCGTCCAAGACGATCAAGGCATTTTTTCCGCCGAGTTCAAGCGCGACTTTCTTCAAATGCCGGCTTGCCAGTTCGCCGACGCGCCGACCCACCGCGGTCGACCCGGTAAACGAAATCATGCCGACCGCTTCATCCTGGCATAGCGCCTCACCGGCTTCAGCCGCCCCCGGCAGAACATGCAGCACGCCGGCCGGCAAACCGGCCTTCGCCAGGGCCTGCGCGATCAAAAAGCCGCCGCTCACAGGGGTCTGCACATCAGGTTTGATAATCACCGCATTGCCTGTCGCCAGTGCAGGCGCCACAACTCTAATCGACAACACCAGGGGAAAATTAAATGGCGAAATCACACCGACCACCCCATGCGGCACACGTCTAGCATGACTTTGGCGGCCCGCCACGCTGGGCAATATCAAGCCAGTCGCTTGCACCGCCGCCGCCGCGGCCAGTTCAAGAAAAAATATTGCTTCACGCACTTCGTGCTGCCCCTTGGGCAAGATACCGCCAGTCTCGCGGGCCACATACTGCGCCAGTTCGTCGAAATGCGTTTGCAGTATCGTGGCGGCTCGGCGGAAGATGGCTGCCCGCTCGCGCGGCGGCATCGCAGCCCAGGCCGGTTGCGCGGCACTCGCTGTCTGTGCTGCCGCGCTTACGTCTTGCGCATTGGCCACGCCGACTCGGGTCAGAATCTTGCCGGTCGCAGGCTCTTCCACGCTATACCTGCCACCCTGAGGAACACTCCAGCTCCCGGTAAAGATGCGATCTTGCCAAACAGCATGATTGAGAAAACCAGTGTCTGTGACGGTCTCCATACGACTTCCTTTTGTGTGAGTTCTTGATTTTTTATGCTTTGCTACAAGCGCTAAAACATGAGCAGATATCGTGCCTATTGAGAAAATTATTTAGTCATGCAGTGCAATGTCCCGCAGTGTCTGGCTTAGTGCGTTTTTCAAAGCGACCATCGCGGATTTTTGGCAGATCGACTCGCAAAGAACTTGATCAAATAAGCAGCACACGCTTTAATGACATAAAGCGCCATTTGCTCAAATGAGCAAATCGCAAACCAAAAGCAATGGAGACCCAATGGATCAACCGAAACTGTTGTCGCTTGCCGAGATGTCGAGCGCCACGGGCCGCATGCTTTTGCGCGGCAGCAGCCGGGATTGGGATAGCGCCATTTCGCCGAATCTCCAGGATCTCACCGAGTCTTTGTTTTTTTCCCCTGGAGACGGCCGCATCTGGTTGCATGAGCAGCGTGTGCTGTTGCTTCATGCATCCTCATTCGGCTCATTGCGACGCGACCTGATCGACACCTTGGGCGCCGAGCAGGCACGCGGCTATCTGACCCGCGCAGGCTACGTATCGGGCGCACGCGATGCGCAGCTGGTACGCGAACGCTGGCCCGATGCCGATGCGCCATCGATATTTGCAGCCGGCACACGCCTGCATGCGCTGGAGGGGGTGGTGCAAGTCGAACCGGTGCGTTTCGATTTCGATATCGAACAAGGCTATTACGACGGCGAGTTTCTCTGGCATCACTCGATCGAGGATGACCAACATATCGCCACCTACGGTATCGGCACAGAAGCAGCCTGTTGGATGGAGCTCGGCTATGCGATCGGTTATGTCAGTGGCTTATTCGGCCGTCTGGTGATTTTCCGCGAGGTCGAATGCCGCTCCATGGGACATACCGCCTGCCGCGTGATGGGCAAGACGGCCGAACAATGGGGCGATGTCGAGGAAGATGTCTACTACCTGAATCAATCGCCATTTGCCAATTCCGGCGGCTTCGGTACGCCAGCACCGAACCTGCTGGCCGAGCTGCCGGCCATTGCCGAAGCGGCCCCGGCCGACAACAAAGCTTTGATCGGCGCATCGTCGGCCTTTAACTCTGCCTGCCAAGCGCTTGGACGAGTCGCGCCAACTCGGGCCAGCGTCTTGCTGACCGGCGAATCGGGTGTCGGCAAGGAGATGTTTGCGACCATGCTGCATAAAATCAGCCCACGCCAGGCTGCACCGTTTATCGCCCTCAACTGCGCGGCCATTCCCGATACCCTGATCGAGTCGGAATTGTTCGGCGTCGAACGCGGCGCGTTTACCGGCGCCAGCGAATCGCGCCCCGGCCGCTTCGAACGCGCCGACCGAGGCACCTTGTTTCTCGATGAAATCGGCAGCCTGAGTCTCACGGCACAAAGCAAGCTGCTACGAGTGCTGCAAGAAAGCGAAGTCGAGCGAGTCGGTGGTGTGCGCGTCATCAAAGTCGATGTCCGCCTGGTAGCAGCGAGTAATGTCGATCTACGCGAAGCCGTGCAGGCCGGACGCTTTCGCGAAGATCTGTTTTTCCGGCTCAACGTATTTCCGATTCGGCTCCCCCCCTTGCGCGAGCGCCGCGACGATATCCCGCTGCTCGCGCATTTTTTCCTCAAACGCTACTGCCGCGAACACGGACGCCATATCACGGGCCTCACCATGCGCGCCATGAAAAGCCTGCTTACGTATCACTTTCCAGGCAATATTCGGGAACTGCAGAATCTCATCGAACGTGGCGTGATTTCAGCCGACGAAGACGGGGCAATCGACACACGCCACTTGTTTCATAGCGAATTGCCCGGGCATGAGCCGCTATATTCGATCACCGAGACCGGCATCCTGGCACGCACCTCGTCAACCGATGCCGACGAATTCGGAACCGCGGCACCGTCCAGGAAGTCCTCTGCCGAGACGGTCCAAACCGAGAGCACCGCATTGTTCGAACAGTTTACAGCTATGCTCGGAGACTCGGGCCTGGGCATCGACGGACTCGAACAGCGCTTGATTGCTGAAGCCGTGCAGCGCGCACAAGGTAATCTATCGGCAGCGGCGCGCTCCTTGAAATTGACTCGCGCTCAGCTCGCATATCGGTTGAAACGCAGCGCAGCGCTCGCCAACGGCGGCGTCGCTTGAGCGAATCGTGCCTGAGGAAAAACAGGCAGATACAGCGTTTATCTGTCTGTACCGATCGCTGATCTTCTCTATAATAAATAGTCTTGTCTTTTCTCAAGCGCCCTATTTACTTTTCGATACTGCCTACTCTACATGCCGCGGACTCAGCCAGACCATAATCACGACCAGCCCAACACTGAGCCCGATGCCGAAGCGTCCTTCCTGGATAATTTAGTCGGCTATAACGCCCGCCGTGCATGGCTTGCCATCCATGACGACTTCGTACGCGAGATGACAACACATGCTTTGACTCAAGCCGAGTTTAGTGTGCTGGCGACGATCAAGGCAAAGCCTCAAGTCAATTTGCGAATGCTGGCGGCCAGCTTGGCGATCGCCCCGCCGAATTTGGCGACACTGCTCGACGGCCTGGAACAACGCGCGTTATTGCAACGTCAACGCAACCAAGAAGACAAGCGCATCCAGACGGTTAAACTGACTGCCGCCGGCAGCCGTCTATTGCGTAGCGCCATGCAAACCGTGCAAAAACTCGAAACGGCGGCGACCTCGAGATTGAGCGATGCCGAACGCACCCTGCTTAACACGCTACTGAAAAAAATCTATCTCGACGCATAAGCTAGGGGCGGTACGGAAGCCGCCCGGCATGGTTAGCCCTGCAAATTAAGCAGAGCCACCGCATTGTCTTTTAATATCAAAGGACGCACTTCGGGCTTAAAGCCGACGTCCTGGAAATCGGCCAGCCAGCGGTCGGGTTGAATCAAAGGAAAATCCGACGCGAACAGCATCTTGTGCTTGAGCTGGGTATTGGCATACTGAATCAGTTGCGGCTGAAAATACTTGGGCGACCAGCCGGACAGGTCGATATAGACATTGGGTTTATGCAGGCAAATCGACAAAGCCTGATCCTGCCATGGCCATGACGGATGTGCCATGACGATTTTCATTTCCGGAAAATCGGCGGCCACATCGTCGAGATAAATCGGCTCCGAGTATTTCAGGCGTAGCCCGCCGCCGCCCGGCATACCGGTGCCCATACCCGAATGCCCCGTATGAAATACCGCCGGCAACCGGTACTCGGCGATCAGTTCGTACAAGGGATAGGCCAGTCTGTCGTTGGGGAAAAAGCCTTGCATGGTCGGGTGAAATTTAAAGCCTTTCACACCATAGTCCTCAATCAGCGTACGCGCTTCGCGCACACCCATGCGGCCTTTGTGCGGGTCAATGCTGGCGAAGGCAATCATGATATCGCTATTGTCCTGCGCGAACCCGGCGATCTCCTCATTGGGAATACGCCGCCGTCCGACATGCGCTTCGCAGTCGACAGTAAACATCACGAAGCCGATCTTGCGTTGCCGATAATGCTCTATTGTCTCGGGGATGGTCGGACGCCGCCCCGCTTTCAGCACCGTGCCGAAATATTTGTCGGCCGCATCATCGAACGCCTTGCCGAATAGATCCGGCGGCTGGCAGCACGACAGCTCGGCGTGCACATGCGTATCGATTGCAATCAGTTGTTGAAGATTCATACCGCTCCCTGCTGATATAAATAAAACCGCACGTCTGCTTAACCTTGAGCGGCCGTCATCTGGAACACAGCAACCGCTTGTTGCAATGATTCCATTTGCGACACCATCGCTGTCGAAGCTGCGGCGGCCTGCTCGACCAGTGCCGAATTCTGCGCGTTCATGGCCTCGATTTTCAACACGGCATCGCTGATTTGAACGATTCCCGCGGCCTGCCCGGTCGACGCGGTGGTAATCTCCCCCACCGCCGTGCTGACTCGGGCAACTTCGCCGACAATGGCATCCATCATGGCATCGGCTTTTTCAACCGCATCGGCGCTGCTTGAAATCGTCCCGACAGAGGCACCGATTAACGCGGCAATTTCCTTGGCAGCGGCGGCACTACGCAGCGCCAGAATCCTGACTTCGGAGGCCACCACGGCAAAACCCCGCCCCTGCTCACCGGCGCGAGCCGCCTCGATGGCCGCATTAATCGCCAAAATATTGGTTTGGAACGCGATGGCGTTAATCGTCTGCGAAATTTCACCTATTTGCTCGGAGGTCGACAGCAATTCACGGATTGAGCTTACCGCTTGCTGCATCACGCCGCGCCCCGCATGCGCTTTGTCGCTCGCCGCACGCGTCAGTTGACTGGCATGCTTGGCGTGACTGGCATTGTCGCGTACGGTCAAAGTGATACGCTCCAGACTCGCCGCGGTCTGCTCCAAAAATGTTGCCTGATTGACCGTACGCGTCGCCAGATCGTCGTTGCCGGCAGACAATTCGCGACTGGCATCGGCCACCATCGCGGCGCCGGCCACCACTTGCTGAATGATCGAGCGTAAATTATTGCGCATTGAACCGAGTGCGTGACCGAGCGCCGCAATAAAGCCGGCGCGGTGCAATGCGACCTGGGTCGACAGATCGCCTGAGGCCAGCCGATAAACCGCGTCGGCCGCATGCATCACGGGACCTGTCAGCACCCTTAGCCGACGCATCACAAAGATACCCGCCCCGACGCTTGTTATTACCGCCAGACACAGAAACAGCCGCGAGATGCCATATGCTGAAGGCGCATCAGGTATCGTAGGCGATAGACTTGCCACACGAAGTACTAACGCCACATTCAATAACATCATCAGCACCACAGCGCCGCCCGACACATTGGCCGCAAGTGCCCCGAGCCAGACCATAGCCCGCGCCACAGCACCCTTGCGACGCAAGCGCCCTTCACGCACAGTCCAACCGCGACGCGCCACGCGTGCATAGAGCGCACGCGTCTGCTGCACTTGTTCCGGCGTTGCCACGGTACGAATTGAGGTCGAACCGACATGCCGGCCACCTTCGAACACCGGCGTCACATTGGTGTAGGCCCACAACTCTCGGCCATCGCGGCACAGATTTCTCGTAACACCGCTCCAGCGCTTACCGGCATTTACGGTATCGCGCACATCCTCGGCCACACACTGGGGCGTTCCGGGCGGCGACAATTTAACGACGGATTGTCCGAGCAGTTCATCGAGCCGATAACCCAACGTATCGGCAAACGCTTGATTGACATAGGTCAACTTGGCCGCCACATCGGTCCGTGAAATCAAAAAATCGTCTGGACCAAGAAGCAGATCGCCTTGATGCTGTCGCGTTGTCACTGCCGTCTCCCGCCGTGAATTTCAGTTGTGAATTCTAGTCGCTTAAGCCATCTCCGGCCTTCGTCATGCAGACCAAAGTACCGGACGACCACTCACAGGTTATTTTTCATAATACTTATAAAGTATAAACAAATACCCAAGGGCCGCTATGGGACTTACCCTGACTAGAGCTGGAAATACCAATCAATATATAAATTGTATACATTTGTTGATGCTGGATAAACAGGCGAATCTTCCTGACAATGCAAACCCTTTTAAAACATGGAATTAGACGAATTACGCCACAACTAAGCCTAGGTACTTTCCCTTAAAAAAGCGTTTACACGGATTTTTTAGGTTAAATTGTATACATTCAGTATCCAAACATAGCAGTGCAGGAATCCTATGAAACAGCACGACGACGCCTCGCTTGACGAAAAATCATCGGCCCATAGTTCGCAGACCGTACGAACTTTACTAGCGCTGCGAGAATTGATCTTGGGCGGCGAACTCGCGCCCGGCACGCGAATTTCCGAGCTATGGGTGGTCGAGCGCCTTGGCGTCTCGCGCACACCGGTTCGCGCAGGCCTGATCCGGCTGCAAGAAGAAGGTCTGCTTGAGGCCATACCTTCGGGAGGCTTTGCTGTGCGCTCATTTAGCGAAAGCGAAATCTGCGATGCGATCGAATTACGCGGCACGCTTGAAGGGTTTGCCGCGCGTCTGGCGGCCGAGCGCGGCGTCGCGCAAGCCATGTTGCGGCAGCTGCAGAGCTGTGTCGATCAAATCGATGAAGCGCTGGTCGGTGAGTTGACACCCGAAAAATTCTCGACCTATGTCGGTTTGAACGAGCGCTTTCATCGCTTGCTGGCAGCCGCATCGCAAAGCACTCTGGCCGAGCGGCAGATCGAGAAAGTCATGAGTCTGCCGTTTGCATCGGCCAGCGCTTTTGTCATGGTGCAGGCTATCGATGAGGGCGCACGCGACATGCTGCTACTGGCCCAAGCCCAGCATCGCGCGGTCGTCGAAGCACTGGAGAATCGCGAAGGTTCGCGCGCCGAAGCATTGATGCGCGAACACAGCCGCATCGCACAACGCAACTTGAAACTGGCATTGCACAACCAGAAAGCCATGAGCCGCCTACTCGGCGGCGCACTGATACGACGCATCGGCGACTAAACACGCACCCGGACAAGACACTTTATAACGCCGAAATTGCGGCTTCGCGCAATGGCGTTGCCTATCGAAACACCCGTCAAGGAGAGACAGCATGTTTTTAAAGAACACCTGGTATGTCGCGTGCACACCGGACGAAATCGATAACAAACCGTTGGGCCGCACCATCTGCGGTGAAAAAATGGTGTTCTTTCGCGGACCGGAAGGCACGGTTGCAGCCTTGGAAGATTTTTGCCCGCATCGCGGCGCACCGCTATCGCTGGGTTTTGTCCGCGACGGCGTGCTGGTCTGTGGTTATCACGGCTTGAATATGGCCGCAACCGGAAAATGCGCCGCCATGCCGGGCCAGCGCGTGGGCGGAATTCCATCGATACGCAGCTACGCCACTGTTGAGCGGCACGGCTTCATCTGGGTCTGGCCCGGCGACTTGGCCGCGGCTGACCCCACCCTGATCGATCCATTGGAGTGGGCCGACAACCCAGCCTGGGCTTATGGCGGCGGACTCTATCATATCCAGTGCGATTACCGCCTGATGATAGACAACCTGATGGACCTGACCCACGAGACCTATGTTCACGCAAGCAGCATCGGCCAACCGGAAATCGAGGAAGCCGCGCCGGACACCCGGGTCGAAGGCGATAGCGTCATCACCAGCCGCTTTATCGAAAACATCATGCCGCCGCCATTTTGGGCAAATGCCTTGCGCAGCAACGACTTGGCCGGCGACGTACCCTGCGACCGCTGGCAAATCTGCCGTTTTACGCCACCGAGTCATGTAATGATCGAGGTCGGCGTAGCTCACGCGGGTCATGGCGGCTACAACGCACCGCCAGAAATGAAGGCGGGCAGTATCGTGGTCGATTTCATCACCCCGGAGAGCGAAACGTCAATCTGGTATTTCTGGGGCATGGCACGCAACTTCAAACCCCACGACTCCGAACTAACCGCCAAGATACGTGAAGGACAGGGTACGATTTTCTCGGAGGACCTTGAAATGCTGGAAGCCCAGCAACGCAACTTGCTCGCCAATCCGCAGCGCAAGCTGATGAAATTGAATATCGACGCGGGCGGCGTTCAGTCGCGCAAGATCCTTGAGCGTCTGCTTGAAGCGGAACAGCAATCGGCCGCCGTGCCGAGCGAAGCGCGGCAGTTCGGCTAGCGTAAAGCCCTTGTAGAAAAATGGCGCAGTGTCGTTCAGAACCCGCCTGCGCCACGGTGGACCATCAAGAGACACGACCTATGAAAGTCAAAATTACACGTAAATTCGAAGTGGCAGTGGACATCTGCGCCTTTGAACTGAGCGCCGCAAACGGCGCAGCGCTCCCGGCATTCCGTGCCGGTGCGCATATCGATGCACATCCTCGCCACGATCTGGTGCGCCAGTATTCGCTCTGCAATCCTCAGGAAACCGGCGGGCGCTATCTGATCGGCGTGCTGCGCGAACCGGCTTCGCGCGGCGGCTCGGTCGCCATGCATGCGCTGCAGGAAGGCGATGAAATCGAAATCAGCGCACCGAAGAATCACTTCCCCTTGGCGGAAGACGCCCGGCATTCGATCCTGATTGCGGGCGGTATCGGCATTACCCCGATTCTCAGCATGGCCGAGCAATTAGCCCGCGACGGTGCGTCGTTCGAACTGCACTACTGCACGCGAGAGCCGCAACGTACTGCCTTTCTCGATCGTTTGGAGTCCCCTCACCTCAAGCCGCACACGCATTTATATCACGATACCGAGCCGCCGGAGCAGCGTCTCGATCTGACAGCGGTATTGGCAAAACCGCGAGCCGGTACACATATTTACGTCTGTGGCCCTGGCGGATTAATTGACGCAGTGCTGGACCGCGCACGTCGAAACAATTGGAGCGAGACCACCCTCCATCGTGAATATTTTGCGGCGTCGCCGACAGTCACGGATAACACCCAAGAACGCGCGTTTCAGGTCAAGCTGGCCAGCAGCGGACAACTGATAGCCGTGCCGCCGGGCAGCAACGTCGTCGCCATGCTGAGCGCCGCCGGCATCGACATCGCCACTTCATGCGGTGAAGGCGTGTGCGGCACCTGCCTGACACGCGTCCTGGAAGGCGAACCCGAGCATCGCGATTTCTATTTGACCGATGAGGAGCGTGCGGCAAACGATCAGTTTCTGCCCTGCTGCTCGCGTTCGAAAACGGCGGTATTGGTATTGGATTTATAGATCGGCCGGCGCCGGCTTGCCGAGCGGCGCCGTTGCAGGTCGGCACCGCGAGCGCTGATGTTTAGCTTTGGGCTGCGGCATGCTCCGGCCTAGTTAACGCGGCGCAAGTAACATCTCCAGACTGTCCCCCTGCGCTGCGTGCAAAGCCGCCACCACGTCGGCCCGCTGTTTCAACACCACCCGCTGGTTAATCGAACCTTTATCGGTCATTTCCCCCAGCGCCAACGAGGGCGGCTGGGCCAGCAGGCACAGTCGGGCGACATGGCTGGCGCTACCGGTTGCATGCCGATTCAAGCGCTGCAGCAGGTTCGCAAAAAATGCCCTGACCTCCGGCGCGGCGACAATCTGCGCCGGACTCGCATCGTTCGGTAGTTGTGCCAAGCGACGGCAATCGTCCAGGCGCGGGAACACCATCAGTCCAACGTCGGCGCGATCGATGCCGGTCACTACCGCGTCTTGCACATAAGGTGCACCTTCCGAGACCGCGCGCGCGCGTAGAGGTCCGACGCTGACAAAGGTTCCGGTGTTGAGTTTGAAGTCCTCGGCAATCCGGCCATCGAACATCAAGCCCCATTCCGGGTGCTCTGGATCGGCCAGGGTGACCGCGTCGCCCGTGCAATAGTAGCCTTCCTCATCGAATACGCCGGCGGCTTGCTCGGCGCTGATGCGCCAGTAACCGGCCATCACATGCGGCCCGCGAAAACGCACTTCGAGCTTGCCGTCGACGGGCGCCAGCTTGGTCTCGCAACCCGGTGCGGGCAGGCCAAGGTAGCCGGCGCGCATCAGCGGCCCGGTGGTAAATAAACTGCTCGGCGAGGTTTCCGTCATACCCAGCCCGGCCATGATGCGGATACGGGCGCCGCAATATTGCTCGGTCACGCGCTCCAACCGGTCCCAGGCCGCTTGTGACAGCCCGGCGCCGGCAAAAAAATACAGCTTGACGCGTGAAAAAAAAGTCTCGCGCAAAGCCGAGTCGGTTTCCAGTGCCGCGGCCAACTCTTCCCAACCCTTGGGTACATTAAAGTACACGGTCGGCGCGATGTCCCTTAGATTGCGCAGGGTTTCGTCAAATAGCTTGGGCGTCGGTTTGCCGTCGTCGATATAGAGTGTGCCGCCGTTGTACAAGGCGATGCCGATATTATGGCTGCCGCCAAAGGTATGACTCCACGGCAACCAGTCGACCAGCACCGGCGGCTCAATACCAAACTGAGGAAAGGTTTGCAACAGCATCTGTTGATTGCTGCATAGCATCCGATGGGTCGTCGGCACGGCTTTGGGCAAATGTGTCGACCCCGAAGTGAACAGAAATTTTGCCAGGGTTTCCGGGCCGAGCGAACTGTGTTGGGTGTCGATGTCGCGGGGCTTGATTGCCAACAAGGTGGCAAACGATGTCGCCACGCGACCGTCGCGCAGCGTGGCGGCACTCGGCTCGACGCTGACCACTTCGACATCGGCGCCGGTGCTCGCTTCCAATGCCGCAGCATAGGAAGCGAGATCGGGCACCAGTATCAGTCCCGGGGTCAGGGTCTGAACCACGTGCCTCAGTTTGCCGTAATCCGACGACAGCAGTGCATAGGCGGGCGAGATCGGTGCAAATGGAATGCCGGCCATTAAAGCACCGAGCGACAATTGCAAGTGTTCAAGATCGTTGCCCGACAGTATCATCACGGGCCGCTGTGCGCTCAGATTGCGATCAAGCAGCGCTTGGCCGATGGCCCGCGCCCGCGCCAACATCTCGCCATAGCCGATACCGATCCAGTTGCCGTCAGCGCCGCGGCGTGCGGCCAGCCAGCGCTCTGGATAAGCTTGCGCGCCGCTGATCAAGCGATCCGTCAGGCGTTCGGGATAGAATCTCAGTGCTTCCGTCGAGCTGTAGTACCAGACATCGCCGCGGCATTTGACGTGGGCCGGCGCGGCACCCAATTCAACGTGCCGGTAGCGTGGCGCGGCAGCCTGCGGCGCGATGTCGACGGCGGATTGCGAAGTCATGCTGTTCACTGCGTCTCCTTGATTTTTTTCGCGCGGACAAGCAACGCGTCCGGTTTGCCATACGGCAAGCCGGCCCCTCCCCGGCTCCGTCGTCCTGTGACGCTGCGCCACGATGGCGAAGTGCACAGGACGCTGCCGATTTTTCTTGTGTTGCGCTACTAAGCTAACGCCCAGCGAATCAAATCGGGTAATGCCGCTCGCCCGATTGGATCGTGATCCAACGCAACTCGGTGAATTCACCGATCGATGCCTTGCTGCCGAAACGGCCGTAACCGCTATTCTTGACGCCGCCAAACGGCATCTGCGCTTCGTCGTGTACGGTCGGACCGTTGATATGGCAGATCCCGGAATCGATGCGTCTTGCCACTGCGAGCGCACGTGTCACATCGCGGCTAAAAACCGCCGCCGACAGACCATATTCGCTATCGTTGGCCAAACGTACCGCGTCGTCGTCGCCGTCTGCGCGTATCACAGTCACCACGGGGCCAAATGATTCTTCCGCGTAGAGTTTCATCTCCCGGGTAATGCCGTCGACGATGGTCGGCTGCATAATCGCGCCGTTGACCGTGCAACCAACCGGCAAGATCGCCCCTTTGGCGCGTGCATCTTCAACCAGCGCGTGAATCCGTTCGACCGCTTGGGCATTCACCACAGCGCCCAACACCGAGTCTTTATTGACCGGGTCGCCCGCCACTAAGGTACGCGCCTTGGCGGCCAGCTTATCGACCAGCGCATCGGCGATGCGACGGTCGGCAATCACGCGCTCGGTCGACATGCAAATTTGGCCTTGATTGAAAAACGCCCCAAAAGCAATCGCATCCACGGCTGCATCGAGGTTCGCGTCGTCGAGCACCAGCAAAGGAGCCTTGCCGCCGAGCTCCAGCAACACCGGCTTCAGATGTTTGGCCGCGTGCTGGGCAATAATGCGCCCCACATGGGTCGAGCCCGTGAAGTTGATGCGTCGCACGGCCGGATGAGCGATCAGCCGTTCCACGATGGCCGGCGCGTCCTGAGGCGCGTTACTGATGACATTGACCACACCATCGCCCAAGCCGGCTTCCTGCAATACCGAGCCGATCAGGCGATGCACAGCCGGACATATTTCGGAAGCCTTAAAGACGACGGTATTGCCGCAGGCAAGCGGCATCGCCAAAGCACGTGTGCCGAGGATCACCGGCGCATTCCAGGGTGCAATACCGAGCACCACGCCGCAGGGTTGACGAATGCCTAGCGCCAGGCTGCCGGGCACGTCCGAGGGAATCACACTGCCGTCGATCTGGGTTGTCATGGCGGCGGCTTCGCGCAACATATTGGCCGCCAACATCACGTTAAAGCCGTACCAGTTCGCCATCCCGCCGATTTCGGCAACGCCGGTTTCGATAAATTCACCGACCCGCTGATCCATCAACTCGGCCGCTTTCAGCAAGCGTCGGCGGCGCTCGCCAGGCGAGGTTGCAGCCCATGCAGGAAACGCCGCGGCGGCCGCTTCGACTGCGGCGTCGGCATCTTCGACGGTCGCCGCTGCAGCACGCGAGACGACCTCTCCCGTCACCGGATTGCGTCGTTCAAAACTGGCACCGCTCGAAGCCGGGCGATCCTGTCCACCGATCAATAAACTCAGTTCTTTCATGAAACGTCTCCACTATTATTATGGGTAGCTAGTTGCGAACCTCGGAGGCGGGCTTGCTTGGCGCCTGCCTGCCTAACGCTCTTGCCTTCCGACCGGCTTGCAGCGACGGCCCCGGAATCACTTGTACTTAAACCGCAATCAAGCGTCCCGCTTATAAGCCTGCAAGCCCGGCTTGATCGATTTATCGTCGAGAAATTGCTTAAGCCCTTGCTCGCGACCATGCTCGGGGTCGCGTAATTGCGCCTGATCGAGCTTGGCGTACAGGTAGTCTTCGTTCTGTTCCCAGGTCAATTCGCGGCTGCGTTTGAAACCGATTTTTGCGGCGCGCAGCACCACAGGATTTTTTTCGAGTAGCTTGGCGGCCAGAGCCAAGGTCGCTTCGCGCAATTGCGCACGAGGCACGCTTTGATTGACCAGACCCATTTCGGCGGCTTGCGGCCCGGTAAAGGTATCGCCCGTCATGATGTAGTGCAGTGCCCGGCGATGCCCGACGGTGTCGGCCATGGCCTTGCTGACCAGATTGCCCGGCGGGATGCCCCAGTTGATTTCCGACAAGCCGAACACCGCTTCGTCCGCGGCAATCGCCAGATCGCACGCCACCAGTGGCGAAAAGCCGCCGCCAAAACACCAACCGTTGACCATTGCGATGGTCGGCTTGGAATACATGCGCAGCAAACGCCATTGCCATTGCGACGCATCGCGGCGGATACGCTCTTGCAGGATTTCCGGGCCGGCGTCGATTTCACGGAAATATTCCTTCAAGTCCATGCCGGCGGTCCAGGCATCGCCCGCGCCAGTCAACACCAGCACCCTGGCATCGGCGTCCAGTTCCAGGGTTTCCAGGACCTGCACCATCTCGGAGTTGAGCGTCGGGCTCATGGCATTGCGCTTTTCCGGGCGATTGAACATCACCCAGGCAATCCCTTCGCTTACTTTTACGTCGACAGTCTTCCAGCGTCCTTCATAATTGCTCATTATCTTTCCTTTGATTTGTTGAGTTCGCACCTGCTTGGTATCAATATAATATCAGGTAGCCTGATATTGCAAATACAATTACGCTTCCCTGGTGAAAACCCTGACACGATGACTGAAACAACAAGAAGTGCTCAAACCCAATCCACGCCTGCCGGTAAAGCGGCGGATTCATCCATGCGCCTGAGCTATCTGATCGGCAGCACCGACCGTATGGTCAAGCGCCGCCTCGGTGAGGTGTTGGCAATCCAAGGGTTGACGCTACCGCAATTTACCGCGCTCTCCGTACTTAACGCGCGTGGTCCTTCGTCCAATGCACAATTGGCTGAACGTTCGCTGATCAGCCCGCAATCAGCGAATGAAGTAGTCAAGACCATGGAAGCAAGTGGCTGGGTGGCCCGGGAACCGGATCCCGCTCACGGGCGCATTGTGCGCTTGCAACTCACCGACGCAGGCCGGCAATTGATGCAGCGTTGTGACGCAGCGGTAACGCAATTTGAACGCGAGATGTTGCATGGCATCGACGCCGAACAGACGGCGGTGCTGCATACGCTATTGCATATTTGTGTGCGTAATTTACGAGCGATGTAGCGGTCGTCGTGCTGAATTTTGGTTATCGGCCAACATGGATGGTCGTGGACCGCGTCCTATGCAGCCCAAAGCTGTGCGAATATCACGAAAGATGCGATGGCGCAACCGCGATGCCTCAGTATATTGAGGCGATCGCAGTTGGCTAAGTAATCAAGCCTCGACCGTGCGCAAATCCTCGGTCACAGCTTCAAGCGTCGGCGTGCGGATCAAGTAGTCGAAAGCGCTCAACGCAGCTTTCGCCCCATCACCTGCAGCAATCACGATCTGCTTGTACGGCACGGTGGTGCAATCGCCCGCGGCAAACACACCCGGCAGGTTGGTGTGCCCCTTGGCATCGACCACGATCTCACCAAACCGGCTCAACTCCAGCGTACCCTTGAGCCATTCCGTGTTGGGCACCAGACCGATCTGCACGAACACGCCCTCCAGCGCCACCGTATGCTCAGCGCCGCTCACGCGGGTTCAACACAGCCATCAGGCTCAGTGCTTGCACGACGTCCGGGCAGTTATGGCAGGACAGCGACATATACACCTCGAAGCGATAGTCGCCATCGAGCGCTTTGATCTGTTCGATGACTTCCGGCTCGACCTTGGGCGGATGACCACCGGTCCAGAGGAGCGCGAGTACCAACGAGGTGAATTCGTGGCCCAGCGGGATGGCCGCAAAGCGCAGGCTTTGCTTGCCGCCCACAGGGCTCAGACTGAACGACGGCTTGCGGGCGTCGTTGCCGTCGGTGCGCAGGGTGATCTTGTCCGACAGCTCCACGATGGTCTGCAACAGCGCTTCGAGCTCGCGCGAGCTCGGCTGCTCGTCCAGCGACGCGACGCGACGATTTCGAAGGGCCGGTTCACGCGCTGCAGATAGGCTTGCAATTGAGCTTTTAAGCTGTCGTCCAACATGATGATCCCCAATGCTTGATAGGTTACAAACTTGCTATTTCGATGCCGGCAGCCTCGTCAATTCAATCACGACGCTGTGCGCCCCAAACCTGTCGCTATGCGACATCCCCAAGGGGACTTCCTGCGCCCCAAGGGCGTGGCCTGGGGCGGCGGGCCGGAAATTTGGGGCCGGAGAGCAAGTCGTTGTGCGGCGCGCTCCGAATGACTTTCTCTGGACCACGATTCAGCACAACACGAACGTTCAGTGGTACGGCAGTACCCGCAGATCCTGCTCGCGCGGAACCCAGCCGGCCCCGCAGCTCGCCTAAACCTTGCAACGCCGGGACGCCACCGGCAGAATGGCCGGACGCGCCAACGCTGCGCGGGACATCAGTTTGCGCGGTTCATCTGCGACCACGTAACACCCGGTTAGGACTACCAATCTTTTATAAAAATTTACTGAAAATTTATAACCGACTGATCAAACAAATAGGATGACGATGCGTTTACTGACATTTGACCATCCTACTTATTAGAGCCATATCATGGGATTCTACCGCAAGATTTCGGGAGAATCGATCAATCATCCTTACTACTGCATGCGTTCCGGGAGCCAGTTACTGTGCGTCCGCGACGGCTGCAGGCGCCCCCATTTAGCCTGTTCCATCAACATAAACATAAGTACTCCATATTATTTTAATGTAAGGCATCTACACTGCCCACTTCTCGTCGCACACGAATTAAACCGCCAGGCCCCGAAACTTAGGGCATGGTTCTACAAAGTGGTTTTTTGGGGTCGCACAGACGAGCGGAATCGTTGCACTTTTTAAAGATGTATTGATGACTCGGATGTAGATCGGCGGAAGAGCGGGCATCAACGAAGTACCGGAGGACGTGAGCCGCTTTATCGAGTTCTTGCAACTGGCGGCAGAAGCAGCGGAGCCAAAGAATTATTCTCTGTGCATGCAGTTTATTTGCCGGACCCAGCGGATTCAGCAAAAAGACACGCTTGTGTTCCGCTTACAATTATAATCGGTGACACATCGACGACGAGACAACCATGGCAACCTCAACCTTGCCCGAGAATTCCGCAACCCGCATCGCCCAACTCTTTGTTCGTAACTTCGGCGGCAAAGAAGGCGACATACTGGGATTTAACACCCTGGGAACCATCTGGTATAGCGAACCGGGCTGGACCGCCGATGATCAGCGGGCCGGCATCGCGTGGGGCGTGGAAGCTGGTTGGTTCGCTCGCATGGACAGCGGCATCAAGCTGAGCGGCGTGGGCTACGACAGCGGCAAGTAATCGGCACTTAACCCCGGCACTTACCCCCGGCGCTTACCCCCGGCACTTACCCCCGGCACTTACCCCCGGCACTTAACCCCGGCACTTAACCCCGGCACTTAACCCCGGCACTTAACCCCGGCGCTTAACCCCGGCGCTTAACCCCGGCGCTTAACCCCGGGGCATAACGCCGAGACTCAACGGACAGCTCGGTCCATCGAATCATTTCGATGCGTCCTGCAAGCCGTATTTCGCCAAGATGATCTGTATGTCACCCGACTTCTGTAACTGATGCAGCGCGTCATTCAATGCGCCCATTTCCCCGGCGCGCGACGATTTTCGTGACAAGGCAAAACTGTATTCCAAGGGTTTCAGATCGCCGGCCAGCCTGACTCCGGAAATCTTTTGATCGCGTAACAGAAACAAGCCGACATCCCGATTCATTACAACAGACGAATTAACGCCGTATCGTCCGCCCGCGAGTTTCTCCATCGCTCTAGGCATATTCAGTTCAATCTGGATAGTCGCATTGGTATTCAATACCGCTTCCTGCACGGCAATCGAAGTCGCCGACGGCCCGTAGGCAATAATCGTCATATCATTCAGATCCGCCGACGAATGGAATTGCCACGCCGACTGGACAAGCACAAAAAAACTGTAAGCGGTTTTGACAATCGGATCCGAAATAAGAAACGACTGCTCTCTTTCTGGAATCCGTACACTGGGCATAATGCCGTCGATGACATTACCCTCAATGGCCATCGCCAGTGAACGGCGAAAAGGCATGACGGCAAAAGTGCAACTGCGTTTTGCGCTGGCACAAACCCGCTGCATGACCTCCACCATGGCCCCAGCTGCCGGCTGACCGTCATCGCCAACGATAAACGGCGGCACCGGCTCGACCGCAAAGCGTATCGCGTCTTGGTCTGCAAATACAGGCGCCGCACAGGTGGTGAGGACAATCAGTAGCACCGCGGGAACAATCCACACTTGTCGACTTCCTTTAAAAGAGTCGCAGCATACCACCGTCTTGATCGCACCCTTTTTCGTTGATAGTGTGATAGCTTGGTGCACTGCAATAAATCTGAAACGCGAATTGGGTTAAATGCATTGCGTCACCCCTCATTCTGCTGCCGGCATTACATGCCGCATGTCGGCCTCAGGGCAATTCGCCGAGAAGGTAGCACCACGCAAGCGGCACCTGTGGCCGATCTCGGGGCCATGTCCACGTGTCAACCAGGAGGACTTATCGATGAGCATCAGCACTGAAAGTAAGACCATACAGTTAAAGCGCTACAACGTTGAGAAAGGCCAAAGTTCGGTTTCCGGTTTGTCCTCAGGTGCGTTTATGGCTGTGCAACTGCACTTGGCACATTCGGCCAGTTTTTCCGGCGCAGGCATCATCGCAGGCGGCCCCTTCCGCTGCGCAGAATCCTACCCGGGCTCTGCACCGCTGGCAGAAGACGCCTATGAACAAAACGCACTCTACATTTGTATGAATCCGCTGACTCCGTCCACGGCGCCCAATGCGCGCCGTCTGGCGGAGTTGGCTCGCGAGACGGCGGCCGCGGGTGAAATCGACGCCATCACCCATATTGCCGACGATCGCGTGTATATCTTCACCGGCAGCAAAGACACGGTGGTGTACTCGGATGTGGTCGCACGCACGCGTGACTTCTATGAACTGCTCGGCGTTCAGGTGGCACACATCGCCTATGACGACAGCGTGCCCGCGGGGCATTCCATCATCACGGACAACGCGGAAGATTCGCCGCTTGGCACCAACCAACCGCCCTATATCAACAACGGCGGCTTTATGCAGTCGCATAATATCTTGCGGCATATCTATGGTGAATTGAATCCGCCTGCCGAGCAATTAAGCGGACGCCTGGTGCGCTTCGATCAAAGCGAATTCTTCAACAATGAGGAACGCGCCAGCATGAGCCAGTTCGGCTATGCTTATGTACCGCGCGCAGTCGAAGAGGACCATGCACCGGCACGCGTGCACATTGCCTTACATGGCTGTAAGCAAGGTTACAACTATGTGGACTATGTCTACGGCCGACCCGACACAGCCAACCAGCCGCCTTACGGTAACCGCTATATCACGAGTACCGGCTACAACGCTATCGCCGATACGAACAACATCATCGTGCTTTACCCGCAGGTACAAGGCTCGGACGGCGGCGACATGCAGAATCCCGATGGTTGCTGGGATTGGTGGGGTTACACCAGCCTTGACCCGAAACGCCCCGACTACTACTCGCGCGAAGCGATTCAGATCAAAGCCATCCACAGCATGCTAAGCCGCCTTGGCGGTTGACCTCTCTAAACGGAAGCAAACTGGCCATGACCCATACGCCGACACTCTCCACGCTGGAGGCCGTCAATTCGGCTTTGCAGCAAGCCACGCCGCTAACCCAGCCGATCGCATTTCAACATAGCCTGAAAGTACAGAACCTGCTGAGCAATTGGGCCGCGGGCGCCGCCGACAAAAGCATTGCGACATCACAGCTGCTCGCTTTCGGTCTCAATACAGAGACCTGGGGTGAATTGCTGCAATTGCAACAAGCTGTTCAGCAACGTCTGCAGCAACAACAGCAAAACTGGTGGCGGGGTTGGGCCGCTTGGGCTCAGCAATGCACGCAGATTAAAAATGCCAACACCATGTCCAAGCTGGTCGAGCAGGAATTCAATCTGGTGGGGCAGCTTGTCCAGCTACTGAGCAATCAGGCCACCAATCTGGCAACCTTGCAAGAGAACGTCGAAGTCGATTACGGCTACTGGGTGCACGAAAAAATAAAGGCACGATCCGATTCTGGCGCAGCAGCTTGATTGCGTCTTAATTCGGCATGTTTTAATTCGGCGTTCTCTTACTCGGTTGAACCAAGTGAGTTGTATTGATTCAACCGAGTTTCTTAAAACGAACAATCGCCCGAGCGTCAAGGCGTATTGCAGCGGATCAATTTATTTCGACGCATCCTGCAAGCCGTATTTCGCCAGGATGGCCTGTAATTCCTCGGAATCCTACAGCTTATGCAGTGCACTATTCAATCTCAACATTTGCGCCGCGTGAGACGATTTTCGCGACAAGGCAAAACCATATTCAACGGATTTCAGATCGCCGGCCAGCTTTAATCCAGAAATATTTTGTTCGCGCGACAGCGGCAAACCGATATCCCGATTGATCAACACCGCCGCATTAGCGCCGTACCGCCCACCGGCAAGTTTCTCTAGCGCCCTGGGCATATTGGGCTCAATCTGGATGGTCGCGCTAGTATGCAGCGCTGCTTCCTGCACCGCGTTCGACGTCACTGATGGCCCGTAGGCTACGATAGTCATACCGTTCAAATCAGCCGGCGAATGGAAGCGCCAAGTGGACTGAGCACGCACGAAAAAGCTGTAGGCCGTTTTGATAATGGGATCTGAAATAAGAAACGATTGCTCTCTCTCTGGAGTCCGTGCTCCGGGAAGAATACCGTCGACTTCAATGCCTTCAATGGCGAGGGGTAATGAACGGCGAAACGGTATGATTTCGAAGGTGCAGCTCAGTTTTGCGCTGACGCAGACCTTTTGCATCACCTCCACCAATGCGCCCGCGGCGGGCTGGCCATCATCGCCCTTCACGAAAGGCGGAGACGGCTCGGCAGCAAAACGTACGGCAGCTTCCTGCGCAAATGAAGGTGTCGCGCAGCTTGCAATGAAAATCACGAGCAAGCCGGATGCAAGCAGGATGCAAGCAGGATGCAAGCCACATTGTTCAGATTCCTCCCATGAGAGTGGCAGCATACCACCCCCATATCGAAGATATAAATCTGACACCAAAAACTCCGCAATACAGTAAACTCAATTCCCTTTGGTCAGGTCAGAAAACCAGAGGGTCACCATGCTCAGTTTAGCCACGCTCACCCTATTCTCCGCCGCCTGCCTCGCCCTCACGGCAACTCCCGGCCCTGACATGCTGCTGATCGCCTCCCGTAGCGTCAGCCAAGGACGCGCCGCCGGTTTTGCCTCGTTGGCGGGTATCCAGGCAGGCACTTACTGCCATGCATTGGCGGCAGCCTTTGGGCTGTCGCAACTGTTTCTGGCTGTGCCGCTGGCTTACGATGTGGTGCGCTTTGCCGGTGCGGCTTATTTGCTGTATCTGGCCTGGAAAACCATACGTGCGGACGCCACGACTCTCTCGCCGAGCAACACATTAGTGACCTATCCCGTTACACGAATCTTTCGACAGGGCCTGCTGACCAATTTGCTCAATCCGAAAATGGCCTTATTTGTACTCGCGCTATTTCCGCAATTTGTGCACCCGCAAGCAGGATCTATCATTGTGCAGATCCTGCTGTTGGCTACCGTGCTGAATGTGATCGGTTTTTTCGTGAACGGCACCGTTATTCTGACCGCCAGCAAATTAGCGCGTAAGTTATCGGCCCGGCGCCGTCCATCACGGCTTCCGCAATACTTGCTGGGTTCGGTATTTGCCGGTTTGGCCTGCCGCTTGGCATGGGCCAGCCGCCGTTGAAGCATACGCCGGACCGGCGTAGTTTTTTGCCTGAGCGCTGTGCCTGAGCGCTGTGCCAATACTTGTTCCTCAGGGGCGGGGCAATCATTCCCACCCTATCACTCCCAAGCGGGCCTATGACTCTGCTGTCCTGTCGATTGCGCTGGTATGCCTATGAGACCGGCCGTCTATTGTTACGGCATTGGAAGGCGCTGTTGCTGATTTTGATGTTGCTTTCGCCGGCCATGTCGCCGGTGCTGGAACAAACTCGGATACTCGGCGCACCGGTGCTCGCAACACTCTCGCCGCAGCATGGCGCAATATGGCGCTGCGCTTGGCTGATGCTGCTCGAAGGATCCACGGTGCTGTGGTTCTTGATACAGCGCAACGCCATCGATGGTGGCGCTTTAATGGCATATTTCCGCACTCTGCCCTTGCGGCCCTCGCAGTTGCGCAGAACCAACCTGGCGGTTCTGTTATTGGCCGACACGCCGCTCCTTTTGCCTATACTGGCGGCAACGTTCGCACTCGCGGCACAACCCCAGCGGGCTCTGCATTTCCTATATGTACTGAACTTGCTGCTGACGGCCTTGGGCGCGCAATTGTCGGTACTCGAACGCAGTTGGCGCCGCGGGCCTTGGCTGCTGCCGGCAAATCTGCTGCTGGTGGCGGGTCTCGATGCGCATGGAGCAGTTTCCTTAATATTACTAAGCACCGGTGCACTCGCCGGCTTGTGGATGGTACTGACCCCAGCCGATGCAGCTCGCGCCATGCATCTGCCGGCTTGCTTGCGCGGCTCATCGATCGCGCCGGGCAAGGGGTCGCGGCAATGGGGCTTATTGCGCCTGCCGCCGCTGCTGCGTTTATCCGCCCGCATTTTGTTTGACCGCTATCGAAACACCAGCTTGGTACGCGGCCTGGTGCTCTTGCTCCTACTTATCGGAGCCATTGTCTTGATGCAGATTTGGCATTTCGACTCGCGCGCCTTACCGCTGACCTTGATCGTCGAGGCCTTGATGGCGTTGATCTGCGCAAATGCCTATCGCGACTTGTTGCGGGAACATATCCGCGCCGCGCCCTACCGCGTGTCGCTACCGATTTCCCCTGCCGCGTTGGCTCGTGCCGATAGCCTGGTGGTGGTGCTGGCCTAATTGCCGTTCGCGTTGGCAGCAGCGGTCACTGTCGCCCTACATCGCCATGCAGCCGATGCGCTTGCCAGCATGTGCAGTGTGGTGTTGATGGCGCCGTTGCCGGCCGCATTGCGCGTAGCGCAAGTGTATGCGCCACGCCAAGCACTGCTGTTGGCCAGTGTGCTAAGCGGCGCGTGGACAATGCTCGTTTGGCATATTTTGCTCTAAAGGATTCGGTATGCTGCGTTTTGAAATGCTGGAAAAACGTTATGGTAGCAAGCTTATTTTCAGCGGCATCGGCCATCATTTCGCAATCGGCTGCCATGCCCTGCAAGCCCCCAATGGCCGCGGCAAATCGACCTTATTGAGCGTCTTGGCCGGCGTGGTGCAGGCCGATCGGGGTAGTGTATGGATCGACGACGCCTCATTACACAATGAACCCTTGCGCGCCAAAGCCCGTTTATCCTACGTGCCCGATATCTGCCCGGTCTATCCGTTTCTCACGGGTCGTGAATTTCTCGAACTGGTGACATCGGCCAAACAAACCCAACTGAGCGCCGCAACCTTGGCCTTAGTCAAGAATTTTGGACTGAATCCGCATCTCGACATGCGCTTTGAACAGATGTCTTTGGGCACAAAAAAGAAGATGATGATCGCAGCCGCCTCAATCGGCGAGCCCGCGGTGATTATCGCCGACGAACCGGGAAGCGCGATCGACGACGCGGCGCGTCAGGTGCTGATCGAGTATTTCAGGCAAGCAGCCAGCCACAGCGTCGTCCTATTTTCAACGCACGACGCCGCACTCGCCGCCGCATGCGATGCCCCTATCGTCGGCATGCCCAGCGACACAGACCTCACGCGCTTGCAGACTGGCAGAGCGCCAGTTACCCCAGCGCAGCCTCAAGCGCCTCAACCAGACGCGGGTCGTCTGCGGCCACATCAGGAGCAAAGCGGCCGATGACTTTGCCATCGCGGCCCACCAGGAATTTTTCGAAGTTCCATTGCACCTCGGGAGCGGCATTGGCTTCGATGTTATAACCGCGCAATGCCTCGCGGAACGGACCATCGCCGAGTGCTTGCGGATAAGCATGGGTCAAGTTGTGATAGAGCGGGTGCTGGTCGGCGCCGACCACCGAGATTTTCGAAAACAGAGGAAAGCTGACCTCGAATTTGCTGCTGCAGAACGCAGCAATTTCTTCGTTGCTGCCCGGCTCCTGCGCCTCGAAATTATTGGCGGGGAAACCGAGCACTTCCAAGCCGCGTCCCCGCAATTGGCGATACAGCGCTTCCAGTCCAGCATATTGCGGTGTCAAGCCGCATTGCGACGCCACATTGACGATCAGCAAAACCTTATCTTTGTATGACGCCAGCGTAGTGGGTGTGGCGTCGATGCGTTGCAGCGGGATATCGTATAAATGAGCGGACATGTCGTCGGGTCTCCTGAGGTGAATTAGACCCCTAGTCTAGCCTGCTCTACACGATCGTGCACGAAGCGCCGACGGCCGCTTCATGCTCCGTGCTTACGCGGTAAGCAACCTGTTCAAACAAATGACAAGGTACCCGTCAGATCGCCGGGCGGTGTCGCTCCTCGCGCCTTAAAAGCTTGATTACGGGTTGCAATGCCTTCCAACTGCGGCAAATCATGCAAACGCGTAATCAAGCGCAGGATGGAGGTAGTGTCGTACATTGTGTGGTCGACATACCCCCGCTTGGCGTACGGTGAAACCACGATGGCCGGGATGCGCGAGCCGGGCCCCCAGCGGTCGCCCGGCGGTGGGGGCACATGATCCCACCAGCCGCCGTTTTCGTCATGCGTGATGATCACCATCATATGCGGCCATTGCGGCCCACTTTCGAGGTGGGCCAACACATTGGCGACATGGCGGTCGCCCGATTCGACATCGGCATAACCGGCATGCAGATTAAGATTGCCCTGAGGTTTATAAAACGTCACGGCGGGCAAATTGCCGGCCACCACATCTGCGAGAAATTTATTGGAAATCGGGCTTTCGCCGGTGCCCGCATCGAGCAGATGCCGGGCTCGCGCCTCGGTACCCGGGGCGAAGCTTTTGAAATAATTGAACGGTTGATGGTGATACTGAAAATTGGGTGTGTCCGGCCCACCCTGGTTGTCTAGCGCTGCTTGCCATGCACCCGAATACCACGCCCAACTGATATGCTTTTCCGACAACAGATCGCCAATGGTCAGATAGCTTTGCGGCGGTAAAGTGTTTAAATTGTCCGGGTCCGCGATTCTCGGGTCGCCGCCTTGTGCCGGCTTGACGTAGCTGGGCTGATACGGCGGCGCCATGGTGTTGACCGCATAGCCGTCCGGCGTAATCGAACCATCGTTGACAAACTTCGGTACACCGTCGAGCGCCGACGCCGGCGAGTCCGCGGCGACTTTAAGCCAAGCGCCAGTGGGCTCGCCCTCCACTACGGCGATCTTACTTTTAGCCGGGCCATGCTCGGCATCCGGGTACACCGGCGTGCGGGCCGAGATCAGAAATTGATGATTGAGATAGGAGCCGCCGAACGCCGCCATAAAGAAGTTGTCGCACAAGGTGTAGCGTTGCGCGACCTTCCACATATTCAAATTCTTGGCGGTCTCGCTGTAATAGCCCATCACCAGCCCACCGGAATTCGCCCAGGCGGCAAACTGGTCGTTCTTGCCGCCATTGATTTGCATTTGGTTTTGATAAAACAAATGCCAGAGGTCGCGAGTCACCACGCTTTCCGGCAACGGTGTACCGTCGCTATGTTTCAAGGCAAAGGGCGCGTTCGGCAGACCGGTAATCTGGTCTTCGGCAATCAAATATTCCTTGCCGCCGATGGCCTGCCGGCGCGGCACCAGACCCCCCCATATTTTAGGTAGGCTGGCCAGCGGCGTGCGCCCGTCGCGCTCGAGTTGCGTGTAATCGGCGGCGCTCAGCTTCGACCTCGGACTCGCTACGCCTGGAAAATCGCCATACAGATTATTAAAGCTGCGATTTTCCAGGTAGATCACCACCACATGTTTGATATGCGCCTTGAGCTGCTGATCGAAGCTCGCGCCCACGGCATAGGCGGCTTTCGCGGGTTGTGCCTGTACCGGCACGGCAGCCGCCACACCGACCGCCGCCAGCCCCTCCAGCAAGCGACGTCGTGACGGATTAGCCGGTGCATCGCCGCGCTCGTCGGGCGTTTCTTCGCGGGACGAAGGGGAATAGATTTGATCGTCGTTCACAGTCACGCTGCATTCTCCGCAATGTTAGACAGCCACCCTCAGCACCAAGCCAGATGCAGGCTGCCATCCGGCACAAATCGGAAGCGCTTATCGTACCAGCCCAATCCGAACAACATCAGCGTCTGCCCAAAATAAGGCGATGGCTGCTTGGCTTCAAGGTCATTGATGCGCGCGAGCTGGGCCTCGACCAATGACGTTTCACCCGCACTCAGCAACCCTGGAATGACGGCCGCGGAGAATCCGGGCGGCCCCGCATTGGGCCCAAACTGGCCGGTGGTGGTCGCGACTTTTTCGGGTGGGTAGCCGTGAGCGGCGACGTAATCGGTCATCGGGCGAAAGGTTTTTCGCAGGCTAGCGGCCAGCGGATCTTCGGGCGCCAGCATCCCGGCCCAAAGATAGACGCGCACCGCGTCATAACTGCCCAGCGCTGCGGTCTTACTGTCGGCCACAAACTCGCCCGCTTCAGCACTTGCGCGATATTGCACCCAGTCCGGCACGAAGCCATGCGGCGCCGTCAGCGTCAGCAGGTTTAGCGATGTTTCGATTAACCGCGACCAGAGCGTCTGGTCGGGCAAGGCGGTCTCGATGCCGCGCAGTACTTCGATGGGCACATAACTCGGGTTCAGCCGCCAGGTATGCGATGCTGTTTGAAACCCCCGCGGCCCAGGCAAAACCGTCTGCCCAAGCCCCGGCAAGTTGGCCGTTTCCTGGCTGAGTATGTGTAGAGCCAACGCCCGACCTAGTGTGCTTAACCGTGTATCGTGCCAACTACGTCCCGCTTGCAGCAGGGTGTAAGCTATCCAGAGGTCGGCATCCGACGCCGCATTGGCATCGATAACGCCCCAACTATTGTCTGGCTTGCGCCCCCATAGCCACGATGGCAGATGAACGGAGAGATCGCCTTGCGCCAAATTATTTTGCGTCCAGGCCAGGATTTTTTCGAAATTGGGCTTATCGTTGGCGACCAAGGAGAAAAACAGGCCATAGGCCTGTCCCTCAGAAACCGTTCTCGAATCGGGCGAACCGACATCAGTGACACGCCCGTCCGCACTGATAAACACCGATTTAAAATTGTCCCAGCGTGGCCAGGGCTTACATTGGGTCTTTTCCGCCGCCGCGACGGTTTGCTGAACCAGGCATAGACACATCAACACCCCCATACAGCGCCACATCAAAGGAATACGCCAGGGCCTGTTTGCTCTTGGCGCATCAAGCGACGTTAAGACAGGCTTCGAGGCAACGGCTTGATAGTCGGCAATCATAATGAGCCCTGAGTTGGCGGCAAAGCTTATTCGATTCTACGAGAATCGCAGAATTTCGTCCGCGCAGTCTTCCGCGTACCTGTCATCGCTGCGGCGCCATACTTGCCACGGTACCGCCTTAAACTGAATATCAAAATATAGTGGACTTACACAAGAGTATCGCTATATTGCCGGCAAGCGTTGAGCATGCCGGCGGGTCGTGCGGCGGCTTTGTTCCTACTGACATTCGATGCGGGAAGTCCCTGTTCAAGCTCACCAAAACGGTCCGACTGTCTCTTAATGGCCGAGACAATAACTGGTGCACATTCAGGCCGCGCGCATGCACAACATGCCAGTCATCGATCAGACCCCTAAAGTACTCCACGTTAGCGATAGCGTGTTTCAATTGGATTTCAGGCCGCGACTGGCCTCTAATAAGAAGTCCAAGATGGTGGATCGGTCTGGTCAACCGCTTGCTCGGAGGACCGCATGGCTCAACCCGACTTTGAAAAAATTGTGCATGAAATTGCCGAAGAAACACACATTACGCAGGAGATCGTTTCCGCGCTTTACATGGACACATGGGCGGAGATGAATCAAAATGCGCGAGTTCATGATTTTGTGCCGCTATTCGTCGCCAAACGCGTCAAGGCCCAGCTTCTAAGCAAGCAGGAGCGCCAGCACCCAGGCCACCAGGAATCGGCGTACAAAACTTAGCCAGCCCTTCGGTGGGTGTAACGGCTTGCAATCGACGGCTACCCTGTGCGAAATCAGCGCGGTTTCGGCTCAGAATTTTGCAATTGAGCGAGGCCGCCGCCGCGCAACGCGCTGCGCCTAGATCTCGCCATCCCAATAATCGAGCGTGTTTTCGACGCGCTGAATGGCCTCAAAATACCGGCCGTCGCTGGTCATGGAATGAGCCAAATATTTATTCGAATCCGGATACTCGCAGATTTCCGGCTGTTCGCGCGTACTGACGGACAGGTACTTCAAAGCAGCATCGGAAGTATTGATTAACTGATGCGGATACTCAGGCCCCGGCGGCACAAAAATTACGTCGCCGGCTTTAATCGGCAACAATTCTCCCGCCACGCGCAAAGTGCCCCGACCGTCGAGAATCACAAACATCTCTTCCTGGGCGTGATGAAAATGGTAGGGGCATGACAGCATGCCTGGGGCCACCGTGTCGATCGAGGCGCCCAGCTTGCGTGCCGCGGTACCCTTCGCCAATCGCGCGCACCGCGTATCGTAGTGCGGCGGCCGTTGCTCGTGCACCAACTCGGCTTCGTCAAAGTTACGTATCAAGATTTTCGCTAATGCCAAGGCTTTGTCGTTCATCTAATGCTCCTGATTGGCTAACGACGATCCTGCAGCACAGCAGGATCGTCTATCGACAGTCTTAATGCATATTCAATTGATTAAACAAAAACGAAAAAATATCGGCATCCTGGTCAATCAGCGAAGCCAGTGAGGTGCCGATACCATGCCCGGCATCCGACGCCACGCGCAGCAACACCGGTTGGCCATCAGGATTGGCCGCTTGCAAGCGCGCCGCCATTTTGTAGGACATCCACGGGGCGACGCGGCCGTCATGCTCACCCGTCGTCAACAAAATGGCCGGATAAGCACTACCATCCTTGACGTGGAGCAGTGGCGAATAAGCGTACAGCGCCTTAAACTGTGCTGGATCTTTCACCGTGCCGAATTCGGTCACGTTAAACGCACCGTTCGGCGTATCTTCGACGCGCAGCATGTCGTAGATGCCGACCATGCTAACTACGGCGTGGAATAGCTCAGGCCGCTGCACGGTAACTGCGCCCATCAGCAAACCACCGTTACTGCCGCCGAGTATGGCAAGCTTGTCCGGCGACGTATAGTGCCGACTTTGCAGCAATTGTGCCGCCGCGATAAAGTCGTCGAAGACATTTTGCTTATTGGTCAGGTTGCCGGCCAAATGCCAGGCTTCGCCATACTCGCCGCCACCGCGCAAATTGACCACAGCCAACACGCCGCCGTGGCGCAACCAGAACACGTAGCGCCTCGCAAAGGCGGGTTGGACCGTCACGCCATAACCGCCGTAACCCGTCAGCAGCGTTGGGTTGCGGCCGTCCAACTCGGTGCCCTTCTTGTACATAATCGTGACCGGCACCTTGGCGCCATCTTTCGATACCGCAAATTCGCGCACCACATCAACACCGGGTAAGCCGCCATCAACCGCAAACACTGGGGCTTCCGACAATTGCGTCTTGACCGGCGTGGCATCGGCGCCGCTCGGATCATAGGCATACCAGGCGAAGGCCCTGACGTAGCTTTCACTGCCAAACAGGATGGCATCGCCCGCCAAGCGCGTGCCGATGGAAACGCTGGAGATCGGTTCCGCGCCCAGTTGCCCCAGTGGTTTGCCATCTAGTGTGAAGACGCGTAACTCCGATGGACCACCCATCATGTAATCGACATACAGCCGGCTCTGAGTAGGCGTTACACTTTGGATTACGCCCTCGGATTCAGGCACCACCACGGCTGCGGCATTCAAGCCGCCTGCGGGGGCGTCAAGTTTCAGCGCCACCAATTTGCCGCGCGGCGAGCCTTTCAAACCCAAGGCATACAAACGGCCGTCGCGACCGAATTTAGGCTTGCGAAAGCCATCGGTATAGTCGGCAATCCGCGTCCACTCGCTACCGGCGCCATGCAGAAACAAACCATGCTCACCGCCGTCGCCATTAGACACGTCGGCCAACACATATTTGCCGTCGTCGCTGCTCGACAGCGCAATTTCCGCAATCCTCGGGAAATCTCGACCGATCACGTAACGATCCTGTGCGGCAGCCGTGCCTAGCTTGTGGAAATAAACTTGCTGATAGAAATTGGCGTCGACCTTGGGCCGTTCGTCGCCCTGAGGGTAGCGCGTATAGTAAAAGCCCGTGCTATCGGCATTCCACGCCAAACTCCCGCCACCCGTCGGATATTGCACGCGCGGCACCACATCGGGCAGGGCCCGGCCGGTGGCCGTGTCGTACAGATAGAGCGTGCCGTCTTCGCTGCCGTTTTTCGACATCGATACCGCAAGCAGTCGACCATCGAGGGACGGCACATACCAGTCGATCGCCGTCTTGCCAGTCGGATCGATTTGATTGGCGTCGATCACAACGTGCTCGGACTTTGGATCGGCCTGCGCATTCAAGGCGACGATCATGGCTTGATTCTTCGGCGGTTGGAATTTAAGGCCAAATACTTGGCCGCCGGCGAACACAAAATGACCGCGCGACACGCGGTCGCCACCGATCATGCCGAGCAATTCCTGCTTGAGCGCCGTACGCTGCGGCAAGGCGTCGAGCACGCTACGCGTCAGACTGTTTTGTGCCGCGATCCACGTCTTCACCTGCTGACTGTCGGTGGCTTCAAGCCAACGATAGTTATCGGTGACCTGCGTGCCGAAATAGGTGTCCACCACCGGAATCTTGGGCGTAGCCGGATAGTCCAGCGGGGCCGCGTGGACCCCGGCACCCAAGGTAGCCGCGCCCAGCAATAAGGCGCCTGAGAGAATTTTTTTCATGAATTTTCCAAATAGAGCGAGATCCATCTGTATCCGTTGATGCGATTCACCAAGCTAACGGTGACACGACATCTTCCCAGAAATTGCGCGCCTAAACACGGCTATTAAGCGTCTATTTACTAGATAAGCGCACTAACAAAATCCAATCTGAAAGTACTTTGCCCGCAAGCCTTTCCAAATCAGGCTCTCCCTTGTCCAAGGCCAAATGCACAGCACGGGGATATTTCGATGTTGACAAAATAGATCGTAAGATATATCTTAAGACACATCTTACGATATAGAGGACACCATGAGACATTTCTTCAATCACGTTTTTTCCGGTCATGTGACACCGGGCCGCGACCTCGGTCAGGAGCGCGGCGGCCGTCGCGGCTATGGCCAAGTTCATGTAGACGACGATGAACACGGCCACGAGCACCGTAGCCGCCATTGCCATGGCAGCGACCACCATGGCCGCGGCGGCGACCGCGGGCACAGTGGCCGTGGCGGCGGTCGCGGCCATGGTGGATCGGACGGCGGCGGCAATTTTATGCGCGGCCGCAAATTTTCATCGGACGACTTGCAACTGCTACTGCTCGCGCTACTTGCCGAGCGCCCAAGTCACGGCTATGAGCTGATCAAAGCCTTGCATACGCGCACCGAAGGTTTTTACAGTCCCAGCCCCGGCATGGTCTACCCGGCCCTGACGTATATCGAAGAGCTAGGCTACGCCATCGTCACGTTGGACGGCAATAAAAAGTCCTACAGTCTGTCACCCGAAGGCGTGACTTATTTGGCCTCGATGCAAAGCCGCGTCGAAGAGCTGTTCGCCGGACTAGTTCATATGGCGCAAAAAATGAAATATTTGCGCGGCGCCATTTCCGAGGAAACCATCGTCGAAGAAGGCGCCGGATGGCTGCCGGTCTTTGTTGAAGCCCGCCGTGCACTGAAACGCGCGCTACTGATGAAAAGCGAAGCGTCGCATGAAGAACAGCAACGCATCGCCGCCATCCTGGCGCATGCCACCGATGAGATCAACAAGGCTTGAATATGCCCATTTATAAGGATTCAACTATGCATGCACCCGACCTGAACATACAACGCGTTCGTCATCCACTCAAGATGCGCCTGCTACAAGTGCGTCGCACCCAACTTATCGCACAGCATCTGCTCGCCGTGATTTTTACCGGCGACGATCTCGATGATTTCGTTTCGGCCTCATTCGATGATCACGTCAAATTATTTTTCCCGCTGCCCGGTGAAAGCCAGCCCCTGCTGCCGACGGTCGGTCCTGACGGAGTGCGTACAACGAACAGTGGCCCGCGCCCGATCGCTCGCGACTACACACCGCGTCATTATGATTCGGCAGCGCAAGAATTGGAGATCCAGTTTGTACTGCACGGTGATGGCCCGGCATCAAGCTGGGCAGCACAAGCCAAACCCGGCGATTTTCTGGGCATAGGTGGGCCGCGCGGTTCCTTTGTGATCCCCACGGGCTTTGACTGGTTCCTGATGGTTGGCGACGAAACCGCCCTGCCCGCTGTTGGGCGGCGCCTCGAAGAAGTGCCGCTTGGCACTCGCGTCATTGCCGTGCTGGAAGTCGCTGGCGACCACGAAAAAATCGACTTCGAAACCCGGGCCAACGCCGAGATCATCTGGATCCGGCGCGACGGTAAACCCGCCCCGCTCGAAACCGCGATTCGCCGCTTGCCACTACCCGATGGTGAAGGCTATGTCTGGGCCGCAGGCGAAGCTTCGGTCATGCGTTCGATACACAGCCATTTGGTCAACGAACGCGGACTGCACAAATCACGCATCCGGGCATCGAGTTACTGGAAACAAGGTGCGGTTGCGGTGCATGAATCGCATGGCGATTAAAATAATCGGCACAAATTTTGTGCTTATATTCGTGCGAGTGCCGTTTTTAATACGGCGGCTTGCACAGGCCCTGCGCTGCTACGCGGTGCGTTCGTGCATAACTGTCTTATGCATAAAAACGCTCAGCGGATCGTCGATGTAGTCGGCAAAAGGGCCGCGCCGCAGATAGCCTGCGCGTTCGTATAGGCCCAGCGCCTCGGTTTGTTTCACGCCCGTTTCCAACATCAATGCCTTGCAACCTTGACGACCGGCCTCGGCCTCAAGAAAGGCCAGCAGATTTTTAGCGATGGCTTGCCCGCGATACTCGGGACGAACGAACATGCGTTTGAGCTCGCCGTACTCGGGCATTACCACGACTGCGCCGCAAGCGATGGCACTGCCATCTTCGGCACGCACGACGGCAAAAATCACATTGGCTTGGGCGAGTGCTGCAATATCGATCCCATGATGGCTTTCGGCGGGGTAGAGCGGCTTTTGGTAAGCGTCGAGTTCGTCGATTAAGCGGATGACCTCAGGTTGATTGGGAGATTCGATGGCAATCGGCATGGCGTGTGGCGTGGGCTTGAATACTGAAATATACCGAACCCCACATTTTTTGCAACGCCCGATTTCCAGCGTAGTGCTAAATTGCACACTATGCTGAAGGTCAAAATACCGCATCCAGTCAGTATGGATAACAAAATAATGCCTGCGTCAATTCGTGTTGCAGAACGCGGTGTGGGGTGAACCGCTGCCGAAAACGTAGCGAACGTGGGCTCCCCATTCCGGTATGATCGATAACATTCCCGTTCCAAACAACGCCCAAGCCTATGCCCATTCGTACACTTATCGCATCCATGCTTTTATGCGCCCCCCTGTTCGCACAAGCAGACTGCAAAGACCACTTCACCGACTGGGCCCAGAAGCTGCACCCCGGGCGCACCGTTGACGCCGACCATGCGGCTTGCAAAATTTGGCCCGCGAATCCGGCGCAAACACTGGCCGTATTGCCCATGCCGCAAACTGGCGGGTCGGCCGATGAGACGGTCTATGATGTCGAGGTGTTGGTAGCGGACAGCAAGACCGGAGCTATCATCGCCCACAGTGACGAACCCTCCGCTATCACGTCGGATGCCGTCAGCCTGGAGAGTATCGCGCTCGACACCGCGACATGGCAGCTTAGCCCTCAAGAACTTGCCTTCGGTGTACGCACTAGCTATCAAAATTCTTCACGGGTCAACCCCTACACGGTCACGGCGCTCAGTCTTTACCTTATCGACGGGGCCAAGCTTCGGCATGTGCTCAGTAATCTGACCACACAACAAAGTAATGGCGAGTGGGACGGCAACTGTGCCGGTCAGTTTTCCGATACATCCCGTGCCATCTCGCTCGGCCCTGTCGGCCGTAACGCTTACGCCACATTACGTGTCAGCGAAAAAGCCGTAGACTCGACCCACACGCAGCTCGGGGATCAATGTGCGAGCAAGGACAAAGCCGCCAAGCGCACGAGCTATACATTGGAGTACGACGGTACGCACTATAGCGTTCCGGCAGCGCTCAGCTATACACAATAAGCCCGCCGCCGTCAGTCGATCGGCAAGCGCTTCATGACGCGACTTCACTATTCCACCATCTGCCGAGGAGAACAGAAATGAATCCTTCAACCGCGATCGCTACCATTCTCGCGACACTGCTGGTAGGCGCTATCAGCCCAGGGCCCAGCTTTATCATGGTGGCCAGGAACGCCATCGGCCTGTCGCGACGCGACGGACTGGCCACGGCGATGGGCATGGGAATCGGCGGCGTCTGCTTTAGCAGCCTGGCGCTAATTGGGCTGTATTCTTTGCTGCAATCTGTGGAGTGGTTATATGCCGGCTTGAAAATCGCCGGTGGCGCCTACCTGATTTATCTCGCCGTGAAGATCTGGCGCGGCGCGCCCACCCCGCTGATACTCGATAGCGACCGGACTAAGGTACTGGGAAACGCGCGAAAATCGTTCTGGATCGGACTCAGCACCCAATTGAGCAACCCAAAAACAGCGATCTTTTATGGCAGTATCTTTGCCGCTCTGCTGCCGCAGCATCCCCCGCTATGGTGCTACTTTATTTTGCCGCCGGCCGTGTTTATGGTAGAAGCGGGATGGTACACCGTGGTTGCCTTGGGCTTTTCGAGCCGGCGTGCGCGCGAGCTTTATGTGAGTTCAAAAAAGTGGATCGACCGCATCGCCGCGGGAGCCATCGCCGCTCTCGGCTTGCGTTTAATCTATACCGCCTATCGACGCGGGCTGTAACGCGCGGCATTCGGCCGATATTGCGACCGGCCCGCTTTATAGGCCGTGTACCGCCTTAGACCGGTTTGACAAACAAACCGATGGTTAAACATACGCCGATGCAAACGATTGCAATCCGCAGCGCTTTTTCATTCACGCGGTGAAGCGCCCATGAACCCATCAGTCCACCTATGATTGCGCCAATACCCAAGGTAATGGCCAGTCGCCAATGCACCTGTGGCGAAGTGATAAATATGAGGACGGCGGCAGCATTCATCACCCCGGCAAGTACGTTCTTCGTGGCGCCAGCGTTACGCGTTGGAAGGCCGGCCATGGTCAACGCAGCCATCATCAGAAAGCCAATTCCGCCACCAAAATAGCCGCCGTAAATCGCGATCATAAACTGGGAAAGACCTACGCCGACCGCCCCTAAATTGAACGCAGCCTTCCCGGAACTACGGGAAAAGCTACCCCATGCAAACATGATGGTTGCAAACAGCACCAACCATGGCACCAGATGGGAAAACAGCGACGTAGGCGTCTTCAATAGCAACACGCCACCGAGTCCCCCGCCTAGAATGCTGATCACGAACAGCGCCCAAAACGGCAAGCGCCCGACGCCGCTCACCAGCTTGCGACCGGCAAAGCCCGACGTCATTTGCCCAGGAAAACACGCCACGGTCGATGTGATGTTCGCAGCCAGCGGCGTCATGCCCGATAGAATCAGCGCCGGCAACGTGACAAATGAGCCACCGCCGGCTAGCGTATTTTGCAGCCCGGCCCAAACGCCGACCACGAGTATAAAAACAATCAGCATAATTTCCCGATTTAAGATCAGAGGGAGGGTGACGCCACCGACAGGTGCTGAATCAAGTAAATGGACTACAGCGAAATCGATGATTCCGCTATTACACTTCATTTTAGACCCACGTCGGTCTATCGCTTCATTTTATCCTGAAGCATGCCTTTTACTTCGGATCACTCAGAATCGATAATACTAAAACGCACGGAATTGCGCTTTCGGGCATCGGGCATGATGCGCTCATGCCGGGCAATCCCTTCTTGTTTCGCGCCGATGCGTCCAAAAGACCTGAGGCGTGGGTTGGCTGAAGAGCATGTAGTTCAACGATGTCACCGACCAACATGGGTTGATCTGCTTGAATCGCATGCGAGTCGGTTCCCATGGGATCTCCGGTTTAATTCTAATGGAAGTGCTGATAGCCTGGATCATACGTGCTGCGCTCCAGGCAGCCCAAACACATCTAACACCTCAAACGTTTCGCAAACAAGAGGCATGGCCTCATCGATTTCGCGACCGATACGAGTGCACTCGCGCGAGAAAAATTGCCAATGCTCACGTCGCCAATAGTCGAGCGAGAGATCGCCCTCGCCTTCACTTGCGGCAAAATCGGCAGAAACACTGTTGAAAGGAATGATCGCCACATGCGTCGTACGCCGGATCAGGACCGGACGGTCGGCATAATCCAGGACGATTTCGAGGTCACCGGCTACTGGCGGTGTTTCGCCATCAAACTCCCAGGACCATAGGAGGCTGCATGTGCCGCGCTTTGTACCCGCAAGGATAAGTGAAATGAGTTCCGTCGACAACGCTTCTGAGTCGCCGAAGCCGCCGATCGAGATATTCCCGGCCGGCAGCCGGACTCCCTGTTCCTTAAGCGTTTCGAGTATTTTTTCGAGCATTGAATTTATAGTTTTCTGAGTATTTTAAGTCGCCAGCAGTCATCGCGCGGCGCTAGGACATCTTTCACTTTCGAAACGCTGAACCACGCCCTCCCACGCCCTCCACGCGTTACCCAGGAGCGTGCTTTCTAAATAGTTGCCTTGCGTATAAGCGGCAATCATGGAACGCCAAAATGCTTGCGCGGCCAGATTGTTGATCATTTGCCCAACTTCCCACTTGCCCGGTAGCGCAACGAAGACTTGCTGCGCCAATGTCTGCCCGATACCCCTGCGACGATATTTTTTCAAAATGAAAAACTGCTCCATCCAGTAACCATCGTCCCCTACCTTAACGGCGGTATCTACAAGTGCAAAGCCGGCGTAGCTTCCGTCGACGGTAACTACAAATGGATGGCAGTCTTGCTCTCGCCAGAATCGATCAAGGTTGTAGCCGTATTCTCCATGGGCGTCGAGATCTTGATCCCAAATGTCGGAAAGATCATGCTGATAAAGATCTAACATACGATACAGCGGAAGACGATCTTCAGCATTGGCTTTGCGAACAACAACGATGCTTGACCGCATACTTTCATGGATTCCTGAGGGTTACCGAATTCGGCAGAAAGATTAGACCTCTCGGTCGATAGCTAAACAATGTTGCACCAAATCGATCCGCACTATTGAGGACCCTCGGTTTGGGGTGAAATTTTTCCCAGAGCAATTTCAGGCATGGTAATCGGAATTGCTCAATCAACTACATGATCGGACGCCAAAAATTGTAAAATGAACTGCACGGGTCCTACCTCCTCTTTTTGTAAGGTAGCAGACACGCCTGTTGTGAAGGGTACAATAGAAATCTGGAATGATATAATTGTACGGGAACATCAATGAATCGCACGCATGCCCTCGATTTACTATCTCAAAGCAAACCAGTGCTGGCAGGCCGATATGGAGTAACGGATCTCGCTCTATTCGGCTCCACCGTACGGGACAGCGCTCGTGTCAATAGTGACATCGACATCCTAGTCGCGTTCGATGGCCCAGCGACATCGGAACGCTATTTTGGTGTCCAATTTTATCTAGAAGATTTATTTGGCTGCGCGGTCGATCTAGTGACCGACAAAGCCCTGCGTGCGGAGCTACGCCCCTTTATTGAAAAGGAAGCGGTGCATGTCTGATACCACACCGCGCGCATGGCATTTTTATCTCGACGACATGATTGGGTTCGCCGAAAAGCCCTGATCTATAGCGACAAACTCGACCAGATCGCTTTTATCGCCAACGGGCTCAATTTCGACGCCACTTTACGCAATCTAGAACTGATTGGCGAGGCGGCAGCCCATGTGCCGGACGCAGTGCGTATGGCCAACCCACAAATACCATGGCGGGCTCATCATCGCTACCCGCAACAGGCTTATCCACGGGTATTTGGGGCTCGACAACGACACGCTGTGGAGCATTATCCGTAGCGACATTCCCGTCCTGCTCTCAGATCTGATCGCGCTTAGAGGAAGCTTATCGTAACCGGCCCCATCGCCACCACGTTGCACCAGCGACCCAGCCCTTATTCCTGGCCCGCCCCCGCTTGGGAAGGCTTAACAAAACGCAGTGTCATACGGTCGGATTCGCCAATCGCCACATACTTGGCTCTATCCTGATCGCCACCCGTCAGCGTCGGCGGCAATGCCCAGACGCCCGCCGCATAATCCTTGGTGTCCTTCGGATTGCTGTTGAGCTCACTACGGCCCGCGAGTTTGAAACCGGCGGCACGCGCGTGCTCGATGATGTAGGCCTCGGTGGTATAGCCGCTATCCATCATTTGTTGATCCGTGGTCCCGGATTTTGCACGGTGATCGACGATACCCAGCACACCGCCCGGCTTCAGCTCGGCGTAAAAGGCTTTGAAATTATCATCGATATGGCCATCTTTGATCCAGTTATGGACATTGCGGAAAGTCAGCACCAAATCGGCGCTACCCTCAGGGGCAACATCGCTAAACTGCCCAGCATGTAAAGCGCCGACCTTCACGTTACCGTAGATAGCGGGATCTTGCATAAGCTTATCGCGATAGCGCTTATTCGACGGTGAATCGCTTTTGGTCACGTCGGCAAAGTACGGCGCGACATACAGCTTGCCGCTGTCGTGCAGATAAGGCGCGAGAATTTCCGTATACCAACCGCTGCCGGGTTCAATTTCGATCACTGTCTGGTTCGGCTTTATTCCGAAGAACGTCAAGGTTTGCTTGGGATGCCGGTAGACATCGCGGGCGCGCTCCACATCACTGCGTTGCGGTCCGGCAAGTATGGCCTCGAGCGTGTTCGCCGGGGCTGCATCGGCTGTGGACATCACGAGTGCGGCGAGGCCGGCCACCCCCAACGAAAGAGAGCGTGGCAAAATGCGGCGGGGCATGGGCATAGGCTAATTTTCCTTAGATATCGATCGGCAGGGTCGGCGCGATTAAGCGTTAGATTATGCCGCTATAACTCAATCGCTGCTCGGACCTGCCTCTTAGGACCCACTTTATTCGCGGCCGGCCCTCTGTTAAACACGCGTCAGCATCAAATCCAAATTCTGCACCGCCGCACCCGAGGCCCCCTTGCCGAGATTATCGAATACCGCGGACAGCAGCACCTGGCCGTGTTCGGCATTGACGAATACCCCCAGGCGCATGTCATTGCTGCCGTTTAGCGCTTGAGGATCGAGCTGTGTAACAGCTTGCGATTCCGCCAGCGGCATCACATGCACCTGGTTCGACTCGGCATAGTGTTGCGCTAGGCAGGCTTGGAGTTGCGCACCATCGACCCCGGGCGCCAACAGGCGAAGTTCCAGCGGCACCGTCAGCACAATGCCTTGACGAAATGCGCCGTAGGCAGGCACGAAGATGGGACGGTGCGCGAGACCCGCATGCTGCTCGATCTCGGGCGTGTGCTTGTGCGCAAGCCTCAGCCCATACACTTGGAAAGGTAGCGCGTTGGATGCACCGGGGCCTTCGTACTCCTCCACTGCCGCGCGTCCGCCTCCCGAGTATCCAGACACGGCATGTACGCTCACTGGGTAGTCGCGAGTCAGCAATCCGGCCTGTATTAGCGGACGCAGCAAGCCAATTGCGCCCGTGGGATAGCAACCCGGGTTGGTGACGCGATGTGCACCGGCAATTCGTTGCGCCTGCGCCGCGCTCATCTCCGGAAAACCATATACCCAGTCCGGCTGTGTGCGGTGGGCGGAACTCGCATCGATCACCCGCACGGCCGGGTTGACGACGGTCGCCACCGCTTCGCGCGCAGCGGCGTCGGGCAAACAGAGGATTGCAATGTCGCATGCATTGATGGCCTCCGCACGACGCCGCGGGTCTTTGCGTTCGGCCGCCGGAAGCGTGACGATGCGTAGGTCGGTCCGATGCTGCAAGCGTTCGTGAATTTGCAAGCCGGTGGTGCCTTGGTCGCCATCGATAAAGACAAGAGGGAAAGTCATGGAGCAGCATCCTTCGGTAACAGGTTGAAAGAGAAGATGAACAGCACCTATCTTCCGCGCTCAGGTAAGATAGAGAAAGTTGAATTTCATAACTTATACGTTCAGATTTTCTGAACTTCAATTTGCCATGCGAGAGATCAGTCTGGACCGCTTGCGTACCTTGGTGGCGATTGCCGACCTGGGTTCATTTGCCGAGGCGGCACGCGCCCTGCACCTCGCACCGCCAACGATCAGCCTGCATATTGCCGATCTGGAAGCCCGAGTCGGCGCCCCGCTTCTGTCGCGCAAACGCGGGCAGGTGCGGCCCTCGGCGATCGGTGAAACCTTGGTAGAACGCGCGCGTCGTCTATTAATCGATGCCGAGCAGGCGCTCGATGACGTGCAACGGCAGGTGCAGGGTTTGTCAGGCCGGGTGCGGCTGGGCGCCTCTACCGGCGCTATCGCCCATCTGTTGCCGCAGGCTTTGGAAGCCCTGGGTCAGCACCATCCCGGTATCGACGTGCAGATCGCGGTGCTCACCTCGCAGGAAACCTTGACGCGGCTGGTGGAAGGCACGCTGGACGTGGGGCTGGTGGCCCTGCCTCAGTCCCCGGTGGCGGGGCTTGTGATGCTGCCCTGGCGTCGCGATCCGGTGATGGCCTTTATGCCGGTTAACTGGCCGTGCCCTGCTCGCGTTACGCCCAGCTGGCTCGCGGCTCGCCCCCTGATCCTCAACGACGCCAACACCCGCCTGTCGCGCCTGACCACGGAGTGGTTCGCAGCCGGCGGGCAACATCCCACGCCGCGTATCCAGCTCAATTACAATGATGCGATCAAAAGTCTGGTCGCAGCCGGCTACGGCGCGACTCTGCTGCCACACGAAGCCAGCACGCCATTACCCGACCCGCGCATCGTCATGCGACCGCTGCGCCCTGCCTTGTGGCGACAGCTCGGCATTGCACGCCGCGCCGGGGACATCGAGCGTCCCACGCAGCACGTGCTGGATATATTGCGAGGTCTAAGCTTGCCTCAGCATTTAAACGCAGGCTAGTATTCCGATACAAAGTTGCCGTGCATACCCTGATACGGCAGCAATCCAGTCAAAAACCGGAGACCGCAGTGACTGAATCGACTCATTATCGCGACACTTCAGAGCTTGATGACACGCCCCCTTCCGCGCGTTCCCACTTTAAAAAAATCTGGCTCGGTCCTAACGGCCTGCGTGCGGGCTGGTCGGTTTTGCTGTTTTTCGCGATCGCGATCGGTTTAATGGTCGCAAGCGCTTTTATCGCGCGCCATGTTTTCCATCGCGCGGCCCCCACCGATGTCATGACGCCGGGCAGAACTATCGTCATGGAATTGGTGATGGTTGGCTCGGTCGTGATTGCCACCAAGGTCATGAGCCTGTTCGATAAAAAATCCTGGCTCGACTACGGTTTGCGAGCGCCCCGCCGCGCAAGTCACCTCATACAAGGTGCTTTCACGGGCGCAGCCTTAATGGCCGCGACCATGGGCGTGCTGGTGCTGAGCCACGGCGCCACCATCGCCATCACCTCGATCGCGGTGCCAGCCCTGATCAAATCGGGATTACTCTGGGGCATAGCATTTGCATTGGTGGCACTATTTGAAGAATTACTGTGCCGCGGTTATGCATTCTTCACGCTTGCCAGCGGAAGCCACGCGATGGTCGCGGCCGTTCTGTTGTCCTTACTGTTTGGTTTCGCGCATCAACAGAATGGCGGGGAAAGTCTTGCCGGTTTGGTCGCCGCAGGCTTATTCGGCATGGTGCTCAGTCTTTCAGTGTGGCGTACCGGCTCACTCTGGTGGGCGCTGGGTTTTCATGCGGCCTGGGATTGGAGCGAGTCGTTCGTGTTCGGCGCCTCCGACAGCGGGCAAGTGGCCTCCAACAGCTGGATGGTGTCTCATGCCAGCGGGCCTGCCTGGCTGAGCGGCGGATCGGTCGGCCCCGAAGGCAGCCTGCTGATCTTTCCGGCGCTGCTCGTGCTGACGCTGGTGGTGCGACTGACTTTGCCACGCAACAGCAGGAGAACCGTCTAGACACGGTGCTGTACACGCTGGCCGAAGGACTGAGAATCGCCGCCGATTTGCTGCCCCCCCCGTGATGCCAGAAAAAATAGTGCAACTGCGCCGTCAATTGGGCCTGGATGGAACGCCGATCTGGGAGGTCGAATGGCGCAAAGGTGTGGCGCCTGGGCAGCTTAGCTATAGCGAACTGCTATTTCCAAAAATCTAACTCTCGTTGCGGCAATATTGCAGTTTCGCGGCGCGCACGTAGTGGATATCCCATTCCTCTTCGCCCACTTTTTCAAAACCGTGTCGCATGTAAAAGCGATTCGAATCGCTTTCTTTCAACGCCGTGACACGCACGGGTAAATGGGCCGCATCGGCTTCTTCGAAAATGCGCTCCAGCACAGCAGCGCCGATGCCATAACCCTGGAAGCCGGGATGAACATAAAGATGGTCGAGCAACAGGGCATCGTCCAAGGGCTTGACCACCACAAAGCCGACGCGGTTTTCGCCCACTTGAATATGCCGCGTGTGTTCGGGAGAAAAACTGTTGCGGAATCGCTCACGCGCTCGCGAGCGGTCAAAGCGACCGATGCGTTCAAGACTTTCCCGCATGGCTTCGATACGCAGGCCAACCAGCAATTCGAAATCGGCCGCGCTAGCGGGCGTCAGCACCAGATTTTCCGGGAAATCGTCGTCGATCATGATGGCACCTCTCTAAACGAAGAAAGCGCCAACCGTGCTCCATGCGGCCAGCTTCTCACACAATTTACATGAGTATCGGCAAATCTAGCAAGGCCCCTGCGTGCAATCGCCAGCATTCGCGCGGCAAAGCAACGCATTTAAGCAGATTTTCCTTCAAGATCGATAGCCGCTAAATTTATTGCATCGATTGGCGCCGCGAGTCAAATGCCTGCCGGGGATTCACCAGAGTGACGATAACGTAGCTTAAACCACAGATATGTTCCAAGCAGCAAGGCGATCATCAGACCGCCAAAGAGACAAACCCATGCTTGCTTGATACCGAAAACGAAAAAGGCGTGCAGCCCAGCCGCGAATCGACCGCGCCGATACGATGCGGCCAGGAATCTCGAAGCCATGGCATCAAGCCATTCGTTCAAGCGAGATGATTCAACTTCTAACGGCATGTCTGACTCAACGTTCGACCCAGGAAATATGTTGTGTGACACGCGCGTGCATTACCCCGTTCAATTTTCCCGTACAGTCTCAATCACTTGCCGCCGCTGGGCTCTTGGGCGGCTCCTTGATCCAACAGTTCGGCCGACACATTCAGCGCATTCAAGGCCTGCAGCGCTGCCTGTTCGATTTGCTTGATACGCGCCACCTGCGCGCCGTCAAACTGGTTTTCATCAGAAAATTTACGAATCAGGCTGAGGACCCCGGCAAGCGGTTCTTGCAGATCATGGTGCAGCATATGGTCGACATTTTCTCGCAAGCGGGCGTTGGCGAGCATGGCGTCGTATTCCTGCTGGCGCAGCTTATGCAACTCGACGTAACGGATAAAATTGCTCACACGGATCTGCAATAGTTCGCTATCGATAGGCTTACTGACGAAATCGACCGCGCCGAGGTCGAAGCCTCGTCGTTGCGAACTCATGTCCGACAAGGCGGTGACAAAGATGACGGGAATCTGCTCGCTGTTAGGGTGTTCGCGCATTTTCTGCGCCACCTCGAAGCCATCCATGCCGGGCATCACGACATCGAGCAATACCAGATCTGGCGGAACATCCGCCGTGCATATCGCCAAGGCCTTGGCCCCATTGTCGGCAACCCGCACGCGATACCGATCTTCAAATAGATCCGCCATCAAGCGCAGATTTTCATGGCTATCGTCAACCACCAAGATCGTCGGTTTCCGTTCGACCTTTCGCGGTTCGACCTCTTCCGTTTGCGTTGGCAAGGGCGCGGTACGCCGCAGCGCGCCGACAATCTTGTCCTCCATCCGTTTCGCCGTATAGGGTTTGACCAGTAGGTCGGAGACGCCGCTCTTGATCGCAGCCGCCACCCGATCGCGCTCCACTTCGGCGGTCAGCAATATCACGGGGATGCGGGCCATCTTTTGATCATTGCGAATCGTGCGCAATAGTGTCAGGCCATCCATGACCGGCATATCCCAGTCCGACAAGACAATGTCAATGCGCTGGTTCGCCATGATTTGCAAGGCGTCGCGACCGTTTGAGGCAAATTCGATATTCTCGATATCGAGCGCGCGCAGTTGATTCATCGCCACTTGACGCATCACCGGCGTGTCGTCAACCACGAGAAAATTTAACTTTTTAAGATCAAGCTGATTCGCAATCATTTCATCACTCATTTAAAACGGTTCTGCTTTTCATGCAGGTCCGCATCGCTATCGGCATAGTGCTGTGCAATCGCCCGGCATTCCTCTTGAATTGCTTCGAAGGCGTCCACAACGTCGGGATCAAAATGTGTTCCGCGACCTTCGACGATGAATGCCATCGCTTGCTCGTGCGACATACCCGGCTTATAGATGCGGCGACTAATCAAGGCATCGTAGACATCCGCAATCGCCATCAGTCTGGCAGAGATTGGAATGGCGTCACCGATATAACCTTCAGGGTAACCGCTACCATCCCATTTCTCCTGATGCGAATAAGCAATTTCCTTGGCAAGATCCAGAAAGGCGACAGGTTTTCCCAATCTATGTTCGGCCAGCAAGATGGCATCACGTCCCAATGTGGTATGGGTTTTCATGATCTCAAATTCGGCCGTATCGAGACGGCCCGGCTTCAACAAAATACGATCAGGAATGCCGACCTTGCCAATATCATGCAAGGGAGCGGATTTAAACAATAACTCAATATTACGCTCGGTCAGAAAATCGGAAAACCGGGGATGGGTTTTCAATTCCATGGCCAGTGCCTTGACATAATACTGGGTACGCAAAATATGGTTGCCGGTTTCATTGTCGCGCGTCTCGGCCAACGACGCCATCATCAATATCGTCGCGTCCTGGACTGCTCTCATTTCTTCGGTGCGTCGCGCGACTTCTTGCTCAAGAAATGCATTCTTGTCACGCAGGAAATCGGCTGCCGCTTTCAATGTCAGATGCGTCTTCACTCTGGAAAGCACAATCGGCGGGCTGATCGGCTTGGTAATGTAATCCACCGCGCCCAATGAAAAGCCCATTTGCTCGTCTTGCGCCTCGGCCTTCGCGGTCAGAAAGATGACCGGGATTTCATGGGTCTGCGGCGACGCTTTCAGTTGACGGCAGACTTCATAGCCATCCATTTCCGGCATCATGATATCGAGCAAAATAAGATCTGGAGGCGTCTCGGAGCGGGCAATTTTCAAGGCTCTCGCGCCGCTGGACACCACCTTGACCGTGTAGTCATCCTCAAGAAGATCATTCATTACAGAAAGATTTTGCGGTGTGTCGTCAACCACCAGGACAATCGCCTTCCGCTCGAATTCAGGCATAACACTCATGGCATTTCCCCGTGATACGATTCAATTACGGCTTGTTTGTCAGATTCGGCAAGGCTTCCGCCAATACCACCAAGGCCGTTTCATAATCGAACTGCCGCACCGCTTCCGCCAATGGCCGAAACTTTTCAGGCAGAGCCGCGGCCAGCAAGGCACTATGTTGATTCAATAATTTTTCAGCTTTGGCATTGTCATCCGCCAGCAATTCCGCCAGCTCCTGGCAGATCGCCTCGACCTGCGCTTGGTCTACCGTGGTTACAACCTCCTGGACTTCAGGTGGCACGACGGCCTCAATGGCAGCAATTTGGCGCGCCAATGCGGTCTTGACCGTTTGCAGCAGATCTGCCGAAGGCTGCCCATGATGAAGGGCGTATTCCAATTTTTCGCTGTCTTGCTGCAGTGCGGTGGCTCCAATATTTCCGGCTAAGCCCTTCAGGGTATGGGCCAAGCGCTCGGCCGTCGAATTGTCGTGTTCCTCAAGGGCGCGCTGAATCTGCGCCGCGACCTCAATCTGGCTACTAGCGAAACCGCGCAACATCGACAGATAGCGAGCAGGTTTGCCCAACACCCGTCGCAAACCAGAGGCTCTATCCAGTCCTTCAATTTCCGCGGGAAGATCCGCTACCGCGGCAACCTCAAGGATAGTCTCGGGCTTGGACAAAGCGGGGGCAAAGTGTCGCGGCTTGATCCAACGCAATAGCGCGCGCCATAACTCATCGAGCTCAATCGGCTTACTGACAAAATCGTTCATGCCAGTCGCCAAGCAACGCTCGCGATCGGCTTGCATCGCATTCGCTGTCATGGCGACAATCGGCAGTGCCGCCAATGCCGGCAGCGCACGCAGTAATCGGGTCGCCTCGATCCCATCCATCTCCGGCATCTGCATATCCATCAGGACAATATCATAGTGCCGAGCCTGCGCCATCTCTACGGCAATGCGACCGTTGTCGGCAACATCAACCTTGAAACCCGCGTCGATCAGCAATTCTGTCGCCACCTGCTGATTCAATGGGTTATCCTCGGCGAGCAGAATCTGCGCGCCTCGAATTCGAGCCAAGGCCGCGAAATTATTCGAATCTATTGCCTCGATATAAGCGTTTTCATCGTCGCGCCGGTCGTCAAACAAACGCACTAAGGCATCGAAGATCGTCGAAGCCGTGACGGGCTTGATTAAAACGTCTTCTACGCCCACCGCCTGGGCCAATTTCAGCACTTCATTGCGATCATAGGCCGTGATCATCGCCAATCTGGGGGCTTGGTCTAGCTGCATCGCATTGATGCGACGCGCGGTTTCAATCCCATCGAGTCCTGGCATTTGCCAATCGAGCAACACGACCTGGTAGCCGTGGTGGTCTTGCTCCGCCTGCTGGATGGCCTCGATCGCCGCCTCTCCAGAGGCGACTGAACTCACCTCGAAAGTCATGGAGCTTAGTAATTCAGCCAACACAATGCGGGCACTATCATTGTCATCCACAACCAAGACGCGTTTGCCTCGCAAATCGGGCTCGGGCAAATAACTGCGTTTAGCAACTGAGCCTAAACCGAGCTTTGCGGTAAACCAAAAGGTCGATCCGACACCGTATGCGCTGTCGACGCCGACTTCGCCCCCCATCAAACTCGCCAGCTCTTTGGAAATCGCCAGCCCCAAACCCGTGCCGCCATACTTGCGCGTGGTCGATGCATCGGCTTGTTGAAAACTTTGGAACAAACGCGTCATTTGCTCTTCGGTTAAACCGATACCCGTATCTCTCACTGCAAAATACAGCATGACACCATCGGCAGTCTGCTTGTGCAGACGTACCACGATATCGACTTCTCCTTTTTCCGTGAACTTGACCGCATTGTTAGCATAATTAATCAATATCTGACCCAGTCGTAAACTGTCGCCGACCAAATTGACAGGCACATCCTGGGCGACGTCAAAAACCAATTCCAAACCTTTGGCCGAGGTTTTTTCGATCAGTAGATTGGATACGTTATTCAACAATTGTTCCAAACGGAAATCGGCCTGTTCGACGGTCAATTTGCCGGCCTCGATTTTGGAAAAATCGAGTAAATCATTGATGATGCCTAGTAGATGTTTGCCCGATTGTTGAATCTTCGACAGGTAGTCACGTTGATGCGGAGTCAATTCTGTTTTCAATGCAAGATGACTCAGGCCAATAATCGCATTCATCGGTGTCCTGATCTCGTGACTCATATTCGCCAGGAAATTCGATTTCATCCGCGTGGCGCTTTCGGCCGTCTCTCGGGCTTTGATCGTTGCATCTTCGGCCAACTTGCGCGCGGTGACGTCCTGACAGTAACCGTTCCAGAGTATGACGCCCTCTTTACTCGGCGGATTGGCGTAGGCGAAGGTCAATACCCACCGCCACTCATTGTCATGCTTCACGCGCGCCAGAATTTCCCCAGTCGAACCACTACCTATTCCGGCTCGCATGCGCTTGGCAGTATCTAAAAGCTGTCCGCGCGCCCGATCTTTATCCTCGGGATGCACATGACGCCAGCCCTGCTCGGCGTCCTGCATCAACTCGCCTGCCGACACACCCAGCACGTCCAGCACGTGGTTGCCGATAAAATTGTAGCGCGCCGATCCATCTGGATAGGTTTCCATCTGGAACATCGCCAAGGGCAGCGCATCCGACATCATCACCAATTGACGCTTGGACGATTCAGCTTGCGTGTGAGCCAGTTCAATGGCCGCCTCGGCCGCCTTGCGCGCCGTCATGTCGATCACAATCGCTATGATTGACGACAACACGCCGTCGGTGTCGCGCACCGCCGACAGACTAATGTCGGCCCAACGATAGCCGCCATCCTTATGAAGATAGCGCGCTTCCGTGCGCTGGAAATTCGCGCCTTCCCTTATTTTCTGACCTAGCGCCATGACACGCTGTCGATCTTCGGGCACTAGCAGTTCGCCGCGGGGCACCTGCGGTATCTCATCCAATTGATAACCCAGGAAATCAGCAAACGCCTGGTTATTTTCTCGCTCGTCATTGGTTGCAAGACTCAGTATGCCGACCGGCGCATAATCGAAAATGGCATGGAAAAACGATTCGCGCCGCATCAGTTCAATTCGGCTCGACTCCAATTCACGGGTTCGATCGGCGACCCGTGTCTCCAAGGTCAAATTGATTTCAGCCAAACGCCCTGTCGCATCGCGCAGCATCTTGCGCATGCTTTCCTGTGCTTCGCCCAATTGCGCGATTTCCAGCCAGCGATCCGAAACTTCGACGGGTTTTTCCAGATCCAAGCGGCCGATACGCTGACTCTCCGAGGCCAACTGCGCTAAAGGTCGAACAAATTGAGATGCAATCCGCGCCGCAAACAAGGCTCCGGCCGCGATGACCAACAAAGCCAGCTCAATCAAACCTTCCAGAGCAATACCTGACTCCGGAATAAAATCGTTTTCCGGCGCGACCACGCCCAGCCATACCACGTTATGACCGATGGTAATGGGACGGAACAAGCTATACCACATGCTGCCATTCGAGAAGTAACGCAGCAGCTTATTCGGATCATTGCCTGCATCATGCCAGCGCTGCATGCCTTGCGACAAAGGTGTGATGCCCAACTGATCAATGGTGTGCAGGGCGTTATTCTTGAGGTCGGCGTCGGTATCGAAACGCTTGTCTTTTGGCAAGCCCATCACGCGCCCGTCGGGGGATACAATAACGCCGACCCCGTGACTGCCCGCCACTAAACGCGTAGTAAAACGCGAAAGATTCAGCAAATCGACATCGTGACTAATGACGTATTGCGTGCCATCGGCAGTGGTCCAACGCATCGAAGCAGTGATGCCAGGTGCTTTGGTGGTAAAGAATATATAGGGCGCCGTCCAGGCGACCTGATCGTCGCTGGACAAAGCAAGCGCCGCTTTAAACCAAGGACGGGTGCGCGCGTCGTAATCGATTTCGCGCATCTCGACATTGACCAACTCACGCTGTTTATTCCAGGTGAGCCAATAAGTTTTCTTGCCCCAGTGATCCGGATCGCTGAGTCGATTGACCCAACTGCCATCCTTATTCAATAGCAATAGAATTTCCCGTCCGGACCCGGTCGCCAGTGTGGCCGAATTAATTTCCGGATGATGGGCAATGACAGAAAATAAATAGCGATTGAAACGCGGCAAGTCATCGACATTTAATAGACCTTGCTGCCCCCACCCTTGACTTACACGCACCGTCTCTTCAACGGCGCCAAACAATTGCTGGGCCTGCGCCTCGAGCTCGCCGCTGGCTTGCGTCATCTGTGACTTGGCGATCAAGGTCACCGAAGGAATCACAATAAAACGAATCGCGCCGAGCGTGAATAACGCCAACACGGCGATAATCAAAATGGACACCCGCACAATCAGTGCGCTGCGTATCGTAGGACGATAGCTTTTTGGGAAAAACGAAAATGCCATTTTCAGCTTTATGCGGCGAGAAAAAAGCACTCTAGCATAGAGCTATGCCGCGACAACCCTCTCGATAAAAAGTAAAAAAAATCAGTGATTTATACAATGACCAAAAAAACTGAAAGGTTATTGTAATAATATTTTATTCAGAGACTGTCTTTTACACCGTGGTAAGGGTATGTCGTGGCAGATTAATCGTAAACACACAACCGGTGCCGGTTACATTGCGCACGCTTAACTCACCACCATAGCGCTCCACACTGCGCCTGGCGATCGAAAGCCCAAGACCGAGTCCGCTTCTATCTTCGCCGCTTTGCATAAAAGGCAAGAACATGCGTTCCGCATCGCCTGGCGGAAGACCGCCGCATTGATCTTTCACGTCAATCAATATTCGGTCCCCAAGTGCATAAGCGTTCAGCGTGACCTCGGTGTGGTTATGAGTGAATTTAAAAGCATTGTGCAGCAAGTTGCCAAGCGCCGAAAAAAGCATTTCGCGATCTGCGTTGACAGCTAACTCGCTATCGACGACCGATACTGTCAAGATGCAGCCGCGGGCATTGGCCGCAAGATCGGCGGCATACTTGACCTCGGCAATAAATTCGGCAAGCGAGAAAGCGTTACTCTTTTGGGGATATTCGGCAGTGAGTCGAACATCCTCCAGGGAGCTATTGATCAAATCACGCAGTCCTAACAAACTTCGTTCCAAAACCGATCCGGTGGCGCCCGACAAATTCAGGTTTCCCATCTTGGCCGCCGCGAAAGCGAGTGTTGCAGTGCTTAGGAAATTACGCAACTCATGGACAAAAAACCCCAACCGCTCATTCGTTTCGGCAACTTGTTTATCTGCCACGACAGAGTCACGCTGATAGCTGAATTCCGTGACCGCATCGGCAATAGCATTATCCAGGCATCGGTTCAAGGTTCGGAATTCGTCGACCGAGAACGGCGCATCGCGCTCATATGCCATATCGGTGATCGCCTGGCATAAATCGCCATAATCATGCACCACCTGATCGACGGAAAAGCCGAGCCCCAATAATTCTCGACCATGCTGGGCCGCCGAGATGCCCATTTCCGATAATGATGCACCTCCCCCGGAAGGCCCTGAAATCTTGCGGCTATCCATGGGGTCTGCGGTTTGTTCGATTTTGAGCGTTCTGATCAGTTGATCCAAGAACAGTGGAATCCCGTTTTGAAGTTGCAGTAGGGTGGCCCCTCTGTTGGGTCTCTTTTCGACTTTGGCTCTACATCGTTCGATTAATTCTTGACGATTACCGCTTAAAAAATCGTGCATCATAAACAGCACCTCAACGCGAGTTGGCGTCTTTAGATATGCGGCTGACAGCCGCAGTAATAGTTTGCTTACACGACGCCTTGAGGCTTACTCAAGGCAAGGCGGAGGATCGGTCGCGACACCCGCCGATCGGGGCTTTTTAGGGGCGTTCGGCCACTAGATTTTCGCGAATCATACCGGCCAAATCTTGGCAATGGGCATATTCGGAATGGCTGCGAGTGGTTAATTCGCCCGGCGCGAAGTTAGGTTCGCCGCCGAGCTCAACGATGCGTTTGGCCAGCATGCCTGCTTGTTGCTGTTCTTCATTGGCGTGCTCAAGAAATTCAGCCGCTACGGATTCTGAATGGATGCCTGTGGCCATGTAATGGTCACGGCGATAGCGTAAGGAACAGACGATTTCCGTAGCAAGCGCGTCATTGAGTAATTTCAACACGACCTCACGATCGCCCTGATAACTTTTCGTCACAGCCCCTTCTGATATATTTTTACGGGCGTTTGATCGAATCTTATCGAGATCGATGGTGAAGGACTTTTCTGCTGATTTAGACATAACGTATCTCACTCCAAATTGGGTCAAGCGGTTCTGAAAAATGCCAGTCTAGCCAGACTCCCAGTTCGTGACTTCCATAGCAAGTATGGATGAGCAACTCTCATGCCAAGGACGGCAAGGTCATCGTTTCATATTGGATACAAAGGTTGGAGCCCATGCTTACGCCGAAGTTCCGGCGATCCATCTCTTCAGCGGCCGAGACTTCAATACGTCGCCCAAGCGGAACATTCTGCAATTTTGAAGCGTCTTTTTTACCGATTGCCTGAAATGATGCATCAGTGCGATACGTCGGCAATCGCGCTCACCGACGCATTAAAAATCTGATTTGTTATCCGGGCTAAAACTCAGGCATGAGAGTTAGAGGTTATTTGGGGTCAGCCCCCTATACTACTCTGGAGCGACTGAGCACCGCGCCGTTTGCCAAGATTTGAGGCTACCAGCAACGGCACACGATTCACGGCTATCGCAAAAACGAACCTTGTCCGTCCTTGAGAGCGCGTCGGTTAATCGTGGCCGACCCAAAAACGATATTCCGGGCAATTTAACCCACAATTACCAGAAACCGGCGTGCGACCGTGCGGCTTCATCTTCGATCAGCGGCCCGATGACTTCGACATGGCGCTGTCCACGCAGGAAAACCTCCCGGCATGGCAGGGAAAACGTCGGGTTTTCCGGATGATCGCCGGTCAGCGTCAATAAACGCTGCTCCGAGAGTGCATATACAACCCGGCCGATATTGCACCAATAGATTGCGCCGGAACACATGCAGCAGGGCTCGGCGCTGGTGTAGAGCGTGCATTTTGCTAATTGCTCGGGAGTTAGCAGCTTGGCCGCCTGAGCGGCGGCGACAAGCTCGGCGTGCTGGGTCGGATCTCCTTCGGGCGGCATCGAGTTATTGCCCGCCGTCACAACGATATGGCCGTGCTCGTCGGCAACGATGGCGGCGAATGGATGTCGCCCCTTGTTCCTCGATTCTTCGGAGAGCGTAATCGACTGCAGCAGCAATTGCATATCGCGCTCGGACAAACGGGATTCTTCGGATACGGTGGGCGAATTCATTCCAGTCAAATCGCACTCCAAAAATATGGCCCCCTCGATGGGATTAAAGACATAAGCCGAAATCGGCTTGAAGCCGAGCGATGCATAGAGATGTAACGCCGCGTGCATACTGGGCAGCGTATCGAGACGGATGCGCGCATAGCCGGCTTCCTTTGCGACTTGGCAAATCATCGCGCCCAATTGCCGGCCGATCTTCTGACCCCGCCCAGATGGACCTATATAGAGGCGTTTCATTTCGCAGATGGTGTCATCTATCGGGCGCATGGCGACACAGCCGATAGTCTGTCCATTGCTTTGGGCGAGCAGAATCCGGCCAAGGGGAGCGGCAAACTTTCCAGGCAAATCGGCGACTTCCGACTCGAAATTTTGGAAGCTCAAATCAATATTCAAGCTATCTGCATATTCACGAAATAATGCCCGCACGGTTTCAAGGTGCTCGGGGAATCGTGCCTCGATAATTTCTGTCATCTATAAATCTCCTCTGTTTTTCAATGTGCCGGCATTTCTGCGCCATATACCCGCAAGTTTAATGGAGCGCCCGGCATGCCGGGAAATAGGCCATTTTGCTAGGGCCTGTTCACGAGAAATCCCCGGAAGCGGCGTAAAATGCAAAAATGACGCGCGTTTGCCTCGTCAACGATAAGGACCTGCCCCCTGTGCGCCGCGCGACGGGAATTGGGCTGCTAGCAAGCTTGCATGGCCGCGGTAACCCGGCCCAGACTAACGCGTCGTGCGACGCATCGAAAAGGAATCGACGAAACATGCTGAATCTTCCAACGTATGCTGATGTTGCTGCCGCCGCCGAGCGAATCAAAGGCCACGCGCACCAGACCCCAGTCATGACGTCCAGCACAATCAACGACGAGATAGGCGCAGAGCTTTTCTTCAAGTGCGAAAACTATCAGCGTATGGGCGCATTCAAATTTCGTGGCGCCATGAACGCCTTGTCGAAATTCGACCAACGCCAGCGTGCTGCCGGCGTTCTGGCCTTCTCCTCCGGTAATCACGCCCAGGCCATCGCACTGTCCGCGAAACTGCTGGGCATTCCCGCGACGATTATCATGCCGCTCGACGCCCCCGCCGCCAAAGTCGCGGCAACCAAGGGCTATGGCGGAACCGTCGTGACCTACGATCGTTATACCGAAGATCGCGAAGCGATCAGCCGCAAGCTCGCCGAGCAACACGGCATGACGCTGATTCCGCCTTACGATCATCCCGATGTCATCGCCGGCCAAGGCACGGCGGCCAAGGAGTTGATCGAAGAAGTCGGCACGCTCGATGCCTTATTCGTTTGTCTGGGCGGTGGCGGATTGCTCTCGGGCTCGGCGCTCGCGGCACGTGCACTTGCGCCAAATTGCAAAGTGTACGGCGTGGAGCCGGAAGCCGGTAATGACGGGCAGCAATCGTTCAGATCCGGTTCCATCGTGCATATCGAAACGCCGAAAACCATCGCGGATGGCGCCCAAACCCAGCATTTAGGCAACTATACTTTCCCGATCATTCGACACAACGTCGATGACATCCTGACCGCCAGCGACGATCAATTGATCGCCTGCATGCGCTTCTTCGCCGAACGCATGAAAATGGTGGTGGAACCCACCGGCTGCCTCGGCTTCGCGGCCGCCCGTGAAATGAAAGCCCAATTGAAAGGCAAGCGCGTCGGCGTGATTGTCAGCGGCGGCAATGTCGATTTAGACCGCTTCGGCGGCTTCCTGCTCAGCCGTCCCGCTTAAGACGCACAGCGAGCGCTGACCGTACGGTATCGCTTCGATCCGTCGCGTCAGCGCCTGCTGGTGGGCCATCGCTCCCTCGTCTTGACGAGACGCAACGTATAGTCGAAGTTTTCCCGCTTATAAACTGCGGATAGGCTGTTTTTAGCCCGGCATTGAGCGTCGGGAATAAATTTCATCTGGCTTCGGTATAGCAGTGGTGGGCCACATCATCGGCGCACTTATATTCGCTAACACGAGGTGACGTATGGCAATGAAGATCGGAACCCGGCTAACCGCGACTTTCGGCGTGATCCTGGCCATGCTGCTGGTGATTTGTGCGACCGTCAGCCTGCAAATGACGCAGATGAACGAGAGTACGCAAAGCATTGTCCGCGACCATCTGATCAAGCAACAACTGGCGAGTCAGCTCAAAGAAGGCGTCAACGGCGTCGTATTGCTGGTGTACCGCGCGCTCGACGAATCGGCGCCCGACGTACAACAGGCGGATTTGGATCAAATCAAGGTATTACAAGGAAAAAACAGCGCCACCATCACGGCTTTGCAAAAGCTGATTGAATCGGATAGCGAGCGCGCCAACTTCGATCACGTGATCGCCGTCCGAACCGCTTATGTGGAGGCACTCAAACCCGTCTTGGCTCAATTGGCTGCGCATGACAGCAATGCGGCACGGGCCACGGTACTTACTATGCTGCCGCGCCAAACAGCGCTGCTCACCGCGCTCGACGGGTTTGGCGATTTTCAACAAAAGCTGATGGATAGAGCCGTGCTGGATAGCGACCAATCCTACTCCACGGCGCGGGTGGTTCTATGGGGATCGTCAGCATTATTAATTGTCATTGCGCTGATTCTCTGCGCGAGGGTGACGCGCTCTATTATCCACCCTTTGCAACAGGTCGTCGCCGGGGCGAATGCCTTAGCTCGGGGAGACTTATCCATCAAAATAGACATTCTGCGCGAGGATGAGGTTGGCACGCTGGCCACATCGCTAAACCAGGCAATTGCTCAATTGGCCGGCATTGTTGGCGGCGTCAAGCACGCGAGTGTGTCGATTTCAAGCGCGACTCAGCAGTTGGCTGCAGGCAATACCGATCTATCGCAACGCACCGAAGAGCAAGCGGCCTCACTTGAGGAAACAGCGTCAAGCATGGAGGAGCTCACCGCGACGGTGCGTCAAAACGCCGATAACGCGCAGCAGGCCAGCCTGCTCGCCGGCGCGGCATCGGACACCGCGCGGCGCGGCGGAGACGTGGTCGGACGGGTTGTCGAAACCATGCAAGGTATTTCCGGCAGCTCAGCCAAAGTGGCCGAGATCATCAGTGTGATCGAAGGCATCGCGTTCCAGACTAATATCCTGGCGCTCAATGCCGCGGTCGAAGCCGCACGCGCCGGCGAACAGGGGCGAGGCTTTGCCGTCGTGGCTAGCGAGGTTCGCATGCTGGCGCAACGCAGTGCTGCCGCGGCCAAGGAAATCACCGGACTCATCGGCGAATCGGTGAATCAGGTGCGTGCCGGGTCCAAGCTTGTCGAGGAAACGGGGAGCACCATTGCCGAAATCGTCCAATCGGTGAAACGTGTGACCGACATCATGGGCGAAATTTCGACTGCCTCGCATCAACAGCGCACCGGTATCGAGCAGGTCAACCAGGCGGTCAGCCAGATGGATCAAGCGACCCAACAAAATGCCGCTTTAGTCGAGGAAGCCGCCGCCGCGGCACAGTCGGTGGCAGAGCAGGCACAAGCACTGCGCGATGCGGTGGCGGTTTTCAAGGTCGACCAGCGCGAATCGGCGCCCGCGGCGCTGGGCGAATCCGCCTCTCGGCAGCCCAAAGCCAGCGCGCGGATGCCCGTACACGGTTTGCCTGTCACGGGTATGCAGCAACACGAGCTCTCTGCGTCTTGAGCAAAATACCCGCGTAGCTTTTAAATAAAGCGCAAGCCGCCCGCCCCCCCTGGCGCATCGTCCATACACCCGATCGCGGCAGCCTGCAGAAAGCCTGCCGTATGAAATATCTCGAGCACAGCCGAGATCGCGTCCGGGCGGCAACTGACCAGCAAACCGCCATTGGTCTGGGGGTCGGAGATCAAGGCACGCTGCCATTCGGCCGCGTCATTGGCCCAGGCAATCCGAGCCTCGTAGCTGAGCCAGTTGCGCGCGGAAGCGCCCGTAACGATAGCTTGCTTTGCAAAGCCAACGGCGGTTTCGATCAGCGGTAAATCCTTCAGGCGCACCTGGGCGTCGAGCTTCGAGCCCCGGCAGATTTCAAGCAGGTGGCCGGCCAGACCAAAGCCGGTCACGTCGGTCATGGCATGGACGCTGTCCAGCGCGGCCAAGGCGGTGCCGACTCGATTCAATTGCGTCGTATGACGTATCATTTCCGCATAACCGGGCGCGTCGAGCAGACCTTTCTTGAGTGCAGCCGACAAGATACCGACACCCAGAGGTTTGCCCAATACCAGGACATCGCCCGCCTGTGCATCGCTGTTGCGCCGGACCCGATCCGGATGCACCAAGCCCAGACCAACCAAGCCGTAGATCGGTTCGAGCACGTCGATACTGTGCCCCCCTGCAATCGGGATGCCCGCTTCGCGGCAGATGCTGGCGCCACCCTCAAGCACCTGACCGATAATTTCCGGCGGCAGCTTCGCAATCGGCATGCCCACCAAGGCAAGTGCCATAATGGGCGTACCACCCATCGCATAGATGTCGGACAGCGCGTTGGCAGCAGCAATCCGGCCGAAATCGCGTGCGTCGTCGACGATAGGCGTGAAAAAATCGGTGGTGGCCACCAATGCCTGGCTATCATTGAGCCGATAGACGGCGGCGTCGTCGCTGGTCTCGTTGCCGACCAATAATTCCGGTGGCACGAGGCCCTGCGGCGCCCCCGCCAAAATTTCGGCCAGCAATCCGGGGGCGATCTTGCAACCGCAACCGCCGCCGTGCGAAAACTGTGTAAGGGCTATGGGTTTCATAAGGATTAGAATGCCGCTCTCGTATTGGGTTCGCTGCAATTATGCCAGTTCGGCTTATACGCCGACGGCACAGGACTATCTATGACGCAACGCCCGCCTATTCGCGTATCCGACCGGCATGCCTTCGACACCATTATCGACGCACGCTCGCCCGCCGAGTTTGCGCTGGACCACATTCCCGGCGCAATTAACTGCCCGGTGCTGGACGATGATGAACGCCGGATTGTCGGCACGCTCTACAAACAATCCGGCGCCTTTGAAGCCAGACGTGTCGGTGGCGCCATGGTCGCCGCCAATCTTGCACGGCATTTACGGGAGCGCTTTTCGGAACAGCCCGCCAACTGGAAGCCGCTCGTCTACTGCTGGCGCGGCGGCATGCGCAGTGGCTCGATGGTAACCTGGCTGCAGCTCGTCGGGTGGAATGCGCAGATGCTGGCGGGCGGCTACAAGAGTTTTCGGCATCACGTGCTGGCTCAGATCGAGGCTTTGAGTCCTCAGTTAAAGCTGCAAGTTATCTGTGGCGCGACAGGCACGGCCAAGACGCGCGTGCTTCAGGAACTGGCTGCGCGAGGCGAACAAGTTCTGGACCTTGAACAGTGCGCCAATCACAAAGGCTCGCTGCTGGGCGGCTTGCCGGGCGTAGCCCAGCCTTCTCAAAAAGGCTTTGAAACCTTGATTGCCAGTGTGCTGGAGTCGCTCGATATCACGCGCACACTGTATATCGAAGGTGAAGGTGCGCGCATCGGCCGACTCTCTGTGCCGCTGCCCTTGATCGCACAAATGCGCGCGGCGCCCTGTATCGAAGTCGAGGCCACACCCGAGGCCCGGCTCGCCTATTTGCTGCGCGACTATGCTTATTTGGGCGATGACGGTGCGGCCCTCGCCATCCAGATCGGCATGCTTAAAGAATTACAAGGCAAAGAAACCGTGGAGCGCTGGCAACAGTGGGCCCAGGCAGGCGAACTCGCGCCGCTCTTCGCCGAACTCATGGCGCTGCACTACGACCCGCACTATCAACGCTCGTTGGCACGTCATTTCCATACGTGGCCGCAACGCCGACACGTAGTGGCGCGCGATCTGTCCGAACAAGGTATCGCAGCCATTGCCGATGCCTTGCTTGAGTCAGTGAGTCAGTGAGTGCTCAAAAACCCAGCACAATCGCCAGACCACCTCCGGCGACCCCAAAGGCCACCACGGCCAAGCCCACCACCGCGAGTTCGCGCGGACGGAACGATTGACTGAGCATTGCCAGGGACGGCAGGCTAATCGGCGGCAGCGTCATTAACAAAGCCGCGGCGGGGCCGGCCGCCATGCCGAGCGACAGCATGGCCTGGATAATCGGCACTTCGCCGGCGGTTGGGATCACAAACAGCGCGCCCGCCACTGCCAATGCAGCAATCCACAGCAAATGGTTGCCGATGTCCGGCCCGATATGGGGAAATAGCCATGCGCGTGCCGCACCCAGTATCAGAACCAGCACGATATATTCGGGTAAGAGACGCACGGTCATACGCGCGAGAATCTGCCCCCAGCGTATCAACACCTGCGCCCAGGAAAACGGCGCCGCCGCTTGGGTCTCTGCTTCAAGCAGTTGCCCAAGGACCGGCGCTGCGCCATTCTCCTTGGCGGCTTGGCTCATGCGGTTCAGCACGTAGCCGAGCCCAAACACCATCGGGATACCCAGCGCCAGACGCAAGACCGCCCAATGCCAACCCAGCACAAAACCGATAAAGACCAGCGTGGCCGGATTGAGTATCGTGTTGCCCAACCAGAATGCCAGCGCGCCACCCGGCGATGCATGGCGCTGACGCAGCCCGGCGACCACGGGCGCGGCACAGCAGGTGCACATCATGCCCGGCAAGGACATCAAACCACCCGCGACAACACTGCCAAAACCCGTCCCGCCCAAGGCTTTTGCCACCCATCGAGGCGGCAGCAGCGCTTGCAGCGCCGATCCGAGTAGTAGCCCGAGCACCATCGCCTGCCAAATCGCCTTACCGTAGGCCTTAGCATAATTAAGCGCGGCTTCCAGCGACGGCTCAGGCGCGGCGGCGGCAGTGCCCATCAGAATCGAGTTGCCGATCGAGTGATGACTCGCGGCGACGAAGGCGCGGTTGTAATACGGAAACCATTTAACGTAGAACAAACCGAGCACCGCAATCAAGACAAAGATGGCGAGACCAACGGCTGGGTTGGGGACTTGCCGCGCATCCAGGGTATTTTTCATGGTGGTTTTTGATGTAATAGGCGCTGTTGGGGGCTGCGACTCGGTGCTTGCTGACTGGAGCATAGTCTACAGAAGCCGAGCACGGGTTGCTAACTCGCCGACACCGATCTCTTTTCACGGCTCTTCGCAAAGACCCGTGCCGACTTAGCCACACACCGTTAGAAAAAGTCGCCGGTGCGGGAAAAATTGCCTCAACGGGTGCTTAGCCCCGCAAGGCGCCCACCGCAGCGACGAGGATCTCGCCGGCGTCGTTGATATGCCGCTCCAGAAAAGCGCAAGCAGAGGCGATGTCGCGACGTTTTATTGCGTCCAGAATGCCCAAGTGCTCTTCTTCGGATTTGGGGCGCCAATCGATGACTGTTGCAGTGGCATACATGTATCGAAGTCTTGCCTCATGGAGGTCATCGATATTTGATAATAGGCGAGCCATTCCGCACGGTTGATACAAGCTTGAGTGGAAACGCCGGTTCGCTTCTTCCCATGCGCTGATGTCTTGGCAGCTCTGTGCTTGAGTAATGGCATGTTCCGCTAAGGCGACATCATGTTCGGTTATGTTCGGTATTGCATATCTCAATGCGAGCACTTCCAGAGCGGCACGCATACGCATGATCTCAATGATCGAGGCCTGATCCAGCAATGGGACGTAGACGCCCTTGCGCTCGCGTGAGATAAGCAGCCCGCGGGCCTCCAAGCGTCGAAAAGCCTCCCGCACGGGTACATGACTCGCATTGAAATCACTTGCGACAGTGTCTTGACGAACACGATCGCCGGGCCGGAGGTTACCCCGAATTATCTGTTCCGCCAAACCAGCAGCAATGCGTGCTGGAAGGGAGTCCGAACTTTCGACAGCCACTTTCAATTTGTCCTTTATGCTATGGGCGCCCACATATCGCCACAGGCGGCCATCACCGCACTGATCAAGTTTCCGTCGCGCACCAGGCATCTGACAGATTCCACGTCATCGTAGATCCATCGATCATCGCCGAGCATGGCGGGGACTTCCGAGCGAATTTTTTCGAGAGCGGCCAATGCGCCTTTTCCTAGGGGGAATTCCGAAAAAGTGTGCTGCGTGAGCGCTAATGCTTGCGCGGCGATCAGTAGCTCAGCGCTGACGACGGCTTGCGCGTTTTCTATCACCGTTCGCGTACGCCGTGCAGCGAAACAAGAATTGCTAATATGGTCTTCTTGGTTTCCTTTAGCCGGCAGACTTGTCACGCTGGCGGGACTACACAGCCCCATGTTTTCCAGTACAAGCCCGGTCCCCATACTTTGGACGACGGCGAAGCCGGTGTTTATGCCTGGCTCGGTCGCGATCAAATTTCGCGGCAGCCCGAAATTATAAGCGGGATCGATCAGCAAGTTGTTCCGACGGTCGCAGATTGTACTCAAGTCAGTCACAACCAATGCCAATAGATCCATTGTTTGCGCAACATATTGGCCGTGGAAATGACCACAGGACACAATGTCATAACTGTCGTTCGTCGCGAAGATGAGCGGATTGTCTGTCGCGCTGTTCATCTCGGTGACAAGTATCCCTTCAATGTAGTCGAGCGCTTCAAGCACCGGCCCATAAACTTGCGGCGCGCAACGGAACGAATACACGTCCTGTATGCGTGGTTGCGCCGCTGCAGACGATGTCATGTCCGGTTGTTGCGAACCTGGCGCTAGGAATGCTCGCGCCTCGTCGGTGCATCTCGATGTGCCTTCGAGGAGACGTCTGATCGCATGCGCGACTCGACGCTGTCCCGGATGTGGCCGCGCCAACATGACGCGGTCTTCAAAGCATGCTCGCTCCGCTTTGATCGCCTCGAGTGAAAGTACCAGGGAAATCGTCGCAGTTGATAACAGCCGACGCGCGTCGAACGCAGCGATGACTGCGTAGGCGAGCGATGCCGTAGAGCCGTTGATGAGAGCGGTAGCATCTTTCGCCTCTACATCGAAGGTAGGCGCCAATCCGGCTTGCTCGAACGCAGATTGAGCCGAGGTAACGCGCCCCTGAAAGGTAACTGTAGACTGGTCAAGGCCAAGCAATGCGCCGCTCATCATGGCTAAGGGGGCAAGGTCCCCGCTCGCTCCGACACTTCCCTTTGCGGCTATAACGGGTGTAATCCCCTGATTCAACATCGAGATGAGTCGATCAACGACTTCTACGCGAATGCCCGAATGATTGCGGGCAAACGTGTTGACCCGGATCGCCATCATGGCGCGGACGACTTCCTGCGGCATGGGCTCGCCGGTGCTGGCCGAGTGAGAGTGAATCAAATTCCTCTGAAATCTGGCGATGTCGCGCGCGCCTATCCTTTGGTTTTTCAGCGCTCCCACCCCGGTGTTAAAGGCGTACATGAGTGGTGCGTCATCTACAAGCCAGTGGTCGTTAATAAACTGCCGGGTCGAAATGAGGTCCGCGCGAGCCGCTTCGCCCAAACTGACGACCGCGCCATGCCGGGCGATTTCCACAATCTGGTCGACGGTAAGATCGTCGCCGGTAAGTTTGATGCTAGAGGTTCCGACCATGACATGTTCTCAACTGTGATTTTTATCTATTATCTATAAAATACACAGCAACAGCAAGCTGAAAGTCTGTTGAACGTGATTATTCAAAACAGCTCGTTGCTAAGGCGCGCATGCTCCAGGCGATCAACGCTGACGTAACGACCACTGTCAAACGACACTACGTGTTCCGGAAAATTGATTTAAAGTCTTCCTGCCGCCAAGGGACTGTTAAAAAGCGTAGGGTTCCGCTTCTGCCGCCGACGGTCAGAAGGCAGCCCAAGGCCCTCGCCAATGACAGCGTGACGGAGTGGGGATCGAGTGGTTCGGCTTTGGCCGGTCGAAACGGCCCACCACGATCGACATTACATCCCTCAGTCGGTAATGAGTTCGATGCTAACGACCGCTTTCATCAAGGATCTCAGTGTAGGAACCGACCGGAAACGTGCAGATCGCAGCCAACGTGTCGGCTAGCGCCATCTCCGCTTTTAACTGCACTCAATCTGCGACCATCGAAACGCGTCGAGTGTTCAGGAGGACACCGTTGCTGTGCGCGGCCCATGGCAGAGCTCCCAGCAAAATTCAAGAAATGCCTCGACCGCAGCCGGAGGTAAACGCCGCGATGGCCTAATAGCGTAGAGGGGAAAGGTCTCGCCTGGCCAATCCGGGAATAGCTCCACTAGAGCCCCGCTTGCAAGCTGATGTGCCACGCCGAGAGCAAGAACCTGCGCCACACCGACGCCAGCCACGCAGGCTCCGACCATCGTGTCGACGTCCGTTAGCGTCAGTCGACCTGTCGTCTCGACCGGCAGCACCTCTTTGTCACGGTGAAATTCCCAGCGAAACGGTTTGCCGTGCTGTGGATCGATGTATTGGATGCAGTCGTGCCCGGCGAGTTTCTCTGGTGTCATGGGGCATCCATGTTTCTTGAGATAGGACGGCGACGCCACCGTCAGCACACGGGTTTCGAGCAGCAGCCGGGAGGGCATGCTCGACGGCGGCTGCGGACCGAACCGCACCGCAGCGTCGATGCCCTCGTTCACCAGGTCGCCCGCATCCGGTACCTGCACCACTATCAAGTCGAGTTCGGGATAGCGCTCAGTAAATTCCGGCAATCTTGGCGCCAGTACGTTGCGGGCAAACACGGGATTCAGGCTCACCCGCAGCGTCCCGCGAACCTTCACCGCCGCGCCTGACACGACATTGGCCGCATCCTCTATGCCGCAGAGATGGGGCGCCGTCAGCTTGTAGAGCCGGGCACCTTCACCGGTTAGGTGCAGCGCGCGCGTCGTACGATCCAGCAACCGTACACCGATGCGCGCTTCGAGCCGGGAAATAGACCGGCTTACGCCCGAAGCCGACAATCCGAGCACCTCACCCGCTCGCGTAAAGCTACCGGTCTCGACGACGGCCGCCAGCACGCTCATCCCTGCAAGCAATCTCCCATCAAAACTCATCAGGCTTCTCCTTTGACTTTTAGCATAAATCTTTTGATTACCCCTATCTTAATCAAAAGTCCTGGGTCCCGTATCTTTCCATCAACGGCGCATCACAGTGGCTACCGCCACCAAGCAGTGCGACTTCGCACTGTCTTCTCGCCGTCATTGATCACCCCACCAAAAGGAGCTCACCATGTCTGGCACTGCACGCACCGTCCTTTTTAAGGGCGGCACCATCGTGACGATGGACCCCAACGTTCCCAATCTCGCCGTCGGCGACGTCCTAGTCGAAGGCGATCGCATCGTAAACGTTGGTCCCGACCTGAAGATCGATGACGCCGAAGTTATCGACGCCGCCGGAAGCATCGTCATGCCCGGCCTGATCGATGCCCACCACCATGCATGGCTCGGCGTGATGCGCCGGATGATGCCCGACGTCGATGATCTCTTCGCCTATATCGATGTCGTCGCCGAGACCCTGGGCGCGCACTATCGTCCGACTGACATGTATACGAGTACCCGGCTGACGGCGGTCGCGTCACTTGACGCCGGCATTACGACCATCATCGACGCCTGCCACAGTTCGCGCAGCCCTGAGCACACCGATGCCGCGCTCGACGCACTCGATTCGGCCGGCATCCGGGCGCTGCACATGGTCGGTGCGGCAATGGACAAGAAAGCATCCGCGGCCCATCTGCCGCAGGACCTGGAACGCCTCGCGCTCAACTGGAACGTTGGGGCGGCTCGGGTGCGAGTTGGCCTGTTCGGTCAGCTCAATCTCGACTGGTGGAAAATCGCACGCCGGCTCGACATGCAGATCTTGACCGAGTTCATCGGCGATCTCGCTAAGCTCACACCCGAATTCGCAGAGCCGGGGGTGCTGGGCGCCCACAACATTTTCAATCACTGCGCTCGCGTCCCCGAGGATACGTGGAAGCTGTTCGCGGATGCGGGCGTGAACGTCACGGTCAATCCTCGCTCGGATGCGCTGTTCGGCTTTGACGACGAGGGTTTCGCCTATCAGCACGCAATCGATCACGGCCTGAAGCCCGCGCTCGGCATCGACCTCGACACCGCCTTCGGTAGCGATCTGTTTGGCGAGATGCATGCCTTGTTCGGGCAGCAACGCTCGGCCATGCAGTACCGCCGCTTCCGCGGTGAGAGCGGTGCTCCCGCACCGATCTCAGTCGAGGCAGTGTTACAAGCCGCGACGATCAACGGCGCCCGCGCTGCCGGCCTGGAACGTTCGATCGGCTCGCTGACCCCTGGCAAGCAGGCCGACATCATCATGGTGCGTACCAACGGCGTGGCCGTCTTCCCGGTGAGCAACGTGCTTGGCACCATCGTCCATGCCGTCGAGCGCTCAGATGTCGACACCGTGATGGTTGCTGGCCAGTTGCGCAAGCGCGCCGGCAAGCTGATCGACGTCGATGTGGCGAAGCTTTCGGCCGAGGCGACCGCCTCCCGTGATTACCTGCTCGACGCGAGCGGCTACCGGCCCGAGCTCTTCGACACGGCCATTTCGTCGCTCAATGCCTCGGTCTGAGTGTGTTCGGCCGCCCTTCGATGGGCGGTCTTTACTGATGAATATTGATCTGGAGTTAATCATGCCGTCGCTTACCCTGAAGACAACAGGCGAGGCCGAGGCCACGCCTGTTTATCTGGCCCGTCCCTCCCTCGCCGTCATCGCAACGCTTTTCTGCGGCTATCTCGCTGTTGGTCTGCCGCTTCCCGTCATTCCGCTCTTCGTGCATCAGAAGCTAGGATTTAGCAACCTCGTCGTTGGCCTTGTGATCGGGATTCAGTTCCTCGCCACCGTACTGACCCGTGGCTATGCCGGTCGCGTAACCGACCATCAGGGCGGCAAGCGGGCGGCCTTGCAGGGCGCTGCCTTCACCGTCTTGGGAGGCCTGCTCTATCTGGTAGCCGCGACCCAGGGGCTTGCGCCGGCAGCCAGTTTGGCCATCGTGATCGCCGGGCGTCTTGTGGCCGGCCTCGGAGAAAGTCAGTTCGTCACCGGCTGTGTTTCCTGGTCGATCGCCTCGGTTGGTCCGCAACGCGCAGGGATGTCGATGTCCTGGACAGGCATCGCTATGTTCGCCGCGCTAGCGATCGGTTCGCCCGTCGGCATGGACCTCTACCAGCGGCTTGGATTTCATGGCGCGATGGCAGCCAGCACCATCGCCCCGCTGCTCGCCGGCTGTATCGCTTTTGCTGCAACCTCGTACGTTTCGTCGGCCGGCCGTCGACTCTCGTTCTATCGTGTGATCGGCCAAATCTGGCGGGAAGGGTTGGGCTTGATGCTGCAAGGTGTCGGGCTCTCCGGGCTCACGGCATTTGCCTCGCTCTATTTCGCGACGCGTGACTGGGGCCATGCCGGACTCGTCATGACTGCGTTCGGTATCGGCTTCATCTTAATGCGCATAGCGTTTGGCCATCTGCCTGATCGCGTCGGCGGGTACCGTGTTGCCCTTTGGTCGCTTGCCATCGAAGCCATCGGCCAAGCGGTGCTGTGGGCCGCGCCGTACGAGATAGTGGCGCTCGCGGGTGCGCTCGTCACCGGCCTTGGTTGCGCGCTGGTCTTTCCCGCACTCGGTGTCGAGGCACTCAAACGCGTGCTGCCGGCTAATCGCGGCAGTGCGATGGGCGGTTTCGTCGCCTTCCTCGACATTGCCTATGGCGTAGCTGGGCCAGCGGCTGGCCTTGTTGCCGGCCAGTTCGGCTACGCTGCGGTCTATCTGCTTGGCGCGGTAAGTGCGGTTCTTGGCGTCGGCCTCGTCCTAATCGGCCGCCGCTTCGCACGCTGAACATTTATCCTCTTAACCGATACAGGAGCATTCACATGACACGCATATTCATTTCCGGTTCGTCCACGGGTCTCGGCTTAATGGCAGGCGAATTGCTTGTCGCGCAAGGGCATCAGGTTGTCCTGCATGCAAGGAACGCCGCTCGCGCAGAGGTCGCCCGGCGTGCGTTACCCCAGGCCGAGGCCATCGTCGTAGGTGACCTTGAAACCGTCGCCGGCGCCAAGGCGCTCGCCGCGCGCGTCAACGAACTTGGCCGCTTCGATGTGGTGATCCACAATGCCGCGGTCGGCTATCGCGAAGGGCCGCGCCGCACCACCGACGGCTTGCCGCATGTCTTCGCGATTAACACGCTGTCCGCCTACATCCTGACCGCGCTGATCGAGAAGCCGACGCGGCTCGTCTATCTCAGCTCAGGTATGCATCATCGCGCTGACGCCAATCTCGACGACATCCTCTGGCGCAAGCGTCGTTGGGACGGATCCGCGGCCTATGCCGAAAGCAAGCTGCATGATGCAATGATGGCATTCGCGATTGCCCGTCGCTGGCCCGAGGTTTTTTCCAACGCGCTTGAACCTGGCTGGGTACCTACGCGGATGGGAGGGGCCGGCGCCCCTGACGATATGGATCAGGCGCATCGCACCCAAGTCTGGCTTGCCACCAGCGACGATCCGCATGCTCAGGTCACGGGTCAGTATTTTTACCATCTGCGATCGCTCACGCCAAACCCGCAGGCGGAGGATGTTGCTCTCCAGGACCGCCTCATTGCGCTATGTGCAAAGCTTTCCGGCGTCCATTTGCCGGGATAGGCGCTCGCTTGGCCTAATTATCGCGTTGGTACCGATCCGCGCCGCTGTTCAAATGCTTTATGCGATGCCGTGTGCGCTTGCCGTGCGTGACCAACACCCATTGCGCGACGGCACATCGCTACAAGGAAAGCGTTGAAGCCTGAGCAGCATGCCCAGGCTTCAGGACCAACGCGTCAACCCGCCGGCTTGACTGCGTCCATTTTGAATAGGTCTTGGAAAATAAGCGACGCCCAGCTCTTGTCGCGCGCCTGCACGAGCTGACCGCCTTCCGCGATCTTGCCGAGATTGACCGGCGCGTAGCCGAGCTGATGGACGAGTGCCGTGACCTTCGCGGTTGCGGCTTCGTCGTCGCCCGACAGAAAGATCACCCGACGCCCCCCTGCGGTGGCAGGATCCTGTGCGAGCACGCCTGCCGGCAAATGATTGAACGCCTTCACAAGATGCGCGCCAGGCAGCGCCCTCGCCACGATCGCCGAGGACGGCAGATTGTTCAGGTCGGACAGCGGCACACCATAGGCATTGGTGGCGTCGATGACGATTTTGCCCTGCCACGTCGGGGCGGCCTTAGCGACGTCGAGGTGCGACCAGAATGGGACCGCCAAGATGATCACATCGGCCTTGAGTGCGTCCTGTAGCGTCAGGGGCACGACCTTTTCTCCAAGCTCTTTGGCCAGCGACGCGAGGGACTCCGGCCCGCGCGAGTTCGCGAGGCCGACCGTGATGTCGCTGCGAGCGAATTGACGCGCAAGGGCCGCACCGACGCCGCCGCTACCGATGATGGAATAAGTCATAAAAACTCCTAGTGAGTGGTTCTGGATCTGCTGCCGCTGAAGAAGCCCATGCTCTTTGTGGGCTTTCTTGCAGCATGAGTAGTCATGGTGACGGCTAGCCATGGATCTGTGAAGGCGGTATATTGAGATGCAAACTATCTCTCCTGGAGATGGAGGATCATTCAATGCTTGATGGCGTATCTCTGGATCAGCTCAGAACTTTCATTGCCGCCGTGGATGAGGGCAGTTTTTCGGCCGCGGCTCGGAAGCTCAACCGGGTTCAGTCAGCGGTGAGCGGCTGGGTCGGTGGACTGGAAGACCAAATAGGGGTCATGCTCTTTGACCGCTCGGGCCGGTTCCCGAAGCTCACGCCGGAGGGCGTGCTGTTGCTCGCAGACGCCCGCAACATCGTCGCCGGGGTCGACACGCTAAAGGCTCGCGCCAAGCTCATGACGTCAGGTGTCGAGGCAGAACTCTCGGTGGTGATCGACGTGTTTTTTCCGACCACCGTGATTAGCGCCGTCGCGAAAGCATTCGCGACGCAATTTCCGTTGACGGCACTGCGACTCTTCGTCGAGGGCTTGGGAGCCGCCTATCAACCCGTTCTGGACGGCCGATGCAGCTTGGGCATATTGCCGCCGCTGCCACAGGCATTTCCGTCATTGCTTAGCGAGCGGCTGGGCGAACTACCCTTGGTCGCAGTCGCTTCGGCAAGCCATCCGCTCGCAAGCTTTGCTGATCGGATACCGCGGCATGAACTGGCAAAATATGTACAACTCGTACTGACCGACAGATCCGATCTCACCGCCGGTCGTGACTTCGGGGTCTCATCGTCCTCAACTTGGCGTCTGGCGGACTTATCGACCAAGCACGCATTCCTCAAAGACTGCGTGGGATGGGGCGGGATGCCCTTGCACATGGTCGAGAAAGACATCGCCGCAGGCACGCTGGTGGTTCTCGATGTGGACGACATGCCGCCCACCGGTTGGATGTTGACCATGTCCGTATTTCACCAGCTTTCGCAGCCGCCGGGACCCGCAGGTAAGTGGTTCGTCGACCAGTTGAAGACCGTGTGGCAGGAATCTGACGCGATCCAGTAGACGCGAGATCAGCGGTTTAGCAGGCGCGACGGACTCGGTAAACGCGTTCACTATCGCCAACTCGGTATGCGCGGGAGCGGATGGCATTGCGAAGCTCTTGACGTAGTTCCCGAATGACAAAAATGGAGCTCGGCAGACCACAATTAATGAGCCTGTCAGGAATTTTGTGTGCGGGGCATTAAAATGTCGATAAGGACAAAATATGCCACGCAAAACGAAACCATCTACGGCGCTGCCGCCGATTCCGAAAGAGTTACTTGATCAGCTGGTCACCG
>Ga0302178_10000118_pt1 | contig 70309 bp, 68 predicted proteins | sample I_Palsa_E1_3_FD_198790 | JGI IMG/M metagenome (GOLD analysis project Ga0302178, IMG submission 198790) | Peat permafrost microbial communities from Stordalen Mire near Abisko, Sweden - I_Palsa_E1_3 | ecosystem: Environmental > Terrestrial > Soil > Palsa > Peat permafrost | place: Sweden...
TGCCGAGCTGGGCTTCTCGGCCGACTCGTGCGCTGTGCTGAACGCGATCGATAAGCAGTCTCCGGACATCGCGCAGGGCGTCAACGAGGCGTATGAGAAGCGCACCGATGCGAGCGACGAGGACGTACTGGACGTCGCTGGCGCGGGCGACCAGGGGATGATGTTCGGCTACGCAAGCAACGAGACGCCGTCGTTGATGCCGCTGCCGATCTCGCTCGCGCATCAGCTCGCCAAGCGGCTCGCCGCGGTGCGCCACGATGGCTCGCTCGATTATCTGCGCCCGGACGGCAAGACGCAGGTCTCCGTCCGCTACGTCGACGGCAAGCCGGTGGGGATCGAGAAGCTCTTGATCTCCACCCAGCACGCCGAGCACGCGACGCAGAAGCAGATCACCGACGATCTGTGGGAGCAGGTCGTGCTTCCGGTTTTGCCGGCCGAGCTGCTCGATGCGAACGCGCTGCGCCGCGACTTCCTTGTCAACCCGACCGGCCGCTTCGTGATCGGCGGGCCGGTCGGCGACTGCGGCCTGACGGGAAGGAAGATCATCGTCGACACATACGGCGGCATGGCCCGCCACGGCGGCGGCGCGTTCTCGGGCAAGGACCCATCGAAGGTCGATCGCTCCGCCGCCTACGCGGCGCGCTGGGTCGCCAAGAACATCGTCGCCGCCGGCCTCGCCGAGCGTGCGGAGGTCCAGGTCGCCTACGCGATCGGCGTCGCGCACCCGGTGTCGGTGATGGTCGAGACGTTCGGCACCGAGAAAATCGGTCGTGGCCAGATCGCAAAGCTCGTCGACGAGCACTTCGACCTGCGCCCCGGAGCGTTCCGCGAGGAGCTCAAACTGCACCGCCCGATCTACCAGAAGACCGCTGCCTACGGGCACTTCGGCCGCGACGACGAGGACTTCACGTGGGAGCGGACCGACAAGGCGCAGGCGCTGCGTTCCGCCGCCGGCCTCTGAGGAGATGAAGATCCTCGCCCACCCAGCGGGGTGAGCGAGGACTAAAACGACGGCCCGCAACTCGCTCTCGGTCTCTGACCGGGAGCGGGTCTAACCTCCCGGCGTGTCCGCCATCGCCGAGATCGAGAATCAAACAGCTGAGGCCGTAGGGGCATCGATCATCGCGCAGGTCGAGCCGATGACAACGGCCCGCGCATTGCGCGGGCCGTTCGACTACCGGCTGCCGGAGTCCCTCAGAGCGGGCGTTGAGATCGGGTCGATGCTCGTCGTGCCGTTCGGACGCCGGCAGGTGCTGGGCGTGGTCGTCGGCCTGGCCGACAGCAGCGAGATCGCCGAGCAGAAGCTGCTCGCGCCGCTGCGCGCACTCGATCTCGGCGTCCCCAGCGACCTCATTGCGCTGGCCGAGTGGATCGCGGCGGAGTACTGCTCGACGATCTCCCGCTCGCTCGGCCTCGTTTTGCCCCCCGGAGCCGCGCGTCGCCTGAGCGGGCGTAAACGCCGTGCCATCACCCGTCGCGTGCATCTGCCCGTCGGTGCGCGCAGTCCCGAGCCGCCGACGTTGACCGCGGAGCAAAGCGAGGTGCTCGAGTCGCTGAGGGCGGCGCTCGCCACAGGCAAGTCCGCCAGGCGGCTACTGCACGGGGTCACCGGCTCCGGCAAGACCGAGATCTATCTGCGCGCCGCTCAGGTCGCGCTGCAGCAGGGCCGCGGCGCGATCGTGCTCGTCCCGGAGATCGCCCTGACCCCGCAGATCGTGGGACGTTTCGTCGAACGTTTCGGCGACACCGTTGCGGTACTGCATTCGCAATTGCGCTCGGCCGAGCGCTACGAGGAGTGGCGGCGTCTGCGCTCCGGGGAGGCACGGGTCTGCGTCGGCCCGCGCTCGGCCGTGTTCGCGCCAATCGTGGATCTCGGTCTGATCGTCGTCGACGAGGAGCACGACGCCTCCTACAAGCACGAAGGGGACCCGCGCTACGACGCCCGCGACGTCGCCGCCGAGCGCGCAAAGCGCTGCGGAGCGCTGCTGCTGCTGGGCAGCGCCACCCCGCGGCCGGAGAGCGCACGCGCCGTGCCAAGCCCACTGCGACTGCCCGGCCGCGTGGACGGCCGCCTGCTGCCGGAGGTCGAGATCCTCGACATGCGCGGGGAGGCACAGAGACTGCACCCACAGACCGCACGCGCGCTCGCGGAGGTGCGCAGCACGGGTGCCAAGGCGATGGTGCTGCTCAACCGCCGTGGTTGGTCGAACTTCCTTTCGTGCCGCTCCTGCGGCCGGGTATGGAGCTGCCCGGACTGTGACGTGGCGCTCGTGCTGCACCGCGCCGAGGGCTACGTGGCATGTCATCACTGTGGGCATCGCGAGCCCGCGCCGGCGCGCTGTGGCGACTGCGGCTCGACCGCCGTGGCGCGCCACGGCGCGGGCACTGAGCGCGTGCAGCATGAGCTCGCGAGAACGCTCGACGACGGGAGCTTCCCGGTGTTCCGCCTGGACGCCGATGTAGCCGGTGGGGGCGGGGAGGAGGATCGTGTGGGCGCCGTACTGCGCCGCTTTGAGGCGGCGCCCTCAGGAGTCTTGATCGGCACGCAGATGGTCGCCAAGGGCCACGACTTCCGCGACGTGACGCTCGGTGTGGTGCTCGACGCCGACGCCACCCTGCGCTTCCCCGATTTCCGTGCCGAGGAGCGCACGTTCGCGTTGATCGCACAGCTCGCCGGGCGAGTCGGGCGCGGCGGCGAGGGTCGCGTGCTGGTGCAGAGCATCGCCCCCGAAGCTCGCTCGATCGTGCATGCCGCTCGCCACGACTCAGACGGCTTTCTCGCCGGCGAGCTGCAGCGTCGCGAGGCGCTCCGCTACCCGCCCTTCTCGCATCTGATCAAGATTGTGTGCGCGGCAGTGGATCCGGTCCCGGCGCGCGCGGCGGCGGACGCACTGCGTGAGCGCCTTGAGTCTTTGCCCCCAGGCCCCGATTCGAGGGTGCTCGGTCCCGCCTCGCTGTTTCGGCTGAGGGGCCGTGAACGCCAGGTGCTGGTGGTGAAGGCCGCCCAGCGCCGTCCCGCCGTGCATGCGGTCGGGGAGGCCGTGCGGCGGGTGGCGGCTGCGCGGGAGCATGCCGGCGTGAGCTTCAGCGTGGACGTCGACCCGCAATAAACTGCAGTCGGTATGGCTGAGACAGACGAGCTTCTCGAGTCCGAGCAGGACGCCGAGGAGCCTCCCGAGGAGCTGGAGAGCGCGCAGGTCGAGGAGCTCGACCACGAGACCCGCGCGCGGCGTGATGCGGCGCTTAGCCGCGTGCGTAAGCTCGGCGACCCGGTGCTGCGCGCGAGCGCGCTCCCGGTCGATCGCTTCGACGAGACGCTGCGCGCCGAGATCGAGCGCATGGGCGAGCTGATGGGGGACGCGCTCGGGATCGGGCTGGCGGCCACCCAGATCGGCGTGCTGCACCGCGTGCTCGTCTACCGCGCTGACCCGGAGGAGGAACTGACGGTGCTCGTCAACCCGGTCTTGGAGTGGTCCAGTGAGGAGACCGAGACCGCGAGCGAGGGGTGCTTGAGCATTCCCTTCGTCCATGTCGACGTGGAGCGTCCGGCAGAAGTGCGGGTGCGCGCGCGTGACGGGTATGGCGTGGATCTGGAGGTTCAGGGGAGCGGGTTGACCGCTAGGGTGATCCAACACGAGATGGATCACCTCGACGGCGTCCTGATGATCGACCGGATCTCGCGGGGGCAGCGCAAAGAGGCAATGCGCGCGATGCGCGAGGCGCAGCGTCAAGCGAGCGAGACTCCGGGCGCCGATCGCGCGGTCCGAGACGCCAGGAAGATCGGGGACGCCGGGGGGGAGCCTGATGCCGGCGAGATCGCCCGCCCCCCCGACCCCGCCTCCGGCGCCGATGAGGCTGCTGTTCCAGATGCCGATGTGGCACACCCCGTTGCGGGTGAGGCTGTCCCGAGCCAGGGTTCCGTCTAGCGGCGGTTCGCGGCCGGGTTTCGATCTTGCGCACCGTCTTCCTTGGCACGTCTGATTTCGCCGCTGCCGTACTCGAGCGGCTGGCCGCCAGCGATCACCGTCCCGCGCTGGTTCTGAGTCGCCCCGATCGCCCTCGGGGCCGGGGCCGCCGACTCACCGCGCCACCCGTTGCCGAGCGGGCCCGGAGCCTTGAGATCGCGCTCGAGCAGCCCGAGCGCGTGAACGAGCCGCCGGTCGTAGAGCGGATCGCGCAGGCTCAGCCGGCGGTGGTCGTGGTATGCGCCTTCGGGACGCTGATCAAGGAGCCGCTGCTCTCGGCGCAAGAGATCCTGAACGTGCATCCCTCGCTGCTGCCCCGCTGGCGCGGCGCGGCGCCGATCGAGCGGGCGATCATCGCCGGGGACGAGCGCACCGGCGTATCGATCATGCGCCTGACTGCAGGTCTCGACAGTGGACCCGTGTGCCTCACATCGGCAGAGCCGATCGCTGCGGATGACACTTATGGATCGCTGGCCCCGCGCCTCTGGGAGATCGGATCCGAATTGCTCGTGCGCGCACTCGATCTGATCGCTGCGGGCGAGCCCCCGCCGTTCGCCGAGCAGGACGAGGGTGGCGTGACCTACGCCGAGAAGATCGCCCCCGAGGACCGCCTACTAGACCCCGCCAGGCCGGCGAGCGAGCTCGAGCGCATCGTACGCGCTCTGCATCCGCACATTGGCGCACGGGTCGCGCTCGCGGATGGGGGACTGCTGGGGATTCACCGTGCGTGCGTGACGGCGGCCAGGACAACGGCGGGAACGCTTACGGCTGTCGAGGGGCGATTGTTGTACGGGAGCAGCGACGGCGCTTTGGAGCTGCTCGAAGTACAGCCGCCCGGCGGTCGTCCGATGGACGCGGCTGCATATCTGCGTGGGCATGCCCGCTAAGGCGCGAGTCTGCGCATACGTTGTGCTGCGGCGTGTGTTCGAGGACGGCGCCTATGCCGACCGCGCCCTGCACGGGGAGGCGAAGCAGCTCGACCCGCGCGACCGGGCGCTGGCGATGCGCCTCGTCTATGGGGCCGTGCAGCGCAAGGGCACGCTCGACTATCTGATCGAGTGTCTCGCCGATCGCCCGGCGCAGCGGCTGGATGCGCGGCTGCTGGCGGCGCTGAGGCTGGGGTTGTACGAGCTTCTCTATCTGAGCGGTGCACCCGACCACGCGGTCGTGGCAGACGGAGTCGAGCTGGCCAAGGGAGGCGCGCGTGGTGGGCACGGCCTAGTCAACGCGGTGCTGCGTCGCGGCGCGCGCGAGGGCCCTGCGCTGCTGGCGCAGCTGAGTGACGAGACGCCGCAGCAGGCCGCGATCAAGCACTCCCATCCGGAGTGGATCGCACGACTGTGGTGGGAAGAGCTGGGGGCGAGCGAAGCCCGCGCGCTGATGGCCTGCGACAACGAGCCAGGTGAGGTGGCGTTGCGCGTCAACACGCTGTTCACCGACACAAAGACGCTGGCTGGAGAGTTGCCGGTCCCAACCCACACCGACCCGGATCTGGCGGAAGCGTTGGTGCTGGAGGGCCCGTTCGACGCACACGACTCGCCCGCTTGGCGCGCGGGGGCGTTCCTGGCGCAGTCGCGCGCGGCGATGCGCGTATCCCGGGTGCTCGATCCTCAGCCGGGCGAGCGAGTGCTCGACCTATGCGCCGCGCCCGGTGGCAAGAGCACTCACCTGGCGGCATTGATGGGAGGCGAAGGCGAGGTGGTCGCGATCGAGCGCAACGCGCGGCGGGCGGGCATGCTCACTCGCACAGCGCAGCGGCTGCACGTTCCCAACATCCGTGTCGAGGTCACCGACGCCACGGTGAAGCGCCCGGAGGAGGCCGTGTTCGACCGTGTGCTCGTCGATCCGCCCTGCTCTGGCTTGGGCACGCTGCAGGCGCGCGCTGACTTGCGCTGGCGTGTGACCCCTGAAGACGTCAGCGAGATGATCCCTATCCAGGCATCGATCCTCGCGGCCGGCGCCGGCGCTGTCCGTCCGGGCGGCGTGCTGGTCTACTCTACGTGCACGATCTCCCCGACCGAGAACGAGTTCCAGATCGCCGCTTTCTTGGATGCCCATCCCGACTTCAGCCGCGATGATTTCATGATGACGTTGCCGCACCGTGACCACACGGCCGGGTTTTTTATCGCTCGGCTACAGCGGGGCTGAGCTGTTGTGATGGCTAACGACCCAGGAGCCTCGAGCAGCGCGCCAATCGATCTTGGGCCGAAGTGTCCGAACTGCGGCGAGCCGTGGCTGCGTCCGACCAACCTCCCGGGACGCTATCGCTGCGTATATTGCCTGCACCGCTTCGAGCTCACCTCCGTGTGCCCCAATTGCGGCGAGCACTCGACGATCGTGCGGATGGCCGATACCGCGCTCGTGAAGTGCAACAACTGTGGCGATTCGATGCTCCAGCCGATATGAGTCTCGAGTTACTGAAGGGCGTGCGCGTCGCGCCGTCGATCCTCTCCGCCGACTTCGCGCGGCTGCGTGAGCAGGTTGGCGAGGTGTTGAACGCCGGCGCGCGGATCATCCATGTGGACGTGATGGACGGACACTTCGTGCCCCCGATCACCGTCGGTCCGCTGGTCGTCGCGGCGCTGCGCGAGCAAGTTGGTGCGGCCGGGGCGATGCTCGATGTCCACCTGATGATCGAGCGGCCCGAGCGGCACGTCGCGGACTTCGTACAGGCGGGTGCGGACTCGATCACGTTTCACGCTGAGGCTACGCAGCACGTCGCCTACGCCGCGGATCTGATTCGACAGGGTGGGGCGGGAGTTGGTGTGGCGATCAACCCGGCCACGCCGGTCGGCGCGCTGGCAGAGGTGGTGGAGCTGCTGGACATGGCTTTGTGCATGACCGTCAACCCCGGCTGGGGTGGGCAGCCGTTCATCGTGCACTCTCCACAGAAGATCGAGCGGGTGCGTGCGATCGTCGGTGCTGGTGTGGCCGTTGAGGTGGACGGCGGGGTTGATCCTGAGACTGCGCCGGTATGCCGGGAGGCGGGCGCAAGCGTGTTCGTGGCCGGCTCGGCGATCTTCGGCGCGTCGGACCCCGGGGACGCCTACTTGACGATCGCGCGCTCCGTCGAGGCCGGCTGAGCCTCGCTCTGCCCGGCGGCCGATCCACCCTTCGCGTCCCCGCGCCAGTACAACATCGCCAGCGTGGTGGCCAGCAGTGCGGTCGCGCCCGCGTAGCCGATCTCGGTACGCAGCAGCTGTTCGCTCACGGCCGGAATCAACATCCATACGAGGAACAACGCCGCCGCCAGTCCCCAGCAGCAAGCGGCGGCGCGCGCGCGGTCGCGTGCCAGGGCAGCCTGATTCAGAGCCCCCGAGGTCAGATGCAGGCCCATGCCCAGACCGATCAACGCGAGGCCAAAGCGGCCGTAGGTGAAGTGCTGCCCGAATAGGTAACTCATCACGAACGGGCCGATCACCAACAGCCCGAGGGCGACTGCCGCGGCGAATGCGGCGATCGCGCGGACCGTCAGCCGGATCGCGCGAGCAAAGGCCTGATGGCCGTCCGTCACCTCGAGACCCGTCAGATGGGGCAACAGCGATGTCTGAATCGCCTGGAACAGCTGCAGCGGCGCGCGGGCTATCAGCAGCACGTTGAACACGATTCCCGCGAGCGCCTTGTCGGGAGAGGTCGCCGCCACGGTCAATACCGCCGCGTTCAAGATCGTCTGCTCCGAGAGCATGATTCCCGACACCGATCCGGCAAAACCCGTGCCCCGCCTTAGCGAGAGGTCGTCATGGGCCGCCGCCTCCTGCACGCCCTCCGTCCCCGGTCCGGCCAAGGCCGCGACCGCCTCGTCCACGGTGATCGGAGCTGAGGTCAGTGCGGCTTCGGTCTCCTCGATCGCTCCGGTAGCGGAGCTCTCCTGCTCGTGGCGCTCGCCGCCCTTTCGCGCAAAAGCCAGCGGCACCACCACCAATGAGACCAGTGGCGCGGCCGCGATCCCGAGCGCGACCGCCGTCTGGCCGCTGGTGATCCCCAACGCCGCGGCGATCACGAAGCAGATCCGCGAGATCGACTCCATTAGAACGAGGCCGCCGAACAGGGCGAAGTATTCGTGTCCCGCCAGCCATCCCCGCGCGAAATAGCTCGCCGCGTAGGCCAGGGTGCCCACGATCAGCACGTCATACAGCGCGCTGTAGCCGTCGAACACGTGGTTCACCAGCTCTTCGCGCAGAGCTAGCGCGACCGCGAGGAAGATCAACGCAAAGCTCGCCTGGATCGCGATCGGGATGCGCAACGGGTGGTGTGTGTATCCGCGTGCGCGGCGTTCGGCGATCGTGCGTGAGAGCAATTGTTCGATCGGCCGGTAGATCACCGAGATCACGACGAACATCACCGACCACAGCACGTCCAGACGCTGGGCCGATTCTTCCCCCAGGACGTGGCTCGCGATCGAGAAGAACGCGAACGTCAGCAGGCCCGTGGAAGCGATCCCGATCGACAGGATCCTCGCGCCACTCCCGTAAGAGCGCGACGAGCGGTTAGAGCCGGACAAGCAGCATCGTCCAGGGGAACGGCGAGCGGACCTCGACGACCTGGCCGTAGCGGGAGAGCAGCCCGACGAACGAGCGCCGCGACCAATGGTTGAGGTGTCCGGGGGTGTTGCCGAGGTCCGACCAGTAGGCCCCGCGCGCCATGTTCAGCCCCCGCCAGAGCGGCTCGCGGGGAACCGAGACGAGCAGGTGGCGCTCGGCGCAGCGAGCCATCTCCGCGAGCGTGTGCTCGGGGTCGGGGACGTGCTCGAGCACCTCGATCGCGCTGGCCAGGTCGAACTCGTTCTCCGCGAACGGCAGGTTCTCGGCATGCATCACCTGGTACTCGAGGTTCGGCGCCGCGCGCTCGGCCCAGCCCGCCTGGATCGACTCCTCCTCCAGGTCGATCCCCACCACGCGCCGCTGCTCGCCCAGCCGCTGTGCCCACTTGTGCACGAGCACCCCCTCGCCACAGCCGACGTCGAGCACTGAGCTGGGCTCGGCACGTGTGAACAGTTCATCGAGCGTGCGCTCGAAGGCGCTCATCAGACGGCGCACGACGGGGTTGGTGGAGCCGTACTTGTCGTAGGTGTTGCCGGTGACGATGCCTTCCTCAGAGACGGTGACAGCCCCGCTCATGAGCGCACCGCCTCGTGCTCCTCGGTCCCCGTTCGCCTCGTCCCTGGGTCGGAGACGTTCTCATCTGGCGCTCTGAGTGCCGGGTCTGGGTCGTTCTTGTTTGGGTCTCTCTCCTCGATCTGACGACCCGGCTCGTAATGCGAAGGCGCCACGTTCAGCTCCAGCTCTATCCGCCGCACGCGCTCGAAGGTCTTCTGGGTCATCACCCGCTGTGCGGCCAGTAGGTCGCCGATCACCCCCAGCGCAAACAGCACGACGGCGGCGATGAACAGCACAGCTCCGAGGATCAGCGACTGCACATGGCCCTTGCCGCCGCCGTCGATGTAGGAGACGACGAAGCGAATCCAGACCGCGAGCGCGACCACACCGATCAGCGCGGAGAGGCTCCAGAACACACGCAGTGGCTCATACTGAGCGTAGATGCGGAAGATCGACACGGCGTTGCGACGCACATAGGCGCCCATCGAGGGAAACAGGCGCGACTCGCGCGTCTTCGGGTTGGTGCGCACCGGGACGTGATCGATCGCGACGAGCTGCTTGCCTGCTTGGATGATCGTCTCGAGCGTGTAGGTGAACTTCGAGACCACGAGCATCTGGATCGCCGCCTCGCGGTTGTAAGCGCGAAAGCCAGAGGTGGTGTCGGGCACTGATGTTGAGGAGGCCTGGCGCACGACCCACGAGCCGAGACGCTGCAGCGACTTCTTCAGCGGTGAGAAATGCTCGATGCCCGTGACCTCGCGGTCGCCGACGACCATGTCGGCGCGCCCGGCGAGGATCGGTACCACGAGCCTTGCTATGTCCGGACCGTAGTACTGATTGTCGGCATCGGTGTTGACGATCACGTCGGCGCCGAGCTTCAGGCAGGCGTCCAGGCCCGCCTGGAATCCTGCCGCCAAGCCCTTGTTGTTCGTCAGGCGCACGATGTGGTCGACGCCGTGGGACCGTGCGACCGCGATCGTCTCGTCGGTCGAGCCGTCGTCGATCACCAGCCGCTCGACTACGTCAAAGCCATCGACCTCGCTGGGTAGGTCTGCAAGCGTTCGCGGGAGCTGATCTGCCTCGTTGAAGCAGGGGATCTGGATGATGAGCTTCACTTTGTGCTTGCAAGGATAGGCTCTGCGGCTCATGGCCAGCGCCACGCTCAGCAAGCCGCGGCAGGACTCGACCCCGCTGCAGCGGCTGCGCGCGGTGGACGCGTCGACGTGGGCGAAGGTCGCCTTTGCGGTGCTATGCGTGGTGGCGCTGTTCGGGTACTTCGCATTTCCGACGTACCCGACCTACGACTCCTTCTACGCCTTGCTCTGGGGTCGCGACCTGCTGCACCTGCACCTGCCCGATTTCGAGGTCTACCGCGGTCCCACCGAGCATCCTTTGGCGATTGCCTTCGGCGTGCTGTGCTCGCTGTTTGGCCAAGGCGGCGCGCGGCTGATGGTGTTCGGGTCGATCGCCTCGTTCGTCGCGCTCGTGGCGGGCGTGTACCGGCTCACGCGGCTATGTTTCGGGCCGGTCGTCGGCATGTTCGCGGCGCTGTTGATGCTGAGTCGCTTCTACGACGAGAACCTCGCCGCGCAGGGCTACCTCGACCTCTCCTACGTCGCGCTGATCGTGTGGGCGGTCGCGCTGGAGGTCGAAAAGCCAAGGCGCGGCGCCATGGTCTTCCTGATCCTGGCGGCCGCCGGGCTGCTGCGCCCCGACGCGTGGGTCTTGAGCGGCGTCTACTGGCTGTGGTGCGCCTGGCCGGTGGGGTCTGCAACTGATCGGATTTCGAATGACACACTCCTTCAGTACCTGGGCCTGGCGGCGATCGCACCATCGATCTGGGTCGGCGCCGACGCGATCGTCACCGGCAACCCGCTCTACTCGTTGCACTCGACCGCCGGGCTGGCGCAGGAACTCGGACGCACCCAGGGATTCTCGAGTGTGGTGACATCGGTGTGGACGTACTCGGTGCGAATCGACAAGCTGCCGGTTGTGCTCGGCGGCCTGATCGGCGTGCCGATCGCTGTCTGGCTGGCCCCGCGGCGCGTGCTCGTACCGCTCGCGGTGCTCGTTCTGCTCGTGCTCGTGTTTCTCGCCGAGGGCGCCGCCGGCGCCTCGGTGATCGACCGCTACATGATGGGCGCGGCGACGGTGCTGCTCATTTTCTGCGCGGTCACGATCGGCGGCTGGTCGATGTTGCAGCGGGGTTCGAAGCTGCGCCGCGCGTGGATGGTCGGGGCCGCGGCGCTGGTGCTGTTCGGGGCGGTCCTCGCTGCGACCACGCTGAGTCTCTCCAGCCTGCGCACGACGCTCGCCTACCACGAGGACTTCCACAAGGGGCTGGCGGCCGCGCTGGCGGACCCCGCGGTGAAGGCCGAGCTGCGGCGCTGTCCGCTGGTCTCGCTGCCGGACAACAAGCTGATCCCGGACGCCCGCTGGATCCTCGACAGCACCGGCCAGCGCAATATCGTCGCCCGCAGCCAAGCGCGCGCGGATGCCGACAAAGGCTCACCGGAGCTCGAGAACCGGATCCGCGCCGGCAGCGTCGCGGTCTACCCGCTCGGCAGTGCGGTGTTCTTCGAGGCGATCGTCGACGTCGGCGACGATCCCCGCGACCAGATCCCGCTCGCTCACTTCAAACGGATCTTCACGAGTCGCTACTACGCGGTCTATGGCAACTGCTGAGGAGTCGAAGATCGACTCACATGTCACTGGTGAGCCAGATCGGAGTCGGCGGTGGGCCTGGGGCGGCCTTGCGATTGTGCTGCTCGGCGGCTTGGGACTGCGCCTGTGGGGTGTGAAGCAGGGGCTGCCCTATGCGTACAACACCGACGAGGCCCAGCATTTCGTGCCACGCGCGGTCGAGATGTTTCAGAAAGGCACGCTCAACCCGCGCTATTTCGCGAACCCGCCCGCGTTCACGTACCTGCTGCATTTCCTCTTCCGGATCTGGTACGGGAGCCCGGATGGGGCGGTGCGGGCGCTCGCGCTGCACCCGGAAGGCGTTTACACCCTCGCTCGGGTGTCCGTCGCACTGCTCGGCACGGGGTCACTGTGGCTGCTGTACGCGACGGGCACGCGCCTCTTCGGCCGTGCCGTCGGCCTGCTCGCGGCGGCGATCGAGGCGGTCGCATTCCTGCCGGTTTTCTACGCGCACCTGGCGCTCAACGACGTACCGACGCTGTTCCCGCTGACGCTCTCGTTGCTGGGAAGCGCCGGGATTTTGCGAAAAGGCCGTCGCCGCGACTACCTGCTCGCCGGTGTCGGTCTGGGCCTCGCCTGCGCGAGCAAGTACACCGCCGGGATCGTTCTTTTGCCGCTGCTGGCGGCGACCGCGACGCGCTACCTCGACCTCGAACCCGGCGCCCGCGCCTACCTGATCGGCCGTCGCGCTGTGCTCGGACTCGTGCTCGCGGCGGTCGCCGCGCTGCTCGCCTTCTTGATCGCCAACCCTTACGCGGTGCTCGACTATCAGAACTTCCACGCCGAACTGGTGCACCAGTCGACGCTCTCCGCCGAAGCCCAGGGCAAGCTCGGCGCGCCGCGAGAGGGCGGCCTGCTCTACTACCTGTGGACGCTCACCTGGGGTCTCGGTTGGGTACCGGCGCTGGCGGCGCTCGGCGGGATGCTCACAGTCTGGCGCAAGCAGCGGTGGCTTGGCTTGATGCTGGTCCCCGCTCCGCTTCTGTTTCTCCTCCTGATGGGCCTGGAGGGCCGCTACTTCGGGCGCTGGCTGCTGCCGATCTTCCCGATCCTCTGCCTGCTCGCGGCGTTCTTCGCATTGCGGGTAGTAGGGGCGCTGGGCACCTCTCAAAGGCTCAGGTTCGGCTTTGTGGCGCTGCTCGTCGTGGCGCTTTTGGCCCAGGGCCTCATCTACAGCGTCCATTCCGGCCTGGTGCTCTCGCGCGCCGACACGCGCAACCTGACGCGCGCGTGGATGGTGGCAAACGTGCCGAAGGGCGCGCTGATCGTGGCCGAGCCGGTCTCGCCGGATGAATGGGCGCGCGAAGTCAAACCCGGCACCGCGACCGCGGGCAATCCTTACCGCTGGCCGAAGTACGCGTCGCTGTTCTCTCGGATTACGGCCGGTGGCGCGCTCGAACCGGCGTCGAACCCGCCCCGGAAAGTCGGGATCGAGGACTATGTGCGCACGCTCAGCCCCGCGCTGATCGGCTACTACGAGCGCAACGGATACTGCTGGGTGGTGAGCGGCACCACGCAGTCCGGCCGCGCTTTTGCCGATCCAAAGGCGGTGCCGCAAGCGATCGCTTACTACGCGGTGCTGGCCAAGCAGGGCGAAGTCGTCTATCGCGCCTCGCCCTACACGCACGGCGAGAATCGTGTGGGGTTCGACTTCGATTGGAGCTTTGACTATTACCCGCTCGCCTACCACCGCCCAGGACCCGAAATGACGGTGTATCGGCTGCGCGGTGGCCGGTGCGGGAATCGCCCGGGGATATCCTGAAAGACTATGACTACCTGCACCGACACCGACCGGGCGCACCTGGAGCGCGCGATCGAGCTCGCCGGCAACGGATTGGGTGCGGTCAAGCCCAACCCGGTGGTGGGGGCCGTGGTCGCCCGCGACGGAGAGGTGCTGGGCGAGGGTTGGCACGAAGAGTTCGGTGGCGTGCATGCGGAGGTCAACGCGATCGAGGCATGCGGCGTGGCTGATCTGGTTGGGGCGACGCTGTACGTGTCCCTGGAGCCGTGCTGCCACGAGGGCAAGACGCCACCGTGCACCGATGCGATCCTGCACGCTGGGATCAAACGGGTCGTGGTCGCTTCCGACGATCCCACGGAGAAGGCCTCGGGGCGCGGCCTGGGGATCCTGCGCGATGAGGGCGTCGAGGTGTTGCTCGCCGACAGCGAGCTCGCCGCGCGTGCTCGTTTGCTGAATCAGGCCTTTCGCAAGCACGCGCGCGTGGGGCGACCGTGGGTGCTGTTCAAGTCGGCGATGACGCTCGACGGCAAGGTCGCCACCCGAACGGGCGACTCCCAGTGGATCAGCGGCGAGGACAGCCGCGAGCTGGCCCACCGCTGGCGTGCGTCGGTCGACGCGGTGGTCGTGGGCATCGGCACGGCGCTGGCGGACGACCCGCGGCTGACGGCGCGGCCGGAGGGCCTGGCCGCGGAGTTGCCACCACAGCCGCGACGTGTGGTGTTCGATTCGCTCGCACGTCTGCCGCCCACCTCCCAGCTGGTGGCCGCGGCGGCGGAGATACCGCTCACGGTCGTCGTCTCGCGGGCGGCGGCGCGGGCAGATACCGACGCGCTGGAGGCGGCCGGTGCACAGGTGGTGCTGGCAACCGGTGAGAACGAGCCGGCACGGGTCCGGTCGGGGCTCGAGCAGCTGGGGGCGCTCGGCGTCACCGCGGTCCTGCTGGAGGGCGGTCCGCATCTCGCCGGCGCGTTCCTGGATGCGGGCGAGATCGACGAGATCCGCCTATTCCTGGCACCGCTGTTGTTGGGCGGAAGCGCGGCCCGCGATCCTTTGGAGGGAAAGGGAGTCGAGCGGATCTCCGAGGCGCTGCGCGCGCTCACCTTCGACTGCGAGCGCGTCGGCGAGGACCTGCTGATCTCCGCGCGCCTACGCGAGTGGTGAGCGAGTGATGTTCACGGGCCTGATCGCCGATATAGGTGAAGTGACTGCGCTGCACGAAGGTGAAGAGGGCGCGACGCTCGAGATCGACACGCGCCTGGCGAGTGAGCTCGGCGAGGGCGACTCGATCGCCGTCAACGGCGTGTGTCTGACTGCCACGGAAGTACAGGGCGAGAGCTTCGCGGCGCAGGCGATGCGCGAGACCCTCGATCGCTCGGCGCTGGGGGCACTGGTGCTTGGCGCGCTGGTGAACCTCGAGCTGCCCTTGCGCGCCGCCGATCGCTTGGGCGGGCACGTTGTTCAGGGCCACGTCGACGGTACCGGCACGGTGAGCGACATCAACGAGCAGGGCTTTGCGCGAGTGCTGAGAATCGACGAGGGGGAGTCGGGCCTAGGGCGTTACCTGGTGGAGAAGGGGTCGATCGCCGTGAACGGCGTGAGTCTTACGGTGAGCGCTCTGCACAACGATGGTTTCGAGGTCTCGCTGATCCCGGAGACACTGCAACGCACCAACCTTGGAGCGGTCAAGCTAGGCGATCGTGTCAATCTGGAGGCTGACATCCTGGCCAAGCATGTTGAGCGTTTATTGGAGGTCCGAACATGAGCGAGACCAGAACAACCACCCCATTCGCGACGATCGAGGAAGCACTCGAGGAGATCCGCGAGGGCCGGATGGTCGTCGTGTGCGACGACGAGAGCCGCGAGAACGAGGGCGATCTGACGCTGGCGGCGCAGTTCGCGACGCCGGAGGCGATCAACTTCATGGCGAAGGAGGGTCGCGGGCTGATCTGCCTGTCCCTGACTCCCGAGCGCTGCGAGGAGCTCGGTCTGGAGCTGATGGCGGCGAAGAACGAATCGTCATTCGAGACGCCGTTCACGGTCTCAATCGAGGCGCGGGAGGGCGTGACCACTGGGATCTCCGCGCATGATCGAGCGCGCACGATCCAGGTCGCGATCGACCCCGAGACCAACCCTCGTGACCTCGTCCAGCCGGGGCACATCTTCCCGCTGAAGTCGCGTGCCGGAGGCGTGCTCGAGCGAACCGGACAGACCGAGGCGGCGGTCGATCTGGCGCGCCTGGCCGGGCTGAACCCCGCGGGGGTGATCTGCGAGGTGATGAACGACGACGGAACGATGGCGCGCGTGGACGATCTCTCCGGCTACTGCGCAAGGCACGAGTTGAAGATGATCACGATCGCCGACCTGATCGCCTACCGGCGTCGGCACGACAAGCTGATCGAGCGCGTCGCTGAGGCGAAGCTGCCGACCGCGTTCGGAGAGTTCGAGGTTGTCGGTTACCGCGCGCTACTCGACGAGAAGCACCACGTGGCGCTCGTCAAGGGTGATGTGGCAGGGCGCAGCGACGTGCTCGTGCGGGTGCACTCGGAGTGTCTCACCGGCGACGTGTTCCACTCCCTGCGCTGTGACTGCGGCGAACAGCTCGAGTCGGCGCTGGCGATGATCGAGGCCGAGGGCGAGGGAGTGCTGCTGTATCTCGCCCAGGAGGGTAGGGGCATTGGCCTGCTGAACAAGCTAAAGGCCTACCGCCTGCAGGAGGAGGGAATGGACACGGTGGAAGCAAACCTCGAGCTGGGGCTGCCCGCGGACCTGCGCGACTACGGGATCGGCGCGCAGATCCTCGCCGACCTCGGGCTCTCCTCGATTAGAATCCTCACGAACAACCCGAAGAAGATCCGTGGCCTGGAGGGCTATGGTCTGTCGGTGAGCGCTCAGATCCCGATCGAGCATGCCCCGAACGAGCACAACGCGCAGTACATGCGCACGAAGGCACGGCGGATGGGACACACCCTGCACCACCAGGGCCTGAACCTCGACGAGGAGCTGTTGCACTCAGAGCGGGAGCAAGACCGCGCTGAGGAGCGCCGCGTCGCTGATCGCCGCAGCAGGGATCGGAAAGATCCGTGAGCGAGTGTTACGCGATCGTCATTGGTCGTTTCTACGAGCAGTTGGCCGAGCGCCTGCTGGCCGGCGCGAGGGACGTGTTTGCGCAGGCGGGTCATCAAGACGTGCCAGTGTTCGACGTGCCAGGCGCGTTCGAGCTGCCACTCGCCGCGAGCTACGCCGCGAGCTCCGGGCGCTTTGCGGGTGTCGCCTGCCTGGGAGCGGTGATCAGAGGCGAGACCGACCACTACGACTTCGTCTGCGCCGAGACCGCGCGCGGGGTGATGCAGGTGCAACTGCAGACAGGCGTGCCCTGTGCGTTCGGCGTGCTGACCTGTGCGAGCATGGAGCAGGCACTCGCGCGCTCCGGGGGCGGCAAGCGCGATCAGGGCGCCCACGCCGCCGAGGCGGTGCTGCGGGTGGCGGCGCTGCGGCGCGAGCTTTCAAGCAGCTAGACTGCCGCACATGGCAAAGGTGTGTCACAGCTGCGGGAAGGGTCCGGCGTTCGGCCAGAGCCGCAGCCACTCGATGGTCGCGACCAAGCGGCGCTTTGATCCGAACCTGCAGAAGGTACGGATCCTCGTGGGCAAGGCGCCGAAGCGCGTTTACGTGTGTACCCGCTGCTTAAAAGCCGGTAAGGTCACGAAGGCTCTCTAGTCGATTCGGCTATCTGGGCCGTCTTCGGATGGTTCCGATCTGCGGCTTGTGAGTTGGGGATGAGGTGGTCGTTATCGTGAGCATGGCTTGGAGTGGGCGGCGTGCCGCCCGGATGAGGTGATAGAGGTGTGGGTGTGACCGATACGAATCTGGTCCGCTTCCGCGCCGCGGTAGCAGGGGCGCTGGCGCATCTGGAATCGCGCCGCGTTGAGGTCAACGACCTCAACGTGTTTCCGGTCGCCGACGGCGATACCGGCGACAACATGGCGCTCACGCTCCGCGCGGTGCTAGCCGAGCTCGACCGCTTGCAGGGGAGTAACGAGGCGCGCACGATCGACGAGATCGGACGTGAGGAGATCGTGCAGTCGGTTGCGCGCGCGGCACTCTTGGGGGCGCGCGGTAACTCGGGTGTGATCCTCTCCCAGCTGATACGCGGCGCGGCGGAGGAGCTGGTCAGTCGTCCCGGAGAGTTGATCGACGCCACGCTGATCGGCGCGGCGCTCGCCAACGCGGCCGACCGTGCTTACTCCTCGGTGCGCGAGCCGGCGGAGGGCACGATCCTGACCGTGGCGCGCGAGATGGCCCACCAGATCGTGACCGACCTCGCGCACAGTCCAGAGAGTCCGCGCCTTGACCCCGACGCGGAGCCGCGGCTGCAGGATGCGGCAATTGCCGCTGCACTGGAGCGCGCGGTGACGACGGGACAGGAGTCCGTCAAGCGTGGCCCCGAGCTGCTGGCGGCGCTGCGCGATGCCGGCGTGGTCGACGCGGGCGGTTACGGGCTGACGATCATCTTCGCGGGCGTCGTTGCGGCGCTGCGCGGGGACGACCCCCCGGAGCTCGATCACTACGCGCCCGCGCGCATCAGTCATCCCGAGCATCATTCGAGCACGTACCGCTTCTGCACGAACTTCGCCGTCACCGGAACCGGGCTGAGCTCGGGGCGCTTCATCGCGCCGCTGGAGCAGCTCGGGGACTCGGTGCTGGTCGTCGGCGACACGACGACACTGAAGGTGCACGTGCACACGGACGAGCCCGAGCGGGCGACCGCGGTGTTCGCGCAGGCGGGGGAGGTATCGCGTCTGGATGTCGCGGACATGCGTCTGCAAATGAGTGAGCGCGAGGCACGGCTGAGAGACGATGGTGCCGGCATCGATGCCAAGGGCAGAGGAGTTGATGGGATCCTGCCCGCCCAGGCCGCCGGCCGGTCCGTCGTCGACGGCCCGCGGGTGCGCTGCGGGGCGGTGGCGGTCGTCAGCGGCGACGGTCTGGCGGCGATGTTCGAGCAGCTGGGCGTGCACACGATCGACGGCGGCCCGACGCTCAACCCATCCACCTACGACCTGCTGGCGGCGATCCACGAGGTGCAGGCCGAGGAGGTCGTGGTGCTGCCGAACTCGGCGAATGTGATCATGGCCGCCGAGCACGCGGCAGAGCTGTCGGACAAGCAGGTGCTCGTAGCGCCCACGACCAGCCAGCAGGCGGGTCTCGTCGCCGCGGTCGTGCTGGAGCCCGATCGTTCGGTGGAGGAGAACGCGCGGGCACTGAGCGAGGCGCTTGTCCACCTGCGCACAGGGGCGGTCGCACAGGCTGCCCGCGACGATGCAAAGGGACGCTTCGGCCGGGGTGAGGCGGTTGGGTTTGTGGCGGATGAGGTGGTCGCATGGGGGGAGCCTCGCGAGACCCTGCGGGCGGTCCTTGCGACGCTTGCCGATGGCGCGGAGCTGATCAGCGTGCTCACGGGTCAGGACGCACCGCTTGCGCCCGGGGACGTCGCCGGATTGGTCAACGGTGGGGTCGAGCTCGAGCTGCACGATGGTGGTCAGCCCGCCTACTGGTGGTTGCTGGCCGCGGAGTGACGACCGCCGGGCGCGGCATGATGGGCGAGGAAGATGTACCCCGCAGCGACAGCCACGACCACCTCCACGCGGGACTTGAGAAGTGGGGATGCTCCGCAAGGCATACACCGCGCACGTGAGGGCCAGCATCGGTTCGCGTCCGAGCAATGTCTGAGCCGTGAGCAGATGCTCGGTGCGCCGGTGCGCTGGCCGCGGCCCTCGCTGCTGGAGGACCGCCTGGATGTCCCGCAGGAAGGCAAGCTGGCCGAGGGTCTTCGAGCCCTCGGGCTGACGAGTGTCGGCGCGCTGTTGGAGCACTTGCCCAGGGACAGCCGCGAGGCTCGTACGGTGGCCGCGCTGAAGGTGGGCGAGCAGGCGACGGTCGCGGTGCAGGTGCGAAGGATCGGCGCTCGGGCGGTACGAAGGCGCGGGATGAAGCCGCTGGTCGAAGCGACTGTGTTCGACGAGACGGGGAGCATGCGCGCGACGTTCTTCAACCAGCCGTGGCTGGTGCAACGCTATGAGCCGGGGACGCGGCTGGTGCTGCACGGCAAGACGACCGAGCGAGGAACGTTCAGCGTCGCCCACCACGCACCGAGAGGGGATTTGACTGCGTACCTGACGGATACTCAACCGAGCCCGGATTCACCGGGCGAGATCGCCCACTATCCAGCGACCGACGGCGTGAGCTCGACGCAGATCTTGGCGCTCGTGCAGGGCGTTAGGGGTGCCCTGCGGGACGTGCCCGAGATGCTGGGAGCGGCGATGAGGGTGAGCGAGGGGCTTCCAGATCGCGCGAGCGCGCTGGCGGCAATGCACTTTCCACGGGACGCGGAGGACCGGGAGACCGGCCGTGCAAGGCTGGCGTTCGACGAGCTGCTGTTGACGCAACTGGTGTTTTTGAAGAGGCATGTGAGGCGGCGCGAGCGGGCGAGCGCTCACCGCTTGAGCGAGCCGCCGTCGGTGAGCGAGCGCTGGCTGCGGGACGCTCTGCCGTTTGAACTTACCGGCGACCAGCGCCGTGTGATCGAAACGATCCGCGAGGAGTTGGCTAGCGGACGCCCGATGCAGCGGCTGCTGATGGGGGAGGTGGGCAGCGGCAAGACGGTCGTGGCGCTGTACACGATGCTGCGCGCGGTCGAGCACGGGATGCAGGCCGCGCTGATGGCGCCGACGGAGACGCTGGCCGAGCAACACTTCGCGACCCTACAACGGTTGATCGGAGGCGAGTCGGTGCCCGCCGCACTCTTGACCGGCTCGACACCTGCACGTCGCCGGGCAGACATCCTGGGCAAGCTGCAGAGCGGCGAGCTGGCGCTGATCGTCGGCACGCATGCGTTGATCGAGCCGGATGTCTGCTTCCGTGCGCTGGCCGTGGCGGTGGTCGATGAGCAGCATCGGTTCGGTGTGCGCCAGCGAGCTGCATTAGACGAGAAGGGAGCAGGCGGGGCCGGTGGCGAGGGGCCGACGATCGGAGATCGCCCAACGCCGCACGTGCTGCATATGACCGCGACGCCGATTCCGCGCACGCTGGCCCTGGCTAAATATGGGGATCTCGACAGGAGCGTCCTGCACGAGTTGCCGCGCGGACGGCAGGCGATCCAGACGCGCATCGTTGCGAGCGAGCACGCGCGTAAGCGTGCTTATGAGGAGTTGCGCGAGCAGTGCCGGGAAGGCAGACAGGCGTTCGTTGTGTGCCCGTTGGTCGAGGAAGCCGATCCAGCCGACCCGGGCTTGTCGGTCGCGGGCGGAGAAGTCGAGCTGAGGGCGGCGAGAGCGGAGTACGAGCGGTTGGCGAAGGGCGAGCTCGAGGGATTCTCACTGGAGCTGTTGCATGGCGGGATGCGACCGGCCGAGAAGCAGGAGGCGATGGCCAGGTTCGCGTCGGGCAAGGCGGACGTGCTGGTGGCCACTACGGTGATCGAGGTGGGGATCGATGTGGCGAATGCGACGATGATGCTGGTGGAGAACGCGGAGCGTTTCGGGCTGTCGCAGTTGCATCAGCTGAGGGGTCGGATCGGCCGCGGAGGGCATCGCTCCACCTGCCTATTGATGGGACCGCCAGGCGCGCGGCGGCTGCGCGCGATGGTGGAGCATTCCGATGGGTTCAGGCTGGCGGAGATCGATCTGGAGCTGCGCAACGAGGGCGAGCTGGTGGGGACCAGGCAATCGGGGCTGAGGCAGTTCGAGATCGCCTGCCTGCCCGAGGATGCGGCTCTGCTGGAGCGCGCTCGCGCGCGGGCCAAGACAATCGTCGCGACGGACCCGGAGCTGAGAGAGCCCGAGCATGCGCTGCTCGGCGAAGCACTGGAGCACGCCTTCGGCGCTGGGGCATCGGAGCCGATCCCCGCGTGAGGGTGATTGCCGGACGCGTCGGCGGCCGGCTGCTGCGGGCGCCGAGGGGCAGAGACACCACCCGGCCGACGTCCGATCGGGTGAAGGAGGCGATCTTCTCGATGCTGGATACGGTGCAGGACGCGCGGGTGCTCGACCTGTTCGCGGGCACCGGCGCGCTGGGGATCGAGGCGCTCTCGCGGGGAGCGAAGCGGGCGGTGTTCGTAGAGCGGGATCGGGCCGCGCTGGAGGCGCTGAGCGCCAATCTCGGGGCGCTCAGCCTCCAGGCGAGCGAGGCCGAGGTGCGGCGCGGGGAGGCGCTCAGTGCGCTGCGCAGTGCACGTAAGCACTCAGAGACGTACGATCTGGTGCTGATCGATCCCCCGTACAGGCGGGCGAGCGACTTGGGAGGCGAGCTTTCGCTGGCCCTCGCGCCGCTGCTAACGCCGCAGGCGCGCGTGGTCGTCGAGAGTGATCGCCGAGCGCCGCTGGAGCTGCCCTGGGAGATCGAAAAGGAGCGGTGCTATGGCGATACAACGATCACAATCCACTGCCACCGATGATCCCTTCTTGAGCGAGCGATGACGGCGCTTGAGAAGTCGATCGTCGTGTGTCCGGGCTCGTATGACCCGATCACCAACGGGCACCTGGATGTGATCTACAGGGCGGCTGCGCTGTATGACGAAGTCGTGGTCGGGGTAGTCAATCGCTCGGTGCGAAAGAGCAAGGCACTGTTCGGGATCGACGAGCGGATGGGCTTCATCGAGCATGCGATCAAAGACCTGGAGGGAGTGCGCGCCGAGCCGTTCTCAACGCTCGTAGTTGAATTCGCGCGGCATGTCGGGGCGAAGGCGATCGTGAAGGGGCTGCGCGCAATCTCGGACTTCGAGTACGAGCTGGAGATGAACCAGCTCAACCGTCGCCAGGACCCGGAGATAGAGTCGGTGTACCTGATGGCCAGCCCGCAGTACAGTTTTCTTTCCTCCAGTGGAGTGAAGGAGCTCGCCACTTTCGGGGGCAGGATCGACGATCTCGTCCCCGGCGAGGTCGCGAGACGGTTGCAGGAAGAGCTGAAACGCTGACGAACTTGGAGACGCAATGGATGTCTTAGTACTCATAGACAAGCTCGACGACCTGGTGCACAACGCCAAATCTGTGCCGATGACCGATCAGGTCAGGGTCGACAAGGAGGAGATCTACGACATCCTCGACCAGATGCGCGCGACGATCCCCGAGGAGATCAAGCAGGCGCGGTGGATCGTGAAGGAGCGCCAGGAGATGCTCGCGGAGGCCAAGAAGGAGGCCGAGCGGATCGTCAAGGAAGCGCGCGAGCATCAGGAGAAGCTCCTCGGCGAGGAGGAGGTCACCAAGCAGGCCGAGCGCGCCGCCGAGGACATCGTCGAGGACGCTCGAACGCGCGAGCGCGAGATCCGGCTGGGCGCCGAGGACTACGCGGATGAGATCCTCAACACGCTCGAGGTCAACCTTTCGAAGTTCATCGCCGCCGTCCAGCGTGGCCGCGAGCGCCTGCAGGGCAAGGACGAGCCCGCCGAAGTCAGCTAACCCCGACCAGGGGAGCGCTTCGCCGAGTCTTTGAAGTAGGGTGCCGCGCGTGAACCGCACGTGAACGCAGGAGAGGCGAAGCACAAGCTCCAGGTCGTGAGGACCCTGCTTGGCACCGGCATGATCCAGCCGACGCGCCCCGATCGGGCCGTGCGCTCGATCAGGGCGCTGCGCCGCTGGGGGCCGACGCCGGCGGCTGCGTACACGGGCTCGGCTGCGCGTTATCCAAACCGCGCGGCGATCATCGACGAGCGGGGAACCCTGACATTCGACGAGGTGCAGCGGCGCACGAACGCGCTCGCGTGGGGGCTGAGGTCGGAGGGAGTGGAAGAGGGTGACGGGGTGGCGATCATGTGCCGCAACCACCGCGGGTTCATCGACGCGACGATCGCGTGCTCGAAGCTGGGCGCGAACTCGCTGTACCTGAATACGGCGTTCGCTGGTCCGCAGATCGCCGACGTCCTCATGCGCGAGGACCCGAGGGCGCTGATCTACGACGAGGAGTTCGCTGAGCTCGTGAGTGAGGGATGCGTGGGACGGAAATGCTTCGTCGCCTGGCGCGACCCTGGCGAAGTGCCGTCTGCGCCGCTGCTGGAGGAGATGATCGCGAGCGAGAGAGACTCCGAACTACAGCCCCCGAGCGAGAAGGGGCGCGTCGTGATTCTGACCTCGGGCACGACGGGGACGCCGAAGGGTGCGGCGCGCAAACAGCCTGAGTCTCTAGACCCCGCCGCGGCTCTGTTCTCGAAGATCCCGCTGAAGGCGCGAGAGACGACGATGATCGCCGCGCCGATGTTCCACTCCTGGGGCTTCGCACACTTCACGCTGGGCCTGCCGCTGGCGAGCACGCTGGTGCTGCGCCGGCGCTTCGACCCCGAGGACACGCTGAGGGCGGTCGCACAGCACCGCGCGAGCGCGCTGGCGGTGGTGCCGGTGATGCTGCAAAGGATTCTCGAGCTGCCGAAGGAGACGATCGCGCGATACGACACCCACGCGCTGAAGGTGATCGCTGTCAGCGGCTCAGCGCTGCCGGGCGAGCTGGCGACTCGCGCGATGGACGTGTTCGGCGACGTGGTCTACAACCTGTACGGATCGACCGAGGTGGCGTGGGCGACGATCGCCACGCCGGCGGACCTGCGCGCGGCGCCGGGGACGGCGGGGAAGCCGCCGCTGGGGACGGTCGTGAAGCTGCTCGACGCGGAGGGGCACGAGGCCAAGTCGGGCGAGGGAGGCAGGATCTTCGTCGCGAACGAGCTCGTGTTCGAAGGCTATACCGGGGGTGGCGGCAAGGAGATAATTGGGGGCCTGATGAGCACCGGCGACGTCGGGCACTTTGACGCGGGCGGTCGCCTGTTCGTCGATGGGCGAGACGACGAGATGATCGTCTCAGGCGGCGAGAACGTGTTCCCGCGCGAGGTCGAGGACCTGCTGGCCGACAGCGAGCAGATCGAGGAGGCCGCGGTGATCGGCGTCGATGACGCGGAGTGGGGCCAGCGGCTGAAGGCGTTCGTCGTCCCCCGCAATGGCGCGCAGCTGAGCGAGGACACGGTGAAGGGCTATGTGAAGGAGAACCTCGCCAGGTACAAGGTTCCGCGTGAGGTGGTGTTCCTCGACGAGCTGCCGCGGAACGCGACGGGTAAGGTGCTCAAGCGCGAGCTTCAGGAACACTGATTAGGCCCCCGCCCGCCCACGCTAGCCTGGGAAGGGTGAGCGTGAGGGCTGACGAATTCGACCTTGGGGGTCTGCGGCTGAGCGTCGGCGAGGGGCGGCGAATCGAGCTGAACGTGCCGATCGAGCCGCTTGAGCTCGGCGGCGAGCGTTATGAGATCGAGCCGGAAAGGGTGCCGGTGCAGCTGGAGGTGTCGCGGATGACCGGCAGCGGATATGCGCTGAGGCTGCGGTTGCAGGCGGCGCTGACGGGTCAATGCATGCGCTGTCTGAAAGCGGCGAGCCCGGAGGTCGAGGTGGAGGCGCGTGAGGTCGAGGTTCCGGGCGGGGGCGAGGAGCTGGAAAGCCCATACGTCAACGGGGAGAAGCTCGATCTGGCGGCGTGGGCGCGCGACGCGTTCGCGCTGGCGGTGCCGGTGAAGGTGCTCTGCAGAGAGAACTGCGCCGGGCTGTGCCCGATCTGCGCGGCCGATCTGAACGAGGCCGAGCCGGGACACCACCACGAGCCGGAGCGAGATCCGCGTTGGGCGAGGCTGAGCGAGTTGAAGCTGGAGTAGGACGCCCAAGGCTTGTAGTACAAGGCTTGTAGTAGGGCGTCTCAAGGCTGGTAGGCTTCTCGGCCGATGGCGGTACCCAAGAAAAAGCAATCGCACAGCCGTACGGCCAAGCGCCGTGCGCAGCACAAGATTGGCACGCCCGCGGTGAACGCGTGCCCGAAATGCCACAGCCCACGCCGGCCACACCGGGTCTGCCCCGTGTGCGGGTCCTACGCGGGCAAGGAGGTCGTGGTGCAGAGCACGCACGACCACAGCGAGCACGACCACGACCACGAGTAAACGCCGGTGACCACACCGGTCGTGGCGGTCGATTGCAACGGCGCCGACCTGGGCCCGGCCGAGGTCGCAGCCGGCGCCGCGCTGGCCGCGAGAGAGGGCGCGAGGGTGCTGCTGTTCGGACCGGCGGGAGAGCTGGAAGCTCTCTCTCTGTCGGACGGCGTTGAGATCGTGGATGCGCCGATCTCGGTCGCGAAGAGCGCCGACCCGGTGAGCGCGGTGCGGAAAACGCCCGAGGCCTCGATCGTCCAGGCCGCGCGAGCAGTCGCGGAGGGCAGGGCGCAGGCGCTGGTGTGCGCCGGCGGCACGGGCGCAGCGCTCGCGGCGGGACTGTTCAACGTGAAGCGCGCGCGGGGTATCTACCGCCCGGCGCTGGCGATCCCATTGCCGGTGCCCAACCATCCGGTGACGCTGCTGGACGTGGGCGCGAACGCCGAGGCCAGGCGCGAGCACCTCGTGCAGTTCGCGTTCATGGGCGCGGCACTGGCGCGGACGGTGCTCGGAGTTGAGCGCCCGCGGGTGGGGCTACTTTCCAACGGCGAGGAGGCCGCACGAGGGAGCCGGCTGATCGTGGAGACCGGGGAAGAACTGACCGAGAAGGCGGGGAGGGGAGATGCAATGGAGTTCGTAGGAAACGTGGAGGGCAACGATGTCGTAGTCGGTGTGGCGGACGTGATCGTGACCGACGGCCTGACGGGGAACATCGCGCTAAAGCTGATGGAGGGGGTCTCACAGACTTTGCTCGGTGCGGTCAGAGACGCCGCGATGGCCTCGACCCGGGCGAAGCTGGGAGGCGCGCTGCTGCGGCCGGCACTGCGGGAGGTGCGCGACGAGCTCGACCCTGAGGAGCAGGGCGGCGCCTACCTGCTGGGGCTGAGGAGCCTTGGGGTTGTGCCCCACGGGCGCTTTACGAGCCGGGGTTTCGCGCGCGCGATCCTGCGTGCGCGCCGTGGCGCGGAGCAAGACCTCGTGGGGAAGACCCAGCTCGCGCTCGAGCAGGCGGGGGCGCTGAGGGATGGGGTGGGTAGGCCATCATCCGCCCAGCCAGCTAGCCTGCCGCAGGCGAGATGACCCGATGACCCGCGAGCAAGTCTTCACCTTGATCCAAACCCATCTCGCCGACGAGCTGGACGTCGATCCGGAGAACATCGGCGAGGGGACCCGCTACAAGGAGGATCTGGAGGCCGATTCGCTCGACCTTTACACGCTCGTGCAGGAGCTGGAGGACACCTACGGAGTGGAGATGTCCGACGAGCAGGCGGCGAAGATCCTGACGGTGGGTCAGGCAGTGGACTTCGTCCTGGAAAACGGCACAGCCGGCTGATGTGCGATGAAGCTGCTGGGCGAACTGCTCGACGAGCTGCCAGAGGAGCTACAGCGCCAGGTCTTTACGCACGCCTCGTGGAGCGAGCGCTCCAGCGATTCGTACACGCGTTTGGCGTTTCTCGGCGACAGCGTGCTGGCGCTGGCCGTGACGACGCACCTCTACCCGCGTTTGGAGGCGGAGCGGTTCGGGGCCGGCAGACTGACAAAGATCCGCGCGCAGGCGGTATCGGGTGCGTCGTGCAGGGTGGTGGCCGAGCGCTTGGAGGTACCGCGGCGTCTGCAGGCGGCCGCGCCGGCGGGGGTGGAGGCGAACGTGGCCGCGGCGCTCGTGGAGACCGAGCGGGTGTTGGCATCGGTGATCGAGGCGGTGATCGGGGCCTGCTACCTGGACGCGGGCTACGAGCGCACGGCGGCGGCGGTGGTCGAGGCGTTTGGGCCGGAGATCGAGCAGGCGCTGGAGCACCCGCTGGACTTCAAGTCCGCGCTGCAGGAGTTGCTGGCGCGTCGCGGGGCCGAGGTGAGCTACGAGATCGTCGGCGAAACCGGGCCGCCGCACGACCGTACGTTCACGATCGCGGCGAACGTCGTCGGGGAGACACTGGGGAGAGGCAGCGGCCGCAGCAAGAAGCACGCCGAGCAGGAGGCTGCGCGCGAGGCCGTCGACGGACTGCAGAGCGAGTGAGGCAGGGGATCGCATGCGCCTGAAGTCGCTGACGTTGAAAGGCTTCAAGTCCTTTCCCGACCGCACCCACCTGGATTTTGGGCCCGGTGTGAGCGTCGTGGTCGGGCCGAACGGGTCGGGCAAGTCGAACGTGACCGACGCAGTGCTGTGGGCGATGGGCGAGCAGTCGCCGCTCGCGGTGCGGGGTCAGTCGATGCAGGACGTGATCTTCGGCGGCGGTCGCGGCGTGCAGGCGCGCAACGCGGCCGAGGTTGAGATCGTGCTGGACAACTCCGACGGCACCGTCGATCTACCCCTGAGCGAGATCTCGATCGTGCGCCGCCTGGACCGCGCGGGCGAGGGCGGCTATCGGCTGAACGGCGCCCGCTGCCGGTTGGCGGACGTGATCGAGGTACTGTCGGATACGGGTCTCGGCAAGGAGACGCACTCGGTCGTCTCGCAAGGGCGGGTGGAGGCGATCGTGACCTCAAAGCCGCGCGAGCGCAGGCTGCTGATCGAGGAGGCCGCGGGCCTCGGTAAGCACCGCAAGCGCCGGCGCCGCGCGCAGCTGAAGCTCGAGAAAACGCAGGAGAACCTCGACCGCGCGCTGGATGTCGAGCGCGAGGCGCGCACACGTCTGCGCCCGCTCAAGCGCCAGGCGGAGGCGGCCGAGTTGCACGAGCGCCTCGAGCGCCAGATGCTGGAAGCGCGCTGGGAGCTCGCGCGCGAGGCGCTGCGGGCCAGTGGGACGGAGCTCGAGGGAGCGGAGGCACGCGTTTCGCAGGCGCGTGCGGCGCGCGAGCAGATCGAGGAGCGGCTACAGGCGGTCATCGCCCGGCGTGGAGAGGCCGAGCGCACGCTGGCCGAGCGCGCGGAGCGCCATGACGCACTGGCCAGACGCGTCTACGAGGCGCGCTCCGCGCGCGAGCGGCTCGGATTGCGCGAGGAGCAGGCCGGCGCGAGCGCGCAGGCTCTGAGGCGACGGATCGAGCGCATCGAGCTCGAGCTGGGCTCGCTGAGCGAGCTGCAGAGCGCCAAAGGGGAGGCGGTCACGGATGCAACGGGCGTGGCTGAGGGCGCGGAGACGACGGCCGCCGTGCCCGGGCAGGGCGCGAGTGAGCGGCGACTCGCGGCGCTGGAGGATGAGCTGGCGGAGATCGAGCGCGGGCGCGAGCGCGAGATCGAGCGCGAGGTCGAGGGCCTCCATGACGCGCGCGAGCGCGAGATCGCACGGATCGTGGAGCTGGAGGCGGAGCTCGAGCGGGCGCGCGCGACGCGCGCACAGGCAGACGAACACGCAGAGCAGGCACGGGCGGGACTGCAGGCGGCCGAGCGCGAGACGCAGGACCGGCGCCGCGAGGCCGCGCGGTTGGGTGGCGAGCTCGCGGTTGCGAATCAATTCCTGCGCAGCCACACAGCCGTTGGCGGTGACGATGCGACGGCCGGCCCATCGAGGGGCGCGGTGAAGGCGCTGAGCGATGAGTTGAGCGTGCGCGACGGCTACGAGCTGGCGCTCGCCGCCGCGCTCGGCGGACGTCTGAGCGCGGTGCTGGTACGCGACGTTACCGGCGCGCAGACGCTGCTCGATCGCGCCGGCCCTGACGGTGGCAGCGCGCTGCTGGCCGAGCTCGCTGCCGGGCAGGGGAGTGGCCACGGCAAGCAGCACGAACCGCCCGCGGCCGGCGCGGAGCGGCTGCTGGAGCTCGTGAGCGGGCCGTCGGAGGTGATGATGTTGGCGAGGCGGTTGCTCGCCGACGCGTGGGTGGTCGAGCGCTTGGAGGACCTGCCGGGAAGCTTCGCCGGGATCGCCGCGACGCGCACGGGACGCGTGTGGTTTGCGGCCTGGGGCGAGGTGCGCCAGCTGACCGAGGGCGGTGAGGAGCGAGTGCTGGCGCGGCGCAACGAACGCGACCGGCTGATCGCGGCGAGTGAGCTGGCGATCAAGGCCGAGCAGGCCGCGCAGGCCCAGACCGAGCGGATCTTGGCGGAAGTGCGCGCCGCCGAGGACGCGCGCGCCGCAGCCGAAGCGTCGCTGCGCGAGGCCGAGCGCGCCCGCGCCGAGGGCAGCGAGGCGCGGCGCCGGACGGAGTGGCTGATCGAGCAGCGCAAGGCCGCACCGCAGCAGGGGCCGCTCGCGGTGAGAAAGGCACAGCTCGAGGGCGAGCTCGCGGCCGAGCGCCGCCAGGCCGAGCGCGTGGCGCGCGAACGGGCCGAACGGCTGGCCCGGATCGAGCGCCTGCGGGCACAACTTGCTGCGGACGTCGCGCTGGCGCCGTTGGCCAGACGCCTCGCGGAGACCCTGCACGGCGCGGGCGAAGCGGTCGAGCTGCGCGTGGCAGGGCTCGAGGCGGAGCTCGCGAGCGATCGCGAGGCGGGTGAGGCGATGGCGGGCGAGCTACGCGCCTGCGCCGGTGAGGAGGCCGAGATCCAGACGCAGCTGCGGGGGGCGGGCGAGGTTGTCACCGGCGCCGAGGTCGCCGCGCAACGGCTGCGCGACCAGGCGCAGGAGGCGATGCAGGAGGCGCAGGCGGTGGCGGATCTGCTGGAGCTCTCAGCGCAGGCGCGCGCCGAGCAGGTGGAGCCGCTCGAGGAGGAGCAGGCCGAGGCGCTCACCGCCCGGGTGGAGCGGCTGCGCCGCCGACGCGAGCAGCTCGGCCCAGTCAATCCGCTCGCCCAGGAGGAGTACGTGGAGGCGCTCGCGCACGTGGAGGAGCTGGAGGGCAGACGCTCAGACCTGGAGACGGCGCTGCGCGAGTTGAAAGCGGTGATCCGTGAGACCGACAAACAGATCGAGGAGACCTTCGCGGAGACCTTCGCCGCCGCGGCGCGCAACTTCGAGGAGCTTGTGTGCGACGTGTTCCCGGGTGGCTCGGGCAAGTTGAAGCTGGCGCGCGACGAGCAGGCCCCACGGCCGGTGCTGGGCGGGCAGCCACTGGAGGGGGCTGGCGCGAATGGGATGGACGGGCATGACGGCAGCCAAGAGGCGGCTGAGGAGGCCGCTGAGGCCGAGGCCGAGCGCGAGGCGCAGACGGAAGCGGACTCCTCGGAGATCGGCCAGCTCGGCGTAGAGATAGAGATTACGCCGGCCGGGAAGTCGGCGAAGCGACTGTCACTGCTTTCGGGCGGGGAGAAGTCGATGACCGCGCTCGCGTTCCTGTTCGCGGTGTTCCTGGCCAAGCCCTGCCCGTTCTACATACTCGACGAGGTCGAGGCTGCGCTCGACGACCTGAACCTGGACCGCTTCCTCGCGCTGCTGCGCCGCTATGCGGATAGGGCGCAGTTCATCGTGATCACGCACCAGAAGCGCACGATGGAGGCCGCCGACTGGCTGTTCGGCGTGTCGATGGGCGGCGAAGGCGTCTCGAAGGTGCTCTCGCGTCGTCTACCGGCTGAACAGGAGCACCCGGGCGAGCCCACCCTACCGCCGGCCCCGCGGGTCGCCGAGGTCGCTTAAGGAGTCGCGGCCGAGGCCGCCTGACTTTCGCTGGTACAGTCGCGCGGCCTTGGCGCGCGACTGGAGCGATCTGTTCATAACCGGTGAGGCCGCCCTTGGCGGCGGTACCGAGCCGGCCGCTGTCGCGGAGAAGCGCCGCGGCGTGTTTCGCCGCCTACGTGAGAACCTTTCGAAGACGCGCCAGGCGCTCGGCGGTGAGCTGCAGGCGACCTTGTGGGGGACGCTCGACGAGCACACATGGGAACGGCTGGAGGAGGCGCTGATCATGGCCGACGTTGGCGCGAGCACGACGGCCGCGGTGGTGGCGAGGCTGGAGGCGGAGACGAGCGAGGGCGCCCTGACGGGTGGCGAGGCGCTGAGCGAGCGGCTGATCGGGCTGCTGGCGCAGACGGCGCGCGTCGGCGACGGGCGCATCGATGTCAGCAAAAAGCCGACGGTGATCATGGCGGTCGGCGTGAACGGCACAGGCAAGACGACGACGATCGGCAAGCTGGCCTGGCACCTGCGCAACGAACTGGGCCTGACTGTGCTGATGGGGGCGGCCGATACGTTCAGGGCCGCGGCGAGCGAGCAACTGGAAGGCTGGGCGCAGAGGGCGGACTGCGAGATCGTGACCGGGCCTGAGGGCTCGGACCCGGGGGCCGTGGCGTTCGAGGTGATCGCCACGGCGATCAGCACGGGTGTGGACGTTGTGATCGTCGACACAGCCGGGCGGTTGCACACCCAGGACGACCTGATGGCCGAGCTGGCGAAGGTGCGCAGGGTGATCGGCAGGCAGCTGGATGGCGCTCCGCACGAGACACTGCTGACCATCGATGCGACCACTGGGCAGAACGGGCTGCGCCAGGCGAAGATGTTTGCCGCGACGGCTGATGTGACGGGGGTCGTGCTGACGAAGCTCGACGGCACCGCTCGCGGCGGGATCGCGCTGGCGATCGCCAGCGAGCTCGAGTTGCCGGTGAAGCTGATCGGCGTGGGCGAGCGGGTTGAGGACCTGAGGCCGTTCGATCCCGAAGATTTCGCCAGGGCGCTGATCGCCGAGGACGGATCTCGATAGCCGGCACGGTCGCGTTATGTTCCCCCGTCTGTGTTGAATACTCCCGTAGGGAGAGGCGTGAAGGGTAACCTGGAGGTATGGAGATCTGGATCGTCTGGCTGATGGTGGCGTGTTTGCTCGGCCTGGGGGAGATGCATCAGGGTGGCTTCTACCTGGCGCCGTTCGCGATGGGGGCAGGGCTGGCGAGCATCGTCGCTCTGCTCGGAGTCGGCGCGGCGCTGTCTGGAATCGTGTTCGTGGCCTCTTCGGGGATCGTGTTTGCGACGCTGCGCCCGGTGGCTCGCCGCCACCGGCGGATGCCTCCGTCGATCCGCACTGGCGCGGCAGCCTTGGTGGGTAAGCATGCACTCGTGCTCGAGCGGATCGCCAACGAGGAGGGCGTTGGTTGCGTGAGGATCGACAGCGAAGTGTGGACCGCGCGCAGCTACGACGAGGATGAGGTGATCGACGCGGGCGAGCGCGTCGAGGTGGTCGAAATTCGGGGCGCCACGGCGCTGGTCATGCACTGACCGCGAAAAAGGCAAACAAAGGAAACGCACATGGTCGCTCTAATCGCCATCGCAATCGTGCTTCTGTTCGTGCTCGTCGCGGCAGCGCGCACAATTCGCGTGATTCCCCAAGCCCGAGCTGGTGTAGTCGAGCGTTTGGGTCGCTATAGCCGCACGCTCGAGCCTGGCCTGACGATCGTGACGCCGTTCATCGACCGCGTGAAGCCGCTCGTAGACCTGCGCGAGCAGGTCGTGAACTTCGCGCCGCAGTCGGTGATCACCGAAGACAACGTGGTCGTGGGGATCGAGACGGTGCTGTACTTCACGATCACCGACCCGCGTTCGGCGACGTATGAAATCGCCAACCCGCTCCAGGCGATCGAGCAGCTGACGGTGACGACGCTGCGCAACGTGATCGGCGGTCTCTCGCTCGAGGCGACGCTGACCGCGCGCGAGAACGTGAACACCGAGCTAAGGGTGGTCCTGGACGAGGCGACGGGCAAGTGGGGGATCAGGATCAACCGCGTGGAGATCAAGTCGGTCGACCCGCCCCAGGACATCAGGACGGCGATGGAGAAGCAGATGCGCGCCGAGCGCGACCGTCGCGCGGCGATCCTGACCGCCGAAGGCGAGAAGCAGGCGCAGATCCTCACGGCCGAGGGCGCCAAGCAATCGGCTGTCCTAACCGCCGAAGGGGCCCAGCAGGCGGCGGTGCTCGACGCCGAGGGCGAGCGCCAGGCCGCAATCCTGCGCGCGGAGGGCGAAGCGAAGGCGATCGACACCGTCTTCAAAGCGATCCACGAGGGCAAACCCAACCGCGAGTTGCTCAGCTACGAATACCTGCAGATGCTCCCCCAGCTGGCGGAAGGCGACGCGAACAAGGTGTTCGTCGTGCCGAGTGAGTTCGCCGAGGCCTTCGGCGGCATCGGCGCGGCGCTGTCGCGGGGCGCGAACTCAGACAAGCCCACCGAGTAGCAGCCGGCGCGCCAACGCCCACATGACCCTGAAATCGACCTTCTAGAGCCAGATGTTCGACTCGCTCGCTGAGAAACTGCAGGGCACGCTCGCCGATGTCCGCAACCACGGGACGCTGACCGAGGCGGACATCGACGGAGCGATGCGCGAGATCCGCCTCGCGCTGCTGGAGGCGGACGTCAACTTCAAGGTAGTCAAGCAGTTCACCGTCCAGGTGAAGGAGCGCTGTCAGGACGCCGAGGTGATCGGCAAGTTGAACCCCGGCCAGCAGGTCGTAAAGATCGTCGCGGAGCAGCTGACGGAGCTGATGGGCGGCCAGGCCGCCAGCCTGAGCTTCTCCGGAAAACCGCCGACGGTGATCCTGATGGCGGGGCTGCAGGGCTCGGGTAAGACGACCGCGACGGCGAAGCTTGCGCGCTACCTGCGCGAGGAGCACTCCTCGACGGTCGCGGTGGCCGCGTGCGACGTCTATCGCCCGGCAGCGGTCGAGCAGCTCATGAAGGTAGGCACGCAGGCCGGCGCGGAGGTTTACGAGCAGGGGACCGAACGCGACCCGGTGGAGATCGCCGCGTGGGCGCTTGAGCGCGCGAAGCAGGAGGGCAAGGACGTCCTGATCGTTGACACCAGCGGCCGTCTGCACGTGGACGAGGAGCTGATGGCCGAGCTCGTGCGGATCAGAGCGGCGGTTAAACCGCACGACGTGTTGCTCGTCGTCGATGCGATGACCGGCCAGGACGCCGTGAACGTGGCTGAGAGCTTTGCGGAGGCGGTGCAGTTCGACGGGGTGGTGATGAGCAAGCTCGACGGCGATGCGCGTGGTGGGGCCGCGCTGTCGGTGAAGGCGGTCACGGGCAAGCCGATCCTGTTCGCCTCGACCGGCGAGAAGCTCGAGCAGTTCGAGCGCTTCCACCCCGATCGGATGGCGCAGCGAATTTTGGGTATGGGCGACGTGATGAGCCTGATCGAGCACGCCGAGCGCCAGTTCGACGAGACCGAGGCGGCCGAGCTGGAGCGCAAGATGAGGCGCAACGAGCTGGGCCTGGACGACTTCCTGGCGCAGCTGAAGATGATCCGAAAAATGGGGCCGTTGACGAGCCTGCTTGGGATGATTCCCGGCTTGGGCGGTGCGCAGCTGAGCAGCATGAAAGTGGACGAACGCGAGCTGGACAGGATTCAGGCGATCATTCAGGCGATGACCCCGGAGGAGCGCCGCAAGCCGGAGCTGATCAAAGGCTCGCGCCGGCTACGGATCGCGCGCGGCTCGGGCACGAACGTGCAGCAGGTGAACCGCCTCGTCAAGCAGTTCGGGCAGATGCGGAAGGTGATGAAACAGGTGGGACGCGGCAAGACGCCTGATATCGGCGCGCTGATCCGCAACGCGCGTTGAGGCGGCGCACCGTCTAAGCTCTCCTCACAAAGGAACAAGACCCGAGAGGAAAACGTGGCGGTAAGGCTGAGGCTCACGCGAGTGGGCGGTAAGAAGGATCCGATGTGGCGTGTCGTCGTCGCCGACCAGCGCGCTCCGCGCGACGGTCGCGTGATCGAGACGATCGGCCACTACAACGCCCAGACGGACCCGTCGACGATCGTGATCGACGAGGAGCGCGCGCGCAGTTGGCTGGCACGAGGAGCGCAACCGTCGGACACGGTACGCAAGTTGCTCCGTATCCAGGGAATAGAGACTCGAACCGGCTGACAGCCGATCGGGCCGCGCGGACATGTCCAGCGAGAACCCGAAGCGGCTGCTCGAGTACCTGGCTGAAGGGCTCGTCAACGATCCCGAAGCCGTGGCGGTCGAGCAGTTCGAGGAGGATGATGGCACGGTTGTGCTCGAGCTGTGTGTGGCCGAGGGAGACTACGGCAAGGTGATCGGCCGCGGCGGGCGCACGGCGCACGCGCTGAGAACGATCGTGAAAGCTGCTGCGACGGGCGAGGGGCAACGCGTGCTGCTCGACATCGTCGATTGACGTTCCGCTCGGTGGCGGGACGGGACACCAGCACCTCGCAGGCGAGCGGAAAGGGAGCAGAGGACGATTCGCCGCCCGAGTTGCAAGCAGGTCGCGTCGGACGCGCGCACGGCCTCGATGGAAGCTTCTATGTGACGAGCCCACGGCCGCGATTGCTCCTACTCGGTACGAACGTGATCGTGGCGGGACGGAGCGTGGAGATCGTGCGCCGTGCGGGGACCGAGCAGCGGCTGATCGTGCGTTTGGACGGTGTCGATGACCGCGAGGGAGCGGACGCGCTGCGCGGCATGGCGCTGACGGTCGCAACACTGGAAGCTCCGGCGCTCAAACAGGGCGAATGGTGGGCGCACGAACTGGAGGGCTGCACGGTCATGGACGGCGAGCATCTGATCGGCACTGTCGGCCGGATGATCGAGCTACCCTCGTGTGAGGCGCTCGAGGTACAACGCGTACGGGGCGGGATGCTGCTGGTGCCGATGGTGAAAGGCGCGATCCGTCAAGTGGCTGTCGATGAGGGTCGGATCGAGGTCGATATGGGCTTCCTCGGTGAGGGCGGGGAGCGATGATGGAAATAGACGTCTTCACGCTGTTCCCGGAGTGGTTTGACTGGTTTGCCACCCAGCGCCACGTCCGCAACGCGCTCGCGGCGGGGATGAGCCTTCAGTGCGTCAACTTTCGCGAGCACACCCAGTTGAGCGGCGGCCAGGTCGACGACACTCCGTTCGGCGGCGGCGCGGGGATGGTGCTGCGTGTTGACGTGATGGACAGCGCGTTGCGCGCCCACTACGGCGTGGACCCTGTGCGGCTGCGCGAGCAGCGCAGAGTAATCGCGCTTACGCCTGGGGGGCGCCCGCTCCAGGACAGGCTCGTCGACGAGCTGGCGGCTGAGCCCGCCCTGACGCTGCTGTGTGGGCGCTATGAGGGCTTCGACGAGCGCATCGTCGAGCACTTCGCGAGCGAGGAGATATCGATCGGCAGCTATGTCCTCTCGGGCGGCGAGCTGGCGGCGATGGTCGTGTGCGACGCGATCCTGCGCAAGCTGCCCGGCGCGCTCGGGCATGAGGAATCGGCGGTACAGGAGTCATTCAGCCCCGCGCTCGGAGGCAATCCGGAGTACCCCCACTACACCCGCCCGGCCGAGTATCGCGGCTGGCATGTGCCGGACGTGTTGCTGTCCGGCCATCACGAGCGGATCGGCGCGTGGCGTCGCGAGCGCAGCTCCGAACGCGGCGAGCGCCGAAACGATGCGGACCGCTGAACCGGCCTGCCCGCCCGCATCGGGAGTGGGTGCGGCGGCTCCGGCCGGGTGTCCGCTACCATTCCTCCCCGCGTCGGCTGGATACCCCGTTCGGGGTCACTTCATCGAGCCATCAGGGCGCACACCTCCTTTACGTTATGAGCAGCGTCATCGAAACCATCGAGCGCGCGCAATTGCGCCGCGTTCCCGACTTCGCGCCGGGCGACCGCGTGAAGGTGCATTTCCAGGTGATCGAGGGCAGCCGCCGTCGCGTGCAGATCTTCGAGGGCGTGGTCATCAAGCGCCAGGGGCATGGCGCGCGCGAGACGTTCACGGTCCGCAAGCAGTCATTCGGCGTTGGTGTCGAGCGCATGTTCCCGGTGCATTCGCCGAAGATCGAGCGGATCGAGCTGTCGGCGCGAGGCGATGTGCGCCGCGCCAAGCTCTACTACCTGCGCGGTCGCGTCGGCAAGCGCGCGCGGGTGCGAGAGCGCCGCTACACGGGTCCGGAGCAGACGATCGAGCCCGGCCTGCTGCATCAGGCCGAAGGGGCGACCGACGCGGATGGCATGACCGCGGAGGAGACGGTCCTCGAAGGCGCCGCGACGGAGACTGCTGAGCAGGACGCCGCCACAGAGACCGATGAGCAGGGCGCCGCCGCCGAGGTCGATGCGCCGGACACCGATGCCGGCGCGAATGAGACAGCCACTGCACCGAACTCGAGCTCCGAGCAGGCGGGAGCGGAGCCGGTCGAGGATGCTGGGAGTGACGTTGAGGGCCAGGGGGGGAGCGAGCACGACGAGATCGCCGCAGGGGACGAGCCACAGGCGTTAGCGTCAGATGCCGATGTCTCCTCCGATGCTGGTGAGGGCACGCCTCCAGGCGTGCCCGCCGGCGACGCGCCGGCGTGAAGCCGGTGGGAATAGTGACAGGTTTATCGGTCCCCGTATGAGCTCCCTAGGCGGGGTCACGAGAAGTTCGATCGTGGAGTTGGTCGTGATCGTCGCGGTGGCGCTCGGTCTTGCGCTCGGCATCCAGGCGTTCATCATCAAGCCCTACCGCATTCCCAGCGGCTCGATGGAACCCACGCTCACGATCGGTCAGCGCGTCCTCGTCGACCGGATCGGCACGCACTTCAGTGAACCGCACGTTGGCGAGATCGCCGTTTTCCATCCTCCAAAGGAAGCTCAGAAAGAGGTGTGCGGGCCGACGCCGCACATCGTCAAGCTCGGCGAAGCCGCCTGCTCAGAACCGGAACCCGTGGAGTCGAGCGTGAACTTCATCAAGCGGGTCGTCGCGGGTCCGGGCGATGAGATCTACATCAAGGAAGGCCACGTGTATCGCAAGGCCGCTGGCAAGAGTCAGTTCGTCCGCGAGCAGGACTCCTACATCCGCGAATGCGGATCGAGCCCGGAGTGCAACTTCCCGACGCCGATCAAGATTCCGGCCGGACACTGGTTCATGATGGGGGACAACCGTGGCGAATCCGACGACAGCAGGTTCTGGGGCCCCGTTCCCACCGGATGGATCATCGGGGAAGCCGTCGCCACCTACTGGCCCCCCGACCGGATCGGCGTCTTCTAGGTTTTCAGCCGTCGCGGCTGTGCCTGCCGAGGCTACGGCCGCCGCTGATGCTTCTCGGCCCACTTCGATCGCGGCTGCCGGGGTCTCCCGCTATGCGGCCGGAGAGTCGTCTGGAGAACCAACCCGCCCGGTCCGCCCAACCCGCGCGGTGCGGCGTCGCAGGCGAGCGGGCACGAGCGGGCAGCGACTGTTCGCGTTCGATCGCCGTCTCGGCGTGCGCTTCGTGGCAGGCGCCGACGAGGCTGGTCGGGGTTGCCTCGCGGGGCCCTTGGTCGCGGCCGGAGTGCTGTTCGACTACGAGGCACTTACCACCCGTGAGCTGCGGTCGCTGGCCGCGTTGAACGATTCCAAGCAGCACACGCCCGATGCGCGCGAGGAGCTCTACCCGCTGGTGCTGCGCACCGCCACGCGCGTCGTGGTCGTCTCACGGTGCGCGAGCGGGATTGACGCGCGGGGATTGCACAAGACGAACCTCGCGGCACTGCGCGACGCGATCCGTGGAGTGACAGCGGGCATCTCGGGCGAGGTCGCGTGTCTGCTGGATGGGTTCTCCGTGCCCGAGTTCGAGCGGCCCCAGCGCGCGGTTGTCAACGGCGACGCCACCAGCGCGGCGATTGCGGCGGCGTCGATCGTCGCGAAGGTCACACGCGACCGCTACATGCACCACGCCGATGTCCTTCACCCGGGCTGGAGCTTCGCCGAACACGTCGGCTACTCGACCCCCGTGCATCGCGAGGCGATCCTTCGCCAGGGCGTGTCCCCGCTGCACAGGATGTCCTTCCGCTCGCTCGCCTATCAGCAGCTCGCGCTCTAGACCCTCACCATGCCCCCTCAATGTGATCGAGACTGATCAGGCGGTCTTTCGTATCGAGGATCACCCCGATCGCGTCGAAGCGGATTGTGTGGGCGCTCGGGCGAATGTGCTTTTCCTCACGCAGCCACGCGGCGGCGAGTCGGCGTAGACGTGCTCGCTGACGTGGGCGCAGCCACAGGAGGGGCTGCTGATCGGGGCGAATGCCCTGTCGCTGTGTGTTCACGCGTCGCGTCTTCACCTCGGCGAACACGAGCGTCTGTCCGTCGAAGGCGATCAGGTCGATCTCGCCGTATCGCGTGCGTTCGTTGCGGCCCACCGGGGAGAACCCGAGCCGGTGCATGTGGGCCATCGCCAGCTCCTCGCCGCGACGACCCAGTGCCGGGCGCTGGTCGGTACTTTGCGTCTTACCAGTCGGAGCCGTGGATGGGGATGAGGGACCGTCGGGGGGCATGATCGATCACGCTAGAGCGCGAAATGTGACGTAAGACGCCTATATGTGCCAATTTTGTGCCCGATCTGTAAAGAACCTGCGACGCCATCCATAAGCCCGCTCGCGTAGCCTCCCGTCGATGGAAAACGCTCCCCAAGATCCAACGGCCCCCGCGACCGCGCACGCCGCCGATCCTCGGCCGGCCGCAGCCGGGCCACGGTCGCTCGACGGCGTCACCAGTTTCATGGGCCTCCGCTGGGACGATCCTCAGACGGTCCGTCTCACCATCCGACCCGAGCTGATCAACAACGGTGGCCTGCTCTCGGGTGTGGTCACCTATGCGCTCGTCGACTACTGCATGGGTTCGACCCTCTGGGCGCAGACCACCGAGCAGGAGCGCATCGCGACGATCAGCATCGCGATCAACTACATCCAGACGGCGACCGAGGGCGAGATCGTGTGTCGGACTGATCTCGACCGGCGTAACCGCACTGTGGGGATTCTCAAATCAGAGGTTCGTCACGAGGATGACCGGCTCTTGGTGACCGCGGTGGGGAGCTATTCGATCCGAGTCCCGCGGGACTTGCGCCAGTGATCAGGCCCGCGACCCCGCTCGAGCGCTGACACCCACGGCACTCACAATCGCCGGCTCTGACTCCGGCGGTGGCGCCGGTGTCCAGGCCGACCTGAAGGCGTTTGCGCGCTGCGGCGTGTACGGGACAAGTGCGATCACCGCGGTCACTGCGCAGAACACCGTCGGCGTTAGCGCGATCCATGCGGTTCCCGGAGAGATCGTGCTCGCTCAGGCGCAGGCGGTGCTCGCCGACATCCGGGTCGACGCGGTCAAGATTGGGATGCTCGGCACCGTCGAGGCGACACTCGCGGTTGCCCGTGTACTCGACGAGATGCCTGCCGGTACCCCTGTGGTGGTCGACCCGGTGATGATCGCCGAGTCGGGTGCTCCGCTGCTCGAGCCCGACGCACAGGAGGTACTGGTGGCGGAGATCCTGCCGCGCGCCACCGTGCTGACGCCGAACCTGCCTGAGGCACGTGTGCTCTGCGGCGAGCGCCTGGACGATCGCCGATCGGTCGAGGTGGACGAAGAGGAGGAGGCCGAGGTTCTCCTTCGCACGGTGCTCGCGCTCGGCTCCCGCATCGTCGTGCTCACCGGAGGCCATCGCTCGCACGCGAGCGATCTCTTTCTCGACTCTTGCGGTGATGGGTCCATAGTCAGCATCGAGGGTGAGCGCCACCTCGATGGCGCCGCCCATGGCTCCGGTTGCACGCACTCCTCTGTGCTCGCCGCCCAGTTGGCTCTCGGTTGCTCGCCGTTAGACGCGGCACGTACTGCTCGCGCGTTGGCGGGAGAAGCGGTCGCTGATGGGCTGCGCGACGTCGGCCAGGGCGCCGGTCCGGTCGATGTCCTCGGTTTGGCTCGTATACGCGTCGGCTGGAGATCGGGCCTCCCCGGTTTGCCATAATCGTGGGACGATGAAGCTACTGCGTATGAAGCCCGGTCATGGCGAGATCGTGCTTGCGGAGGGAGATGTTGAGGTACCGGAGCAGGAGCGCGAGCTGATCGAGGCATTCCGCCGTGAGCTTGACGCCGGCATGTGGGCGGCCGTGCCGACGGGGACTCCCGGTGGACGACGCGAAGCCGAGCTGGTGAAGAGCTTCGCCGAAGTTCCCCGCGAAGCTGAGCGTGTGATTTTCTTCCCGCGGGCCGCTGGCGGCGCGCCCGGGGCGACGCTCTAGCGCTGATGGCGCTCGCGCTGGGCACCGGTGCGATCCTGCTCGTGGTGCTCCTCTGGGAGCTTGTCCGGCCCACGCTCAAACGTGCCGTCGCGCGCGGCCGGGAGATCTGGTCGCTGCGCCGGGGCGCCTCGACGCTCTCGGGCTATGACCCCGGCCGCGAGCGTCGCGCCGAGCAGCGGGCGCGTGCGCTGCTGCGCTCTTGCGTCGACGAGCGCGACTGGGCGATGTACCGAGACCTGGGGTTCCTGCGCGTGTGGGGCGGTCTCGGCGAGCGCGGGCGGGGGGAGCACGCGAGCTATGCCTACTTGATCTACCCGCATAAGCCGCTCGTCGCCTACGTGCCCCAGACGGGAGCGTTGCTGAACGAGTACTGCGTCGCCTTTCCCGACCTCTCGCGTCCCTACGGTAGTTCGCGGCTGCCCGACTCCGATGACGTGCTCGCCAAGTGGATGGCGCTTACCGCCGACGAGCGTCGTCTGGTCGCCGATGCGAACATGCACCTCCCGGGCCGTCAGATCGATCCCGGCAGGGTGCGCCGCGATCTACTCCGGCTCACCCGATGGGAGCAGGAGCGAGACCGGGATCCGCTGGGCCGCGATCGACGTGGCTCAGATCACGCAGCTACTCTGCACACGTGAGCTTCGACGTCCGTCACAAGAGCCGCGCCCTCACCGAGGGTCCCGAGCGGGCCGCCGCCCGCGCCTACCTCCACGGCATCGGCTACTCCGCCGAGGATCTCTCAAAGCCGATCGTCGGCGTTGCTCACTCGTGGATCGAGACGATGCCCTGCAACTTCAACAACCGGATCCTCGCCGCGAAGGTCAAGGAGGGCATTCGTGCCGCCGGCGGCACGCCGATGGAGCTCAACACGATCGCGATCTCCGACGGGATCACGATGGGCACCTCCGGCATGCGCGCTTCGCTCGTCTCGCGCGAGCTGATCGCCGATTCGATTGAGCTGGTCGCCTCCGCCCACGCCTTCGACGCGCTCGTCACGATCTCCGGCTGCGACAAGACGATCCCGGGTACCGTGATGGCGCTCGCGCGCCTGGACATACCCGGCCTGATGCTCTACGGCGGCTCGATCAAGCCCGGCCACTACAAGGGCGCCGAGGTGACGATCCAGCAGGTGTTCGAGGCGGTCGGCGAGCTCGCTGCTGGGAAGATCACCGAGCAGGAACTGCACGAACTGGAGGAGGCGGCCTCACCGGGCGCGGGAGCATGCGGAGGGCAGTTCACCGCCAACACGATGGCGATGGCATTCGAGGCGCTCGGAATCTCGCCCGCGGGCTCCGCGATGGTTCCCGCCGAGGACGGGCGCAAGCTCGAGGTCGCAAAGAGCTGCGGCGAACTGGTGATGGACGTCCTGCGCCGGGGACAGCGCCCGAGCGAGATCATTACCAAGCCCGGGCTCGAGAACGCGATCGCGGCGGTTGCCACCAGCGGCGGCTCGACCAACGGCGTGCTGCACCTACTGGCGGTGGCGCGCGAAATGGGCGTGGCGCTGGAGATCGATGAGTTCGAGGCGATCTCCGAGCGCACGCCGCTGCTGTGCGATCTGCAGCCCGGCGGGCAGTATGTCGCGACTGAGCTCTACGAAGCGGGCGGCGTGCCGCTCGTGCTCGCCCGCCTGAACGAAGCAGGGATCCTCCACGCCGACGCGCCCACGGTCACCGGCAGAACGATCGGTGAGCACGCGGCCGAGGCGATCGAGACCGACGGCCAGCGGGTTGTGCGCTCGCTCGCCGAGCCGATCAAAGCGACCGGCGGCTTCGCGATCCTGCGCGGCAACGTCGCGCCCGAGGGTTGCGTCGTAAAGCTCTCTGGGCACGAGCGCCGCAGGCACGTCGGACCGGCGCGCGTGTTCGACGGCGAGGAGGCCGCGATGGCGGCCGTGCTCGGCCACGAGATCAAGGCGGGCGACGTGGTCGTGATCCGTGGCGAGGGGCCCGCCGGCGGCCCCGGCATGCGCGAGATGCTCTCGGTGACCGCCGCGATCGTCGGCGAGGGAATCGGCGAGGATGTCGCGCTGATCACCGATGGACGCTTCTCGGGAGCGTCGCGAGGCTTCATGGTGGCCCACGTCGCACCGGAGGCAGTCCGCGGCGGTCCGATCGGCGCGCTCAGAGACGGCGACGAGCTGACGATCGACGCGGACGTGCGCCGCCTCGATGTGGCGCTGTCCGACGAGGAGATAGCCGCGCGCGTGAGCGCCTACAGCCAGCCGCCGCGCGCCGACGAGCACGTGGATGTAGCAATTCAGAAGTACGCCAAGCTAGTGGGCAGTGCCGCCGAGGGCGCGGTTGCTCGCTGAGTCGAGCATGCGCTGAGCTCGCGTCGCACCGAGCGTCACTCGCTGAGGAACTCCTCGAGCAGCGCGTTGAACGCCGCTGGGCGCTCGATCATCGCCATGTGCCCGGTGTCCTCAAAGAGCACCTTGCGCGCATTCGGGATCAACTGCTCGTACAGGTTCGCGTCCTTCGCCGATACCACCTTGTCGCGCTTTCCCCACACGATCAGGGTCGGGCAGGCGATCTCTCCCAGGCGGTCGCGATAGTCGTAGTTCAGGTTTGCCTCGATCCCATCGATGAACCCGGGCGCGGCCAGGCCACGCACGAACTCTGCCGCGAACGGCGCGGGGAGGCGGTCGGGGTGGCGCGTGACGATGTTCGTCGTGGGCTCGAGCCGGCGTAGGCGCGGTCGCCTGGCGAGGAGTTCGGCGTGGGCTGCCACCAGCGCGTGATAACCGTTAAAGATCCCTTTGAAGCGGCGCGCCTGAGCCAGCAAAAGTAGTGCATGGGGATCGTTGTAAGTGCTCAGGCCGGCGGGGGATACCAGGACGAGACGCTCGACGCGCTGCGGGAAGCTGATCGCGAGCTCGACCGAGGTGAAACCGCCCATCGAGTGCCCGACGAAGGCTGCCGCGCTGACATCCAAAGCGTCCATCACAAGGTCGATCGTCCGGGCAAAGCCCGGTATCGAGATCTCTTCCTCGGTGGGTAGCGGCGAATCACCGAAGCCGGGCAGGTCGACGGCGATCACGCGGTGGTGCTCGGAGAACGCGGTCAGCTGCTCGACCCAATGCGTCCAGCGCCCGATCAGCCCATGGACGAACACCAGCGGCGGGCCAACACCGAGCTCAATCACATTCACGGGCTGACCGTCTAAGATCACCCAGCGCTGATGGGCCCGCCAGTCGACGTCGAGCCAGGGGGAATGTCCCTGCGGACCGTAGGCTTGTGGCTCATCCAGCCGGGGGGAGGGGGATGATGGGGCTGTGGCTGTCGGGTTCATGACCTTTCAACCTACCCGAGGATCGGCAAAAACATGAGGATCGCGATCGACATCGACTCGACGCTCCACCACTACTGGGACATCCTTTCGGAGGTCTCGGTGAGACGCTTCGGCATTGAGCTCCCCTACGACGAGCAGTTCACGTGGGGCATCACTCGCTTGCGCCCCGAGCAGCTGGAGATCTGCATCGAGGAGAGCCACTCCGACGAGCGGATCCTCGGCGGCACGCCCTACCCGGGCGCGGTCGAGGCAGTGCGCCGCTGGCACGAGCAGGGCCACTTCGTGCACGTCACCAGCCACCGCGCGTGCGACCGCCGGGACGCCACCGCCGCGTGGCTGGCACAGATCGGGCTGCCGTTCGATGACCTGCACTGCTCATACGACAAGGTCTCGCGCTGCACCGAGCTGGAGGTCGATCTTTTGATCGATGACGGCCCCCTGAACCTCTCCGCCGCGCTCGAGTACGGCATCCTCGTCGCCACGATCGAACACCCCTGGAATCGCGACGTCTGCGAGGAAGAGGACATCCTCTGCGCGCGGGACTGGACAGAGCTCGAGCAATTGCTCGAGCCGCTGCTCGTCAGGCAGGGCATGGTGCTCGGCGCGGCGAAGTAGCAGCCTATGGGCATGTCCTCCGCTTGGAACGACGCGCTGGCACTGCTCGAAGACGACCTGCGCAGGCGCGACGCGGCCGTGCGAACCCGTCGTGCGTACGGCGTCGACGTGGCCCAGTTCGCCGCTTGGGCGGCCGCGCTGGGACTACAGCCCGGGGCCGTCAGCCAGCGTGAGGTGCGCCGCTACGTCGCGCTGCTCTCCGAAGCCAACGCGGCCGCCAGCACCACGGCGCGCAAGCTGGCGGCGCTGCGGGCTCTGTTCACCAGCCAGCGCGAGCACGGCCTGATCGCTCAGAACCCGGCTGATCTTCTCAGCACGCCGCGGCGCTCTTCCTACCTGCCACGCGTGCTCAAGGTCAAGGAGGCCGCGAAGCTGCTCGATTCGATTGGGGTGGGCGGGGTGGACGGGTCATCGATCAGAGCGGGCAGGGTAAGCGGGGTTGGTGGGGTGGGTGGGCCATTAATCTTGCGCGACCGCGCGCTGTTCGAGCTCGCCTACTCGTGCGGGCTGCGCGCCGAGGAGCTCATAACGCTGCAGATCGCGGACATCGACCACGACAACGAGCAGTTGCGCGTCGAAGGGAAGGGACGCAAGACGCGTTATCTGCCGGTCGGCGAGGTCGCGATGGCGGCGGTCAGGCTCTACCTGGAGCGAGGCCGCAATGGGCTCACCTCCCCAAGCGCATCGGGTGCGCGCGCGGGAGAGGCGCAAGCGTTGTTCCTGAGTAAGACGGGCAAACCGCTCGGCACGAGCGACGTGCGCAGGCGGTTGCGGGCATGGGCGAGGAGCGCTCAAATTCCCGGTGGAGCGACGCCGCATGCCCTCAGACACAGCTACGCGACGCACCTGCTCGACGGCGGAGCGGACCTGCGGAGCATCCAGGAGTTGCTCGGCCATGCGAGCGTCTCTACAACACAGGTTTACACTCGGGTAGAGTCCTCAAGGCTGAGAAGCGCGTACTCGCGCAGCCACCCTCGGGCCTGAGCGAGGGGGAGAAGACACTGGAGACGAATGTCAAAGCGATCGAGCTGCGCGAAGTCTGGCGGCGGTATAAGACCGACGATGATCGCCGTGCGCGCGAGCGGCTCGTGCTCGCCTACTCACCGCTGGTCAAGTACGTAGCCGGGCGCACCGCCGCCGGTCTGCCTCCGCATGTCGAGGAGGCGGACCTGATCTCCTACGGGCTGGTTGGGCTGATCTCCGCGATCGAGCGCTTCGAGCCAGCCCGGGAAATCAAGTTCGAGACGTACGCGATCATGCGCATCAAGGGCGCGATCATCGACGAGCTGCGCGCGATGGACTGGGTCCCGCGCAGCGTGCGCTCGCGTGCACGCGAAGTCGAGCGCGCCAACGCGAAGCTCGAGCACAGCCTGCAGCGGGCCCCGACCGACAATGAGATGGCGGCCGAGCTGAAGATCACGGTCGAGGAACTGAACGAATCGCTCTTGGCGATCTCGCACTCCTCGATGGTCGCGCTGGACGAGCTGTGGAGCGTCTCGGACTCGAGCGGTGACCAGGTGTCCTTGATGGACACGATCGAGGACCATGCGGCGCCCGACCCGGCGAAGGCGCTCGACGTGGGCGACCTGAAGGACCGGATCGCTGACTCGATCGCGAAGCTGCCCGAGCGCGAGAAGCTCGTGATCGCGCTGTACTACTACGAGAATCTGACCCTGCGCGAGATCGGCGAGGTACTCGGCGTGACCGAGTCGCGCGTGTCCCAGCTGCATACGAAGGCCGTTCTGCGCCTGCGCTCGCGGATGCAGGAGGAGTCCTTTGACAGCTGATCGACTAGGCTCCTCAACCGATGGCAACCCGCTCGATCGTCACCTCCCAGCCAGATGTCGCCTGTGATGTATGCGGGCGGCGGTTGCTGCGCGGTGAGTTGCCCGATGTCTTCTTAGCGGGTGGACAGCGGCGCACCGTGTGCGAGCTGTGCGCCCCACGCGCGGCGCATGAGGGCTGGCTGCGCGAGGCGGACCGGCACTCGGTGAGCCTGCCACCGGCGCGCTCCAGGCGCGGGCGCAACCTCCTCGAGCGGCTGCGCTCCCAGCGCGATCCGATCTCTGATCGCCCGGATGAGGATTTCGCAAGCGATGGCCTTCCGATCGTGCCCCCGGTGGCGGTGGAGGGCTTGCAAACGGAGTCCTACGACTTCCTGGGAGCTATCGCATCTGCCCCGGAGGACCCATCCGCGGCGCCGGCGGCGTCGAGCGAGGACGCGACCTCGACGCCGGTATTGACCGCCGGCGAAGTGAAGGTCGAGCGCGCGCTGGAGGTGTTCAACGCCGGCGAGCATCCCCGGCGCGTGGCTGGAGTCGCCCGTTCGCTGGGGGAACCGAGCGTCGCCGCCCGCCCGCTCGCGGAGTCTGGCAGCGTTGTCTCGATCGTCGTCGCTTGGGAGCTCAGCTGGTACCGCTACGAGGTCGATCTCGGCGACGAGGCGGCCGGCGCGAAGGTGATGGCGCAGGGGACAGAGCTGGGTGAGCTCGCGCGGGAGGATCTGCTCGTGAATGCCGTCGCAGACGAGCACGGAACGCTCGCGCCGGTTCGCATCTGAGGCGCACCGCTTGCTTATTTGCAGCGCGGAGAGTAGGATCCGAGCTGATGATCTATTGCGTTGTACCCAAGCCTTTGGCCGATGAGCTGTATCCGAAGCTCGTCGAACACTACCTCAACGAGGACAACGTGACGGTGATCGTCGACCGGCGCGAGTTCGACCGGCGCGCTCGCCGAGGAGCGCCGGTCACGAAAGCGCCGGCCTCAGAGGGTGTGCCGCGGCGTGTGATTCGGGATCGTCGCCGGGCGCGCGTGGCTGGGGACATGCCCCCGCTTGCAACCGCCGCCTCGTAGCCGGCGGAGCGTTTCGTCCTAACCGACGGGAATACTGTAGGCGATGAAGGTGATCGTTCATGTCGACGGCGGCGCCCGCGGCAATCCCGGGCCGGCCGCTGCAGCCTGCGTGATCTCCTCGCCGGCGGGCGAGGTGCTGGGTGAGCACGCCCAGCTGCTCGGCTCGGTGACGAACAACGTGGCCGAGTATCGGGCGCTGCTGCTCGGCTTGGCGCAGGCGCGCGAGCTGGGCGCGAGCGAGGTCGAGGTGATCGGCGACTCAGAGCTGATCGCAAAGCAGGTACAGGGCATCTACAAGGTCAAGCACGAAGCGATGAAGCCTCTCCACCGTGAGGCGCTCGCGGCTTTGAAAGACTTTGAGCGCTCCTCGATCCGGACTGTGCCCCGCGCTCAGAACGCGCACGCGGACGCGCTCGTGAACGCCGCGCTCGATCAGGCACGCGCGGCCGCCTCGAGATAGGCGGTGAGGCCGCGGCTCCGTTGTGGGCGGTCGGTGGATCCTCGGCGGGCGATGGGGCGATCAGTCGGCTTTACCTAAAGACGGCTTGAGTGGTGTTCTTCTTTTTAACTGCGTGAAACCATAGTTACACGCAGTCTCTTCCGTAAATACTCCAGCGAACGGTCTTTAGCTTCGTTACATCTGCCCGGCCACGGCTTTCCGTCGGCCTCGCGGCTCAGTGCAGCGGCTGGGCGGATTTGGCCAGCGCGAGCATCTGCGCGTTCGACAGTTCCTCCAGCAGCGTGTTCGTCACCCAGTAGAGCACCCGGCCCGAACGCCAGCCGACGACATGGATGTGTGCGCCGTCGTCGACGAGCTCGTAGGTGCGGCCGTCGATCGTCTCCGTGCGGGCGTGGGCGAACAGCGGCGGGTTCAGCCAGTCGGTGCCCTCGAAATCGTAGTAGCCACCCTCGATGTTCTGCTGCCAGACGACTACGTAGGCGTGATGGAGGCCTCCCTGTTGGTCTTTGAGCGTGTACGCGCGCACCGTCTGCTGTTCGCCCGGGCCGGTCTGGAGCGTCGGGTAGAGGACCGGAAATGGGACTTCGAGGGCGGCCTTGACCGTTTCGCTCTCACCGGTCGAGGTGGTCGGATACAGGCCGATGGATCTCGGTGAGCTGCCACCTGAGCCGTGGTGGTGGTAGTGGTGGCTCGAGCTGTGTCCGCTGGGCTCGGACGCGGGGAGGCTCAGGTGTTCGTCGCCGTGCAGGAAGTCCTCGAGCGTCGCCTGCTCGAGCTGCGGGTTCGAGGTCACATAGGAGCCGCCGTTGATCTGGGCGTCGACGTTCGTGGTCTGGAACTTGACCTGGCGCAGAGGCTTTGCCTGCGAGAAGGCGATCAGCTTCACGAGTTCGATCAGCTGCTCAGCCGAAGCCTGGAAGCCGACCGTGGTGATCGCGTGCCCGACTGCTTTGGCCACCGTGTCGACTTGGCCGATCTCGTTGGCCGGGTCGATTTGCTCACGCAGGTCGCGCAGGAAGTCCTGCTGGCGCGCGACGCGCACGAAGTCCGAGTCGGTGTGGCGGTAGCGGACGTAGTCGAGCGCGTTTTCGTAGCAGAGCTTCTGATAGCCGGGCTGCAGGTTGATCGACGTGTAGTCGGTTTCGGTCGTGCCGATGTTCTCGTTGTAGTAGCGGTGATCGACATTCACGTAGGCGCAGCCGAGCGTGTCGACGACCTGGATGAAGCCCCGAAAGTTGACGTCGACGATCCCGTTGAGCTTCAGTTCGGGGAAGACTTCGTGCTTGATCGTTTCGGCCGCCAGCACAATCCCGCCCTTCGCGCCCCCGAGGCGGCTGCCGATCGTGTAGGCGGCGTTGATCTTTTCGTTGCCGTAGACCCGCCCGCTCGGCGTCGTGATGTTGACCATCAGGTCGCGCGGGATCGAGAGCACCGAGGTCTGGCCCTGTTCGGGGTCGAAGCGCACGAGCAGGATCGTGTCCGAGTGCGGCGGGTCTTCCTTGTCGTAGTTGTCCTTCGAGCCTTCCCTACGATCGGAGCCGAGGATCAGGAAGGTCTGCGGACCTTCGTTGTATTCGGGGATCACGAGTCCTTTGGGCGCATGGATCTGGTTGACGTCGGGGAAGATGTCGTGCGCGAGCCCGCTCGCGGTGTTCAGCGCGACGGTCGCGGTTGCCCCGGCGCTGAGCAGCACGATCAGGGTGCCGCCGATCAGGAAGCGCTTCCACATGCCCACCCACAGCGAGGGGGGACGCTCATCCATCGGATGTCACCAAGGAGCAGCTCATAGAAACGGGCAGTGCGGGCAGCGGGAGGGCGGGCACTCATCACCGCACTCGCCCGAGAAGGTTAGCGAGCCGGTCGGCGTGTCTGCGCCGGCGTAAGGCGACGGGCGCGACCGATACTCTCGAGATCGTGCTCAGCCCCCGAAATCGTGAGCTGCTGGGGCTGATCCCCGCCGCGCTGCTGGTCACGGCGGGCTTCACCGCAATCTTCATCCAGGTCCAGGACACCTCACGATCCTCGGCGACCAGCCTCACGCTGAACCACGCCTCCAGCGTGTCGCTGACCTACGGCGCGCTGTTCCTCGTACTGTGCGTGGCCGGGCATCTGGTGATCCGCTTCTGCCTGCCCGACGCCGACCCCTACCTGTTCCCGCTCGGCGCGGTGCTCGCGAGCGTCGGCATCGTGATGGTCTACCGCATCAACCCCATGCTGGCGCGCCAGCAGGCGCAATGGATGGTGCTCGGACTGGTGCTGTTCGCCGCGACGATCCTCGCCCTGCGCCGCCGCGGCGTGGGCGTGCTCGAGCGCTACCGCTACACGATCGCGGTGATCGGCATCGGTATGACTGTGCTGCCGCGCCTGCCCGTGATCGGCGAGCAGGTCAACGGCGCCTACCTCGATATCCACGTCGGCGGCGTCTCCTTTCAGCCCGCCGAGCTCGGGAAGGTCGCGATCGTGATCTTCCTCGCGAGCTATCTGCGCGACAACCGCCAGATCCTCGTGACCGGGGGGCGCCGCGTAATGGGCTTGACGATCCCGCCGATGAAGCAGTTCGGCCCGATGCTACTGGTGTGGGGCGCGGCGATGGGCACGTTGCTGCTCACGGGCGAGCTGGGCACCTCGCTGATGTTCTACGGCGCCTTCCTCGCGCTGCTGTATGTCGCTACCGGGCGCTTCTCGTTCCCGCTGATCGGCCTGGTCCTGTTCGCCCTCGGCGCGTGGTTCGTCGCCGGGCATGTCGAGCACGTGCACGCGCGCGTGCTCGCCTGGGAGCACCCGCTCGATCCGACGCTGTTCAGGAGCGGGACCAGCTACCAGCTCGGCCAGGCGCTGTTCGCTCAGGCCGACGGCGGGCTGCTGGGGACGGGCTTCGACCAGTCGCTGCTACGCCTGCCCGGTGGCTCCTCGATCCTGCCGGTCCCTGAAAGCGACATGATCTACGCGGTCATCACCGACGAGCTCGGCCTCTTCGGCGCTGCCGGACTGCTGCTCGTCTACCTGCTGTTCGTCGCCCGCGGTCTGAAGACGGCGATGTTGGCGAAGGACTCGTTCTCCAAGCTGCTGGCGAGCGGACTGTCGTTCGTCGTCGCGATGCAGGTGTTCGTAATCGTCGGCGGTGTTACTCGCGTGATCCCGCTCACTGGGGTTACGCTGCCGTTCGTCGCCTACGGAGGCTCGTCGGTGGTGATGAACTTCGTGCTGCTCGCGCTGTTGCTCGTGATCTCCGATCGCGCGCGGCGCCCTTACTCGCGGACCTGACGTGCCTGCACGTTTTTGTGCAGGTTTGTCGACCTTTTCGCAAGAGAACCTCCACAAACCAAATAAGAACCCCAACAAAGCAGTCCTCGCGCAGGGGAGCCCCGCGCGCCGTCGAAACCCAGGCCGTGCTGACTTCGACGATCGCGGCGACACCACGCCTGTTCCTGCGGACACCGCCGCAGCCCGCACACAACCGCTACGCAGGATTGACCGAGCCCCGATCGCACACAGGCGGCCTGTCATCTAGCGGCGGCCTGTCCTCTCCCGCGGGGCTGCACCGGCGGCCGTGGTTGGCGCGGCTGCGCCGCGCCCTGGAGGAGCAGCTTTTCGTGTTGCATTACCAGCCGATCGTGTCGTTGCGGGACGGGAGGGTGTCGCATTACGAGGCGCTCGTGCGGCTCGCCGACGAGGAGAGCGGAGCGCTGGTGGCGCCCGGCAGGTTCCTGCCCGCGGCCGAGCGCTACGGCCTGATCCGCGAGATCGACCGAATGGTGTTGGCCCAGGTGGCCACGCTGCTCTCGGGGGAGCACGGGGAGCGCGGCGTGCGGATCGCGATCAACTGCTCGTCGCTGTCGATCACCGACGGAGGGATGCTCGCCGAGATCGAAGCACGGCTTGCGCTCGCGCGCGTCGATCCCGCGCAGCTCGTGATCGAGATCACCGAGACCGCCGCGATCTCCGACATGGAGCGCGCCCGGGCCTTCTGCGCGGGAGTACAGGCGCTCGGCTGTGCAGTTGCGCTGGACGACTTCGGGGCCGGCTTCGGCTCTTTTCAATACCTCAAGCATCTGCCGTTTCAGTACCTGAAGATCGACGGCGACTTCATCCGCGGCTTACCGGCCTCGCCGAAGGATCAGCTCGTGGTCAAGGCGCTCGTGGATCTCGCCCGCGGCATGGGCAAGCAGACGATTGCCGAGTACGTCGGCGATCGGGCGACGGTTGAGACGTTGCGCGACCTCGGCGTCGACTACGCGCAGGGGTTCGAGGTCGGCCGACCTCACCCGGTTGTTCCGCTGGCGGTGTAGACCGCTACTTGGGCTGGGGGAACTGGGATCGCATCGCCGCGTCCCAGACACGATCCGGGGTGAGCTTGCGCTGCAGGATTGAGAGGCGCGCGGAGGCGGTCACGGGCACGCGCGTGGGCGCGCGGCGGCGGGTGATCGCCTTCTCGATCGCCTTCGCCACGACATCCGGGCCGCCGCCGAGGCGGCGCATCGGGCCTTCGTAGACACCTGTGGTGAGCGCCGAGACCTTCGTGTCGAACTCGGCGTACGGACCATTTGCAGGGGCGGCCTCGGCCGCCTTTGAGATGGCGGTGGCCGCGAACTCGGTCACGATCAGTCCGGGCTCGATCAGCACGACGTTGATCCCGAAGCCTTTGACCTCGAAGCGCAGCGCGTCTGAGATCGCCTCCAACGAGTACTTGGTGGCGTGGTAGAGGCCCGCGCCGGGGAACGTCAAGCGCCCACCCATCGAGCCGATGTTGACAACCTTGCCCCAGTGTTGCGCGCGCATCCCGCCCAACACCATCTGGGTGATCGCGATCACCCCGAACACATTGGTCTCGAACTGACGCCGCACGGCCTCCAGCGGAACCTGCTCGATCGCGCCGCCCTGACTGTAGCCGGCGTTGTTGACGAGGACGCCGACGGCGCCCTCGGCGCGCTGCACCTCGTCCACCGCCGCCCGCATCGAAGCCTCATCGGTCACATCGAGCGCCAAAGTGCGGCAGCCGGCGTCCTTCAGGTGCTCGATCGCCTCCAAGCGGCGGGCGGTCGCGTAGACGGTCCAGCCGCCGTTGGCCAGGCGGCGGGCCGTGGCCTCGCCAATGCCGGAGGAGCAGCCGGTGATCAGCACCGCCTTTGAGATTTCGCCCATCGAGATTGCAGCATATGGGTTTCCGGGCAGGGCTCCGGGTGGCGCCAAAAGGCGCCGCCGTTCTCTAGGCTGAAGCACCGATGCGCGCGGTCACCTTTCAAGCTCCCGGCGAGGTGCGCGTCGAGGAGGTTCCCGAGCCGGAGTTGATCGACGCCGGGGACGCGATCGTTCAGATCGAGGCGACGGGCGTGTGCGGCTCGGATCTGCACATCTACCACGGCCGCGTGCAGATCGAGCCGGGCTTCACGATCGGACACGAGTACGTCGGCACGGTGATCGAAGCCGGCACGGACGTTCGCGACGTGCTGGTCGGCGACCGCGTGCTCGGCTGCTTTCAGACCGCTTGCGGACGCTGCTGGTTCTGCCGCCGCGGGTGGTTTCACAAGTGCGACTCCTCGCGCACGTTCGGCCACGGCGCGGCGCTCGGTGCGCTCCAGGGCACGCAGGCCGAGCGGGCCTTGGTACCAAACGCCGATCTCGTGCTGCGCAAGGTGCCCGCGGGGATGAGCGACGAGACGGCCCTATTCGCCGGCGACGTGATGGGCACCGGCTACCACGCCGTCGCCGAGAGTGGCCTGCGCGCCGGCGATGTCGCCGCGGTGCTCGGCCTCGGGCCGGTGGGGCTGTGCGCGGTGCAGGCGGCGAAGGCGTCCGGCGCGGCGCACGTGATCGCCGTTGACTCGGTCGCGGAGCGTCTGGCGATGGCGGAGTCCTTCGGCGCTGAGCCGGTGCACCTGAGCGAGGGGGACCCGCGCGCGGCCGCGCGCGCTGCCACGGAAGGACGTGGGGTGGACGTGTGCATCGACGCCGTCGGGCACCCACAGGCGCTCGATCTGGCGCTGCGTCTGACGCGCAAGTGCGGGACCGTGCAGGCGACCGGGGTCTACGCCGAGCGCTGTGAGCTGCACATGGGTCTGTTGTGGATCAAGTCGCTCCAGCTCTGCGCGGGCCACGCGAACGTGATCGGTCACGTCGACCGCGTGATGGCGATGATGTCCGCGGGCGTGCTCGACCCGAGCCCGCTCGTCACCCACCACATGTCCCTCGACGACGCGGTCGAGGCCTATGCGCTGTATGACCGCCGCGAGGCGCTTAAGATCGTGCTCAAGCCGTAAAAGCCATCCGCAAGGAGCCGCTATGACCGCCGCTGCCGACACCGCAAGCCCGAACACCCTCCCCGACGCGCTGGGTGCTCCCGCACGCGAGTTCATCTCCCAATCACACCGTCTCCTGATCGGCTCCGAACATCTGGACGCGGCCGACGGGCGCACGTTCGCCACGCTGGACCCCGCCACTGGCAGGGAGATCGCCGAGGTCGCGCTCGCGGGGCCCGAGGACGCCGCGCGGGCGGTCGCCGCCGCGCGGACGGCGTTCGTCGAGGGCCCCTGGTCATCGATGCCCGCCTCGGGGCGCGAGCGCCTGATGCACGCGCTGGCGGATGCGATCGAAGAGCGCGCCGTGGAGATCGCACAGATCGAGTCGCTCGACAACGGTAAGCCCGTCGGACTTGCCCAGTACGTCGACGTGAACGGGGCGATCGGGCACCTGCGCTACTTCGCCGGCTGGCCGACGAAGATCGAGGGCGGGGTGCTGCCGGTGAGCGCGCCGAACATGCACTGCTACACCCGGCGTGAGCCGGTAGGCGTGTGCGCGCAGATCATCCCCTGGAACTTCCCACTGCTGATGGCCGCATGGAAGCTCGGCCCGGCGCTCGCCGCCGGCTGCACGATCGTACTCAAGCCCGCCGAGCAGACGCCGCTGAGCGCGCTGCGGGTGGGCGAGCTGGCGCTCGAGGTCGGCTTCCCACCAGGTGTGCTGAATGTGCTGACCGGCGACGGCAGTACGGGCGCGGCGCTCGTGGACCACCCGGACGTCAACAAGATCGCTTTCACCGGCTCGACCGCCGTCGGCCGCGAGATCGGCGCCAAGGCCGGCAAGGAGCTCAAGCGCGTGACGCTCGAGCTCGGCGGCAAGTCGCCGAACATAATCCTGCCGGACGCCGACATCGACGCGGCGATCAAGGGCTCATTTCAGGCGATCTACTTCAACTCCGGGCAGGCGTGCAACGCCGGCTCGCGCCTGTTCGTCCCCGCGGAGCGCTTCGACGAGGTGATGAGCGGCCTTGCCGACGCTGCCAAGGCTGCTCAGCTCGGTCCGGGCCTTGACGCGGGCACCCAACTCGGGCCGCTCGTGTCGACGGAGCAGCACGAGCGGGTCATGGATTACATCGAAGCAGGTCGTGCCGAAGGCGCCGAGGTGCTCGCGGGAGGCGAGGCGGCGCTCGTCGACAGTGGCGGCTACTTTGTTGCACCGACGCTGTTCGCCACGACCTCCGACGAGCTGCGGATCTCCCGCGAGGAGATTTTCGGTCCGGTGCTGGTGGCCTCTCCGTATGACTCACTCGAGGAGGTCGCGGCCAGGGCAAATGCAAGCGAGTACGGGCTCGCGGCCGGCGTCTGGACACGCGATGTCTCGAGCGCCCACCGCCTGGCCGCGATACTGGACGCGGGCATGGTCTACATCAACACCTGGGGGGTGGTCGATCCGTCGGCGCCGTTCGGCGGCTTTAAGGCCTCGGGCATCGGCCGCGAGCACGGCCACGATGGCCTCGACGCCTACCTTGAGACAAAGACGGTTTGGACAGCGTTGTAGGCAGCGGCGGCGGCGTTGCTTCGGGTGGCGGTGCGGGAGCAGGCTGCGTCGTAGATCCCCGGCCGGCCGGTCGGCCGTGCGGGGAGGGCGCCGCGGGCGCCGAGCCTCGCAACTCGCGCTTTGCGCGGCTGCACGAGCATCCGCAGGCAGAGCGCTGGGCGTGGGCGCTGATCGCCCTGTGTACGCTCGTGCTCGTCGGCGCCACCCTGGAGATCGTGCTCGACGCGGCGGTCGGGCACTCGGCGCTGATCCCCAAACAGCCCGCAATCGCCGGCTGGCTGAGCGGTATCGGTGTGCGTCTCGGCTACAGCACCTTCCTGATCGCGCTGCTCGCCTTCACCGGGGCCTACGCAGTGCTGCTGGGGCTCGCGGGACGCATCTCCAAGCGCTGGGCGATCTTGCTCGTGGGTGTTTTGCAGCTGGTTGTGTTTGTCGGCCCGGTTCTGATCTCGACCGATGTGTTCAGCTACATCGCCTACGCCCGCATGGGCGTCGAGCACGCGATCAATCCCTACACGCATGGCCCGATCGCGATCGTTCGTGACCCGGTCTACCAATATGTCGGCAAAGACTGGATCCACGTCGCCACTGCCTACGGCCCGCTGTACACGCTGCTCTCCTATCCGCTTGCCCCGCTCGGCCTGAAGGCGGCGCTGTGGGGGATGAAATTCGAGGCGCTGCTCGCGGGTGCCGGCACGCTTGCGCTCACCTGGCGTTGTGCCCGCCTGCGGGGCCTGGACCCTGTGCTCGCGCTGCTCGTGGTGGGCGCGAACCCGCTGTGGGTGATCTACGGCCTCGGGGGCGCGCACAACGACCTGATCATGACGCTGTTCATGATGGCCGCGGTCAGCTTCTCGCTCGCCGGACGCGACGCGCCGGCGGCCGCCTCGGTGGTGGCGGGCGCGCTCGTGAAGGCGACCGTCGCGGCCCTCTTGCCGTTCATGATCCTGTCGAGTAGAAAGCTAGCTCCGATTCTCGGCGCGCTGGGAGCGCTGGCGCTCGCCGCGCTCCTCGGCTACGCGGTGTTTGGCATCCACGGGATCGACCTGATCGCCGCGCTGAACCGCGACGCGGCGTTCGTCTCGACCGACAGCTTCCCCACCGAGCTCGCCCACCTCGTCGGCAAGCCGGGAGTGTTCCCGATCGACCACGACCTGCTCAAGGCCGGGCTCGTGCTGATCGTCGGGTATCTGCTGTGGCGCACGTGGCGCGGCTATGACTGGGTCGCCGCCTCCGGCTGGACGCTGCTGGCGATCTCGGTGACGAGCACGTGGCTGTTGCCGTGGTACACGCTGTGGTCGCTGCCGCTGGCCGTGGTCGTGCGCGACCGCCGCCTGCTCGCCGCGACGCTGGCGGTGCAGGCGCTGTTCATTGTCCATCAGATGGCTCCGTTGTTGGTACCGGTCGGATGAGCGACGCTACGACTCCCGTCCAAGACGCGACTTCCGTCGACGACGGTCGCTGGAAGCGCCTGCCCGAGTGGATACAGCCACGTGATCGGGAGCTACCTGGTACGGGTCGTCGGCAACTGGTCGAGGTGACGTTACTAATCCTCGCGGGCCTGCTGCTGACGGTAGCGACCGTCAACGACGTGGTCGACCAGACGCACGTCAACCATCGCCTCAACGCCGACCTGCGCACGTGGCGCGCATACACCGGCCACGACTACAAAAATGTGTCCACCGAACAGGACCTGTATGGCCACACGACGAAAGATGTGGTCTGCGGCAACACCACGCCCGGACCCCCGAAAGAACGGATCCAGCTGTGCCTGCAGATGACCGGGCCGGTCGTCAACGGACGCCGTGCCGCGCGCGGTGGCTGGTACCTGCCGCCGAAGGTCGAAGACGCGCCGGTCTTCCGCTATGGCTGCTTCGGCGCGGCGACGCCGGCGGAGTTCTGTGGAAAGGCAGCGGCGGGTGTGGCGGGAAGTCCCGAAGGCACATCTTCGGAAGCCACCCAGTGAGCACGGCGGTCTGCCCGCCGCAGGATGCTAGCTCGAGCGAGAAGGCGCTTTCGCCGAGGTTTCCCCGGATGGAGGTCACCCGGTGAGCGCGGCGATCTCCTCGCCGGCGGCGGGTGGGCATCACGTCGCCGCCACGCGCAGAGGAGCGCTGCCCGCTTGGTGGCCGCTCGCGGCGCTCCTGCTCCTCGCCGCTGCGCTGCGGTTCTCGACGCTCGGGCTACAGAGCTTCTGGTACGACGAGGCGTTCACACCCGTGCACGTGCTGCACGCGAGCCTCGGCGCGACGCTGCATTCGGTGGTGCACACCGAGAACACGCCGCCGCTGTGGTACGTGCTGATCTGGGCGTGGTCGCGCGTATTTGGCACGGGGGCGGTCGCGCTGCGTCTGCCCTCGGCCGTGTTCGGCGTAGCGACCGTAGCTGTCGCGTGGGCGATCGGCCGCGAGTTAGAAGGCCCGCCCACCCACCGCGCCACGGCGATTGCGGCTGCCGCCTTCGTCGCCGTGAACCCGCTGTTCGTGTGGTATTCCCAGGAGGCTCGCGCGTACGGCCTGTTCGTGCTGATGAGCGCGCTGGCGATGCTCTGCTTCCTGCGCGCGCAGCAGGAGCCGACGCCAGGGCGACTCGCGGCCTTCGCCGCGACGGCGTCGCTGGCACTGCTGAGTCACTACTTCGCGGCGTTCCTGCTGGCGCCGATGATTGTGATGCTGCTACTTCAAGGCGGCGCACGCCGGCGTGCCACGCTGCTCGCATGTGCGGCGCCGATCATCGTCGGGCTCGCGTTGCTGCCGCTGGCCTCCGCGCAGGGCGGCCATGGCGCGCAGTGGATCGGCGAATGGGCGCTCACCAGCCGCCTGCAAGCGATCCCGCAGTACTACCTGACGGGCTACGCGGGCGCGCCGCTCGGACACGGCATCGAGCTGCTCGTGGCGCTGCCGATCCTTGCAGGCCTCGGCTACGGCCTGTGGAGCGTGCTCGAGCCGCGCGAGGAGCGGGGGGCGCTGATCGCGCTGACGATCGCGGCATGCGGAGTGCTGCTCCCAATCGTGCTGATCGCGTTCGGCGCGGACTATCTGGCGCCGCGCAACCTCGTCGCGGCGATGATCCCGGTAACAGTCCTGATCGCGGTGGTCGTCACGGCCCGACGGGCGGGGCGCACCGGCGCAGTGCTGGCGGCACTGATCGCACTGGGAGGCCTGGCGATAACGATCGACGTAGATCTCAGCCCGCGCCTGCAGCGCGGCGACTGGCGCGGTATCGCCAAGATATTGCGCCCCACCATCGCCGGCGAGCGCGTGATCACGACCGTCGAGCTCGGCGCGGCGCCGCTCGAGTACTACCTCCCACCGCTGCACAACCTCGCCGAGGGCACAACGGTGATGGTGAGCGAGATCGACGAGACCGGCTATGCGCCCCTGCGGGCCTCGGCGGGCCTCCCCCCGGCGCCGGGCTTTCACCTGCTCGCCCGCGAGGATGTGCATGGCCTGGTCGTCTACCGCTTCGTCTCCCCGGCGCCGCGCACGGTCTCCGAGGCCGCCTTGCGCAGACACGTGATCACCGAAGCGCACCCCGAGGTGCTGATCTCGCCGGGCGTCCAGATTTCCTCTGCGGGCAAGCGAACTTAGCTCTTTGTCTGCTTATTTCTGAATAATTCGAACTTGCGGATAACTACGGTCTCGTGAGCGGCGTGGCGTGGCGATCTTAAGGATATGCCACAGCTGCCAGAACCGCTGCCGCAGCCGGCCGAGCCCGTGGACGCGCCGACGAGCAGAAGAGTCACGAGCCGGAGAAGGTGGATGATCCTCGCATGCGCGATCCTTCTCGTCGGCCTGGTGGCCTCGCTCGGCAGCGCGCTGCTGTGGCGCTCGAGCGTACGCGCGCACGATAAGCAGGAGTTCCAGACCAGCTCGACCGACGTGAACGAGACGTTGGAGACGCTGCTGCAGCGTGACGCCGACTTCGTGGCGACCCTGCGTGCCGTGTTGACGATGCAGCCGCATTTGAGCGCCACCCGCTTCGATCAGTGGTTCGCTCAGCTCCAAGGCAAGCAGCGAGAGGTGAGTGGACTTGGAACGACCGTCGTGGAAGCGGTGCCGGCGGCCGACCTGGCCGCCTTCCAGGCGCGACGCGCCGCCGACCCGGCGTTTCGGGCGTTCGTGGGGGGCACGACCGTACGCGTCGCTCCCAGCGGACGCGGGCGCTACTGCCTGCTCTCGGCCGGCGGGACCGTGACGCCGTACACCAGGGAAGTGGGGCAGTTGGTGCAGGGCGACTGGTGTAACCCCGCCTCACCGATCGGTGGATTTGCAGACGGCGGAATCTCGCAGGCGAATCTGATGCAGTCGATCACCGACAGTGGACAGTTCCTGGTTTACCCAGTGACGGTCCAGAACGTGAGCACGCTGTTCATCGAAGCCGCGTTTTACGGGCGGGGCGCGAGCCTTCAGAGCGTCGCGCAGCGCCGCGCGGCGGTCGCGGGGTGGGTCGGGAGCTCGTTTGCAATCACAGCTCTGATCCACGAAGCGATCGGCGCTCACCACGGTCTCGGCGTCGCCCTCTACCACAGCAACCCCGGCGAGAGCGAAAAGCTGATCGGCCGGGTCGGCACGGCTTCACCGGTAGGTACCTTCACCCATGAAACCATCCTGCAGATCGACGGCACATGGAGGGCGGTCGTGCGCGCCTCGGCGGCCGCGAGCGGGCTCTCCGCCAATCTGCAGGGATTGGCGCTATTCCTCGTAGGGGCGATCATCAGCCTGCTGCTGTTCGTGCTGGTGCTGGTGCTGACACGCTCGCGCGAGCGTGCGATCGGGATGGTGTACGAGAAGACCGGCGAGCTTCGCCACCAGTCGCTGCACGACGCTCTGACCGGGCTGCCCAACCGCGTACTGGCTCTCGACCGCGCCGAACAGATGCTCGCTCGCGGGCGCCGGCAGCAGATTCCGGTCGCGGCGTTGTATATCGACATCGACGGCTTCAAGCACGTCAACGACACGTTCGGGCACGCCGCGGGCGACGAGCTGCTGCGGACCGTCGCCACCAGACTGAAGGGGGTGGTCCGCGAGGGCGATACCGCGGCGCGCCTCAGCGGCGACGAGTTCGTCGTCCTGGTCGAGGGCTCCGCGCTCGACGCCGGTCCCGAGCTCGTCGCCGAGCGTCTGCTGGAAGTGTTGCGAGAGCCTTACGAGATCGACGGCCACAGAGGAAGGCAGCTGTCGCTCACGGCGAGCGTCGGCGTCGCGCTCGGCGAGCGCGCGAGCGCCGCTGAGTTGCTGAGCGACGCGGACATCGCCCTGTACGAGGCGAAGGCCGCCGGCAAAAGCCGTTACATGCTCTTTCAATCCAGCATGCAGACCGCGGCACACGATCGGCTCACGCTCGAGATGGACCTGGCCGAAGCGCTCGAGCAGCGAGAGCTTTTCCTTCAATACCAGCCCACCTTCGACCTGCAGTCGGAGAAGGTGATCGGGGTCGAGGCGCTGATCCGCTGGCGCCATCCCACGCGCGGTGTGATCGCGCCGATCGAGTTCATCCCGGTTGCCGAGGAGAGCGGGCTGATCGTCCCGATCGGACGCTGGGTGTTGCAGGAGGCCTGCCTGCAAGCCGCGATCTGGTACGGCAGCGGCCACAGAATCGGCATGTCGGTGAACGTCTCGGGACGCCAGCTCGACGATGACGAGCTGATCGACGATGTGCGCGGCGCCTTGCAAGAGAGCGGGCTCGATCCGACGACGCTGACCCTGGAGATCACCGAGACCACGCTGATGCGCGACGCCGAGGCGACTGCCACGCGTCTCCATCTACTCAAGGAGCTCGGGGTCCGGATCGCGATCGACGACTTCGGCACCGGCTACAGTTCGCTCGCCTACCTGCGTCAGTTCCCTGTGGATGCCCTGAAGATCGACCGCTCGTTCATCAGCGGCATCGCCGGATCGAAGGGGTCGGCCGCGCTGATCCACACGCTCGTGCAGCTCGGCAAGACGCTCGACATCGAGACGCTCGCCGAGGGCATCGAGGAGCGCTCCCAGCTGGAGACCCTGCAACGCGAACATTGCGACCACGGACAGGGCTTCCTATTCTCGCGACCGCTCGATGTCGAGGCGGTCGAGAGGTTTCTCAACGCCGAGCAGTCGGCGACATGGGCGCTCGGCAGGAGCTAGCTCAAGCGCTGTAGGACGCGGGCGCAGGCGGGTCATCGCGAATGCCCGCGATCTCGGCCAGCAGCGATTGCGGCGAGGTTTCCCCGAGCACGCGTAAACGATGCAGCCGGTAGCTGTCTTCACCGGGGTGCGCCCAGCCGGGGACGACGGTTGTCGACCCCGTGTAGCCGGCGGCCTTGACGGCGGCGATCACGGCCGCGTCGTAGTGCCCGGACGGGTAGCAGAACCAGTTGACCGGGACGCCGTAGCGCTGCTGAACCGTGCGCCGCGCGACCGCCACTTGGTAGTGCAGCGCTTCGGTGTCGAGCGCGATCAGGTCGGCGTGGCTGAAGCCCTGCGTGTCGAGCTCCCAGCCAGCCGCGACGAGGCCTTTGACCTGCCGCCGGCTGAGCCCGCCCTGGGAGGTCGGCAGGCCGGTCAGCTGCAGGTTCTCGTCGGCCACCCAACCGAGCCGGCGCAGGACTCCCAGCGCCTGGGTGTACTGCGACTGGTAGCCGTTGTCGAAGGTGAGCACGATCGGTTTGCCCGGCCCCAGCGAAACGCCGTGCTGCCAGTACGCCTGCACCTGATCGAGCGTCACGGCGTGCCAGCCGGCATGCTCGAGCGCTTCCATCTGTTCCGCGAACTCGCTCGGCGCGACGTACAGCCCGGGGAACGGGGCGCCCGCGGGCGGGGCGGCGATCACGTGGTACATCAGGATCGGCACCGCCTGCGTTCCCGGCGTGCCTGTCCCCGCGAGGGAGGCGGCCGTGCCGTGCACGGTCGACGGATGCGTTTGTGCGGCTGCTCGCCGGCTCGCTCCGTCGATCGCATGCGCGTGGCCTGCGGTGCTCAACGTTGCCTTCGGACTCGAGCCGCCTGTGCTCCCGATCAGATTGGCGAGCGCCACACCGGCGACGATCACGACCAGCGCGGCGAACGCGCCGGCGAGTTGATAACGCCGGCGACGGGTCGCGCGCCGCGAGGCTTCGCGCCGCTCGCGCAGCCGCTCCGGAGGGTCGATGCGGGGTGTGGACACCGGCGAAGCATGGCAGGCTGCGGCGATGCATTTCGAAGACGTCCCGCGGCAGGCGCGGCCGGTCCGCGAGAGCGGTGCGTGACTGATCTGAGGGCGTCTCGGAGGGCTGCTCAGCTGAGCGTGATCGCAGGAGGCGGGGGCGGGGGAGCGAGGCCGTCCTCCGCTTCGCGATGCGCGGGCACGCCCGCCGCCGCGTAGGCGTCGAGCGCGTCGAGTGTCTCGGCCTTCAACAGCGCCTGCGCGAGGTTCTCGAGCTGCTCGCGATGCTCAGTGAGCAGTTGCGTGACCTGCCCGTGCGCGCGCTCGACGAGCTTGCGCACCTCCTCGTCGACGAGGCGCTGGGTCGACTCCGAGGTCTCGCTCGCGCCCGGCAGGAACGGCCCCTCGCCGTCCGCTGGCAGTACCGCGATCGGGCCGATCGCCTCGCTCATGCCCCAGCGCCCGACCATCTGCCGGGCGATCGCGGTGAGCTGCTGGATGTCGGACTCGGCACCCGAGGTGATCGTGTCGTAGACGAGCTCCTCGGCGACGCGTCCGCCGAGCGCCACCTCGATCTTCGCCTGGAGGTCCTCCAGCGAATACGACACGCGATCCGAATCGGGCGTGGAGAGGGTCACGCCGAGCGCCATCCCGCGCGGGATGATCGAGACCTTCCTGACCGGATCCGCGCCCGGCGTGAGTATCCCGACGAGCGCGTGGCCGGACTCGTGGTAGGCGGTGCGTTCGCGGTCGGCGGGGGAGAGCAGAATCCCGCGCGGCGAGCCGAGCATGATCTTCTCCAGCGAATCGGTGAGGTCGCCCATCTCCACATCCTCGTGCCCGCGCCGGGCGGCGAGCAGCGCGGCCTCGTTGGCGAGGTTCGCCAGGTCGGCGCCGACCATCCCGGGCGTGCTCGCGGCCAGCGCCCCGAGGTCGACGCTCTCCGCGAGCGGGATCGAGCGCGTGTGTACTTCGAGGATTTCCCGCCGGCCGGTGCGGTCGGGGGCCTGGACGGCCACCCTGCGGTCAAAGCGGCCGGGTCGCAGCAGCGCCGAGTCCAACACGTCGGGCCGGTTCGTGGCGGCGAGCACGACCACCGCTTGGGAGCTCTCGAAGCCGTCGAGTTCGGTCAGGATCTGGTCGAGCGTCTGCTCGCGCTCGTCGTTGGCGCCGCTGACCGAGACCGATCCCTGTCGCGAGCGTCCGATCGCGTCGAGCTCGTCGATGAAGATGATCGCCGGCGCCGCCTCCTTCGCCTTGGCGAACAGGTCGCGCACCCGCGAGGCGCCGACACCTACGATCGCCTCAATGAACTCAGAGGCGGAGATCGAGAAGAACGCGGCGTGCGCCTCTCCGGCGACTGCGCGCGCCAACAGCGTCTTGCCGGTTCCGGGCGCGCCCGAGAGCAGCACGCCGTGGGGCATGCGCCCGCCCAGGCGCCCGTAGCGCTCGGGGTTGCGCAGGAAGTCGACGATCTCCGACAGCTCGGCCTTGGCCTCGTCGATCCCGGCGACATCTTTGAAGGTCACCCTGATCGTTTCCGGGTCGACGCGCCGCGCCTGCGAGCGCCCGAAATTGCCGAGTGCACCCATCGCGCCGCCGGCCTTGGCGGCGCGTCTGGCGATCAAAACGAACAGGCCGACGATCAAAAGCGTCGGGCCGAAGCCGAGCAGGATCTCCGCCAGCAGCGAAGTGCTCGTGCTCGTCGATTCGGCGTTGATCTTCACGCCCTTTTCCTGCAGCAGCGCCGACAGCTGGCTGCCGTTCCAGAAGCTCGGCACCTGCGTCGCGAACAGCTTCGTCGGCGTCGCCTTCGTGTCGCTCGCCGGATAGCGTTGCTTGGCCTTGAGCTCGCCCTGGATCGTGTCGCCCTTGGAGGAGATCGAGTAGACCGAGTCGCCCTTGACCTGTTCCAGGAAGTACGGGCTGAACGGCACCGTCACCCGCGGTTCGCCCGTGGTGGGCCGGAAGAACAGAACCGACAGCAGGTTGATTGCCAGCAGGATCCCGACGAACCACATGAAGCCCGGCCGGCGGTGTGCCGGCGGCCCTTTCGGCGCCTGCTCGGGCATGCCGCGCCCGTCGGGCGCGGGGGAGACCTGCCAGCCGCGTTTGTCGCGCGGTAGCGGCGGGTGCATGTCTGAGCGGCTCGCGCTCAGGCTGGCCGATCTTCGATCGGCAGGCTCATTCGTCGGCGATTCGTCGGCGGCCAACGTGGTTCAGCCGGTGATGTAGACGATGTCGCCCAGCGCCAGCATCCCGAAGACCGTTTTGGCGGTTTCGATCGGGAGCTCGACGCAGCCGTTTGACTGGGGAAAGCCGTAGGAGCCGCGTTCGTACCCGTGTACCGCGTCACCACCGTTGAAGTAGTTGACCCAGGGGACGTCGGGAATGTCGTATTTGGTGCCGTCGACGTCCGTTCCGCTCATCGTCGTCGAGACGTCTCGGGCGAAGATCGGGAAGATGCCCGTTGGAGTTTCCGCTCCCGGGACGCCGGTGTTGGCGGGAGTGGAGAGAACCACGTGATTGCCCTTGTGCACCTCGAGCGTCTCGGGTTCGGACTCGGAGACGGTCACGAAGGTGTAGGGGTTTGGGTCCCTGCGCCCTGCCGTCTCGGCCGCCAGCAGGCTCTCCCAGATCCGGGTGTCGGAGACGCTGGAGGATTCGGTCGCTTCGATCCCATGTGCGGCCTCGAATATGGTGAGCGCGCCCTGGGTGGTCTCGTCCAGGTGACCGTAGTCAAGCGGTGGCGCGTCATGCACGTTGGCGGCCATCACGCCGGTCGGCGGGTGGAAGGCGTGGTGGGCGGCCATGCTCCTGGTCTCCGCGCCGCCGGAGAAATGGATGCCGTAGATCGAATGGAAGGTGTAAGGGAGATATCCCAGTCGCGCCAGCGCCTGCTGGAACGCCTTCACGGGCGGGCAGGCGACCTGCAGCACGAGAGTCCTGGTTTTGCCGAGGGGAGTTTGCCCCGTGGCCTGAATCGCGGCCGGGATCGTGAGGTTGTAGGAGATGCACGGCTCGAGCGTCGAGGCGGGCGTGAAGTACTCCGAGTCGCCGTTGGTGCTCCAGGCGCCGGCCACGTGGGGGCTGACCGTCGGGTACGGCGATCTGGGGGCCGGTGTGCCCGACAGCCTGACCCACAGCGGGGCGGTGCCATCGACGCGTGTGCGGTCTGGCAGTGCCGTCAAGGTCGTATGCGGCTCCGCCGCGACAGGGGTTGCGGTGGGCATCGCGGCGCTGGCCTGGTGGGAGCCCCCGAGCAGGCCGCTGACTCCGTGGTCCAGGCCGGCCATCGCGACGATCGCCACGACGGCGATCACCGCCGCGGCCAGCAGCAGGCTGGCAGGCGGGGCACCTCGTCGGTGGGGCCCTGCCGGGGAGTCTCGGTGTGGTCTGCGAAAGCGACCGAAAAGCCCGGTGGGACGATTCCCTTCGAGCATGGACCCTTCTCGACGGTCGCTCATCTCCCACAGGGTAACGCTTTGCAGGCCGCTATTAGCGATCTTTTTGCGCGATTGATGGACAAGCTTCGTAAGGGCGCGGCCACGCCTACGCCTGCGCCCACGACGAGCGCTCTCATCACTCCCACGATGACGACCACCACCACGACCACCACCACGCCGCCGAGCGAAAAATACGACTACTAGCGGAGGGGAGGCAGGGCGCGTGTGAAGCTAGACTGCGTGCCCCCGCCGGAGTAGCTCAGTTGGTTAGAGCAGAGGAATCATAATCCTCGTGTCGGGGGTTCGAGTCCCTCCTCCGGCATGGCGAAAGTGCAGTAACGGCGGTGAACGAGCGCAGTACGGTTCGAACAGCGGGCCTGCCTTGGGCTACGTCTTCCTCAGGCCGATGATGTGGGCATGTTTCGATGGCTCACGGGGGGCAGCGTAAGAGGACTGTGGCTGGATGCTGGCCTAGCGCTCAGGTTGAGCGTCTTGGGTCTCACCGCTGAGCTCGTGATCGCTTTGACGACCGTGCTGCCGAACGCGCCGGTTATCCCGCAGTGGCCGGTTGTTGTGCTTTTTCCCGGCATCTTTGTCGTGCATTTGCGCTCGGTGATGGTTCTGGGTCGACAGCGCGGCCACAAGCTCAACATCAGGGACCTGCTCAGAGGCCTGCCGGTGGTTCTCATGGTGGCGTTTGTCGCCTTGTTCATCGTCGCCTGGCTCGTTGCTCTGATATCGATTCTGCACATAGGGGGTCAGCCAAGGGATCTCGACGGGCGGTACTACCTCAACGATCGTGGATCGCTCGTTCCGGTGAGGCACAGCGAATACCTACACGCCCTTGTCTTGCAGCAGCGCATCTTCACGTTGATCCCGGCCGTCTTCTATGCGCTTGGGGTGGTGGTCAACTGGCCGGCACGTCTGACAGCGGCCGTCTGGTCGAGTGGATTGAGCGCCGATCATCACAAGGCGCCTGGGGCTACATCGCTGCCTGCGAGCAGTGTGGCAAACGCGTTTGGGCTGAGACGTCGTCGGCCACGCGCGGTGATGGCGGTGGTGTTATGCCTCCTACTGGCGCGGTTGCTGCTGATCGGCCTCACGATCCCCACGGTGCGAGGCTGGCTGCACGTAGGGTCCTCGTTGCCCTCCTGTACGGCGGCCGGCATCAGCACCCCCACGGGTCGCGAGGGCAAGTGTGCGCGCATCAGCGGCCTGTTCTCCAGCACGGTCTACAACGTCGTCGATCGCGCGCACACGCTCCAGATGCCCGAATACCAAGCACGTCTGATCGGCACACGGATCGCATCGACGCGGGCCAACGGTCCGTTCGCCGGCGCCCAGGAATACCCGGACCACAGCGGTCTGCTGGTGTCCTTCGAGGTCATGATCTCCAACACGAGCGGTGTACCTCTGGCCTTCGACAGTACGGGCAAAGACATCGAACTCGCGCTCCCGCGCTTGCCCGGCTCGGAAGTGGACCTGGCGGAGGAAGAGCTCCTCAGCAGTCAAGGCACCCCCGTCCAGCCGTCGCTTGCACAGCGGGGCGCCATACCCGCCCGGGGGAGTGTTACCGGATGGGCGACATTCGTCGAGCCTCCGTCCTCGCTTGCCGTCCTTACCGCACGCCCGGCAGACCTCGACTTCCATCGAGTCGACAACGACAGCAACTACGTCGGCCAAATCCGTCTGTGGAAGTAGCGTCGGCTGAGCACGGAGGCCAAGATCGCCGAGCGCTTGTTCGACGACGGCTTGCCGTGGCACTCCGCGACGTTCCACTCGGCCTCTGGCCGTTGATCGATCATTATTTTGCCTCGCTACAGCTGGGCTCCACGTCCGCGGTAGGGACCAAGGAACAGCACGAGAGCGACGAGCAGCAGCAGCAGGACAAACGGGTTGACGAACGCGCCGCCCGCGACGCTGAGAACGACCAGGACGATGATCAGAAGCAGTATTAGATCCATGAACATCCCTTTCGGTTTAGGTCTCACGTTTCAGGGCTCGTCTACCCGGCTGCCGGGTCACTCAATCATTCGCGTTACTCGTGAGCCTGCCAGACGTCTTCGCACGGGTTCGGCCCTCTGGAGGTCACGAGCGCCAGCCTCACCTGTGCCCAGACGCCTGCCGACCGTCGGTGTCGAGCTTATGAAAGGAGCGCCGACTGCCGATGTGTTGAGTTGACATGTCTGCGCAACACTCGAACCCGGGATTGGATGAGATACGTGTGCCGGTGCCACCATTCGTCTCGGGGGATCAGCCTGGAGAGGATCTCGCTCGTCTCGGTGAGGCGCTGAAGGCGCGACTCGCAGATGTGCTCGAGCAGACGGTCGCGCGAACATCGGGGTCGGGCGAAGTCGTCGACTCCTTGGTTCAGGAGAGCTTCGAAAGAATCTGCAACAGCTCGACGATCGCGGTGGCGCGCTGGATCGCGGGGGAGGGTATCGAGGTGGCGGTCGAGGCCGGCCGGGAAACGTGGGAGATCTTCGCCGAGCTGGCCGCTCACCGCGCGGCCTCGCTGAACGAGGTGACCCGCCGCTGCTACTGGTGGCGCAACGTGATGGCTGAGGTCCTGAAAGATTGCGCCACGCAGCTGGACGTCTCCTCGGACACGCTCTCGCAGGCGCTGAACATCTTGCAGCTGAGCCTCGAGTTCAGTGTGCTGCGGATGTGTGAGAGCTACGAGGCCGAGCGGCGGCTGACCGATGAAGAGCTCGCCCGGCGCGAGGAGGAGCTTTCGTTCCTGGCGACGCACGATCCGTTGACAGGGTTGCCGAACCGAACGTTGATCCTGGACCGCGTCGAGCAGATGCTGGTGCGCTCGCATCGCAGCCAGACGCCGGTGGCGGCGCTATTCGTCGATCTGGATAACTTCAAGTCGATCAACGACACGCTCGGTCACGCTGTCGGCGACGAGCTCCTGCAGGCGGTCGCTGCGCGGCTCGACGGCGTCGTGCGGGCCACCGATGCGCTGGGGCGCCTCGGCGGGGACGAGTTCGTCGTGATCTCCGAGGAGCTCTCGCTGGGAGCGGGACCCGAGCTGATCGCCGAGCGTCTGCTGGATGCGCTCAAGCAACCGTTCAAGCTTGGAGCCGACCAAGAGACCCGGGTCACCGTGACGGCGAGCGTCGGGATCGCGGCGGGAGAGCACACCTCCGCGGAAGAGCTCCTGCGCGACGCGGACATCGCGATGTACCGCGCGAAGTGGGACGGCAAGAATCGCCACGTCGTGTTCGAGGCGGGCATGCAGGGCACGGTGCAGAGCCGCATGGAGCTGGAGATGGACCTGCGCGAAGCGCTCGAGAACGACGAGTTCTTCCTCGCCTATCAGCCCACGATCGATCTGAGCGACATGAGCCCCAACGGGGTCGAGGCTCTGATCCGCTGGGAGCATCCGACACGCGGCGTCGTCCAGCCCGATGACTTCATCCCGCTGCTCGAGGAGACGGGGCTGATCGTCGAGATCGGCAAGTGGGTCCTGGAGCAGGCATGTGCTCAGGGCGCAAAGTGGCGTCAGGCCGG
>Ga0302178_10000120_pt1 | contig 69174 bp, 64 predicted proteins | sample I_Palsa_E1_3_FD_198790 | JGI IMG/M metagenome (GOLD analysis project Ga0302178, IMG submission 198790) | Peat permafrost microbial communities from Stordalen Mire near Abisko, Sweden - I_Palsa_E1_3 | ecosystem: Environmental > Terrestrial > Soil > Palsa > Peat permafrost | place: Sweden...
CCCGCCCCGCGGCAGCCGGGGCACACCAGCGCCAACCGTAGCAAGAACCCCAGGTCAGGACACCAGTCACAACAACAGCAGAAAACTTTCCAGAGCCGCTTGACAGACTCTTCTTACGCTGGTTGTCGCTTGAATAGTCACTGGCCATAGCAGCGAGGCGCAGCCTTATCGACGACTACGTAGCCGCAATGTGACAGCGCTGAGCCACAAGATGCTGTCCAGCGCCGAACGTGCAAACGTGCCCGACGAGGTGCACTGCACTGGCTTACCTTCGCGGCCAAGAGCACAAGGCGGTGCACCGCCTCACGATTCGGCACGCCGCCAACCACGTGAACATCGTAGCGATGCTGGCCGCCAGGATGACGTTAAGGCCTTTGCATGTCGGAGACTCGTCCCAGGTCGCCGACGCCTGCCATGGTGCCGAGCGGTGGTTCAAGTCAGCAGTTCGCTGCCAACGGCAAACAACCGCTGAGTCTCGGAATCGGTAACTGTCCAGTCAATCCGCCGCTCATCCTTTACGATCTCGCGCACGCCAGCCTCCATAAGGAGTTCCAGGCCGAGCAGTTTGTTTGCGAGCCGCCGATCGAGCTCTGGCTCTCTCCGGCACCAGGCAGTCAGGAGGTCCGTAGCCGCAGCCGCACCACCAGTACGAGCCGACCAGCGGGCCGCGTCGAATTCGGCTGGTCCGGTGTAGCCGCAGGTGTCGAGCATAAGCAGTCTGCCGACGTCATCCTGCAGCAGATTCAGCACGGTCAGATCGCCATGCAAGAATGTGGCCGTGCCCGCAGCGCGGTATGCCGGGAGACGCCGATGCCCAGCGCGGCCAGCAGTCGCGATCCCGCCCGGCCTGCTAATCCGCGCGCTGCGGCGCCGACCTGGCCGGTCAGCCGCGTGGTGCGCCGCTGGTAGCGGTCCAGTACACCGGGCACCTGCTCGCGGAACGTCTGCACCGGGCAGTCCAGGACCGGGCAGCGCAGCCGGCGCACCCGCAGCCGGACGACGACCCGCCGGCCGTCGACCGGCACGTCAGCCGGCGACCGCTCATGATGGCCGTGCACCCGGCCGGTGTCGGTGCCGCAGCCGGGGCAGGCCGCCGGCTCGCTCCGTGTCCTGGCCCGCACCACGATCGTGTCGCCCGCATCCTCGGCATCCTCGATGACCAGGCAAGACAACCGAGAACACAGTCCTCACGAGCTCTTCGGCGTTAATCATGACTAAACGTGCCATATCAGTACCCTCTGCCACCACCGAAAGTGCGACAGATGCGAAAGTGCGACAGAGCCCCTAGAGAGATACCTCCTGCTCAGGCCCGATCAACTGGCGCGTGGCACGCTTATTCTGTGGTGTCGACCACGGCCTTGGTCACCGATAGGCCAGCCATCGCCTGGAAGGCTGCGTTGACCTCGCTCAGTGGGTAGGGTTCCGAGAAAATCAGGTCCCATTCGAAGCGGTTCGCGTGGTCAGCCAGGAAGCGCAGTCCCGCATAGTGGTCGGCCACCTCTCCGCTTGAGGAGCCAATCAGCGTCAGTTCACGCGTCATTACCAACTGAGCGGCGATTGGCATGTCGGTGGGCGACACTTGCCCGACTACGAGATGGCGGCCATGCCGTGCGCACATCTCGACCCCCTCAGCGGTCGCGGTCCTTCCTCCGGAGAAGTCGCACACCAATTCGGCGCCGCGACCCGCAGTGAGTTCGCGAATGGCCGCGATGCGGTCTGCTGGCTGGGACAGTTCGTCGATATCGACGGTCGCGCTAGCGCCGAATGCCGTCGCGACGGCCAGTCGCGCGGCAGGACCACCGATGGTCACAACCGGGCTCGCACCGGAGGCGACAGCTAGCGCCGTGCCGAACAATCCCAACGCGCCGGAACCTTGAATGACAACAGACTGGCCGACGTGGATGCCCCCGGCGCGCCGCAATGCCCGGATCACGGTTTTGAGAGAACAGCCGGCAGCGCCGGCCCAGCTGGCCGGCATGCCTTCAGGGATCAGGAGCCTAGTCGAACCTGGCGGCACGTAGCAGTACTCCGACAAGCCGCCCACGGCATAAGGGAACTCGAGGGCATTGGCGAGGATCCCGTATCGACGCCGGAGGCACTGTGTAGGCGCCGCGAGCACCGTGCACTCATAGCAGTGGCCGCAACTTGCCTCGCCCCAGCCGATGATGTCGCCGATCCTTATCTGGCGTCCGAGTACGTCGTGCTCGTCCGAGGGATCGATCGCGATGACCTCCCCAACCATCTCGTGCCCGAGGACGATAGGCAGCGACAGTGTCCGTGTCGCGAGCTTGCCCTCCCAGGAGTGCACGTCGCTGCCGCAGAGGTTGCAGCTGACGACCCTGACCAGGGCAGCACCCGGTTCGAGGTGCCCTGGCAGCAGGATCTGCTCGACTCGAAGCGGCTCGCGGTACGCGTGCAGCAATGCAGCTCTCGTGTGCTGGGGCCACTCCATCGGCATTGCCGAGCCTCCTGTTCACCATCGAGGCCAGCAAGGCCGCGCCGCGATGTTGCCACGGCGTGGCCAGCGCGGCTGAGCGGCCGCCCTGTGCCTGGGATCTAGTCTAACCTGTACGGACAGTATAAAATGCTCACATTTATCCATCGTGAAACCTAGGAGGCGCCGTGCGCACCAATGCAGCGGTCATGCGGGAGATCAACCAGCCGCTCTCGGTGGAGGAAATCGAACTCGACCCGCCGAAGGAAGGCGAGGTCCTCGTCCGGATGGCGGCGGCCGGGGTGTGCGGCTCGGACGTGCACTTCATCACCGGTCACCGGCGCTCGCGCATGCCGGTGGTGCGCGGCCATGAAGGGGCCGGGATCGTGGAGTCGGTCGGGCCGGGTGTCAGCCGCGTCGCCGCGGGTGACCACGTGATCCAGACGTTCGTCGCGTCCTGCGGTCGCTGCGCCCAGTGCAGCCGGGGCAGGCTCACCCATTGCGTGAACGGTCTCGGGATCACGGACGGTTCGTTGCTCGACGGCACGTACCGCATGCACGGCGCGAACGGCGAGGACATCGGCACCGGCTCGCGGCTCGCGGCGTTCAGCGAATGGTCGGTGATCCCGGAGTACAACCTGATCGCGGTCCCGCACGAGGTACCACTGGAAGTGGCGGCACTGGTCTCCTGCGGCGTTTCGACTGGCGTGGGCGCCGCGCTCAACGTGGCACGCGTCCAGCCTGCGGACAGCGTCGCCGTGTTCGGAGTGGGCGGCGTCGGTATCGCCGCGATCCAGGGCGCGGTCATCGGCGGCGCCGCTGAGGTCATCGCCGTCGACGTCAACGAGAAGAAGCGCGAGTTTGCGCAGCGATTCGGCGCGACGAAGTTCGTCAATCCCCGGGACGGGAACGTGCTCGAGGCCATCCGCGAGCTCACGGACGGGTCCGGAGTCGACAAGGCGATCCTGACCATCGACCACGTGCTGCCCGAGCACCTCGCCATGGTCATCGAGGCGCTCGCGCCGGGTGGCGTAGCCGTGCTGGTGGGCGCGGCTGACATGGAACTCGACCAGATCCCGGTGCACCCCGCGCACATGATGCGTTCGGCGAAGACGTTCGCGACGACGATGGCCGGCGGCATGAACCCGCCGCGGGACGCCTTGCGTTACCTCGACCTCTACCGGGCCGGGCGGCTCAAACTGGACGAGTTCGTGACGCGCACGTACCCGCTCGATGACATCAACGTCGCGGTCGAGGACCTCAGGGCAGGCCGGAACGTCCGCGGCGTCGTCGTGTACGGCCGTTGACAGGCACAGAGTTAGGACAGGAGCAGCTATGGGTGACACCAGCGGGATCGAGTACCCGTTCATCGCCGGCCGACGCGATACCTCGCGGAGCACCGAGACGTTCGACTCCGTGAACCCGGCGACGGAGGAGATCATCGCCCGGGTCGTCCAGTGCGACCAGGGTCACGTGGACGATGCCGTCGACGCGGCGCGCGAGGCCCAGCGCGCGTGGTGGAAGCTGTCGCCCGCAACCCGGGGCGAGCACATCTGGCGCTGGGGCGACCTGCTGATCGAGCACAGTGCCGAGCTGGCCAAGCTCGACACCATCGACATGGGCAAGCCGATCCGCGACGCCCTGGCCAGCACGCCGGCGACGGCGAAGCTGTGCCGGTACTACGCCGGCCTTTCCGACAAGATCTGGGGCGACATGGTGCCCGTCACGCCGGGGCACCTGTCGTACACGATGCGCGACCCGCTGGGGGTCAGTGGGATCGTCCTGCCGTGGAACGGCCCCATCCAGGCCTTCGTCGGCCGGGTCACCGCGGCAATCGCGTGCGGCAACGCCGTGGTGGTCAAGCCGTCGGAATTCTCGCCGCTTTCGGCGCTCCGGCTGGCCGAGCTGACCCTGGCCGCGGGCATGCCAGCAGGACTCGTCAACGTGCTGACCGGCGACGGCCGGGTGGGCGCGATGCTGACCTCGCACCCCGGTGTGGACGGCGTCTCCTTCACCGGCAGCGTCCCGACCGGCCGCAAGGTCAACGAGGCGGCGGCGTCCACGTTCAAGAAGGTCGTGCTTGAGATGGGCGGCAAGTCGCCGAACATCGTCTTCGCCGACGCGAACATGGACGCGGCGGTGCGCGGCACGTTGTGGGGCGTCTTCTACAACACCGGCCAGGTCTGCTGCGCCGGCACGCGGCTCGTGGTCGAGCGCAGCGTCGCCGGCGAGTTCGTGGCCCGGCTGAAGGAGCAGGCGTCGCGCGTGCGGGTCGGCGACCCCATGGACCCGGCGGTGGACGTGGGGCCGATCGTGTGCCGCAAACAGTACGACCGCGTGCAGAGCTACCTCGAGATCGGCCGGTCGGAAGCGCACGTGGAGCTCGGCGGCGGACGCCCGGGCGGCGTACCAGGCGACGGCGGGTTCTACGTCGAGCCGACGATCTTCACCGAGGCGACGCCGGCCATGCGCATCTCGCGGGAGGAGATCTTCGGTCCGGTCCTCACCGTCATTACCTTCGACGACGAGGAGGAAGCCCTCGCGCTGGCCAACGACGTCGAGTACGGGCTGTCGGCGGCTATCTGGACCAGGGACTCCGGGCGGCTGCTGCGGATGGCCGAGCGGGTCGAGGCCGGCACCGTGTGGTGCAATACCGCCCGGCTTTATGACCCTTCGCTGCCGTTCGGCGGCTACAAGAACAGCGGTCTCGGCAACGCCTCGGGTGCGGGCGCGATCGAGGGCAACACCAAGCTGAAGCGAGTCTCGATCCGGTTCGACGATAACGCGCCGACGCCGGGCTGGAACCTCTAGCCCGCGCCGGGGATGCACGCCAGAACGCTGGGCCAGGGCCTGCGGGTCTCGGCCATCGGCTACGGCTGCCTGGGCCTGAGCCAGAGCTACCTGCCGGTGCCGACCCGCGCCGAGGGCATCGCCCTCATCCGCGCCGCCGTCGACCGGGGCGTCACCTTCTTCGACACCGCCGAACTTTACGGCCCGTTCACCAATGAGGAGATCGTCGGCGAGGCGCTCGCACCGGTACGCGACCAGGTCGTCATCGCCACGAAGTTCGGCTTCGCGTTCGACGACGACGGCAGGCAAACCGGCCTGTCCAGCCGCCCCGAGCACATCACCGCCGCGGTGGAAGGCTCGCTGCGCCGGCTGGGCACCGACCGCATCGACCTGCTCTACCAGCACCGCGTCGACCCCGGCGTGCCGATCGAAGACACCGCGGGCGCCGTCCGCGAGCTGATCGAGGCCGGCCAGGTGCGTCACTTCGGCCTGTCCGAGGCCGCCCCACGCACGATCCGCCGCGCCCACGCCGTGCAGCCGGTGACCGCGCTGCAGTCGGAGTACTCGCTGTGGTGGCGGGCTCCGGAGGCTGAGATTATCCCGACGCTGGCCGAGCTGGGCGTCGGGTTCGTCCCGTTCAGCCCGCTGGGCAAGGGCTTCCTCACCGGCACGATCGACACCACCACCAGGTTCGAACCAGGCGATCTCCGCAACCGCATTCCCCGGTTCACTGCCGCCGCCCGCACGGCGAACCAGGCCATGGTTGACCTGCTCGCGCGGATCGCCGGGCGGCTGGACGCCACCCCGGCCCAGGTCGCGCTGTTCTGGCTGCTGGCGCAAGAGCCGTGGATCGTGCCGATTCCCGGCACCCGCAAGCTCGCCCGGCTCGAGGAGAACCTCGCCGGCGCCGACCTCGAACTCACCCCGGCCGACCTGGACGAGATCGAGACCGCATCGGCCGCCATCACCGTGCAGGGCGCCCGCTACCCCGAGGGCAACGAGCGGCTCATCGACCGGTGAGCACGGTGCCAGCCGGGGGAACGGGGCCAGCCCGGGGATCGGCGTCAGATCACCCCGGCCGACAGCGACAGGCGGCCGGCACTCCATCCGCCGTCGACGGGCAACACGATGCCGGTCACGAAAGAGGAGTGCGGCCCGGCCAGGAAGGCGACCGCCGCCGCGATCTCATCGGGCCCTGCCCAGCGTCCCATCGGCATGACGTCGATGAGCTCTCGCAGCGCGGGGTCGGCGGCATTGGGCTCGGTCATGGCCGTGAGCGTGGAGCCGGGCGCCACGCTGTTGACCCGGATGCCGTGGCGCGCCAGGTCGAGAGCCGCCGCCCGGGTGAGTCCCACCACGCCGGTCTTGGCCGCGCAGTAAGCCCCGCGTTTACTGAAGCCGGTCAGGGCCGCCGTGGACGAGATCGTCACGATGCTTCCTGGCAGTTTGCGGGCCAGCATCGACTTGGCGACCTCGGCGAGGCAGAAAAATACGCCGTCAAGATCGACCCGCATCACCCGGTACCAGTCCTCGGTGGCCAGCTCGGCTATCGGTGCTGAACCGGTTATGCCGGCGCAGGCGGCGAGGATCTGCGGCGGCCCGAGCCGGGCGGCGACCTGGGCGACAACTTCGGCGACGCGGTCGCGGTCGGAAACATCGACTTCCATGAACTCCGCGGCCCGGCCCGCGGATCGGAGCTCCGCCGCCAACCGCCGTCCGGCCGGGACGTCGACATCCCAGGCCGCGACCGGGTGCCCCTGGGCGGAAAGCCTCGCGGCCACGGCTCGGCCTATCCCTGAGGCGGCTCCGGTGACAATGGCCACTTCGGCAGGCCTAGCGCCCGGTCCTGCTCCCTGCTCGTCACTTATCACCGCGATGCTTCCTCCGATCGCCGGCATCTTGACCTGTCAGACTCGAAGACCGAACTCGGCACCCCGTTCGGCGACGAACCTCTGGCCCCAGGGGTCGTAGATGTCGCCCACGTAGTAGTTGGTACGGCCGGCGAACAGACCCGCTGGTTCGAGATCGCGTGGCACCGCGCTCCAGCCGATGCCCTGCACCACGCTGTCGAAATCCAGGTCCGCGGTTGAGTTGACGTGCGGGCGGAAGGGCGCCGCCGCGGCCTGGACCCCGCGGGCGCGCGCGACCAGGTCGAGATAGGACACCGACGGGATCAGCCGGCCGCCGGCCTTTTCGAGGCGTTCGACCGCGCGATAGGCCAGCTGAGGGTGTGTGTCCCGAGCGAACGCTCGCGCGTCGCCGAGCACAGTGACGTCGTGTCCGTCCACCGCCAGGCGCAGGGCGGCCTCGACGGCGGCGTAGCTTGAGCCGATCACGCCCACCGTGGGCCCGAGTTCCGCGGCGCCGACATGCCCGCTGATGACCCGCTCGAGGTCGTACGCTCGCCACGGCACGGCGGTCCGCAGCGGTTCACCGGGCGTCGCGTCGACGATCACGTCAGGATTCCAGCTCACGATCTGCCCGGCGAGGTCTCCCGCCGCCAGCCGGGTGACGCCCGCATCGGCCAGCTGCGAGACGAACATCTCGAGCGATTCACCGATCTCCTCATTGAACGGGACGTTCGCGCGCAGGCCGAGCAGACCGCCAAAGGGGAGCTCGCCGTCGACGATGGCCGTGGCGTGCCCGCGGCCGGCACAGGCCAGCGCGCACGCTAGCCCGCCGACACCCGAGCCGATCACGAGCACGCGCGACGGCTTGGCCGCCTGGATCGGCTGGTACTCGTACTCGTGGCCAACGCTCACATTCACCGGACAGCCCGACTGGCGGTGCATACTGCGCTGCTGGCATCCGTTGCAGCCGATGCAGATCATGAACTGACCACTCCGGCGGGCCTTATTGGGCCACTCCGGGTCAGACACCAGCGCCCGGCCGATCCCGATGATGTCGGCGACGCCGTCGCGCAGCAGGCGTTCCGCCGTCGCCGGCCTGAGTATGCGGCCCACCGTCATGTACGGAATCTTGGTCAACTGATTGCGAACCTTGACTGCGTATTCGCTCAGCGTTGCCTCGCCCTCACCCGTGGTCCACTTGAGTTCCTTGGTGAGGGTGCTGACTCCGGCCGATCCGTCGATATAGGCGGCGCCGGCCGACTCGAGGATGGTGACCATATCCAGGGTGTCCGGCAAGGTGATGCCGCCGGGCTCGAACTCGACGATGCTCAACCGCACGCCGACAGGGAAATCGTCACCCAGCTCGGCATGCGCCTGGCGAATGATCTCGGTCGCGAAACGGGCCCGGCCGGTAGCGTCGCCGCCGAACTCGTCGTCCCGGTCGTTCTTCGACGGAGACAGAAACTGGTTGATCAGGTAGGCGTGCCCGCCATGCAGTTCGACGCCGTCGAATCCCGTCTGTGCGGCACGCTTGATCGCAGCGACGAAAAGCCCGATGACGTCGTAGACCTCGGCCGTGCTCAACCGATGGGGCACCTCCCAGCTGGCCCCCGGTGAGCGCTGGCTGGTCGACGAGATGGGCTGAACGCCCGTTACCGCGGAGACCGTCCGGCGACCGTTGTGCATGAGCTGCATCCAGGCCAGGGAGCCGTGCGCGTGGATAGCGCCGGCGAGCCGGTCCAAGCCGGGCCGGAACGTGTCGTCGTACACCGAGAGATGGTTGGTCCACCCGCGGCCGCGCGCGTCAACGGCCGCACCTTCGGTCATCACGAGCCCCGCCCCGCCCTTGGCGCGCGCCTCGAGGAAGCCCACCAGCCGATCGCTGACTTTGCCGTCGACCTCGGCGAAGCACGAAGTCATGGGGGCGAGTGCGATGCGGTTCGGGGCCAGGGCAGCACCGATGGCAATGGGCTCGAACAGCAACTCGATGGCGTCGCGGGAGGCCGACCGGGGATCAGCGCCATAGTCCATTCGTGGTCCGTTCACTTATCACAATCCTTCGTTAGCGGCGTATCGGTTAGCGGCTGAGTTCCTCAGCGCGGGGCCGGGCGGATCTCCCGGCGCGTGAACAGCCAGCCGCCGGGCGACCGCCGCAGCTCATCGTTGTAGTATCCGGCGCCCTCTATGTCCCAGGCCTGTCCGGCGCCGGGCTTGATCAGGTACCAGTCCGATTTCGCCGTGGCCGTGTCACCATCGATCTCGACGATGCTGTTAGTCAGAATGTGACGATGGCGAATCGCGCCGTCGATGCGACCGCCTAGATTCTCCCGGATTTCGTCGACCCCGTGCGCAATGGCATCGTCGACGAAAATGAACTCACAGTCAGCATCGAAAAGCCGCCACAACTTATCCGTTTCCCGGTCATCAACCGCGCGGCAGTACGAGATGAGCAGGTTAAGTACTTCGTCGCGTGCTGTCATATGGTCAAGCTCCTCGATAGTTTAGGGGCGGTCAGCAAGCTGGCCCGACCGCGTCTTCATTCCAGTCAACCAGCCAGAGCAAGGTTGGCTTTTCTGCTCGCAGGCTGCCGATCTCGTCTCCCGGACTGGCCAGCATTACATGTGACTCGTCCAGATTAAGCAGCCTGTTGCTTACCCGGCCGACGATGACCGCGGCGAACGTATGCTTATGCAGGCGCCGGGCAGCAACCTCAGCCCCCGCTTCGAATTTAGCGAACGAAAAAGAGGGGCCATTGTCGCCGAACGTAGCAATTTTCTTGACCTTCATTCCGGTCCCGCACGAAGACTCGCGCCACGGGTAGGCGGCCAGGCTGAACTTAACCATTCCGTCTACCGCCGGCGGATCCGGAAATGGGTAAGGATGCCCCATGACGCTCTCCCAGCACACCTCAAGTGCCTCCCGGACCTGGCCGTCTGGCGATATGTACTCGCCGCGCTCCCGCACCAGGCGCCCCGGCCCGGTCTCGGACACGTGGTCAGCGGCGGCCGCGATGCGATCCAGGGTCAGCAGCGGCTGACCACCGGGTCCCTGGGTCTGCACGTAGACGTTGACCAGCACATGATCCGTGTTCGGCGGCGCCGTGCTCTGCGACATCGGCTTCCCCCCGGCAAAGAGCAAGCCCTCCGGCCGGTAGATGAGCTGGCCGCTGAAGCTTTCGATCTGTGCGCTCAGGTCCCCGGACAGCGGCAGCCGGACATTGAGCACGAAGACATCGAAGATATTGCGATGCGACGGCACATAACCGGCCGTCAGCTGAGTCCCGTTCACGTCGCTTGGCTCGAGCCGCTCGAAACATTGCACCCGCACATCCCGGCGTCCATCTCGGGCCGCCAGCTCGCACGTGTTCGCGCTTAGCGCCGTCCAATGCGGCCATCGTCGCCGCTCGACCTGGCGCATATTCACGATCTGCGGCGGCGCGCCGTCGGATGATATGCCCGTACCGGGCGGCGGATGGGCGATCGTCATGGGTACGTTTCCCGTGTGAAGACAGCTTCATCGTGAGACGGCAGCACGAGAATGGACTCCTGGGCCAGCCGCTGCATGGAGTCGTAGCACTCCGCCAGGTCTACGTGAATTCCGGGCGGGCACCAATCCTCGAACGACGGCCCGCGCACGGAACTGCGCAGGGCGACGGTGTCCGAGGCGATCGCGAAGGTGCCGCCAGGCGTCTGGACCAGTACGGCGCTCGTTCCGGGAGTGTGGCCTGGCGTGTGCATCATCTTGACGCCGGGAGCGATATCGCGATCGCCGTCGACCGCGACGACCTGGTGCTCGTCGTTTCCCGCGGCGGTGGTCAACCTCTGCACGATCCGGGGCTGGTAGAGCCCGCGCTGGGTCGGCAGCGGGCTGACCGCGAAGTCTAGTTCCCGCCGTTGGATATAGATTTTCGCCTGCGGGAATTCCAGGGCCGCGAGTCCCAGCACGTGATCCCAGTGTGCGTGCGTGATGATGACGCTGCCTATATCGGCGGTCGTCAATCCCATCGCGGCCAGGGAATCGAGCGGTGATTTCTCCTGGGCTAGGTACCGACCCTGATATTCTTCCACGACATCGGGCGGGCCAGCGCCCACGTCAACGATAACGGGCCGCTGACCGCCGAGTATCAGCCACATGACGAGCGGCACGTCGATACGCTCGCCGCAGCCGGTCAGGTACTGCTGCGACGATCGCTCGACATCTTTGAGTACGCCGCAGTGAATCGGCGTGATGGACAGCCCCATGCACGCCTACTACTGCGGCCGTACGAGCAGATCGGCCAGGCCACGCGCGTCGCCGTTCTCGAAATGCTCGATGTAGCCGGATATGGCGCGCTTTGACTCCGCGCTCTCGTCGCCGCACATGCCATCGAAGCGCGCGTTCATGTCGGCCCAGGTATCGGGGCGCAGCACCGAGCCGGGCATCGACGACGCATCTTCGCGGATCGACGTACCGTCGGTGAAGATCACCTCGACGACCCCGGCCTTCGCGTCCGGGGTGACGGCACCGGGCATGGCGCCGATTCGCACCTTGGCCGCTAGCTCGTCGACCCGGGCATCACCGGTCGCGCGGGCCAGCACGTCTACGTCGTACTTGCCGAAAATGAGAGTCGCCGCGACGTTGAAAGGCGTGCTGGCCAGGGCCTGCTCCTGGTTCGTGAACGGACCGGGGAAAACCACGGCCTGGTTGCGCTTCCAGGTCACCATGTCGACCCGTATGTGATCCACGTCGGATACGGACGTAATCGCGCGGCGCCTGACGATGCGCTCGGCGCAGTAAACCGGTATCACCCACGAACCGGGGTACGGCTTAACGCCGATCCGCTCCAGGTGCCATTCCTCCCCCAGCCGGTACGACAAGTCCGGCGGCAGACCCATGCCATTGGCGTAGACCGAGTAGATGCCGCACTCGCCCTCAAGCGCCACGCCGCTGCCGTGAAACCCCTGAGCCGCCAGCGAGGCCGCCAGGACGGCATTTTTCGCGTTCGCGCCCAGCTGCACATAACGCTCGGTAACTCCCGTGCTGCCGAGACGTGCGGCCTCTTCAGCGTCGGCCCAGTTGCAGTACCACGCCATCGTCCCGGGCACCGCCAACGTGGAGACCAGGGCCAGGGTGTCCTCGATTCCGTCCACCGTCAGGCCCATCAACTTCGCGACGGCGGCCGCGGCTCCGAAGACTCCCGGCCAGGAATGCCTGAACCCTTGCAGGGTGACGGCCGATGCCAGCATCAAGCCCGACTCGATGCGGGCGGTGAGCTCGTAACCGACCGCCAGGGCGGCCAGTATCTCCTCACCCGGGCACCCACGGGCCTCGGCGACCGCGAGCGCGGCTGGTATCAGCATCGTTCCGGTATGCGTCACGGTGTCGTCTAGCAGGGCCAGGTGGGCCCACATCCCGTTCACGAAGGCGGCATCCTCCGGCCGGCCGCGCTGGCCGGAGAGCCAGAAGGAACTCTGGCCGCCGCCGGCGAGGGTCTCGCTGTAAGACCGCACGAGTTGCGCGCCGGCCAGGCGGTGGGCGGCCAGGACCGAGCCGGCCACGTTGAGCAGTCTCAGCTTGGTGCGCAGCTGGTCATCGGCGGGCAGGTCGCTGAACTTTACCGAAGCCGCGAAGGAGGCCAGCTGCCGCCCGGCCGACGCGCTCCTGGCGCTGGTGGTCATCTCCCGGCCCCCGGCACCACAAAGCCAGCTCCAGTTGTCTGCATAAGCATTCCGCACGCTCCAACTCTTATTTCTTCCCGCGCCTTATTTAGCCGAAGTTATCGATGCTGACGGAACACCGCCTCGGGATTCTGCCTGACTTCCGGCTGCGTGTGGGTCGACATGAATCCGCGTTCGGACGAGGCGGGCTGGAACCGCGTGTCGAGTGAGAGCCGCAGCTGCCCATCGGGTGAGGTGTTCGGCAGCGACTTGTGAATCGTGTGCCCGTGAAATATCAGTACGTCGCCTGGCCGGAAGTCCGAGGATGCGACCCAGGAATCTGGAATAGCAGCGTCCGGAATTCCCCAGATCGAATTACCAGGCAGCTGAAGTGACGGGCTATCGGCGTAGACTATATGTTCCACGGCGCCGCCCTTGTGTGATCCTGGCGCGACGGCCAGCCCGCCGACGGTGAGATTCACCGGTGCCAGCGGAGTCCACAGGATGCGGAAGTCATCATTAGGCTGAATGAACCACGAGCACTGATGGGGCGGCGTGAGCCCCTTCGCGCGATGCGGCGCGGCGGCACGCACGATGGTCTGCTTGAACACCCATGGCGCCTCGCCGAGGAGGCCCTCTAGCAGCGCCAAGGTCTGCGGGTCGTGCCAGAGCTTGTCGTAGTCGACGTGCGCGTGAATCGCATCGTCGTCAATTTCCGGCCATTCTTCCGGAGCGTGCACCGCGGCGTGATCGCCGGCCGAGATGACGTCCTGCCGGACCAGTTCTTCGATGAACTGCTGCGTTATTACCTGCACCGCTTGGGCCGGCAGTTGCGCCCTCAGGAATAGGTAGCCTTCGGCATCGTAGATCGTTCGCAGCGCCGTATAATCCTGCGCTTGCGACGTCGAGTCACGGAACTCTCCGAAAGTCTCTGCCGTACTCATGACGTCCTCCCGTTCTTTACTGGCATCAGCCGCGGCCACCCAAGCCGGGAAAGTTCACTTCCGCGGTGTCGGTGACCTTGTCGACGTTCCCGAAGATGCTCTCTATCGTCATTGACGCATCGTGCAGTCCTTGGGTCAGCCCGATGACGGCTTGCGCGAGGCGATCGCGCCTGACCCAAAATATCCCGCCGTTGGCGGCACAATTCTCATGGGCCAGCCATGCTACCGCCGCGGACACGGTCTCATTTCTTATGCCGTCGGCGTCGGGCAGCCGGAACATCCGGCTAAGGCCGACCGGCACGACCACGTTAGCCAGGATTCCGTACGGCGCCCCTTCGAGCGCCAGCGCCTGTGTCAGCCCGATAATGCCCATCTTCGCGGCCGCATAGTTGGCGTGGCCGTTGTTACCAAAAAGGCCCGCAGCCGAAGATATATTGACGATGCGCCCGTAACCCTGGCTCACCATGGACGGCCACGCCTGCCTGGCCACCCAGAATGGTCCGCTTAGGTTGACATCGATGACGCGCGACCAGTCGGCCGGATCCAACTCCGGTACATCCGCGTCGCGCAAGATCCCGGCGTTGTTGATGACGATATCGACACGGCCAAGCGAACCCAGCGTGAACTCGACTAGCTCGCGCGCTCCGTCGACGGTGGAAATATCGCTGTAGTTAGCTAGTGCCCGTCCGCCGGCCGACGTGATCTGGCCGACTACGTCGTCGGCCGGCGCCGGTGACCGCGAGGTGCCGTCCATTTCGGCACCGAGATCGTTCACCACGACCTGGGCTCCCCTGGCCGCCAGCAGGAGCGCATGATCCCGGCCGAGTCCCCGGCCGCCCCCGGTGACTATGGCCACACGATCCTCGAACCTGTACTCCGGCATCGGCATAGCAATCTCTTCGGTTTAGTACACTGTCTGTACAGTACATCTTGGCGCTAGCCTGTGACTAGATCACGGCGGCATCGCGAAGCACCTGGTACTCCTGCGGCGAGAGTCCGAGCTCGCCCAGGTACACCGCCTCGTTGTGAGCGCCCAGCTCGGCGCCGGTCGTCTCGATCCGACCGGGCGTACGGGTGAGGGCCGGCACCACGCCCTGCATCCAGACCTCACCAAGCCGTGGGTCGGTGACCGGCGTGATCGCTCCTCGTTCGCGGAAATGCGGATCGTGGTAGATGTCCTTGGCCGTATATAGCGGCGCCACCGGCACCCCGGCGTCCTCAAGCGCGGTCCGCAGCGCGGCCGATTCGCGTTCGCCGATCCGGCGTCTCAAGATTCCGTGCAACACGTCTTGGTTGGCCGACCGCGTCCCGTTCGTCAGGAATCGCTCATCACTGGTCAGCTCGGGCAGCGCGAGCGCGAGCACCAGCTTCTTGAATAGCCCGTCCGTGCCTGCGGCGATCATGAACCAGACGCCATCGCGCGTGCGGAAGCATTCAGCTGGAGCCATGGCCTCCGCCGAGTTTCCGACCCGCTCGGGAATCGTGCCGGTGAGCTGGAAGAACGGCACGTGGTAATGAAACATGCGAAGCAAAGACTCGGTCAGGGCTACGTCAACCTGCTGCCCGGCATGCGCCGGGCTGACCTCGCGTTCGAAGAGCGCGAGCATGGTGCCAAGCGCGGCCACGATCGCGGTGGAGTAATCGGTGATGCCCAGACCGGGTTTCACGGGCGGTCCGTCAGCATGGCCTGTCACGTAGGTCAGTCCGGCCATCGCCTGCGCCACCCGGTCATACGCCGGTCGCAGCCGATAAGGTCCCGTCTGGCCGAACCCCGACACTGACACGTACACGAGTCCCGGGTTGATCACCCGCATGCGCGGATAGTCAAAGCCCCACCGCTGCATCGTCCCCGGCCGGAAATTCTCGACGACGACGTCCGCCCCCCGCACGAGCGAATGCAGCAGCGGGACGGCCTCGGCACGCGAATAATCCAGCGTGACGCTTCGCTTGTTCCTGCCCTCGATCATCCACCACAGCGGCGTGCCATCGATCGCCGGGCCGAACGTCCGTAGCGGGTCACCGCTGCCGGGACGCTCGACCTTGATCACGTCGGCTCCGAACTCGCCCAGTATCGTGGCACACACCGGTCCCGCGAGGGCAGTGCCCAGGTCAAGGACCCGGATGCCGTCAAGAGGACGACGGCCGCGCGACGCCCTGGGCTCGGTTGGTCTCATTCCGGGCTGGCCTGAGGTCCGGTAACCTTGTCACCTGGCGGCCTTCCCGCCACCACGCCATCGCCGGAGCCGCTTTCGCCCCGTGACATCACGGTACCGAGGTAGGCATCCACCACCGTCCGGTCGGTCAGGACTTCCTGCACCGGGCCGTTCGCGATCAGAGCGCCCTGGTCCATCACGACGATCTCGTCCGCGACGCGCCGTACGAGACCGATGTGATGCTCGACCAACACCACCGTCAGGCCGGCGCCCGCGATCGCGGCGATCGCCTGTTGCAGCTTGTTGACTTCTTCGGCCCCCAGGCCCGACGAAGGCTCGTCGAGCAGCAGCAGCCTGGGCTTCGACATCATGGCGCGGACGATCTCCACGGTGCGCTTGTCGCCGTGGGACAGTTCCCCGGCGGGCTGATCCGATAGATCCGCGATACCAAAGCGGCCCAGCCAGGCGAGAGCTTCACGCCGGTAAAAGGCTTCCTCGCGGCGCACCACCGGGGCCCGGACCAACCACAGCAGAACCGGACGATGACGCAGCCGGGAGGCGCCGACCACCACGTTGGACAAGACGTCTTCGCGATCGAGCAGCCGCGGAATCTGGAAGGTGCGGCCGATGCCTCTTCTCGCCCGCGCGGACGCGCGTTCGCCGTTCACGACCTCGCCGTCGAACAGAATGCGGCCCGCGGTGGGCTGATAAAAACCCGAGATCATATTCAGCAATGTCGTCTTGCCCGAGCCATTGGGTCCGATCAGGCCGACCACGCGGCCGGCCGGGACCTCGAACGAGACGTCGGAGAGGGCGACGACACCCCCGAAAGTCCGGCGCAGGCCTTCGATGGCCAAAGACGCGCCGCTATAAACTTCGGCGAGCTCTAGGCCAGGCTGCGCGCCGGGTTCGTTGGCCAAACCTGCGTCGGCCGCTGTCGCGATGCCTGGCGTGCTCTCCATGCTGACGGCGCTGGCCACGACGCCGGTACGGGCGGCCGCACTGGCGGGCCCGGTAGCTAGCCCGGGAATTCTGCCCGTTGCGTGCAACCGGCGTACGTAACGCGCGATGCTTTCTCCGACGCCGCTCAGACCTTCCGGCGCGAGGGTGGCAATGACGAGGAGCAGGGCCGCGTAAATAAGAAGCTGATATTGTGCGAAGCCGGTGAGAACCTGGGGCAGTAGTTCCATCACCAGTGCACCGAGCACCGGGCCGACGATGCGGCCATCGCCGCCGATCAAGATGATAAGAAAGAGCAGCACGGAGAGCGAAATATCAAATTGTCCTGGCGAAACGGTGCCGCCCAAGGACGCCCACAGCGCACCGGCGAGGCCGGCCGGGATCCCGCTGATGGCAAATGCCCACACTTTTTTCCTGGGCACGCCGATCCCGAGCGATTGAGCGACTAGCTCACTGTCCCTGATCGCAATCAGGGCCAGTCCCTGTGCTGACCGGCGGAGATTCCATGAGCAGAGCAGGCCAACCAGCACGAGTAGCAGCAGGACGCCGTACAAGTTCAACGGGCTAAGCGGCCGCCCGGAAAAACTGAGGCCTCCGATCCCGACGAGGCCGTTACCGCCGCCGGTTAGTCCTTGATCGCTGTTAAGGAAGCCTTCGACAATGAGCGCGAACGCCATCGTTATGACCGCAAGATTCCACCGTGACAGGCGTAGCGACGGGAGGCTCATCACTATCCCGGCGACCACGGTTGCCGCCATGGCAGGCACCAGGGTAGCGATGACCGGCCAGCCATGGTTGACGGTAAGAACGGCCGTAACGTAAGCACCGATCGCCACCAGGCTGCCGTGACCCAGGGAAATCTGGCCGCCGAAACCGTGGACGATATTCAGTCCGACGGCGGCCAGCGCGTAGATCGCGGTCAGTGACCCGATATATACCAGGTAACTGTCGTTGCTCACGAGCGGAGCCAGGCAAAGGCAGGTCAGCAGCAGCGCTCCGACGCCCTTCGGCGACAGCAGCCTGCTGGCCAGCGGCAGCTTCATCACACTTCCCGCAGTACTCGGGCGCCGAAGATGCCGCGCGGGCGCAGGGCCAGCACGATCAGGAACACGATGAACGCTCCCACGTTCTGGTACGAGGGATTGATTTCGATCGCCGCGAACGACTGCACGCAACCAAGCAGCAAGCCGCCGATGATCGCTCCGCGGTTGTCACCGAGGCCGCCGATGGCGACCGCCAGGAAGCCCGATATCAAGATGGTGAAGCCAAGCGTGACGTCCGGCGGAGACAGTGGCGCATCCAAGACCCCGGCCAGCACGCCGAGGGCTCCGCCGAGCACCCACGAGAGCGACGTCAACGCGTTGGCCGGAACCCCCCGCAGTAGCGCGGCATCGCGGTCCTCCGCCAGGGCCCTGATCGCCAGGCCATGCCGGGTATGGTACAAAAACCACAACGCCACGGGCAGCAGGCACGCGAAGATCAGCAGCGCGATGTCGTAAGGCGAGATCAGGGCCGAGCCGAGGTTAAAGGTAGACGTGGACAGGCCGGGTGGCCCGGGCACGGTCGTCGATGTTCCCTGATAGTGGGCTCCGATTTCGTCGCTGAGCAGCAGCGAGACGGCTAGCGTGGTAATAACCCAGGCGACAGAACTGCTGCGCCGGCGCATGATAGGGCGTATCGCCACCAACTCGGTCGCGCCGCCGAGGGCACCGCCGATCACCATGATCGCCAGGGCCGCGACGTACCAGTTCCAGCCCCATTCGGTCGACAGCACGACCATCAGGATGCTGCCGAGCAGGACCACATAACCCTGGGCGAAGTTAAAGTACCCGCCCGGTCGGTACATGACATTTATAGAAATCCCGGCTATCGCGTAGATACAGCCGATCGATACGCCTCCGATGAGCGTCTGGAGAAAGAGGGACCAGGTCACGATGGACGGCTCCTAGCCACATATCTGCCCGCGGCGACATAAATTCCGTAAGTCACCGCTGCCACCCAGGAATATTGACGCTAGCTTTGCATCGGTGCACTCTTCAGCCGGCATGTCACTGATTATCATCGAGCCGCGCTGCATGACCCAGATCCGGTCAGCGATCTCGCGGGTAAACCCGGTACGCTGCTCGACGACGAGCAGCGTCAGTCCCGTTTCCCGCAGGTCCGAAAGATGGCCGGCCAGGTCGTCGATGACTGACGGGGCCAATCCTGCCGACGGCTCGTCCATCAGCAGCAGGCTCGGCGAAGCCATAATGGCCTGGCCGATGGCAACCATCTGCTGCTGTCCGCCACTGAGCAAGCCGGTCCTAAGCTGTGCTCTTTCTTTCAACATCGGGAAGAGCGTGTAGACCTGCTCGAGCGCATGCTTCAGTTCCTGCGCGTTGGTGCGGTTAGGATACGCCCCTAGGCGCAGATTCTCCAGAACGGTCATCTTGCGAAATACCCGGTGGCCTTCTGCGACCTGCGCGATACCGGCCTGGACGACTTTCCGCGGGCTGAGCGGGGTAATATCCTGCCCGCGGAACCAGATCTTGCCGACCTTCTTCCTGAGCAGGCCCGATACGCCTTTCAAGAGCGTAGTCTTGCCGGCTCCGTTCGCGCCGACGATGCCGCTGATCTCACCTTGCCTGATCGCCAGATTGAGACCGTCTACGACGACCGCTGAACCGTATGCGAGCCTGAGGTCCGCTACCTCAAGCAGGACTTTATTTCGGGTCGGCTCGATAACTCGCGACGGCGGGTGAACTTCCTCGACGGGCACTTGCTACACTCCACGGGCAGTCCCAGGCTTCGATGATTAAGAGACGCGCTCCACCATCCAGCCGTGACTGAGCGACTCGTTAAGCAAGCCGCTGGCCTTCGCCAGCGCGTACGACGAGTCGGTCAATCCGACATGATCCGTGCTGGTGAAGTTAATCGTGCCGACCTTACCCGAGTACGGGCCCAATGTCTGGAGCGCCTTGTTTACGGCAGCATAATCGGTCGTCTTCGCGGCCTCGACCGCTCGCTTCAGCATGTAGACGAAATCGTACTGCGGCCCTTGAATAGCCGAGAAGAGAACGGGGCCGGGAATTTTCGCGAACTGCTCGAGGCGGGTGGCGTAAGCTACCACATCCGCCGAGGCGGGCTGGCTCGGAGTGAACGTGAAGGTGCTGTTCACGACCAGGAATGTGTTGTCCAGGATCTTCGGGCTGATCTTCGGTATCAGCTTTCCGAGATAGGTGGCAAACGTTGAGCTTGCCCCGACCGGAACGTTTAGCTGCAGTTGCTGGATACCGGTGAATATGTTAGTTATATCTCCTGGAATGGTACACCAGACCATAAGCGAGTCGATGCCGGCCGACTTCATCTTCAGCAGGTTCGACTGAATTGTCGTCGATCCCTGGTCGTAGGTGCCGGTGGCCGCGATTTTCGCGGGCGTGCTCTTTACCGCCTGGGTGAAGAAGTTTGCCCCTTCGGCTCCGTAGCCGGTATTCTCATACAGCAAGCCGATCTTGCGACCGCCCAGCGTATTAACGAGCTGGTCGACGAATACCTGGGCGGCATGCTCGGATTGGATGATGGGCGAGTAGCCGCCGGGGTAGCGCCCGGGGTCATTAACCGTGGGGGACATCGTTTCACAGCACTGAATGACCTGGCCGCCGGCGGCCTGGGTCACCGCGTATGAAGCCAGCACCTGCGACGTCCCCACCGGGCCGATGGCGTAGTGCTGGCCGGCGGAGATGAGCTGATGAGCGGCACTGCCTTCGTCGGCGACGTTGCCCTGGTCGTTGTAGACCGTCGTAGTGATCTGCTTGCCCAGTACTCCTCCGGCCGCATTAATCTCCTTGATCGCGAGACTCGCCGGAGCGTAGAGCGGCCCGTAGCCGGCCGCCAGCGGACCAGTGGACGGCTCGATAAATCCGATGCTGAGCTGGGTGCCGGAACTCCCGCCCGCGGCCGGCGTACCCGAGCTGCTCGATCCTGGCGTGCCTGAGCTCGCGGCGCTTGAACACGCGGCCAGAATCGGCGAAGACGCGGCCAGGCCGACTCCGATACCTGCGAGTTTAAGAACCTTGCGCCGATCTAGCTGAGAATGAGGCACTGTCTACTCCTCGTGGCCCAGTTGCTTGTTTAGGGTGACGACGACGTCCCGACGCTTCCGAGCTAGCTACTTCATGCCGCCTCAAGGAGACCGGGAGTACACTTGATGGTGAGTATAGTTTTGAGAGATAGACGGTGTCAACATTGCGGTCCGATGTGACCTACCTGTGACCTGCACTTTCGTCGAGGCGCGGGAGGCGGTGGCCGCGGCCGCGCTAACCCTCGCCAGTGCCACGATTAGCCGGACGGCGCGGCCGAGAGTCGTGCGTCTTTATGGCCTCGGCCGTAACGTCTTTTCTGGCTGGCCGGTAAGGCTCCGCACAACGGGCGCGACGAGAGAACGGGCGATGTCTTCCAACTCGCTCTCGGTCTGCCAGTCGACTTTGTCCGGGATGGTAATGATCGCGAGATCCGGCAGTCCGGCCTGCCGTGCCTGCGCGCGAGCCGGAATCTCAAAGACTCTGGTCACCACGGTGACCGTCGGCACGCCCGCACGTTCCCACGCAACGCTGTCAAGCACACTGCTCGACGTGCACGAGCCTCATTTGCCGAGCCCGTTGATGACGGCCTGGGTTTTTTCGCCAACACGCCGGACGAACTCAGGCGGGGCCGGCGCAGACATCTTCTGTTTCACTTCCCGGTGCACGCGGATCGGCCCGAACTGATCGTTCAGCAGCCGTTCCAGTCGCCGTGAAATGCTTTCCCAGTTCGTCGCGAGGGCACTCCCGGCCTCGTTTATGACGACGCCAAGCGTGCATCCCGCCAGGGCCTCAAGCCGCGGTGATAGCTCTACCGCGCTGGCCACCCGGAGATGCCCGGTGGGGTCAAGAACCCGCATCCTTATCTCCCTTCTCTGGATCATGCAGACTTGCGCCTGCATTCACCGGCTTAGTAACAGCGAAACCACCGAAATGCCCCCAGCCAGGACACACCGCGCAGAAACGCCCGCCGCTCGCCCCGGACACCACGACATGGATCGAGGCTGGATCTGAGGCACTCGGCACCAGCGACGAATCATCGGACTGATCGACATCCGGCGGGAGCCATGGCCACCACCAGCGCGGGTCGTTATCCGGCCGTTGCGCTGACCGGGGCCGGACCTGCGCCAGCGGCCGGCGCGCGCCGTGCCATAGGTGCTGCTGGACGCGGCTCCTATCCCAGCCGTGCGCATCGAGATGCTGTGCCAGAAACGGGCTGAGGACGACGAGCTGCTGGCCCTGCGTGGTGCTGTTGTTGCTGCCCAGCGCCCGCATGTGATCGGCGATGCGATCAAGGATCAGCAGCGGGCTCAGATCGGTTCCGATGGTGGCCAGCACGCTGTGCGGCGCCTCACAGGCGAACATCGTCACCGCGCTGGCCTCCGCGGCCACACCCCGGTCGGCGTGAAACGGCGGCCACGGGCTATTGGCGCTTTCGGGAAGCACGAAGCTCAGCCGGCCGGGATGGCCAAGGATCTTGCGGGTCGGGGAGCCAGGATAGCCGCCCCCCACGTTCCAGAGCAGTAGCCGGATGGCCCGCCCGATGGCTACGTTGGCCCGGTTGCCGCCGCCGCCGAAAACGCACTCCTCACTCCACAGGCCAAGCCTGCCCACCGCCGGCCCGGAGATAATCGCGAGGGGCTCGCAGGGATGCGTCGTCGTCTGAACGCCCTGCAGGTTGAACTCGGGCGCGAGCAGCGCGTCAAGAGCGGCGATCACCAGCGGCATGTGCTCGGGCCGGCATCCGGCCATCACGCCGTTGATGGCGACGGTTTCCACGGTGGCCACGGCTCGCCTGGGCGGTATCGTGCCCAGCTCCGTGGCGGGATCCGCGTCGATCGCGTCGAGCAGCGCGGCCACCGCGGACTCGGTCGGCGGATAGACCGGGGCACCGTCGGTCCAGCGGCGGGCCTCGGCGTAGTCCGGCCAGCTTTCCACCGAGGCCACGTCGTGCACGGACGCGGCGAACCCGCGGCCCATAGCACCCGGGGCTGTCATCCGCGCTTCCCTCCCCCGGCCGACCGGATCACCACCGCGGGTCCGGCCGCCTGGCCCGGCCACGTGTACCGAACTAATCCCGGCTGGACAGGTAAATGTCCCGGACCGCCTTCAGGTTCTCCCGGATCATGGCCGACGTGCCGGCCATCTCTATCTGGCCTGACCGCATGACGTAGGCCCGGTGCGCTACCGCGAGAATGCGCTCGGCAAACTGCTCCACGACCAGCACGCCCACGCCGTTCTCGGCGGCCGCGCTGACGGCATCGAGCAGCCGGTCAACGACTTTCGGCGCCAGCCCCATGGATAGTTCATCGATCATGAGCACCTTAGGTTCGCCGGACAGCGCCCGGGCCAGCGCGCACAGCTGCTGCTCGCCGCCTGACAGGAGGCCCACCCTTCGTTTCAGGAGCGGCCGGAGCTCGGGAACGAGCTGCAGAGCCTTTTCCAGATGACCCCGGCCCACGCGCAAGTTCTCCTCGACGCTGAGCGTCCGGAAAACCGCGCTTTCCTCGGTGAGAAAGGCCAGGCCGAGCCGGGCCCGGGCGTGGGCGCTGGTCGGCGCCGCCGCCCCGTTGATATGAACGACGCCCTTCCTGGTCGGCAGGTGGCCGGCCAGGGCCAGCATCGTCGTCGTCTTGCCGGCCCCGTTGGCGCCTAGCAGCGCGACGATCTCACCTGGTGCGACGTGCAGATCGAGCTCCCGCAGGATCGACACCTCGCCGTAACCCGCCGATATTCCGACCGCCGCCAGCGCCGGCTGCTTGCCATTGTCTCCATCGGGCTGCTTCATGACCGGACTCCGCATCAGGGGCTCGCCAGCGCGCCGGACTCGGTGAACCCTTCGCCACCGAGGTAGGCCTTGGCCACGGCGTCGCTGCTCCGTATTTCATCCGGCGTACCAGAGGCGATGATCTGGCCAAAGTTCAGCACGACCACGCGGTCACAGGTACGCAGGACAAGTTCGATGTCGTGCTCGACGAGCAGGACCCCCATATCACGGATGGTCGCCAGGTCTTTGAGCAGTCCTGACAGCTGGCTGCGCTCTGATTCGGAAAGTCCGGCGGCGGGCTCGTCGAGTAGCAGCACGGCCGGCTCGCTGGCCAGAGCCCGGGCGATCGCGACCAGGCTCCGCTGACCGTAAGGGAGCTCCCCGGGCAGGCGCGCCAGGACCTTTCCCAGCCCGAAATGGGCGACCCCGGCCAGGGCGCCGCGGCCGAGAGCGGGGCGGCCCGGGTGCACCAGGTCCCGGACGCCGGACAGGACCGATCCCTTCCCGGACGCCGCCATCAGGTTTTCCGCGACGGTCATGTCGTTGAAAAGCTGGAGTCCCTGGAACGAACGTCCCACGCCGAGAACAGCCCGTTGCCAGGCGGGGAGCGTCAGCAGCGAAACCTCGTCCAGGCTGATCGAACCACCGGACGGGCGATTAAAGCCGGTGACCGAGTCGATCAGCGTGGTCTTTCCCGCTCCGTTCGGACCGATAAGGCCGACGATCTCGCCCGGCGCCACCTCCAGGGATACATCAGAAAGTATCGTGCTGGGACCGAATTTGACGCTCAGGTTCTTGACATGCAGCCGCCTGGGCTGCTCCAGCCGGCCTAGTGCGGGTATCTCCCCCAGCCGCGGCATCCCGGTGATCGAATACCGTTCGAATTTGTTCAGGTACTCGTTAGCGCGTGGTCCCAGAATCCGCCGTACGTAACGGAAGACAGCCCGGCATTGCGATGTCATTACCGAGGCAATGCCGTTGCTATTTGCTATCAGGGTCAATATCAGTATTATGCCGCTGGCCAGCAGGAGATAGTTCTGCACCGTGGCGTTGAACAAGTCGGCCACGTTAGAGCCGAGCGCTCCCGGGGACAGGGCGGCACCGGAGATCGGGCCGGCCCCGTTAAAGCCCACGCCGCCGATGACGGCCCAGCCGGCATAGTCCACCGACGTGATCGGGTCGAAAACGCCGTAATTGACCGAAGGATTCTCGAAGACCAGCAGTATGCCGCCGAGGGCGGCGATCACGGAGGAGACGGCAAACGCATAAAGTTTTGTTCGCACCCCGCTGATGCCCAGACTCGCGGCGGCCCGTTCATCGGCCCGGATCGCGAGCATCCGCCTGCCGGTGGCACTGCGCCGCAGATTGGCGACGACCAGGCAGGCCAGCACGAAACAGACCAGCACGAAGAGTGCGTACGTCTGCGGCTGCGTTACCGTCGACAGGTCAATGCCGAAGAAAGTGGGCGAGCCGACGTTGGTGCCTATCCCGCCGCCGGTCAGGCTGATGTTGTTGAAGATCAGGCTGGCGGCCGCTACGGCGAGCCCGAGCGTAGCGATCGCGAGATTCTCACCGCGGGTACGCAGCGCCGGAAGGCCAACCGCTATCCCGATAGGAAGCGCCGCCGCCAGGCCTGCCAGCAGCGCGAACGGGAAAGGCAGGCCGGTCGTCGCGACGAGGCGGCTGGCCACCCACGCTCCGATGCCGGCCAGCGCGAACTGAGCCAGTGAGAGTTGCCCGGCGTAACCGGTGACCACGACCACCGACAGTACGACCAGGCCCGCCACCAACGTCGTGATGATGCCGGCGACCCAGTTGTAAGGCAGAACTTCGATGGCCACGATCGCCAGGACCGTGACCAGCGCGACGGCCCAGATGCGAATACGCCCGCTCCCGGTGCGGGGCAGCCGCATGACAAGCTCGCCCTTGGGCGGGAGATAGCTGCCGCGGACCACCAAGAGGATCAGGAGCACGAAGAACGGGATGGCATCGGACCACGCGGTGCCTGCGTTCACGAATCGCTGGACTTCGGTTTGCAGGATGCCAAGCGCGAGCGCGGCGAGCAACGTCACGGGGAACGACGAGAACTTGGCCGCCACGGCGGCGGCTAGGGCCGGGATCACCAGCAGCGTGATCCCCTCGACGGTCAGCCCGGTGATGGGGGCGAGGAAGATGCCGGTCGCGCTGGCCAGCATGCAGCCAAGGGCCCAGTTCGCCGCCGCGACCGCGTCCGGATTGATCGCGACGCTCGAGGCCAGCAACCTGTTCTCGGTCACCGCCCGCGTCGCTATCCCGAAGCGCGTGCCACGGTAGATGACCTGGAGCAGGATGGTCAGCACGATGCTGCCGACCAGGATCCAGAGGTTCGCGTAGGCGACCGTTACCCCGGCCACGCTGAAGGTGCCAGAAGGAAGCGACGGGGTGACCGACTCCGACGACTGAGGGTAGAGCAAGCTCACAGCCGAGGTGAGCGTGATGATGATGCCGATGGTGGCCAGCATGCGGGTCAACGGCGACTGGTGCCGCAGCGGGCGCATAACCCCCAGCTGGATGATGACGCCCAGCACTACGGCCGCGACCATCGTGACGCAGAAGCTGACGGCGAAGCTCAGGCCGTGCGTGTCATGCAGAACCCAGTAGAGGTAGGCCATCGCCATCCCGATCGCACCCTGCGCGAAGTTGATGACGCCGGAGCCCTTACGGATAAGGACGAGGCCGAGGGCGAGAGGGACGTAGAGGGCACCCACCGCGATCCCGAGGATCGCGTAGTCGAGGACTGTTGACACCGCTTTTCTCCTGAGCGGACAGCTCTCCGAACTGGCCTTGGACTAGCCCCGGCCGTTGTGATTCGCAACGGCCGGGACCGGTCGGAGGTCAGGACGAGGAAGCGGTATAGCGGGCGAAGGCGGACGCGGTGTTAACGACGCCCACACTGGTGGGTAGCGGGGCGAAGCTGGTGCCGTTCCACTCGTACCCGACCGCCCAGAGGTTCATTTCGCGACTGTAGCCCGTTGCGTGGGACGGGTCGGTGAAGCCGAGCGAGTGTGGCGCGGACGGCACGGTCAGGTTAGAGGCGGATTGGAGGGCGTGCAGCACGCTCGTCGCGGTGAGCGAACCGGTAATGCCCTGCGTGGCTACCTTGAGGAGCTCGAGACCCTCGTAGGCATTTTCCGAGAAACCGGATACGTTCGCTACGCCCTTCGAGATGGCGTTGAAGCCGGCGGCCCTGGGGTCGCCCGGCAGGTACATCACGTTGGTGGTGATGGTGCCTTTCGCCACCTGGCCGAGCTGGCTGGCGAGGGCAACCGGCAAAGACGGGCCGATGGAGCCGAGCCTGACGTCAGGCTTCGCGCTCTGGTGGACCGCCCTGATCGCGTCCACTTGCTGGTCGGGCGTCAGGGTGGAGGCGATGCACTCGGCACCCGCCTGCTCCAGCGTGGTCACCAGGGGCTGCAGGTCCGGCGATTCCTCGGGCACGCCCTCGGAGCCCACTATCGTCGCGAGCCCGGTGGCCTGAATTCCAGCCTTGACGATGCCGGGGCCGGTCGCACCCGACGCGTTGGAGTTGTCGTACAGAATGCCGATCTTGTGGCACCCGCTCTCCGCCAGCATCTCGCCTTCGGCGCCCCACAGCGTGATCGTTCCGCCGTCCTTGAGGAAGGCGTCAGGGTCGGCGTAGTCGGCGGGAGCCACCGGGCTGGCGATGACCGGGATGCCCGCGGCCTCGGTGATGGGGTCGATCGTGCCGCCCTCCAGGCTGATGCCCTCCACCACCGCGACCGCATGGGCCGCGACCGCACCGCGGGCACAGTTGGCGGCCGTGGTCGGGGTCGCATTGTCATTGCAGACGACAAGATGGATCTTGTGGCCGGCCAGGCCGCCGCTTGAGTTAATCTGGGCCACCGTGTTGGTGGCGACGGGCGGCACGTCGGGGGAGGAAAAGTCGGACCCAGTGTCCTGAGAGATCACGTAGACGGTCACGGGGGTGGACGAGGACGTAGTGGCACTGCCCGACGTGTTCGTTGTCGAGGAGCCGCCGCTACTGCACGCTGCGAGCAAGCTCGCTCCAGCGATGACACCCACGCCAACTATCAATCTTCGCATAAGCACCACCCTTTCAGCCCAAGCCCAGGTGACAACGCACCGTGGGTAGCGCTGTATGTCGACGGTTAAACGAGATGGTATACTCACCATCCAGTATCAGTAAAGGCAATGTTAACGGATGCTCCTCGATTGTCAATGACTGGCTGTCAGGTACGCCAGCCAGGGCAGGAGCCTGCCACCTGCGGTTAGGAACGGCTCCGGCTCCTCGCAAAGGAGGCCCTCTGATGGAGAACGCCGCGGCCGACGCGGCCCTACAGCAGCTCCGTCCGGCGTTCATGGCCGACGGGTTCGAGCTGCGGCTCGGTCCCGCCCGGACAGACGGGGCAGTGGAGATCATCCTGGAGGCGAAACCGGGTGCGTGCCTGGACTGCCTGGTGCCGGAGGAAACGATGCTCGCCATCATCGAGACAGCGCTCCGCGAGGAGGGCGAGGCAACCGAGCGTGTCATCCTGACGAAGGTCGGGTTCGACACGGCGGCGGGACACGACCCTGGCGGGTAGTCGCGATAACCGTCCCGGTCAGCGGCGGCTGGCCCGCCTGCGGGGTTCCCGCAGGAGTTCGCGAGCGATGATGTTGCGCATGACTTCCGACGAGCCGCCGCCGACCACGTAGATACGCGAGTCGCGCAGATGGCGTTGCGCCTCGAATTCCCTGGTGTAGCCGAATCCGCCGGTCATCTGCATGCTGTGGTTGGCGGCCCGGACGTACATCTCCGAGGCGAAGACCTTGACCGCCGCGGCATCGAGCGGCGTCGCCGTCCCCTGCACGACGCCTTCCGCCAGGGCGTACAGGCCGGCCCGGGCCATCCGCAGCTCAATCGCTATGTCGGCGAGCTTATGCTGCAGGACCTGGAAATCCGCGAGGGGATGGCCGAATTGTTCACGCTCGCAGGCGTACTGAGCGGTGATGTCGAGAAGCCGGCGGGTGGCGCCCACCGCGCGCGCGGCCATGAATGCGCGTTCTCTGGCCAGGTGGCCGGTCAGGACTGTCCAGGCCTGGTCTCGTTCGCCGAGAATGTCGTCGGAGGGCACCCGGACATCGGTGTACGAGACCTGGTAGGTGCCGACGCTCCAGTCCCCGAGGGTGTCCAGGCGACGGCACTCGATGCCCGGGCTGCGCGGGTCGACCAAGAACATCGTCAGTCCTGCTCGCCCCACCGAACCGGCCTTGGTGCGGGTGGAGACCATGGCCAGGCCCGCGTACCCCATGCTGGAGGAGAAGACCTTTTCGCCGTTTATGACATAGTGCGCGGCGTCGGCGATCGCGCGTGTCTTCACCGCCGCCGCGTCCGACCCGGCCTCCGGCTCCGTCATGCCCACGGTGAAGACGATTTCGCCGGCGCGCAGCGGGGGGAGCCAGCGTTCCCGCTGCGCGTCGGTGCCGAACTGCAGCAGCAGCTGCATCGCGTAGATACTGCGGCCGACCAGGTGCCCGAGCGGCAGGCTGTGGTAGCCCAACTCCTCCATCAGGCAAACCACGTCGAACGCGTCGCCATGACCACCGTCAGCGGCCGGCAGGCCGATTGACAGGTAGCCGAGTTCCCCGAGGCGCCTGAGCAGATCCAGCGGAGGCTCGTGCCGCTCGTCAAGCTCGCGGACCCGCTCCGGAGGCGACTCCTTGGTGAGGAACTCCCGCAGCGCGGCCACGAAGTCCGGAGTGCTCCGGTTGTCGGCGGACATCCGCTCCACCTTTCCGCTCACGGCGCGGCCACCCCAGCCGCGATCCGGCCGACCGCCTGCGCGTACTCGCTGACCAGCTCGTCCATCACCGCCCGCACCGACCGCTGCCTGTTCATCATCCCGACGATCTGGCCGACCGGAGTCCCCACGGCGTCGGCCACATCGTGCTCGATCGCGCTCAAGGTGGCGTCGCGGACGAGCATCTGCTGCAGGGGCGCCGGCAGCGGAGCGGGGGCGGACGACGCCTCCCAGGCGTCGACCCATGCTGTGTGGAGCTGCCGCACCATCTTGCCGGTCCGGCACTTCGAACGGATGGTGTCGTTGGAGGTGGCCGCGACCAGTTTTTCCTTCAGGATCGGATGGGTGTCGCTCTCGTTTGTCGTGAGCCAGATCGACCCGGTCCAGACGCCGACGGCGCCGAGCACGAGCGCGGCGGCGATCTGCCGTCCGTCGCCGATGCCGCCCGCCGCGAGCACCGGGTGCGGGGCCACCGCGTCGACCACCTGCGGGACGAGAACGAGGGTGCTGACCTCACCCGAATGCCCGCCCCCCTCGGTTCCCTGCGCGATGATCAGGTCGGTCCCCGCGGCGACGTGCGCCGTGGCGTGCCGGGCCGCGCCGACCAGGCCGGCCGTGACGATCCCGGCCGCGTGCGCCGACTCCTGAACGTCTGCGGGCGCCGGACCGAGCGCGCTGGCCAGCAGCCTGACCCGGTGCGCCCGCGCGACGTCCCACTGCTCACGGGCCCGGACGTGACCGCGCACTGTCGAGCCATCGTCCGTGCTGGCCCGGGGCGGAATACCGAAACGCTGCTCAAGTGAATGCACGAAGTCGACGTGCTCCTGCGGGATCATCGCCCGCAGCTCAGCCTCGTCATCACCGCGGTACTTCACGGGGAAGACGAGGTCGATCCCGTAGGGGCGCCCCTGGCACTGCGCGTCGAGGGCGGTCAGCTCACGATCGAGGTCAGCCGGGTTGTACGCCGCCCCGCCGAGGACACCGAACCCGCCGGAGCGCGAGACGGCCGCGACGACATCGCGGCAGTGGCTGAACGCGACGATAGGGTACTCGATACCTAGCAGGTCACACAGTGCCGTGCGCATCGTGGTGATCCCTTCTCGCCGGGGTCGATCCTGGTCTCGGGCGGCTTGGGCGCCGGGCTTGCCTACGCCCGGCGCTCGTACAGGATCGAGCGCGTGCCGTCGGTGAGCAGGTCGCCGTTCTGGTTGAATCCGCGGTCTCGCAAGGTGACGATGCCGCGCCCCGGTTGACTGCGGGAGGCTCGCACCGCCACCACCTCGGTCTCTTCCCACAGTGTGTCTCCGGGCCGGAAGACGCCGCGGTAGCTCGCCTCGGATCCCAGGGCGGCGATCGGCTTCATGCCGTGCGTCCGTAGCAGGTCGCGGAACAGCGGGTTCTGGCAGTACAGGCCCGACACGAGCGCGAGCAGCACCGACCCGCCCAGCAGGCGCTCGCCGAACTCCGAGGAGCGCATGTACTCCTTATTGGAGTGCAGTTCGTCATTGGTCCACGTCAGGCTCGTCAGCAGGCCGAACTCGCCCTCACCGATCGTACGGCCCGGGCTGGTCGAACGTCGGCCCACCGGCATGCCCGCAGCCGGGTCTTCGCCCACGTCAGCCACCTCCTAGAATCCTGAATAGACAGTATACTAACGTTCGGCCGCCAGGTCACGCGCAGGCGCGACCGCGTCAGCTCGCCGCAGCACGGGCACCTGGCGAGGTGAGCTGGAATGTCTCGGCGATCGCGGCGCACTGGTCGGCGAGCTCGTCAGGCTCGCAGGCCGGCTTGGCGATGAGGTACTGGCAGCCGGCCGCGGCGTACTCCGCGGCCTTTTCGCGCACGTCGTCCGCGGTCCCGGCCGCGCAGAACCGTGGCACCTGCTCCGCGGTGAACGGCCGCGCGTAGCTGCGCTCGAGATATCCGCGGGCCGCCGCCGTGGCCTGCTCGCGGGTGCGGCCTGTCCGCACCCACAGGTAGTGCGCGAACGTCAGCTCGGCCAGGGGCCGGCCGGTCTCGGTGCACTGCCGCGCCACCTCGTCCACCGCCGCGCCGTAACGGGCAGGTGAGCAGAAGATGCCGATCCAGCCGTCGCCGCACCGGGCCGTCCGGGCGAGGGCGGCCGGGGACCGGCCCGCGATCCACACCGGCGGGCCGCCCGGCTGCGCCGGCGCCGGGGCCATGACCGCGTCCCGCACGGAGAAGAAACGGCCTTCGTGCGAAACCGGCCTGCCTGACCAGAGCGCGCGCAGCAGGCCGATGGCCTCGTCGGTACGGCGGCCGCGCTCGCTGACTCCGATGCCCAGCGCCTCGAACTCGGCCGGGTTCTCCCCGCCGACCCCGACGCCGAGGACGACGCGACCGCCCGAGACGATGTCGATGGTCGCCACGGTCTTGGCCAGCAGGACGGGATGGTAGAGCGGCAACTGGAGCACACTGGTCCCCAGGCGGAGGCGGGAGGTCACCGCGGCGTACGCGGCCAGCTGGGCGAGCGGGTCGAGCATGGGCGCGTGCCATAGCACGTGACCGCCGACCCACAACCCGTCGAAGCCGAGCGCTTCGAGATCCCGGGCCAGCCCTGGCTGGTGCTGCTGCGTCAGCCCGACGCCGATGAGCACGGCCGCCCGCTCAGTGAATCGCCGGACGGAACACCGGCAGGCTGATCGCGTCGGAGATCCGCTGGAACCGCACTGACACGCGCATCCCGATGCGCACGTCGGCTGGATCGCAGTCGACGACGTGCGTCATCATCCGTACTCCTTCGTCCAAGTCGACCAGCGCCAGCACGTACCGGCCGGGCAGGTCCGCTGATGGCGGCCGGTCGACCACGCTGAAGCTGTACACGGTGGCCTGCCCGCTCATCGGCACCCATTCCATGTCGGTGCCCGAGCAGTACCGGCACATCGCGCGCGGGAACCAGTTGAGCTCTCCGCACTCACGGCAGCGTGGCAGGCGCAGCTCCCCCGCCTGGCAGCGCTCCCAGAAGACCGCGGAGTCGGCGGTCGGCACGGGCTCGGTGACGCTCATCGGCTCCTCCCGAGCACGGTCACCGGCCAGAACGCCATCTGACCGCCGTACCCCGTGACCATCCCGACCTCCGCGCCCGCGACCTGCCGCGGTCCGCTCTCGCCCCGCAGCTGGCGGACAAGCTCAGGGAACATGAACAACCCGCCCGGGTTGCCCGGGTGCGCGTAGGACATCATCCCGCCGTGCGGGTTGACCGGCAGGTCGCCGCCTACTTCGGCCCGGCCTTCGGCGAAGAAGGCACCGCCCTCGCCCACGCCGACGAAGCCCGCCGCTTCCAGGTAGAGGATCGGCATGATCGCGAAGCAGTCGTAGGCCATCAGCACGTCGATATCGGCGTGGGTCACGTCGGCCTGGGCCATGGCCTGGGCCGCCGATACGCGCGTCCCGATGCGCAGCAGGTCCCTGGCCTGGCTCAGCGAGCTGTGCAAGGGCACCTTTTCCTCGCCGGTGCCGTAGGCGATGTCGGCCCCGAGGATCTCGATCGCGGGCCGGTCGAGGTCGCGGGCACGTTCCCTGGTCGTGACGACGACCGCCGCGCCACCGTCGGAGACCAGCGAGCACATCAGGAGCGTGAACGGGGACGCGATCGGCCGCGACGCTAGCACGTCGGCCACGGTGATGGGGTCGCGCTGGTGCGCCCGCGGGTTCATCGACGCGTGCCGTCGCATCGTCACCGCGACCGAAGCCAGCTGCTCGGGTGTCGTCCCGTACTCGTACATATGCCGCTGCGCGACGAGCGCGAAGCAGGCGGGCAGAGCGGGGCCGTACGGTGCCTCGAACTCCTTGTCGCGGTTGTCGGCCAGTGCCTTGACCGCGCCGGAACGCGCGAGACCGGAGAGGAAGTTGTCGGCCGATACGGCCAGCACGGTGTCGCACTGGCCAGAGCGGATCGCGTTGGCGGCGTAGTGCACGAACAGCCCGCTGGACGCGCCCGAGCCGAGCGGGATGCTCGTTACCATCCGCACGGTCGACGGGATGCCGAAGTACTCGGCGAAGGCCATCGAGTGCCGCACGTGGTAGTCGAGATAGGACTCGTTGGTGAAGACGCCGTCGACGTCCTCCTTGTGCAGACCGGCGTCGCCGAGAGCCGCCAGCGCCGCCTCGGCGTGCAGCATCAGCGAGCTCTTGCCTGGCACCAGCCCGACCGCCAAGCTCTCGCCGACACCGATGATGACCGGATCACGTCCGGAATCGCCTCGCGGCATTATCAGCCCCCGCTCAGGTCGCGCCGCGTCACGAGCAGCGTGCGGGTGAGCTCGACGACGACCTCACCCCGCTGGTTGACCCCGCGGTCGTGCAGCGTCAGCACCCCTTGCCCGGGACGGCTCGCCGAGTCGCGCGCGCTCACGACCTCGCTCTCCGCCCAGAGTGTGTCCTCGGGCCGCACCGGCGCGAAGAACTCGGCGTCCAGGCCCGCGGCCGCCAGCGTCTGGACACCGTAGTTCTCGTGCAGGGCGCGGTTCAGGGGACCCAGCGCCGCCAGCGACGCCACGATCGCCACCACGACAGGCGCAGCGAGCTCCCGGTCGGTCTCGCCCGCACTCGCCATGAACTCCTTGTTCGCGTTGCGCTCACGCGTCGTCCAGGTCAGGCTCGAAAAAACCGCGAACTCGCCTTCGCCCACGGTCCGGCCCTGGCTGCGCTCCACCTTCCCGAAGGGCAAGCCCTGCCCGATCGCGCTAGTCACCCGATCACCTCTGGTCTGACATTAATATACCGTATTTATGGTCTACCTTTAGGAGCACGCCAATGCCCGGCGGCCGCCGCGGTCCAGGTGGGCAACTGGCCGCGCTCGCCGCGCAGGACCAGGCCGCGAACTTCCAGGTGACGCAGATGGGCACAGGCCTCGGTGAGAGCGGTGCACCTGGTGCGCACGCTGAGCGCGCTCCACGGCCGGTTCCACTCCATCCGCTCGGCCACTTCCCAGGCCGTCGGCCCCGGCATGGCGGCGACAATGGCGAGCACCGAGGCCAGCCGCTGCTCGTGGTGATCGACCAGTGCCCGCGCCCGGGCGGCAGCGTCGCAGAAGCGGTGCTGGTGCGCCGGAAGCACCTCGCGGAACGACGACGAGGCAAGCCGATGTAGCGAGGCGAGGTAGTCGGCCAGCGGGTCGCCGACCGCCGTGCCGCCGGGCAGCCCGATGTGCGGGGTGAGATCGGGCAGCAGGTGATCTCCTGACAGCAACAGCTGATGGGTCTGCTCGGCGAAGCAAAGATGGCCTGGCGTGTGACCGGGTGTCCACACCGCCTCCAAGGTCCACCCCGGCACGTCGGCTTGCTCGCCGTCGTCGAGCAACCGGTCCGGGTTCGCCGGGAAATGCCGCTGTACTTCCGCGGGCTTCAGCAACACCACCAGATCCTCCTGCGGCGCCCCGGCCGCCACCATCATGGCGCGCGTCACCCGGTACCAGTCCTCGTCGGCCATGCCGCGGCGTTCGACCTCACGGGCGTCGGCCTCGTGCATCGCCACCCACGCGCCCGAGACCTCCCGGACCCGGCCCGCGAGACCGTGATGGTCGTTATGGTGGTGCGTCGACAGCACGCCGTACACGTCTTCGACGCGGTGGCCGGTGCCCATGATGCCGTCGAGCAGGGCCTGCCACGAGTCCGGGTGCGGCCATCCGGTGTCGACGAGCACGGGGCCGCGTCTGGTCTCGAAGAGGTAGACCAGCGTATAGCCGAGCGGGTTGTCGGGAATCACCACCTGCAGTGACCAGAGCCCTGGCCGTACCACCTCGGCGGCGATCTCCGCCTCGGCCTCGCAGACATGCCGCTCGGCTTCCACGCGCCCTCCCATAGTAGTCTGTACGTACAGTACTCCTAGATCGGAGCGACACCGATGATCCAGGCCGATGACCTCGTGGGGAAGGTGGCTATCGTCACCGGCAGCTCGTCCGGGATCGGCCGGGAACTCGCCGTGGCGCTGGCGCAGCAGGGGATGCGCGTCGTCGTCAACGCCCGGGCGCAAGAGCGGCTCGAGGATGTCACCGACGAGATCAAACACCACGGCGGTGAGGTGCTCGCGGTCGAGGCGCACCTGGCCGACCCCGACGCCGTGGACCATCTCGTCGCTCGCACCGTCGGCACGTTCGGAGGAATCGACGTGCTCGTCAACAACGCCGGCGGCACGTTCAACGCCCGGCCGGAGGACATCTCGCCCAATGGCTGGCGCACGGTCATCGACACCAACCTGACATCGGCGTTCCTCATGTCGCGGGCGGCGTTCCCGCACCTTAAGGAGCGGGCGCCGTCGAGCATCGTGAACATCGGCTCGATCGCGGGCGCCGAACCCGGGCCGGGCCACGTGCACTACTCGGTGGCCAAGGCGGGGGTCCATCACATGACGAAAGTGCTCGCCTACGAGTGGGGCTCGCACGGCATCCGCGTCAACTGCATCGCGCCGGGCGTCATCGAGACACCGAAGTCCGCTTTCGCCGGCGACGAGGAGAAGAAGCAGACCTGGATCCGGCGGGTGCCGCTGCGCTCGCTGGGCCGCCCGCGGGACATCGTGGGCACCACGATCCTGCTCGCGAGCGAGGCGTCGGCGTACCTAAACGGCACGATTATCCGCATCGACGGCGGGCCGAGGTCCGGGACCGCGTTCGAATGAAGCGGTACTTCTTCCGTGGCGGGGTCAGAGGCCGAGGCCGAGGCCGAGCAGCGGCAGCACCTTGTCGCACAGCAGGTCGAGCTGGCGCATGTCCGCGCGGATCGTGCTGAAGATCATCCATGCGACGTCGTCGGGCACGGCGCTCAGCATGGCCGAGACCTTGGCCGCGATCTCGTCGGGCGAGCCGATAAGGTACGTCTGCTTGGCCTGCTCGAAGGTGCCGTTGAAATACGCGCCCAGTGCGTCCCGGGCCGCCTGCTCGTCGGCGGCGTTCTCGATGACGTGGAACCAGTGCGAGAACTCCAGGCCGACGCGGCCGGGCCTCCCGGCCGTCGCCGCGTGCTCCTTAACCCGCTCCCAGACCCTGGCCAGCACCTGCGGCGCGACCGGGCGCTTCACCAGCTGGGAGTACACCACAGGCACCCAGCCGTCGGCCGTGCGCCCGATACGGGCCAGGACGCGATCTAGCTGGGCGGGGATCTGGTCAAGCTCCGGCCGGGCGGGCAGGAACGAGCCGAGCCACAGCGGCGGGCCGGGTGGCCGCGGCGTCGGCGCGATCGCGACATCGGTGATGTCAAAATACTTACCGCGAAAGGTAACCCGCTCGCCGGTCCACAGCCGGCGTAGCAGGTCGATCGTTTCCTCGGTCCGGCCCGCGCGCTGCTCACGTGACAACCCGAGGGCGGCGAACTCGGCCGCGTTCCAGCCCAAGCCGGCGCCGAGGATCAGCCGGCCGTGACTCAGGAGATCCAGCGAGGCGGTCGCCTTCGCCAGCGGAACCGGATGCCGGAACGGCAGCACCATCACCAGCGAGCCGAGCCGCACCCGCTCGGTCCGGGCGGCCATCGCCGTGAGCGTGACCATCAGGTCCGTGTGCGTCGCGGAGTAGATGGCCCGGTCGCCCTCGCCGACGCTGGCGAGCATCCGGTCGCCGAAGAAGACACCGTCGAACCCGCGCCGTTCGGCCTCCTGGGTGAGCTGGAGCTGCGCGGCGAACGGATCGTCGCCCGGCGCCAGCCACACCGCCGGCCGCAACCCCACGAGGGGTCGTGTCGTCATCTCCTGCTGCCCTCATCTCCCGCATCGAGGTCTTAGCTATACTGAATGACAAGTGTAACCTTGGGTGGCCTGCCCAGGCCGAGCCGGGAGGTCCTCGTGACCGACGACGCGACGCACGCCCTACCCGTGGGCGCCAAGACAACAAGCATGGGCCGAACGATCACCGAAGGGGAGTTGTGCCTGCTCAACACCCTCAGCTGGGCGATCAGCGAGCTGCACACCAACCGCGAGAAGATGGCCGGAACCGCCTTCGGCGAGCGGCTGCTCGCCGGGTCGATGGTGCTGGCGGTCGCGCAGGGCCTGCACGATTCCAGCGACGGACTGCGTGAGCTCGAGGAGACCTACGGCGTGCAGATCACCCGCACTTTGCGGCTGCAGGCCAGGTTCCGGGCGCCGGTCAAGCCGGGCGACACCTTGCGGGTCGAGACCGAGCTAGTCGCGGCCGAGCCCGCGGACGACGCGGGCGTCGGTGTCATCGTGTTCCGGGATATCGCGACGAACCAGCGCGCCGAGACTGTCTCCGAGGTCGAGCGGCGGCTGCAGTTCCGCCGGGTCGCGCCCTGACGTAGACTGCAAATCGAAACTGTATGTCCAGTGTACTGCGGACGGAAGGACACGGCTCGGTGAGAGACGCTGACATCGCCATCGTGGGAATCGGGGAGGCCCGAGTCGGCCGGGACGCGGGATGCACCTCCTGGGAGTTGCACGCCGAGGCGGTCGAGACGGCGCTCGATGACGCCGGCCTGGGCCTGCGCGACGTGGACGGACTCATCAGCTGCCCCAGCACGATCGACGACCACGCCCGCCACCACGTGCTGCTGGCTGAGCACCTGGGCATGCCGTGGAAGCGCTACACCGACTCGTCCCGGGTCGGCGGGGCGTCCTCGACGTCGGCCGTGCGCGACGCGGCGAACATCATCCGCTCCGGCCTGGCGGAGGTGGTGCTCATCTCCTGTGCCGACAGCCAGCGCAGCACGATCGGGCGCGGCGACACGCCGGTCGTGAAGATGGCGCACTACCACAGCATCGACTACGAGATCCCGTACGGGCCGTTGATCATCTCGCTGTACGCGCTGATAGCCCAGCGGTGGATGCACGAGTACGGGTGGACGCCCGAGAAGGTCGCTGAGGTCGCGGTCTCACAGCGGTACAACGCCTCGCTGCACCCCGGCGCACAGGAGCGCACCCCGATCACGATCCAGGACGTGCTCAACTCCAAGCCGATCACCGATCCGCTCCGCATGCTGAACTGCAGCCTCATCTCCGACGGCGGCACCGCGCTCGTCGTCACCACCAGGGAGCGGGCCCAGTCGCTGAAGCAGAAGCCGGTCTACGTGCTCGGCATGGGGAACGCGTACTCGTACTACTTCTGCTGGAACCTTCCCGACTACACCGACTACGTCCGGATGCTGGTGCAAACCTCCGCCGACACCGCGTTCGCGCAGGCTGGAGTGAGCCGGGACGACGTCGACTTGGCGTTCGTCGGCGATCCGGCCGACATCTGCACGCTGGTAGGCCTCGAGGGCATGGGTTTCGCCAAGCCGGGCGAGGGCGTGGACTTCGTCCAGGGCGGCCGCATCCGCGTCGGCGGTGACCTCCCGGTGAACACGCACGGCGGCTGCCTCTCGTACGCGCACCCGGGAGCTCCGGGTCAGCACCTGCACCTCATCGAGGCCGTCCGCCAGCTCCGCGGTGGCCTCGGCGATCGCCAGGTGCCCGACGCGAAGATCGCGGCCGTGCACGGCGACGCGGGCGTCCTCACCTCGCACTGCACCCTCATCCTCGGCAACGACCGTTAGCCCGCCTGAAGGAGCCGCCCGCCATGCCCATGGATCTCGAAGTCGTCGCCACCAGCCAGGACCGGCCGCTACCCACACCGAACTCGTTCTCCAAACCGTTCTGGGACGGCACCAAGCGGCACGAGCTCGTGCTGCAAAAGTGCAACGAGTGCGGCACCTTCCGCTATTACCCGCGGCCCCGCTGCCCGGAGTGCCTGTCGGGCAACACCGAGTGGACGAAGGTGAGCGGGCGCGGGACCGTCTACAGCTACACGATCGTCCACCGGCCGCTCGCCCGCTGGTTCAAGGACAAGGTTCCGCTGGTGTGCGCGGTCATCGAGCTTGACGAGGGCGTGCGCATGGTGAGCAACGTCGAGAACGTCGACCCCTATGCCGTCACGATCGGGATGCCGGTGCGGGTGATCTACGACGACGTCACCGACGAGATCACGCTTCCGAAGTTCGAGCCCGTGCCGGCCTAGGGAGCCTCAGTTGTCGCAGGATCCGGGGCAGGGTGGCCCGCTCGCCGGACTGAAGGTGCTCGAGCTGTCTTCGTTCGTGTCGGCGTCGTTTGCCGCCACGCTGCTCGGCGACTTCGGCGCCGAGGTCGTCAAGGTCGAGTTGCCTGGCCGGGGCGACATGCAGCGCGGGCTCGGCACGTTTACGCCCGACGACGACGAGCGGAGCCTGTGGTGGATGGCGCTGGCCAGGAACAAGCGCAGCATCGCCCTTGACCTGCGCGCCGAGCAAGCCCGGTCGGTCGTCGAGAAACTGTACCGCTGGGCCGATGTCGTCACCGAGAACTTCCGGCCCGGGACGCTGGAGCGGTGGGGCATCGGCTGGGAGTTCCTGCACCGGCTGAACCCGGACGCGATCATGCTCCGGGTCAGCGGGTACGGCCAGACCGGGCCGTACCGCGAGCGGGCTAGCTTCGAGCGCGTCGCGCAGGGGTTCAGCGGCCTGATGTACGTCACCGGCGAGCCAGACCAGCCGCCACAGCGAGCCGGCCTGCCGATCACCGACTACACCTCCGGCGTGTGGGGAGCGCTCGGCATCCTGCTCGCGTACGTCCACCGGCTGCGCAACGGCGCGCCAGGCCAGTTCATCGACAATGCGATCTACGAGTCGATCCTCCCGATCATGAAGGACGATCCCGCGGTGTACGCGCGGTCGGGGAAGGTCGCCGAGCGGGTCGGCAACAAGTCCGCTAACGTCGCCCCAGGCGAGGCCTACCGCACGCGTGACGGCCACTGGCTCTTCATCGCGCCTACCGGCGACAACGTGTTCCGCCGCGCCATGGACGTGATCGAGCGGCCGGAGTACGCCGCTGACCCGCGGTTCGGCACCACCAACGACCGCGTCGCAAACCGCGAGCCGCTCGACCGCGCCATGACGGAGTGGGTCGCGGCGCACGACCGGGCGGACGTGATGGCGGCGATGGAGGAAGCGGGCGTGGCGTGCGCGCGGGTGCAGTCTGTCGCCGATCTGCTGGCCGACCCGCAGGTGCGGGAGCGCGGCGACTTCGTCGTGATCAAGGACGACATCATCGGTGAGGTCACCATCCCCGGCGTGTTCCCACGGCTCGCGGAGACCCCCGGCAGCATCCGGCGGAACGCCCCACGCGTCGGGCAGCACACGACGGAGGTCCTCGTCGGGGAACTCGGTATTCCCGCTGAGGAGCTGGAGTCCCTGCGACGGCTGGGCGTCGCGCAGTAAGCCGACGGCGCCGGCCACGACCGAACGGAGCGGCCACATGATGCGGGCGGGCATCGTCTCACCTGTCGCCACGCTGAACCCGCGGTTCTTCCAGAGCTGGGAGGCCGACGCCGGGATCGACGCGATCGCCGCCGTGGCGCAGACCGGCGAGCACCTCGGCTATCACCACGTCACCTGCAGCGAGCACGTCGCCGTCGCGGCCGACAAAGTGCACCTGCGCGGCCAGTCCTACTGGGACCCGCTCGCCACCCTGGGCTACCTGGCCGCGCGCACCCAGCGGATCCGGCTCGCCACCCACGTGCTGGTGCTGCCGTTCCACCATCCGCTGGCAATCGCCAAGCGCTACGGCACGCTCGACCGCATCAGCGACGGCCGGCTGATCCTCGGCGTCGGCGTAGGCTCGGCTCCGGAAGAGTTCGAGCTGATCGGCGTGCCGTTCGCCGGCCGAGGCGACCGGATGGACGACGCGCTGCGCGCCATCCGACAGACGTTCGGCCGAAAGACACCCTCGTACCACGGAACGCACTACAGTTTCGACGGCTGGGTCGTCGAGCCGCACGGCATCCAGCAGACAGTGCCGCTGTGGATCGGCGGCCGCAGCGAGCGGGCGCTGCGGCGGGCCGTCGAGCTGGGCGACGGCTGGGCGCCACAGGGTGCCAGCCATCACGCGTTGGCCGAGATGGTGAAGCGCGCCAAGGAGTCGCCCGCGTTCGCCGCCCGCGAGCGGCCGCTGGAGATCATCATGGCGACGCCGCCGGAACTCGACCCGGTGCAGGAGCCGCGGCGGCTGGCCGACGCCATCGCCGGCCTCGAGACGATCGGCGCGACGATGCTGAACGTGCGGCTGGTACATCGATCGCTCGCGCACTGCCTGGAACAGTTCGAGGCCTACGCCGAGGTCGCCAGAGGTACCGGCCTGGTGCAGTTCGATACGCCGTAGCGCTCGCAGCGTCCTGCGTCAGCCGTCCCGTGGTCAGCGCGGCGGCAGCTCGGCGAGCTGGTGCTCCTCGATCTCTACCGCGCACTCCGCGCGCTGGTTAACTACTCGTTCCGACATCCGCAGCACCGCGTGGCCGGGCCTGCTGCGCGACGCCCGCGCGCCCGTGACCGTGATGTCGAGGGAAACTGTGTCGCCGGCGAGCACCGGACGTAGGTAGCGCACCTGCGACCCGACGAGCGCCGTCAGCCGGATACCGTGGGCGCGGGTCAGGACCGGCATCAGCTCGCTGGTGGCCAGCAGTCCAGCGGCGATCGCCACGATCACCGGACCGGGCAGGCTGAGCGCGCCGAAAGGGGAGCGCCCGGCTGCGGTGATGTCAGTGTGCACTGACCCGCGCGTCCAGGTCAGGCTGGTCAGGATGCCGCACTCTCCGGCGGAGACGGTGCGGGCCGCCGAGCTCACCCGGAGGCCGATCACCCCGGCCAGCCTCGGGTCTGCGGGCTCGGCCGGGGGTACCGGCTCCGGCTCGCCGGACACGTCAGCTGTTGCGGTCATCTTGGCCTTCGCAACGATCTGGCCTCACTAACCTGGTCATAAAGTATACATTCGAGCAGTGCGGAGGCGGGCGACACGGCCCGTCGGCCAGGGCCGTCCGGCAGGCGATTTCCCGACAGGATATACTGTTCTTACAGTATACAACTGACGTGCACTGGCGGACGTCCACGCGAATCGGAGCAAGCCCGATGACCTCGACCGAATCCTCCCCCGCCGGGCCGGACCCGGTACCCGCACCGGTACGCGACCTGGCCGCCCACGACCGCAACGTCCGCAGCCTGCTGCGGCCGCGGTCGGTCGCCGTGATCGGTGCATCCGGACACCCAACTCGCATCGGCGGGATAATCGTCAGGCTGCTGCAGCGGTACAAGTTCCCTGGTCAAGTGTTCCTGGTCAACCCCAAGTACGAGGAGATCCAGGGCTTCCGCTGCTACCCCTCCGTCCGCGACATCCCGGCCGATGCCGAGATCGACGTCGCCATCTTGTACCTGTCTGTCGACCAGGTGAACGACGTGGCCCGGGCCTGCGGTGAGCGCGGTGTCAAGGGCCTCGTGGTCATCAGCGCCGGCTTCGCCGAGGTCGGCGGGGACGGGGTGCGGCTACAAGATGAGCTGACGGCCATTGTGACCTCGTATGAAATGGCGATGTGCGGCCCGAACTGCGCGGGGATGGCCAACTTCGTCGCGGACCTCGTCGCGTACGGGACGACGAACTTCATCGACCTTGAGCACATCAAGAAAGGCAACGTCGCCCTGCTGTCGGCGTCCGGGGCCCTGGGCAACACCATCTTCACTTACTGCCAGGAACGGCAGGTCGGCCTCAGCCACCTCATCGGCATCGGCAACGAGGCGGTTACGACCGCCGCCGACTACCTCGATGTGCTCGTTGACGACCCGGACGTCTCGGTGATCATCGGTAATATCGAGGCGGTCCGCGACCCCGTCCGGTTCTTTGACGCGGCCGACCGCGCCGTCGCGGCCGCGAAACCGATCGTCGTGCTGAAGGGCGGACGCAGCGAGGCCGGTCTGCACTCGATCATGACGCACACCGCCGCCCTCGGCGGCTCGCCGCAAGCGTTCGCGGGGGCATTCCGCCAGCACGGCATCATCCAGGTCTACGACCTCGATGAGATGGCCGACTGCGCGATGCTGCTGACCCGTATGACGCCGACTACTGGCCGGCGCCTGGGTGTCTTCAGCCTGCCGGGAGGTGGCACCGGGCTGGTGTCCGACCTCGCCGCAGACCACGGCTTCGAGGTCCCCGACCTCGAAGCGGAGACGATCGCGAAGCTGAAGGGGATCCTCCCCGACATCGCGATCCCCAAGAACCCGCTTGACCCGACCGCCGGCTTTGGCCGCGACTCGCAGAAGCTGCAGGAGGCGCTGAAGATCTTCAGCGCTGACCCGAATGTCGAGATCCTGGTCTTCTTCCCGCTCGCCTCGCAGGTCGACTACTCGCTGAAGCTCGCCCATGATCTCGTGGCCGTCAAGGACGAGATCGGCAAGCCCATCGTGGCCATCTGGACTGCTGGCCAGCAGCTCGAGCCCGGCGCATGGCGCACGCTGCATGACGCCGGCATCCCGCTGTTCACGCAGACCGACGCGGCGTTCCGCGCGCTGGAGCGCGTGCGCTGGTACGCCGGGTTCCTCGCCGGGAGCGCTGACCCGGAGGCTGCCGACTTCGGCTCTCATCTCGGCCAGGCGCTGCAGGACGGCACCGAACGTGACGAGCTGGCCCGCTTCGGCGTCCGGCTGCCGCGAACGCAGCTCGCGACCTCCGGCGCCGACGCCGCTTCGACGGCGACGTCGTTCGGCGGGCCCGTGGCCATGAAGATCGCCTCACCCGACATCCCGCACAAGACTGAGGCTGGGGGCGTGCGGCTAGGCGTCGTCGGCGGTGACGCCGCCTGCGCCGCTTTCGAGGAGATCGTCGCGCACGCACGGGTGTACGCGCCGACCGCCCGCATCGACGGCGTCGAGATCCAGGAGATGGTGCGCGACGGCGTGGAAATCCTGCTCGGTGTGTCAACGGACGACCAGCTCGGTCCGATCCTGACGGTCGGGCTCGGGGGGGTGCTGACCGAGGTGCTCCGCGACGTAGCGCAGCGGCCGGTGCCCGTGTCGCGCGCCGAGGCGCGCCAGATGCTGACGGAACTGCGCGGCTGCTGGGTCCTCGAGGGCTTCCGCGGCCGGCCGGCCGCGGATGTCGACGCGCTCCTCGACGCGATGCTCGGGCTGTCCGCGCTCGCCGACGCCTGGCGCGACCGCAGGCCGGAGATCGACCTAAACCCCGTCGTGGTGCTCGAACGCGGCCAGGGCGCAGTGGCGGTCGACGCTCTGGTCCAGCTCGACTCTGTGTAATATACTTCACATCCAGTATCGTCTGTGGCCGGGAGCAGCCCGTGAACCTCGACTTCACCCCTGAGCAGGAGGCCATTCGCGACGGCATCCGAGAGCTGGCCGCGCAGTTCAGCGACGAGTACTGGTCCGGAAAGGACGAGGCACGGGCCTTCCCGTGGGAGTTCCACCAGGCCCTGGCCAAGGGCGACTGGCTCGGCATCTGCATACCCGAGGAGTATGGCGGTGGCGGGTTGGGCGTCACCGAGGCTTCGATCATCGTGCAGGAGATCGCGGCCTCCGGCGCGTGCCTGAACGGCGCGAGCCTGGCGCACACGGCGGTGTTCGGGCTACTGCCGATCATCCGGCACGGCACCGACGAGCAGAAGCGGCGCTTCCTCCCGCGCGCCGCAGCGGGCGACCTGCACTTGGCCTTCGCCGTGACCGAGCCGGACGCGGGTACCGACACCGGGCGAACATCGACGTTCGCCAGGAAGGTCGACGGGGGCTATCTCGTCTCCGGCAAGAAGGTCTGGATCACCAAGGCCCAGGAGGCCGAACGGCTGCTCCTGCTCACCCGGACGACGCCACTGGACCAGGTCAAGAAGAAGATCCACGGGCTCACGCTGTTCTTCGCGGAGCTCGACCGCGACCATGTCGACATCCGGCCCATCAAGAAGATGGGCCGCAACGCGACCGACTCGAACGAGCTGTTCATCGACGACCTGTTCGTACCGGATGAGGACGTCGTCGGCGAGCCCGGCCGCGGTTTCCACGTGCTGCTCGACGGGCTGAACCCCGAGCGCGTACTGAACGCGCAGGAGGCCATCGGGATCGGTCGCGCCGCGCTGCGGCGCGCGGTCGATTACGCGCGGTCCCGCGTCGTCTTCGACCGGCCCATCGGCATGAACCAGGGCATCCAGTTCCCGCTCGCCGAGGCGCTCGCCGAGCTAGACGCGGCGGAGCTGATGTGCTGGCGGGCCGCACGCCTCTACGACGCCGGGATGCCGTGCGGTCGTGAGGCCAACACCGCGAAGTACCTCGCCGCGGAGGCCGCGTTCCACGCCACCGACCGCGCCGTCCAGACCCACGGCGGCTACGGATACGCCAGGGAGTACCACGTCGAGCGGTACTTCCGGGAGGCGCGCGTGCTGCGGCTCGGACCGGTCAGCCAAGAGCTGATCTTGGCCTACCTAGGCGAGCACGTGCTCGGCCTGCCGAAGTCCTACTGAGGGCGGGCGGCGTCACGTGCCCTATTCCGTACCTGAAAAGTGCCTTCGAGCGAGGGACGGACAGGACTTCAGGTAAACCCAATGCGCTGCGTCAAAGGCACTTTTCATGCGAACGGACAGCCAGCTGTATTTCCCCAGAAGGCCCAGCTTAACGTCGTCGGGCAGGGTGAGCCGATATGCTGTCTAACGTGACCAACACGACCAGCCTCTCGCCGCCCGCGCCAAATCGGCCGCGGCTGACTGCGGCGATGGCGCGGCGCCGGCAGAAGATCCTGGACGTGGCCGTCGACCTGTTCTCCGAACGCGGCTATCTCGGCACGACGGTAGACGACATCGCGGCGGGGGCGGGTATCACAAAGCGAACGCTCTATCACCACATGAAAAATAAGGAGAGCATTCTCGCCGAGATCCACTCCGCATTCATCCAGGTCGGCCTGCAGCGCTGGGAAGCAGTGGTCAGCGAAGGGGGAACCCCCACCGAGGTGCTGCGTCGGCTGTTCGAGGAACACATCCGGATCATCGCAGCTCACCGAAAGGCAATTGCTGTCTTTTTCGAAGACGCCAAGCACCTCAGCGAGGAGAGCCGCAGCGAGATCAATACTCAGCGCGATCGGTACGAGGCTATCCTTTACACGACCATCAGCGAGGGAGTCGCCACGGGCGAGTTCAGGTCAGACCTGAACGTCCGGGTCGTCACGCTGCTGATCCTGGGCGGCCTGACCGAGATGTACCGATGGTTCAAACCCCGGTCGAACGCGGCGCTTGACACGTTGATAACCAGGGTCACCGATCTGGCTCTCGACGGTGTGCTGGACCGTTCCCGCGCGGCGTAACCGCAGGCAGAAACCGCGGAAGCTCGGGGAAGTTGGGTCGAAGCGAGCGGGACCACCGGATCGGCTCAGCCCCGTAGCCCGAGCAGCAGCAGTTCGGTGGCGGTATCCGCCAGTTCGCTCACGGACATGGGCCCGTCCGGTGAATACCAGCGGTACATGGAATTCAGCATGCCGATCATGATGGAGGCCGTCTGGTGAATCGACGCCACGACGAACTCACCATCGTCTACCCCCCGCTCCAATACTGACTCAAGCAGCGCCTGATAATCCGCGCGCCACTGCCGGATCTCGTCTTGCATATCTGCCGAGAGGTACTTCATCTCTTCGCTGATCACGGCAACGCAGTCTCGGTAATCCCGGATCACCGCGCAGTGCTCTTCGATCATCCGGCGAAGAGTAGTCGAGGCGGGCTGACCCTTGGTTTCTTCGATGACCTTCAGCCAGCGCTCGTAGCCTTCGTTCGTCACCGATTCGTGGATCCGGAACAGCAGGCCTTCCTTCGTGCGGACGTGATAATACAGCGTCCCTTTTGTCACGCCGACTGCCTCGACGAGTTCCTCGACGCTCGCACCGAGGATCCCCCTCTTGCGGATGATCGACGCCGCGGGCAACAGCACGCTGGCCAGCACGCGCTCCGAATGGGCAGTTCTTGGCTGGGGCCGCGTCTCGGTCGAGGGCTGCGCGTCGGAAGCAACCATGATTCCCCTTCTAAGTCGCATACAGCCATCTGCCGGACATTAGCATGAGCTGACGTTAGTAAACTTATTGTCCGTATAGATTATACATATGGGCGCTAACCGCTCATGCGCCTTCGGCCTCAAGCAGCGTCGCGGTTCCGAGTCCGCCACCACAGCACATGGTGACCACCGCGAATTGCATCCCGGAACGCACTAGTTCGTGCGTCGCCGTGGCGATCATTCGGGCACCGCTGGCACCAACCGGGTGGCCAAGGGCGATTGCTCCGCCGTTGACGTTGACCCGATCCGGATCCGCCCCCGTCTCCGCAAGCCAGGCCAGCACGACCGAGGCGAAAGCCTCGCTCACTTCGAAAACTCCGATGTCATCCACGGTCAGCCCGGCCCGGTGAAGAAGTGCCGCCGTCGCGGGAATGGGCCCGGTGAGTTTGAGCACCGGATCGACACCGACGAACGCCTGTCCGGCTAGCCGGGCCAGCGGCGTAAGGCCAAGCCTCCCGGCCCGGCTGCGGGACATGACCAGCACGGCCGCCGCTCCGTCAGAAATCTGCGAGGAGCTGCCCGCCGTGTGGCAGCCATCCTCCCTGAACGCTGGCCGCAGCGCAGCCAGCGACTCGGGAGTGGACACCCGAATACCCTGGTCCCTGGTCACGGTATTGCCGTCGACAGATAGTGGCACAACCTCGCGGTCGAACCGTCCCCTTTGCGTGGCTTCGGCGGCCCGCTGTTGCGAGCGCACGGCCCACGCGTCACATTCGCCGCGAGTGATGTGCCATTTGTCGGCGATACGCTCGGCGGACTCGCCCTGCCCGACCACCTCGAAGCGACTCGTGTAGCCCTCGCTATACGGCGTCCCGAAGCCCGTCCCCTTGGCCGATCCCAGGGGAACTCGTGACATGGATTCGACCCCGGACGCCAGCACGATTCCCGCGGCCGCGCTGCGCACCAGGCCGGCGGCGACGTTGACCGCCTGCTGGCTGGATCCGCATTGACTGTCGATCGTCATGGCCGGTACCTCCGCGGGCAGGCCACTGGCGAGGGCCGCCATCCGGCCGATGTTGTAGGACTGGTCCCCGACCTGAGTCACGCAGCCGGTGATGATCATGTCAATGTCCGAGCCAGGGATCGCGCCGTCCTCGATCACCGCCCCCTGCACCGTTGCCAGCAGATGGTGCGGGTGCATCGCGGCGAGCGCGCCGTTGCGCCGGCCGATAGGCGATCGCCTTGCGCTCACGATCACCGGGTCGTCCGGGCGGCGAGCGGAAAGGTCGCTCTGGCTCATGGCACCACAGGTCTCCCGTCTAGATATCTATACTGTTCTTAAAGTATAGACATAGGATGGGTGGATGAGACGAGCGGACGCGTATGCCTGCCTGTCGGACGGACGCCGCATTGGTTAACTTCGGCCTGGCGCTGCCCATGGTCAGCCGCGGGATGAGCACTCGCCAGCTCCTTTCCGAGCTCCTCGATGAGGTAACCGCCGCCGAAACGGCCGGCTTCGACGTCTGCCTGGTGCCCGAGCATCACGGTGGTCCGCTCACGGCGCTGAGCGATCCGATGATGACGGTCGCGTGGCTGCTGGCCCGCACCAGCCGCATCAACGTCGGGACCGGCGTGCTCATCCTCCCCCTGCACTCCGTCGCCCGGCTCGCGGAGCAGACCAGCCTGCTTCAGCACGCCTCCGGAGGCCGATTGGTCCTCGGCGTCGGCGCCGGGTACCAGCCGGCCGACTTCGCGACCTTTCACGTCGATATGAGCGACCGCGGCCAGGCCATGTCGGATGGCATCGTGAACTTGCAAAGCGCATGGAGCGCAGGTGTGATCGATGGCCATCCCATCCGGCCCGCTCTGGGCGACCAGCCCGCTCCCGCCCTGCTGGTGGGCGCCTGGACCAAGGAGGGGATACGACGAGCCGCGTTGCGAGCCGACGGGTGGATAGCCGACCCGATCCGCTCCACCGCGGAGATCGCGGACGCGGCGCGGGCCTATCGATCGCTCGCCCGCGACGCCGGCAGGAAAAGCCATGTCATGGTGATGCGCGAGGCATGGATAGCCGACTCCGACGAACTCGCCATCGGTACGTTCAGCTCGATCGTGGAGCCGATCTTTCACTACTACCTGCGCCACGGAGCGTTCCCCGCGGATGGCGGTCTGACGGCCGACGACCTGACCCTGGCCGGAGCCCTGGCCGATCGGGTCCTGTGCGGGTCGCCGGAGACGCTCATCGACCAGATCACCGGCATCGTCGAACTCGCGTCCGCGGATACCGTGGTGCTCGGCATCCGTCATCCGGGTGGACCAGCACACTCCCAGGTGCTCACGGCGATCGAGCGCTTCGGCGGCGAGGTGCTGCCCGCGGTGCGGTCACGACTGAAAATCAGCCAGAAGGGGAAGACGGCATGAGCCAGCCTGGTGGCCAGGACGAGTTGCTGGCGGCACTGCCCCTGGGCCTGCCGACGCCTGGCCGCGGCAGGACCATCACGGCGGGCGAGATCGCGCTGCTCGCGGGGGTCTCCGAGTGGCCTACGCCGGCGAAGACGGTCGAGGAAGTCGTGCGGGAAAGTGAGCCGCTCGAACTCGAGCCCCACCTGGTGCTCCCCGTCGCGTTGTCGCTGGCGGCCGCCAACCCGCTGTTCCACCGGCTCGAGCAGGACCACGGGCTGGTGACGGTGGCCGCGCTCAGCCACCGGGCCGAGCTGAAGAGGGCCGTCCGGGCGAACGACACGATGATCACCGAGACGGAGATCCAGTCCGTTCGCGCGTCGTCAAGCAAGCCCGGCCACTACGTCATGACCGTCAAAGATGTCGTCATGGACCAGCATCGGAGCGAGGTCGTCGTCATCGAACGCGCTCTCCTGATGCGCCACGCCCCCGAGATGCCGGGCTAAGCCTTATCGCTCAGCTCGAGCAACGCGTCGGCCGCGACCACCCCGGCACCGGGCGGGCCAGCGATGACCGGGTTCATGTCTAGAGCCTCGAGATCCTCGCCGAGGTCGACGGCGAGTTCCCCGACCCGGATGACCACGTCAGCGAGAGCCGCCAGGTCCACGCCCGGCCCGCCGCGCGCCCCGTGCAGCAACGCAGCCCCCCGCAGCCGGTCGATCAGCGCGAGAACATCCGGTTCGCCGGGCGGCGCCAGGCAGACGGCGGTGTCCTGCAGGATCTCGGCGTAGATGCCGCCGACCCCGAGCAGGACCGCCGGGCCGAAGGTCTGGTCACGAGTGGCGCCGACGATGAGTTCCAGGCCGACGGGTGCCATCTCGCAGATCGCAACGGCCTGCGCCGCGGCATCGGCGCGCGCCTTCCGGACGTTCGCGAGCACGTCCCGGCGGGCCTGGGCCACTTCCGGTGCGCTGGCCAGCCCCAGCACGACTCCGCCGACGTCGGACTTGTGGGCGATCCGATCGGAGACGATCTTGACCGCGTAGGGCGGGTTCAGTACGGCGGTGGCCGCGGTGAGCTGCGACTCGTCGGTGACCACGAACTGGCGCGCGTGACCAATGCCGTAGGCCGCCAGCAGGCCTCCCAGCTCGTGCTCGGCCACCCGGCGACGGCCCGCGGCCCGCCAGGCCCGCACCAGGTCCCGGGTCTGCGCGGCCGCATCAGGGTCGCTGCGCCGGCCCGGGTGGCGGCCCAGCCTGGATGCACGCGAGGCGGAGCCGGACCATAGGCGCAGCGCGGAGATGCCCGCCTCGGGCGGATCGAGCAGCAAGATGCCGGCCCCGACGATACGATCCGTGGACTCCTGGGAAATCGCGCCCGCCCCGTATTGCATGACGACCGACGGCTTCGGCGAGTCACGGGCCGCGTTGACGATGCCTTCCGTGTACACGGCCAGCCGGGCGCCCGCCACCGGCATCAGCATGTAAACGACGGACGTTATGGCTGGATCATCGGCGAACTCGGTCAATGCCTGGGTCAGCACCCCGGCACCAGAACTCAGGAACTGACCGCCAGAATCGAAGGGATTCGCGGGGGTGGTGTCCGGCATCCGCGCCTTCAGCTTGGATATGGTCGCGGCGCCGATCTCGGCCAGGGAAAGGCCGGCGCCCGCAAACAGATCGGAGGCGACCACCGCCAGGCCACCGCCTTGCGCATAGACCCCGAACCGCTGCTCTTCGACTTCTCCGAAATGCGCGGCGAGGCCGGCGGCGCTGATCAGCTCGTCGAAGCTGCGCGCGCGGATCAGGCCCCATTGCTCGAACGCAGCCGAGCACATGACGTCGGATGTGGCGAGGGCGCCGGTGTGGGCGGCCGCGGCCCGTATCCCCGGCTCGCTGGACCCGCTCTTCATCACGAACACGGGTTTGCCCAGCCGGGCGGACAGTGCGCCTACCCGGCGCAGGCCTTCGGCATCCCGTACCGCCTCCATGTAGCAGGCGGCCGACCTTACCTCCGGCTGCATCAGGTAGTACTCGAGGAATTCCGCGATGGATACGTCGAGTTCGTTCCCGGCCACCGCGACGTGTCCGATTCCGATGCCGATCCGCCAGGCGCGGTTGAGCAGCGTGAAGCTACAGCCGCCGCTCTGCGAGACCACGGCGACGGGACCGACCCGCGGCTGGTCAGGCAGGTTCCCCGAGGCGTAGGAGACGGCTCCGGTGTGGAAGTTGGCGACCCCCAGCGTGTTGGGACCGCAGAGCCGGGCGCCGCCACGGGCGACCGATTCGAGCAGTGCCTGCTGGAGACGGCGGCCGTCGGCCGAATTCGTCTCGGCGAAGCCGCTGCCGACCACCACGACGGCGCCGACGCCAAGCTCGCCGCATTTATCGACGGTCTGCACCGCCAGTTCCGGACGCACGGCCGCGACGACGAGATCGGGTACGTTCGGCAGGTCGCCGAGATCGGCGTAGCAACGGTAGCCCGCCACTTCGTCGTATCTCGGATTGACCGGGTAAACCTCGCCCGCGAAACCGTAGCGCCGGAGATTGACGAGCGGCTGATGGGCGAAGTGACCGGCCCGGTTGGAGGCGCCGACGACAGCTACCGACGTTGGCTCGATGAGCCGCCGCAGGCCGGCGACCCTGGCCGCGGTCTCGTCGGTCTCGGCCTGCGTCAGGTCCCCCTTCGTCATGTCGGCTGGACCGCGGCGCCGGCAACCTCGGCGGCGATTCGCCGCCGCAACTCGTCCTTGCGGACCTTCGTGGCTGACATGGGCCAGTCATCGACGAACCGCACGTAGCGCGGCACCTTGAAGCGGGCCACCTGCTCCGCGCAGAAACTGATCACGTCCTGCTCCGAGACGGAGGCTCCCGGCACGACCTCGATATACGCTGCCACTACCTCATCCAACCGCGGGTCGGGCGCCCCGACGACGTGGACCACGAGCACCGCGGGGTGCTCGGCCAACAGGGCCTCGATCTCGGCCGGGGACACGTTCTCCCCGCCCACCTTGATCATGTCCTTCACCCGGCCGTGGAAGATCAGCTGGCCGCTGTCGTCGATCACGCCCAGGTCGCCGGTGTGCAGCCAGCCGTCGGCGTCGACGGCCTCCGCGGTGGCCCCCGGGTCGTTGAGATAGCCATCCAGGACACTGTACCCACGGACGAGGATCTCGCCGATGCCACCGGCGCCTAGGTGCGCGGGGGAATCCAGGTCCTTAATGGCCAGCTCGACCCCGCGGAACGCGGTGCCGCAGGTGGTGACCCGCTGTTCGCGCGACGCGTTCGGTTCGTGGTAGGTGATGACGCCGCCGGTCTCCGTGCTGCCGTAGGTCGACAAGAGGTCGGCGGCGGGGAACGCCGCCTGGAAGCGGCGCAGGTCGGGCGGGTTACCGACGCACATCGACATCCTGACGCTGCCGGTCGACCGGCGGCCGAACGATGCCGCGCCCATCAGGCCGCCCGCGATGGCCTGGAACGCCGCAAATACCCAGGTCGCCCGCTGCCCCTCGATGATCTCGAGGGCTTGCTCGCCGTCGAACCGGCTCATCGCGAGCATCTCGGCGCCCGCATCGACGCAGGCGATCATGGGGAGGAGGAACGAGACGTGGAACATGGGCAGCGGATCGAAGAACCGGTCCCGCTCGGAGAGCAGAAACCGGCTGCGCCCGGTCACGATGCCGTTGCGGGTCAGGGCTTCGTGGGTGTGAATGCACCCTTTGGGCATCGCCGTCGTGCCCGAGGTGTAGAGGATGGCCGCGACGTCACGCAGCCGGATGCGCGAGCGACTGTCCTCCACGGTCGCCGCCGCGACGCCGTCGGCGAGCGAGCGGAACTCCGGGTCCGCGATCGTACCGTCCGCCGCTACCCGTTCTCTCGGCTCACCGAGGACGACGACAATCGGCCGCGGACCCGGAAGCTCTTTCACGACGGCCAGCAGCCGGCCGGGATGGTCGGGCGAGTCCGCCGACGCCTGCCGGGTGAGGATGACCCCGAGCTCGGCGTCGGCGTGTACGTGGGTCAGTTCGCGCGAGCGGAAGCGGTTGTTGATCGGCACCACCATCGCGCCGAGCATGGACGCGCCGAACAGGACCTCGACGAACTCGGCGCAGTTCGGCATGTAGATGCCGACGCGGCTACGGCGCCCCACGCCAAGCGCGGCGAGGCTGCGGGCGGTGAGCATGGCCCGGTCGAACAGCTCACTGAACGTCTGCCGCGCACCGTCGATGGACAGCGCCGGCCTGCCGCCGTGCCGGTGGCGAGCCCGCACCAGCAGGTCGGGCAGGGATGGCACGGCCAGGTATTCGCTCGGGGAACTCGCCGTCATACGAGGGTCCGCGCGCAACGGTAGGTTCGCCGGCAGGAAAGCAGTGCTCGTTCGGCACCATCGAAGCAGGCATCCTCGACGGTGAGGATCGCGGTCCGGCCGTCTTCGCCGACCGTGCACGAGCGGACCTCGCACCGGGCGTAAATGATGTCCTCGCCGTGGACGGGGCCTAGGTACCTGATGTCGAGTTGCTGGAGCGCCTGCAGTTCGATGTTCCGCCGGCGCAGTTCGGCGACGGCGTCGCTTTGGGCCCACAGGCCCGCGATTACCGCCGCTACCCATGGCCCCGTGGCCAGCGGCGGCCGGGACGATCCGTCCTCGGCTCGCGCGGCCAGCGTGTGCAGCTCGCTGATCGACCAGATGAGCGAGTGGGCGACCGCCATCCGCGACCATGAGACCCGGTAGGGCCCCACCGTGATGGTCAAACCCGCCACGTCGTCCGGTGGGACGTCAGCGTGCGCCATCGGACCTCCTCATCTACACTGAATATACAGCACACTTTAGTCGCTGCTACGGAGCAGCCGCTAGGACCATGATCAGCTGATGACCCCGCCGGGAGGAAGCCGAGCTCTAGTCAGTGTACTGTATGTACAGTAGAGTATTTGGTGGGGGGCGCTCCTTGAGCGAAACGAGAGGTCGACGCGCAGATGGCAGCAGAGTCGAGGGTCGAGGCGGTCGATGCCGCCGGGGAAGCGCCTGCCTCGGAAGAGCTGTGGAATGCCCTTCAGGTCGCCAACCTGCCGACCCTGCTGATGGTGCTCGCCCAGTTGACCGGCGACCGGCGCTGGCTCGAACCGCCTTACGCGCCGCTGCGGACGCGGGGGATGGACGACAACGACTCAGGCGGTTTTCCCGAGCCGATCCAGGATGAGATCCGCCGGGCCGCATTCGGTTTGCTTCGCGACGGCGGCCCGGTCAGGCCCACGGCCGCGTTGTCACCCGACCTCCTCGCCCAGATGATCTCGGTCAGCATGGGAGAGGAAGTGCCCGCCGAATACGGCGCCATGATGCTCGAGGAGATGGGCGTACTCCCGCGCCAGCCCGACTGGGAGTCTCGACCTGAACCGGAACAGCTGGCCGCTTTCCGGGTCCTGGTGATCGGCGCCGGAGTGTCGGGCATCTGTGCGGCCATCGCGCTGCACCAGGCCGGGATTCCAGTCATTGTGGTGGAGAAATCGGCGTCGATCGGCGGCACCTGGCTCGACAACGTCTACCCCGGGTGCGGAGTGGACACGCCGAGCCACCTGTATTCGTTCTCGTTCGCACCGCATAACTGGTCGCGCTATTTCGCCCAGCAAGAAGAGATTCTCGACTACCTGGAGGAGTGCGTAGATACGTTCGGTATCCGGGACCACATCGTCCTGGGTACGAAGGTCATCCGCACCACCTTCGATGCGTCGGCCGACCGCTGGACGGTCGAGATGCAAGGCCAGGACGGCCGGACCATCAGCGAATCGGTGAATGTCGTCATCAGCGCCGTCGGGCAGCTCAACGAGCCAGCTGAGCCGGACATCCCGGGCGCGGATGCGTTCAACGGCCCGATACTGCACTCCGCCCGCTGGCCTGCCGGGCTGGACGTAGCCAACCGGCGTGTTGCCGTCATCGGCACCGGCGCGAGCGCGATGCAGATCGTACCCGGCATCGTGGATACGGCCGCGGAAGTCACGGTGTTCCAGCGGTCACCGCAGTGGGCCGTGCCGAGCACGAATTACACCCGCGACGTTCCCGCGGGCGTCCGTTATCTTATGGAAAAGGTTCCGCTCTACGCCGCGTGGTATCGGTGCCGTCTCGTCTGGTCCTACAGCGACAAGGTCCATGAATCGCTTCAGGTAGACCCCGACTGGCCGGGCGGCGGGCAGTCGATCAACCGGGTGAATGACGGCCACCGGCGGTACTTCACCCGGTACCTGACCGAGCAACTTGGCGACCGGACCGACCTCATACCGAAGATGCTCCCCACCTATCCACCGTTCGCCAAGCGCATGCTGATCGACAACAACTGGTTCAAGACGATGGTCAGGGACAATGTGAAGCTCGTCGACGCTGGCATAGAGCGGATCACGCCCGATGGCGTCATCGACAGCACCGGGGCGGCCCACAGCGCCGATGTGATCGTTTACGCGACGGGCTTCCAGACGCTGCAAATGATCAGCTCCTATGAGGTCATCGGGCGGAACGGGTCGCTGCGCGACGAATGGGGCGAGGAGGACGCTCGCGCTTACCTCGGAATCACCATCCCGGGCTTTCCGAACTTTTTCTGTCTCTACGGGCCGAACACCGGGCTCGGCCACGGCGGCAGCCTCATATTCTTGACGGAATGCGCGACCCGCTACATCGTGAAGCTGATCCAGTACATGATCTTCCACCAGATCGACGGGATCGAGGTCAAACACGACGTCTTCGACCAGTACAACCGCGAGGTGGACCAGGCTCACGAAAACATGATCTGGGCCCTGCCCGTGACGAACAACTGGTACCGCAACAGCCGGGGCCGGGTCGTGACGAATTCCCCCTGGCGGGTGGTTGACTACTGGAGCATGACCCACGATCCTGACCTGGCCCAGTTCCGGCTCGAGCGACTGCCCGCAGCCGCCCAGGCCAAGCCCGACGCCGATGACTGACAGCCATCGCGGCCCAGGCGGCAATCACGGGCATCCCAGCCCCGGCGACAACCACGGGCGCGGCCAGGACGCCGGCCCTGAAGGCGACCTGCTCATCGAGCGAGGCGCAGACGGCGTGGCCACTATCACCCTCAATGCCCCGCGGCGCCGCAACAGCATCACCCTGGACCTCGCCAGAGACCTGGTCGCCGCCTGCCACGCGCTGAACGACGATCCTGCTGTCGGTGCGACGGTTATCCGGGCGGCCGGGCCCGTATTCTGCTCCGGTGCCGACCGGGCTCTGCTGGCTCGGGTCGGATCGGACCCGAGCTCGGAGGATAACGTCCGGGACCTGATGACCATCTACTCGTCGTTCACTAGCGTCGCGAACCTGGCGATGCCGACGATCGCGGCCGTGCAAGGCGCCGCACTTGGCGCCGGCCTCAACCTGGCGCTGTCCGCCGACCTCTGCCTGGTGACCAAGGAAACCCGGCTGCTCTCTGGCTTCCTCCCGATCGGCGTCCACCCGGGCGGCGGCCACTTCACGCTCCTGTCCAGGCGCACCAGCCCGCAGATCGCCGCCGCGATGTCCCTGTTCGGCCAGGAGCTCGTCGGTGACGCGGCCGTCGCGGCCGGACTGGCCTTTGAGGCCTGCACCGCCGCGCGGCTGTACGCGCGGGCGGTCGAGCTGGCGGCCGTCGCGGGCGCGGACCCGGCACTGTCGCGGAAGGCACTGGATTCGTTCCGGGCCCAGACGGGTCTGCCGCAGGCTCAGGCGACGGGCACCCGGATCGAGCTGGCCGCGCAGATGTGGTCCATGGCCAGGAGCCGGCGGGCAGCGGATCAGGCCGTGGCTCCGGGAGAAGGCCGAACCTCGTCGTGACCCCGACCGGGATACACCTCCCCCTGCGCGGCCTGCCTGCCGGGGAGGAGACGCTTCGCGAGGAAGTCCGCTCGTTTCTGCGCGAGCAGCGGAGCGCAGGCCGGTTTGCGCCAGGCATCGACACCTGGCTCGGCGGGTTCGACCCTGAGTTCAGTGCCGCGCTCGCCGACCGTGGTTGGCTCGGCATGACGTTCCCGGCGCAGTACGGCGGAGGAGGCCGGTCTGCCCTCGACAGATTCATCGTGGTGGAGGAGCTGCTGGCGGCCGGAGCCCCCGTCGCGGCGCACTGGTTCGCCGACCGCCAAGTGGGGCCGTCACTGCTGCGATACGGCACCGAGGCACAGCGGCACAGGTTCCTGCCGGCCATCGCGGCAGGCAGGTGCTTCTTCGCGATCGGGTTGTCCGAGCCGGACAGCGGGTCAGATCTTGCCTCGGTCCGCACGAAGGCCGTCGCGGTGGCCGGCGGCTGGCTGGTCTCGGGCACGAAGCTGTGGACCAGCCACGCACATCGTTGTCATTGGATGCTCACCCTGGTCCGCACCGCACCCGGCCGGCATGACGGGCTGACCCAGCTGCTCATCCCGCTCGATTCGCCGGGCATCGCGGTCAGGCCGGTAACCCTGATGACGGGTGAGCATCACTTCAACGAGGTCGTCCTCGATTCGGTCTTCGTGCCCGACGAGCGCCTGCTCGGCGAGGCAGGCAACGGCTGGGCGCAGGTGAACTCCGAACTCGCCTACGAGCGCAGCGGTCCCGAGCGGTTTCTCAGCACCTTCCAGCTGATGGCCGAGCTCTGCCGGTACGCCGCGACGACGTCCGACGAACGTGCCACGGCCGCGCTCGCAGACCTGTACTCCCAGCTGTGGTCCCTGCGGGAGCTGTCCATCCGGGTCGCCGCCGCGCTCGACGCCGGAGAGGTACCGGACGCGGCGGCCGCGCTGGTCAAGGACCTCGGCACCCGATTCGAACAAGACTGCGTCGAGGTAGTCCGCCGGACCGCCGCCGTCACCCCCGGCGGCCGTCTCGACGCGCTGCTCTGGAACGCCACCTTGCACAGTCCGGGGTTCACCCTCCGCGGCGGAACGAGCCAGGTGCTCCGGATACTCGTGACCAGGGGCCTCGGCCTGTGACCGACGATCTCCTACGGGCCACCATCGCCGACCTGCTGCAGGACGCACGCAAACGGGAACCACCGTCGCTGAATTCGGTGTGGCGGCAGTTGGACGACGCGGGATTCATCGGCATAGGGCTACCCGAGTCGGCCGGCGGATCCGGCGGAGATCTGGCCGCCGCGGCGGTGCTCGTGCGGCAATGCGCCCGATTCGAAGAGTTCTCCATACTGCCGGTGGCCTCGACCGTGCTGATCGGTCACTGGCTACGCGCCACCGCCGGCCTGCCCCCCGACCTTGCGCCCACGGTGGCCGCGGTGGCATCCGGTCTCAGCATCACGGCCGTGACCGACGGCTTCCGCATCTGCGGCCTCGTCCCGCGCATCGTCGGGGCACGTTTCGCCACTAGCCAGCTCCTCGTGGCCCGGGATCCAACCGGGGCGTGGCGGGTCATATCGATCGGCGATTACCACAACCGGCCCGGGGTATCGGTCAAGCCCAATGACAGCCATGCCCCGGTGGCGCTCGATGACATCGTGCTGGACGAGGTAACGGTCGATGCCGGCTCGGTCCGCGCGCTCCCGGCGACGGCGCAGACGGCACTGGAGCTTCGCATCGGGATGCTGGCGACCGTGCATATCGCCGGGCTCCTCGATGAGGTATTCGACCTCACGCTGCGTTACGCGGGGGAACGGCAGCAGTTCGGGCGGCCCATCTCGGCGTTCCAGATGGTCAAGGAGATGATCGCGCTCCTGGCGGCCGAGGTCCTCGCGGCCGGGGCAGCGGCTGACGGCGCCGTCGCCGCAGCCTGCGCCGGCCGCGACCGAGCCGAGCTTGTGCTGCGCGCCGCGGCGCTACGCGCCGGGCGCGCGGCCGGCATCGCGTCCCGGCTGGCCCACCAGATACACGGGACGATAGGCGTGACGTCGGAGTACCCGCTGCACCGCTACACCACCCAGCTCTGGCACTGGCGGGACGCCGACCCGTTCCGCTTCGACGGCGAGTTGCAGTTGGGCCGCCTGCTCGCGGCGCGGGGGCCGGAGGGCTTGTGGCCGGCGGTCGTCGGTTCTTGACCTATTTTGCGGACGAACCGGAGAGGACATGAGCGTGCAGCAAGCCTTCGACCTGAGCGGGCAGGTGGCGGTGGTGACCGGGGCAGGTCAGGGAATCGGCGCCGCGGTCGCCCGGGCCATGGCGTCGGCTGGCGCCGCCGTCGCCGTCTGCGACATCAACGAGGCCGCGGCGATCGCCGCCGCGGGCTCGATCACATCAGCCGGCGGGCGCGCTCGCGGGTTCGCGCTCGACGTGGCCGACAGCGCACAGGTGGCCGGACTCGCAGCCGAGGTCATGTCGTGGGCCGACGGGCTCTCGATCTGGGTCAACAATGCCGGGATCACCCGTCCCGCGATGCTGCACAAGATGAGCGACGAGGATTTCGACGCGGTGCTGCGCGTCCACGTCCAGGGCACATTTTTCGGCATCCGGGAGGCAGCCCGGGTGATGAAAGCGTCGAAGGTCGCCGGGACGATCATCAATGTGACATCGTCGGCCGGACTCGACGGTACCGTCGGGCAGATCAACTACTCTGCCGCGAAGGGCGCCGTGATCGCGATGACCAAGTCCGCGGCGCGCGAACTGGCATCGTCATCGATCCGGGTCAACGCGGTGTCCCCCGCGGCCGCCACGCCGATGACGGAGACGATCCGCAACGACGAACGCTTCGCCTCACGGTACCTGGCCAAGATCCCGCTGGGGCGCTGGGCGCAGCCCGATGAGGTTGCTCCTGCCTTTGTGTTCCTGGCCTCTGCGGCTTCTAGCTACGTCACCGGCCAGGTTCTCTGCGCCGACGGCGGGACATACATGGCCAACTGAGCCTCGGCCAACGTCCGCCCGTTCGGTCCGTACCTCGAAGCCCAGCACCACCTTAAGCACCACCATCGCTACCGGCCACAGGCTGGAACCAATGAAAGTGGCACCCTACGCAATAGAGACCGTAGGGTGCCACAACCATGTGCTAATCACTGATGCCAGCCGGAGGGAATGAGAGCGTTGCCGGATGGGCTCGACTCCGGACCGCAGACAGGGCAGCTCCGCGTAACTGCGGAACACCGGTGGATATCCTGATTACCCTTCCGCGGAATCGAGCCCGGGACGGTCGAACATCGCCCGCAATGTTCCAGTGCAGGGCACGACGCCGTCTTGTTTCTCACCTTTCATGCCGACGGTCATGATCGCCTGACCGGGACGGCTCTGCGAGGCCCGGATATGGTCGATGGTGTACACGACGTACAAGGTGTCGCCCGGGAAGAAGGGTGCTAGGAACCTGCCCTCGACGCCCAGCGCGGCGGTCCATCGCACGCCATAATCAGACACGAGCTGCCGATAAAGATCAGCGTTGGCCCAGCCGGCCGCCAGCAGGCCGATAAGCATCCCGCCGCCCAGGATTCGCTCGCCAAACGGCCTCGTCTGCATGTAGTGCTTGTTGGCATGCAGTGGAGTCATCGCGCCCATGAGATTATGCAGGAGCATGAACTCGCCCTCGCTGATGGTGCGTCCCGTCGTCCGGCAGGAAGCACCCAGCGGCAAGCCAGCAATCAAGTCCGGGGTATCTGTCTCAGTCATTTGCTACTCCTAGTGATCCGGCCGGACCTGCGCGGCATTCTTGCTGGTCATTTCAGACGGCGTGCGAATCGTGCAGTTCACGGATCTTCTCCGCGGAATATCCGAACTCCGACAACAACGCATCGGTATGCTCGCCGAGCCTGGGGGCCCTCGTCCTGTAGGTCGCCGGAGTGGCCGACATGATCGGCGGGAAACGTATCGAGGGAATCGTTCCGAAATCCGGATGCTCCCGCCATTCTATGATCTCGCGCGCTACTGCATGCGGGTCCCGGGCGGCGGCACCGAGGTCGTTTACCAGGGCGCACGGTACGCCAGCGTTCTGCAGTTGCTCGAGCCAGTGAGCGGAGCTCTCGCGCAAGAAGCCAGCGCGCAGCTGCTCCCGTATTTCCCGGCCGTGCTGACGCCGACCTGGCGACGTAGCGAACCGTTCGGCCAGGCCCCATTCCTGCAACCCGAGGACGGTGCAAAGGCTTCGCCAGAAGTGGTTCTCGGCGGCGCCGAGGCTGATGAAATTCCCATCCTTGGTCTCGAAAAGCCCGATGCCGGGCCGGGCCATCAGCTCTTCCTTTGACGGACAGTCGTTAACCAGATATTCGATCATCCGGCTCTGCATAAGCGCGTACGATGAGTCGGCCAGGGCGACATCGATATACTGGCCGATGCTATGCTTATCACGCGCGCGTATCGCGGCCAGGACGGCGATTGCGGCGAACCACGCACCGGACAGATCCGCCATCGATGCTCCGGTCACGCCCTCCGGCGGCCCGAGCGGATCCCCGGCCAGGCTGAGCACGCCCGCCACCGCGAGATAATTGGGATCGTGCCCCGGCAGGTCACGATACGGCCCGTCCTGACCATAGCCTGAGATGGCGCAGTAGATCAGATCCGGCTTCACCGCGCGCAATGTGTCGTAGTCGGCAGCAAGCCTGCTCACCACGCCCGGACGAAAACCTTCGAGCACGACATCGGCGTTACGGGTCAGCCGGTGCAGGATTTCCTGCGCGGCCGGCTGCTTCAGATCGAGCGTGATGCTTTCCTTGTTGCGGTTAACGGATTCAAAAGATCCGCGGATCGTGGTGCGGGAGAAGTGCCCGGTGCCGGGACGCTCGACGGTGATGACCCGTGCGCCGAGGTCGGCGAGGATCATGGAGCAGAAGTGGCCGGGCATCATAGGCGACAGGTCGATCACGCAGATGTCGGCGAGTGCCGCGGGCGCGGTCCCGGTCAACGGATGCCGCCGACGTCCGATGCCATCACGTAGCATGACCCTTCCGACTTAAGTACACTGATCATCCAGTATAACATTTGACCTATGCGTGTCAAGGGCGCCCACCTCAGGCGGCAGGTCTTAGTCGGATAGGACCGACCGGGAGATAACGTTCCGCATGATCTCCGACGTGCCGCCGCCTATCGTAAGTAGCCGGGCGTCGCGGTAATGGCGTTGCATGGCCGACGATCGCAGATAACCGGTACCTCCGAGAATCTGCAGGCCATGGTCGGCCACCCGGATGTAGGTCTCGGTGGTAAAGGTCTTCACCATTGCGGAGACGGCAGCTATGTTTTCGCCGCGATCTATCCGGCGGGCAAGATCATAGGTCGCGACTCGGCCCACGTGTATGCCGGTGGCCATGTCAGCGATCTTGTGGGAGATGACCTGGAAAGACGAGATCGGCTGATTGAACTGATGGCGCTGCTTGCTGTATCCGACCGCTTCGTCGAGAACGGACTGGGCGGCACCCACCGCGCGGGCCGCGAGGCCGGCCCGCTCCATCCCCAGATGCCCGCCAAGGACCCGCCAGCCGTCATTAAGTTTCCCGAGCAGACGATCGGCGGGAACATATACGTCGGTGAATGTGCAATGATACGTCCTGTTCTGCCAGGCGCCCATCGTCTTCAGCCGGGTCGCGGAGATGCCCGGAGAATCGACGTCGATCAGGAAGACACTGACGCCTTTCCGGCTCGGGGCAGCGGGGTCGGTGATCGCGGCGACCAGGATGAAGTTCGAGTAATCGAGGCCGGAGGCATACATCTTCTCGCCGGTCAGCCGCCAGCCGCCGTCCGGGTCGGCGCTGGCCCGTGTCGACAGGCTCGACATGTCAGAGCCGGTGGACGGCTCGCTGATCGCGATCACGGTGCGTCCCTCGCCGCGAAGCACCTGAGGAAGGAACCTGGCCTGCTGCTCGGGGGTGCCGAAATGGGACAGGACATTAGCCGGGTACATGGCGCCCCGGCTCATCAGCGACCCCAGCTGAATGAAGGCGTACTCGAGGTTCTCCAGCATGATCACCAGTTCGGTGGCGCCACCCCAGCCGCCGTGTTCCTCGGGGAGCCCGATACGAAGCCACCCACGCTCCGCGAGCTTGGGCAGCAGTTCAAGCGGCGGCCTGCCCTCTTCGTCACATTCCTCCACCAGCTCGGGAGAGATGTGCTCGGCCGCGAAGGCAACCACTTCTTGCCGGAAGGCTTCCTGCTTGTCCGTCAATTCGATGGCGGGGTACACGATACTCCTCACGTCGGTGGTTCAGGTAGGTATCGCCGCATGTGCCTGCGGGTCATACGACACCCGACTGCCGCAACGCCTGTATCTCCTCGTCCGGTACGTCGAGCAGTCCGCCGAGGATCTCTCCGGTATGCTCGCCGAGCCGGGGACCAGGCCGCTCGATACGCCCGGGGGTGCGGGTTAGCCGCGGCAGGACGTTGGCCAGCAGAAGCTCACCGAAGACGTCATCGTTGATCGTGATGAAGTCTTCGCGGGCGACGACCTGCGGGTGCGCCATAAGCTCTTCGATATTCTGGATGCGGGCGGCCGCTACGCCGTGGCGTTCGAGCAGCTCCTCGACCTCCTGCGCGGTACGCGCGGCCACCCACTCGGCTATGACGGCGATCAGCTCGTCGTTGTTCTCGTCCCGCAGCAGCATTTCCGCGAATCGCGGGTCAGCGAGCAGCGACGGCTGGCCGATCGCGACCGCGAGCCTTTCGAACTGCGTGTCCCCGCTGGCCGATATCTGCACCCACCGCTGGTCGGCGGTGAGGAACGCATCACCAGGAGACACGCCCTTGACCCGGTTCCCCGTGCGCTCGGCGATCTCGTGGTAACGCTGGTACTTCAGCGGCGCCTCGCACAGAAAGGGCAGCGCCGATTCGTAGAGGGACTGGTCGATGGATTGGCCCTGGCCGCTGTCACGGCGTTCGATCAGGGCGAGCAGGATCCCGATGGTGCCCCACAGGCCGGTCGAGTAGTCGACCCACCCGACACCCGCTCGAACCGGCGGACCGTCGGCGTGACCGGTGATGTACGTGGCCGAGGAGAACGCCTGAGCGACCCGGTCCAGACCGGGCTTCGCCTGCCATGGGCCGGTCTGGCCGTAGCCGCTGATGTTGAGGGTGATCAGGCCGGGGTTCGCCGCCTCCAGGACGGCGGCGCCGAGGTTCCAGGCCGCTACCGTGCTCGGCCGGAACCCGGAGATGAGCACGTCAGACCGCGCGATCAGCCGGAGGAACAGGCTTCGGCCTCGTTCGGTCCGCACGTCGAGCGTGATGCTCTTCTTGTCGTGCGCGAAGGTGGCGAAGAACGGCGAGCGTTCGTCGTCGACCGGTTCCATCCCGTGCAGGCGACGCGTGTTCACTACCTGCCCGGGCAGGTCGATCCGGATGACCTCCGCCCCGAAGTCGGACAGGATCGACGCGCAGAACGGCCCGGCTACCCAGTCAGCGAGCTCTATGACTCGAGTACCGCTCAGAATCCCCATCGTTCGTTCAGCCCCTCTCGACCAAAAGCGGCACGCTCCAGGTCCGGCTCGCCAATCATCGGGCCCTGCCTTCCGCCCTTGCGTCCAGCTGGACGCAAGGGCGGGAAAGTTATACTATTTATACAGTGTATTTCAGCATACTACTGCGGCCCTCCACGAGGAAGGCCGGAGCATCGCGGCTGAGGTGCAGGCGGCAGGCATCTGCTCGGTGATCTCGTTACGGCAGCTCGTTCCGCGGCCGGCCACGGCACCTCGGGTATCAATCGATGGCCCGGATCGCGGCGACGACCTTCCGGAACCGGGCGTCGTCCGCGGGGTCGTCGGGCGGAGGCAGGACGAAGCCGCTCACGAGTCCGGACAGGCGCCGAGTCACCAACGCCGGCAGCTCGTCGTAGGTCGCGGCCGGCTGTATCTCGTCGAGCACCTCATCGCTCACCACCGAACCGAGTGCGTCCCAGTCGCCGTTGCGGACCAGTCGGCGCAACTCGTCTTGCAGACACCGATAGCCGCACAGCTCCAGGGTGGGCCGGTAGGCGGGCGTCGAATACAGGAACGCGAACTTGCGGCGCTGGGCTTGCCTGTTCTCGGCGAGCTCATCACTGTCCCGGCCTGTCACGAAACACGCGCCCGCGACGAGCGGGATCGAGGTCACATCGCGTCCGGCGGCAGCTGCGCCCTCGGCCAGGTTGGGCAGGCACTTCTCGCGGATATAGCGCGGGTGCGAATTCGTTGAGTGCGCCGTGAATCCCGACGCCAGCTCCCCGGCGAGCTGGCACATCCGGGGACCCACGCCGCCGAGCCAGATGGGCGGCGTCGCGGTCTTTTCGTCCGGCCCCGGGTTGAAGTAGGGCTGCAGGCGCCGCAGCCGGTAATGGGCGCCGTCGAACGGGACCAGGCTTCCCGTTCGAAACGCCGCGAACGCGCTACCGAGCACGCCGATGTACTCGCGCATTCGTTCCACCGGGGTTGTCCAGGGCATACCGTACCTGTCTTCGATGTTCTGCCTGACCTGGGTGCCGAGGCCGAGCTGGAAGCGCCCTGCGGACAGCCCGGATAGATCCCACGCGGTATACGCGGTGAGCAGCGGGCTACGGATGAACGCGAGCGCCACGCTCGTCCGCACGACGAGCCGCGAGCTGTTCGCGATGCACAAGGCGGCGACGACGAAGGGATCGTGCATCGTCTCGGAGATCTGCACCCCGTCGTAGCCGAGCGACTCGATCCGGCGAGTCGCCTGGGCCACGTCGGCGAGCGCACAGCTCGCGTCGATGCGGGCGAGGACCTGCACGGCATCACGTCCAATTCGAGGTCGGCGCAGTGCTGCCCCGTCCGCCCCAGGAACTACGACACCTGCCATTGCTATACCGTCTATCGAGTGTACCGTAGTCATGGTTAGAGGACCCCACGGCCGACCCGACGAACGCAGGTTGTTATGACATCTCCCTCCGCGAACGCCGACGCGGCAGACCGCGCGGGGCGCTTCCGCCTCTATGACCCGCACATCGAGGACGCCTATGCGGAGCTTGCCGCATTTCGGCAGCATTGCCCGGTGGCACACAGCGACCAGCACGGCGGCCACTACATTTTCACGAAGTTCGACGATGTCGAGGTCGGTTTGACCGACTTCGAGCATTTCTCGAGTATTCAAACCACGGTACCCCCATTCGAAGATCCTGCGGGCTCGCAGATCCCGCTGCAATTTGATCCGCCAGAGCACACGCTCTACCGGCAGAGCATTAGTACCGTGTTCTCCCCCGCCTACATCCGCCGGCACGAGTCCCGGACGAAAGCACTGGCCGTCAACCTTCTCGGTACCATCGTGGAACGAGATGGCGGTGACCTCGTCAAAGGCTTCTGCACGCCGCTCCCGATAACCACCTTTCTGCTGATCCTCGGCGCGCCCGTCGAGGATGCCGAGCAGCTGATGGCGTGGAAGAACCAGATCTTGCACGAGGGTTTTTCCGGCGACAAAGAACGTCGAAGCCACGTCGATACGCAAGTCCGGCCGCTCATTGCTGAGTACTTCCAAGGTCTTCTCATCAAGCGCGGCCAGCAGTCCGATCCGCCAGACGACGTGCTCACAACGGTGGCCAGGGGCCGCTATGGCGATCGGCCACTCACCCTGAATGAGCAGGTCAGGATGGTGATGCTGCTGTCGACGGCCGGGGCAGACACCATCACCAACACGCTATCGATGTCGCTCTACTACCTTGCTGCGCATCCGGCGGCGCTACGCCAACTGCGCGACCAACCGGAACTGATTCCCGCGGCGGTCGAGGAATTCTTGAGGTACGCCAGCACAGTGACCACCGCGCGTTTGTGCGTCGCGGAAACATCCGTCCGCGGAGTGCGCATCAAGGAGGGGGAATCCGTGCTTCTCTCCACTCCATCGGCCGGACGAGATGAGGACAGGTACCCGGATGCAGAGGAGGTTCGCTTCGACCGCGGCACCAGAGTCAAGCACCTCGCGTTCGGGGCCGGCCCGCATCGCTGTATCGGCGCACACATGGCCCGGATGGAGATTCGAGTGGCGCTCGAGGCACTCGTCGAGATCATGCCGGAATTCACGCTTAAGCCGGATTTCAAACCGGCGTGGTTCTGGGGTGTGAACTTCGGAATACATGAGCTGCAGATCACGAGCCGGCCGGCGGGCATCTCCGTCGAGAAATAGCGGTCGGCGTCTATGGTCAGTGGCGGGTGCTGATGATAAGAGGCTCGAACACCCGGTAATTGAAGCCGGTGAATCGAGGCGGCCTCGAGGTAACCGTCAGCGTGTCGTAACGCTCGATCAAAGCCCGGACGAGCTCCTCGGTCTCTAGCCGGGCAAGTGTCGCGCCGACACAGTATCGAGGTCCAAGGCCGAATGTGAGGTGCCGCCGCGTGTTCGACCGGTCGAGATCGAGGTCCGCGGGGGCCGGGAACACGGTGCCGTCCCGGTTGGCGGCGCCGACCGCGAGTATGAGCCGGTCGCCCTTTGCGATGTGCTGCCCGCCGAGCTCGGTGTCCACGGTCGACACGCGGATGCGGAATTGCACGGCGGCCCACGCCCGCAGTACCTCGTCCGCGAAGATAGCGATCCGCTCGGGTCGCTCGGTCAGCTTGCGGTAGATGCTGGCATCAGACAGCAGATAATAGGCGGTGTTGGCCAGGGCGCTCGCGGTATTGCCGAAGCTCGCGCCGAAGTAGAACAGGCACTGAGCGATCATCTCGTCGTGCCCCCAGTCACGGTGCCCGTCCGAGAGATTCCACAGAAGCGAAATCAGGTCGTTCGCGCGAACCGTTTTGCGAGCCTCGATGGTCGGCCCGAAGTAGGGCTCGAGCATCCGGTGCGCGGCCCGGAGCTTCTCGACCGTCTCGGCGCTGTCGCCGTAGCTCTGCATGTACAGCTGCAGAGCATGGTTCGCCTCGTGTATCGGACGGAGGGAATCCTCGTCGGGCGGGATACCGAGGAACCCGAAGGCCATCATCCCTGGCACTCGTTCCGCGACGTCGATCACGAAGTCGAAGGAGGGCCGGACGGCGACCCGGTCGAGCGATTCGGCGACGAGCTTGCGGACGAGCGGCTGCAGCTCCTTGTTCTTACGCGGATTGAAGTAGTCGAGCAGGTACTTGTGCATGATCCCGTGGGGCGTGCCGGTCAGGTTGAAGATGCCGTACTTGCCGAGCGCGAGGTGTCCGCCGTCCAGCAGGTTCCACGGCATCGGGAAGGTGTCGGCTTCCTTGAGGACGTGCGCGCACTCCGCGTACCTGAGCACCACCCAGCCACCGAAGGACTCGTCCCAAGAAACCGCGGTGGCCCTGGCCGCCGCATCGTAGGCGTCGTACGGGTCGCGGTCGACGAAGCTTCGCAACGACGTCTGGTGCGGACACTGCGAGAGCCGGTCAGACACGCGAACCACCTCAATCCGAGCCGATCGGCCGACCCCTTCAGGCGAGTACTCAGGGTATAGATATATACACTATACATCCAGTAGTACTAATTTGATGGCAGGAAGTTCTGGTTAATAGACGTGCAACGCACGTCTTCCGTATCGACTAGGGAGTGAGCCGTGCCGGCCGAGGTCCGGAACTCGATCTTCGTCGGAGGACGGTTTGTGGCGGCCCACGCCAGCGCCGTCCACGCGGTCATCAACCCGGCGACGGAGGAAGTGATCGGCGCGGTCCCGGTCGGCGACCAGGAGGACGTTAGCCGCGCGGTGGGCGGCGCCCGCGCCGCGTTGCGCGACCCGAGCTGGTCACGCACAAGCAGTAAACAGCGGGCATCGCTGCTTCGCCGGCTGGCCGACCTGCTCGAGGCGCATCGCGACGACATGGCCCTCTTGCTGACGCG
>Ga0302178_10000121_pt1 | contig 69128 bp, 73 predicted proteins | sample I_Palsa_E1_3_FD_198790 | JGI IMG/M metagenome (GOLD analysis project Ga0302178, IMG submission 198790) | Peat permafrost microbial communities from Stordalen Mire near Abisko, Sweden - I_Palsa_E1_3 | ecosystem: Environmental > Terrestrial > Soil > Palsa > Peat permafrost | place: Sweden...
AGCCCCTAAAAGCTTGGCCTGTTTGTGCACACCAGGCAGGCTGTGGTCGTCATAAGCGGCTACCCAATCGACGTCGAATCCGCAGGCCAGGGTATCCGCTGGCGATTCGCCCCGCCGCACTCAGCATAAAGCCACAAACCTGAATCCCTGTTCCACCGAATTTACTGCCCTCATGGCTGTAGTACCTCATCACACTTTATTAATACGAATACGTCTCATTACACAATTCACACCTCGCCATTTTATACTTTTATAAAAATAACCTTATGTTCAACAAGACCCCTGTTGCCGCAGCGCTCGCCTTGATGTTCGCGGCACACCTGCCATCGGCTTTGGCACAAGCTCAACTCAACTCTGGCGCCGCCACGCAAGCGGCGCCGGCGAATCGATCGCAAAGCGCCACACAAACCGGTGCAAACACCACGACTGCGCCGCTAGATACCAGCAACGCTCCGACTCTGCCGCTTGTTTCGATTTCGGGCTCCGCCGACAAGACAGATTTCCTGGCGAACAAATCATCGGTCGGTGCAAAGAAACCGACGGCGGTACGCGACATCGCTCAAACGGCCACCGTGGTCACCAAAGCAGTCTTGGAATCCGAGGGCGTAAGCTCATTTCAGGACGCTTTGCACAACGTCCCCGGGGTCACCATAGGCGGCGCCGAAGGCGGCCAAATCGGCAACAACATCAATTTGCGCGGCTTTAGCGCGCGCACCGACATCTATTTGGACGGTTTCCGCGACCGCGGTCAATACTATCGCGATACCTTCGACTTGGAATCGGTCGACGTCCTCTTTGGGCCTTCGTCGATGCTATTCGGCCGGGGATCGACGGGCGGCGTGATTAATCAGGTCAGCAAAAAAGCTGAACTTCAGGACTCCGGAGAAGTGTCGGGCACGGTCGGCACTGACGATCGATATCGCAGCACGGTCGACCTGAATCATCAACTCAGCGACACCTCGGCATTCCGCATCGATGCCTTTGGTCAGGATATGGGATCAAGCCGCGACGTCGAAAAGAACAAAGACTATGGCGTTGCACCGAAATTGAGTTTTGGCATCGGCACGCCGACTGAAATCACCTTCTCGGCATTGATCGAGCATAACGACGACATGCCCGACTACGGCTTACCGGCACTCGACGGCCATGCGGCGCCGGTTCCCAAAAATACCTTCTACGGGCTCACCAACGACCATACGGTGCAAGACGTACAGATCGTGAATAATACGATCAAGCACAGGGTTAATGACGACCTGACGATCCAGAATCAAACGCAATTTGCCCACTACGCGATCAACGCGCACGAGACCGCCGCCCATGCGATTTTGACGGGGCAACTGGCGACCAGCCCGGCATTGGCGAACGGCAACTACACCAATGTGCCGCTCTCGCAGTTATATGCACAATTGCAAAGTCACGACCGCGTCATCAACGATCACTCGCTCTATAACGACAGCGACGTGTTCTATAAATTCAATACCGGGTTTATCAAACACGACTTGGACCTCGGTATCGAACTGGGCCGCGACACTTACGCCAACCAAGGTTATACCCGCGGCAATTTACCGATCGTCTCCCTGCTGAACCCGGCCTACGAATCGACTCCGTCGAACGTCACCACCACCGTGGGCAATCTGGCCCAAGCCTCGGCCAATACCTTCGCAGGATATTTCAACGATACGATGTCGCTGGGCCAACACTGGAAGGCGGTGGGCGGCGTACGTTGGGACGACTACCGTGCCGAGATCAGCAACACCACCAGTTCGCCGGGCTTTGCCGCGCAAACCAATACCTTTACCAGTGTGCGCGGCGGCTTTATTTTCCAGCCGAATGACTGGTCCTCGTACTACATTTCGTATGGCACCTCGTTCGATCCGTCGCTGGAATATTTAACCGTCACCAACGGCACACAAAACCTCGCACCCGAGACCAACAAGTCTTATGAGGTGGGCGCTAAATGGGACGCTTTTGACGGCAAGCTTTCTGTCACTACGGCTGTGTTCCAGACCACACAGAACAATTCGCGCACCGAGGACTCGGCGGGCGTCTATCTGCTGGATGGGAATGTCCGGGTGCGGGGCGACCAGATTAGCGTAACCGGCCACATCACCGACACATGGCAAGTTATCGGCGGCTATACCTTTATGAACGCTCTGGTCGTGCAAGCGCTGGACGGCACACAAGGCAACACACCCGCCAACACGCCGCGCGACACCTTCACGCTGTGGAATACCTACAACATCACACCCGCCTGGGAAGTCGGCGGCGGCATGACCTACATGTCGTCGCGCTTTGCGGCCAATACGGACTTGGTGAAAGTTGGCGGCTACACCCGTTGGGACGCCGAAGTCGCTTATCACCAGAAGAAATACGACTTGCGCTTGAACCTGCTGAACCTGACCAACAAAGACTATATCGACACCGTGATTCAGTCGGATGGTGGACGTTCAGTGCCGGGTATCGGCCGAACACTCTTGGCAACCGCCACCTATAAATTCTGACAATTTGAAGTAAGGGAGTCGCCCATGTTGCTTCGTATTCCACAATTACTGAACGCAGAACAACTCGCCGTCATGGTCGAGCGGCTTGAGAACGCCGGCGATGCCTGGGTTGATGGCCGCGCAACAGCCGGCTACCAAGGCGCGCCCGTAAAGCATAACCAACAATTGGCGGAAGGCTCGGCCGCTGCGCGCGACCTCGGCGACATGGTGCTGGCAAGACTCGAATGCCATCCGCTGTTTATCAGCGCAGCGTTGCCGAACCAAGTTTACCCGCCGCTGTTTAACCGCTACTGCGCCGGCATGACCTTCGGCAATCATGTCGACGGCGCTGTACGGCTGTTGCACAACGGCGCCAAGTTGCGCACGGATATTTCGGCCACGCTGTTTTTATCGAATCCCGAGGACTACGATGGTGGAGAATTGACGATAGAAGACAATTTCGGCATGCATCAAGTCAAACTGGCAGCCGGCGACATGATTGTCTACCCGGCCAGCAGTTTGCACCGGGTTGAGCCGGTGACGCGCGGCACCCGGCTTGCCAGTTTCTTCTGGATTCAAAGCCTGGTGCGCGACGACACGCAGCGCAACATCTTGTTCGATATGGATACTGCGATCCAACGGCTTAACGCGACCCAGGCTGACGAAGGGGCACGCCGCGCTCTGGTCGGCTGCTATCACAACCTGCTGCGCCACTGGACTCTTACCTGAGCCCGCGGCACACTGCCGCCATCGCCACCTTCACTGTAAGCGTAACCATCGACATGTCCGAGATTCGCACCCTGCCCATGAATGCCACTGCACGTGAACTTCCCACGTCGCGCCGCCTCGCCTACGTCAAATGGCTCAGAAAAATGCATGGCTGGATTGGCCTGTGGGGTGCAGCACTAGGCTTGCTGTTCGGCGCCACAGGTTTTCTGCTGAATCATCGCAAGCCGGCGATGCGTATTCCTGTCGCGGAACCCATCACGCTATCGCTGCAGGTTCCTGTCGAGCAAGTGCCAACCTCGCCCAAAGCGCTGGCTCGCCAATTGCAAAACCAACTGACCATTCCCGGCAACTTGGCCCGCGCGAGCCGCGAACCGCAACATGCAGTCGCTTGGGGCGATCAAAGCGTGATGCAACCCGAGCATTGGCAAATCACCTTTGCCTCACCGCGTGAAACCACGCAGATCGAATACTGGGTCGGCAATCGATCGGCAGACGTCAAACGTAATCAAAACGGCCTATTCGCCTTTTTAATGAGCTTGCATCGCGGCACCGGTCTGGGCATAGGCTGGATGCTGGTCACCGACTCGCTGGCGGGTAGTTTGGTGTTTCTTTCGTTAACCGGCATCTTGTTGTGGACCGCGCTGCACAAGCGGCGACTGGTCGGTCTACTTCTGGTTAGCGGAGCAATGACCGCGGCCATCGTTGCGATCTGCTTGTCATGACGCCGACCATGTCGAATGGCGTGCTTAAGCACGCGGCGGAGCGCATCAGAAACGCCGTCGAGTCGTCGCCCTTCCTGTACGCCGGCTTGTCGATCGCCTTGTTGCATATCTTGCTGCTGGTAGCGGTACTTTGGCGACACGCAACACCTGCGCCGCATCCCATCGAACTCCATACTATAGAGGCGCAGCTGATCAGCTCCAACGCCGCGCCAGTAACGGTCCACGTCGAGTCACCGCGCACCCCGCCGGTTTTAATGCCCGCACCTAAGCCGACACCCAAACCTATGCCCAAGGCCGCGCCCGCGCCTACACCATTGCCGCTACAAGCCGCGCCATCGACGCTGGCGCCTGTCGCCACACTGGCCAGCACCGCGCCGCCTGCGGCGGCGCCCCCCTCCGTCAGCGCACCGCCTGAGGCGCCGCAGCGTGCCATGCTGGCCACCGCCGCGCCGAGAAATGTAGAACATCTGGACTGTGCAATGACACGCCCCGACTACCCTGCTATTTCGCGGCATAACGATGAAACCGGAACCGTGCTGGTGCAAATCATTGTCGACACGCAAGGCCGCATCGAAACGGCTTCTTTGCGGCATAGCAGCAATTATGCGCGTCTCGACAACGCGGCTTTGCAAGCCGCTCAGGACAGTCGTTGCCGTCCCTATGTGGAAAACGGCGAAGCCATACGCTCAAGCGCGGTGGTGCCTTTTCGCTTTACCTTGGACGATTGAGGAAACTCGGGGTTAGGCCACGATTTCAATCCCGGAGGAACAGCGATACACCGGCCAAGCATCTTTGATCCAGCAATCACTTGGACGCGCCAAGCAAGGCTTCACGCACGGATCCACTCATCGTGACACGCCTCCATTTTGATAGGTTATCGAGTCCTGCAAATAAGCGATTTTTCGCATAGCAGTGTAATCATCTCGAAGATATCCAGTTTGGCGTCGCCAACCCGCGCGACGTTGCACAGGACAATCTCATTCCATGAATCAATGGCTAACGCGCAGCTTGCTGTGCGCTGGACTGATGGCCAGCATATCGACATTCGCCGATCAGGATGCAAGCCTGAAGCCCGCGCGCCCTGAATTAATCCCGGCCTCAGCGCCGTCACCTTCATCACATATCATCGACGATCCGGTTGAGCAACAGCGCGCAGCCTATTTGGCCGAGTCGATCCATGTGGTGCAAACTGCGCTGCAATACTATACCGACTCCCCTAGCGACCAGGCCCTTGCCGATCTGCGCGACGCCGTGCAGGACTACCAGGCGTTCAGTCCGTAAGCACCGATCCGCAATGATCCGAACCCTGGAGGCCAAGCGCATCGGTTTTTATATGAACGCGCCAGGGCGCAGTGAAGACGAGGTTTGACATCCATTTTTGGTGTTACGACGCGTAACATTGTGAGATGGTCTGAATATGAATGTCATCCTTTGATGATATCCAAGCTTATCTCCATAATCCTGGCCGGACGAGGGAACAATCTGTATTGCTCGGCAGAACAAGCTTTTGTTTGTCGAGCTGCAGATCTCATCACCTATTTCGCACTACAAAATATCTGTTAACGGCGAGTTATCGCTTGACGATCGTTGCGGATGCGCGACTCGCGAGCTCTTTAAACGAAATCGATAAAACGACGAATGTTTGTAGTCGAGGTCCGTGCATAAACACGATTAAATAACCGCACAACAGCGGCTCGTTGACGATTCTCTAATAGTTTTTTAAACCACGAGGTATTTGCATGAAGCAACAATTCATATTACCCGCACTGTGCGGCCTGCTGGCGCTCTCGGCCTCGAATTTCGCCATGGCATCCAGCGTCAATGTCGGCGTCAGCGTCAATTCGTCCGCTCCCGCGCGCGTCGTTGCGGCGCCGGTGGTTGCAGCAACGACCACGATTTCCATCGGCTGGCATGGCGATCGCTACTGGGACGGCCACCGCTACTGGTCGCGCCACGATTGGGAAGCGCAACACCCCATCATCAAGTAACGAGGCCGGAATATCTGGACCACCCAAACCAAGATTACTACTCGGATGACTTATTATTGATCGGCGAATAGGTTGATGATTCGAACACCATCAACCATCTCATCCATAAAGAAGCTCACGGGACACATCGCTATTACCGGCAGGTAATCACGCGAAAGCCATCGCGATCTGTCCCGTCAAAATCCCGCTGCATCTCCGGCCCAACGCGGCAACAATCGATAACCCTGAGCCTTCGCCGATGATGACTCGCGCAAGACGAGCCCTGCCGCCGATTCGCCAACATGCCATCTAACTAGCCTTTGGCTCAGACGCCGACGTACGTCACGCCGCCAAGGGTGAACGGTTCCGCAATGAACTCGCCCCCCGGGCGATCGATAGCATTCCTGACCAGATCCATCCCGGCTTTTTAGGCAACTCGACTATCATTGGCGCATAGGAGATTGAGTTATGGGAGCAGTCACTTTCGATACACTAAAATTCGTTAAAACGCTTAAAAAAGCGGGGGTGCCTGAAGATCAAGCGGAGGCCTTTTCTACTGCCGTGCGCGATTCACACGAAATAGCTGAGTTAGCAACAAAAGCCGATCTGCGCAAGGACATGCACGCCCTTGGACAATCCATGGTCATCAAGCTGGGCTCGCTCTTAGTCCTGGCCGTTGGCTCGCTTGCGGCCGTTTTGAAGTTGCTGTAGTTGATGCGGCACCGCGTTCACTTGCGCGTGAGTGCCAGCGGGTTTCTGCTGGCGTCTTGCTTATCGACACGGCAAGACTGTCACTCCATTTGGGCGTAACACGGGGCGCCCCGAGCCGGGTGTCTAGCTAGGTTTTCCCGCCTTATTCCGCCGCATAAAACGCATTTCCACCCGCAAAATTATCGAACTTGGTGTATTGCCCCAGGAAGGTCAAGCGGCAAGTACCAATCGGGCCGTTACGCTGCTTGCCGATAATAATTTCGGCCGTGCCCTTGTCCTGGCTATCGGGGTTGTAGACTTCATCGCGATAAATAAACAAGATCACGTCGGCATCCTGCTCAATAGCACCCGATTCGCGCAAGTCGGACATCACCGGCCGTTTATTAGGTCGCTGTTCCAGGCCTCGGTTAAGCTGCGACAGTGCGATCACCGGTACATCGAGTTCTTTGGCCAAGCTCTTTAGCGAACGCGAAATTTCCGAAATTTCCGTGGCTCGGTTTTCCCCTTGGGATGAACCGCTCATCAACTGCAAATAGTCGATGATAATCAAGCCCAGCTTGCCGCATTGCCTTGACAGTCGGCGCGCACGCGAACGTAACTCCATCGGGTTCAGGCCGCCGCTTTCGTCGATAAAGATCTGCGCCTCACTCATTTTCTGCATGGCGTGGGTCAGCTTGGGCCAGTCTTCATCGACCAGCCGCCCGGTACGCAAGCGATGCGCGTCGAGCCGACCGACAGACCCGAGCATACGGGTGGCGAGCTGCGTGCCCGGCATTTCCATTGAGAACACGGCAACCGGCAAGCCATATTCGACCGCGACGTATTCGCCGATATTCATCGAAAACGAGGTCTTACCCATGGCCGGACGACCCGCTACGATAATCAATTCGCCGCCGTGCATACCCGAGGTAAGCCGATCCAGATCGACAAAACCCGTGGGTGTACCGGTAATCTCACTGGGGTTGTCCTGGTGATACAGCTCGTCAATGCGTTCCACCACTTTGGACAGCAGCGGTCGGATTTCCAGAAACCCCTGGGTGCCGCGGGCGCCGTCTTCGGCAATCGAAAACACCTTAGCTTCGGCTTCGTCCAGCAACTGACGCACTTCTTTACCCTGGGGGTTGAATGCATCGCCGGAAATTTCGTCCGCCACCGTCACCAGCTTGCGCAGTATCCCGCGATCCCGCACGATTTCCGCATAACGACGGATATTGGCCGCGCTGGGCGTGTTTTGCGCCAGGGCATTCAAGTAGGACAGCCCGCCCACATCGTCGGACTTACCGGCCTGTTGCAGCGACTCAAACACGGTAATCACGTCGGCCGGCCGAGTCGCCGCAATCAAGCGTCCAATATGCTGAAAGATCAGTCTATGGTCGAAACGGTAAAAATCGTGCTCGTGCAGGAAATCGGCAACCCGATCCCATGCGCTGTTATCGAGCAGCAGGCCGCCAAGTACCGATTGTTCGGCCTCGATCGAGTGCGGCGGCACTTTCAACGATTCAATTTGGGGGTCTTTCGAAGATGCATTCATGAGGCGAATTATGCCATTTGGCCAGCCAGCGCGAGGTGAAAATTCAGGCCGTCCGGGGTCCGAACCTCGCCCGAAACGTGAACAGGTCAATACCTATGCCCGTTCCCAGCGTAAGCCGCTGAAAAAGAAAAAGGTGGGAAACGTTAACCGTTTCCCACCTTTTTTTGCAAACCAGCCTATGCCCTCTTATATCGGCACCCTTATCGATCCCGTTTAGAATGCTATCCCGGCTTGCGTCATGCATTGCCCGATTGCGCGCCCGGCACAATCGGAGGCAATTAAGCGTGTTCGCCGATAACCTGGATCGTCACGTCAACCACCACGTCCGTGTGCAGACCGACTTGCACCGAATGCTCGCCAACCAGCTTCAGCGGACCCGTCGGCAAGCGCACTTGCGCTTTTTCGACGACGAAACCTTGTGCCTTCAACGCTTCAGCGATATCGAAATTCGTCACCGAACCGAACAGACGGCCGTCAACACCGGCTTTCTGTGAAATCTTAACGGTTTGACCCGCCAATTTTTCGCCTTGAGCTGCTGCTGCTGCCAGCTTTTCAGCGGCGATTTTTTCGAGTTCTGCACGGCGAACTTCAAATTCTGCCACTGCATCTTTCGTTGCGCGACGCGCTTTCTTTCCCGGAATCAGGAAGTTACGTGCGAAACCGTCCTTAACCTTGACGATATCACCGAGGTTGCCCAAATTGACAACTTTTTCCAACAAGATAATTTGCATGTGAATTCTCCTAGTGCGCCGTCAATTAGGCTTTATGCAGGTCGGTGTACGGCAGCAGCGCGAGGAAACGCGCACGCTTAATAGCCGCATCGAGCTGACGCTGATAAATAGCCTTGGTGCCGGTCAGGCGCGCCGGGGTAATCTTGCCGTTTTCGCCGATAAAATCTTTCAGCGTTTCGATATCTTTGTAATCGATCTGTTCGACGCTAGCCGCGGTGAAGCGGCAGAATTTCTTGCGCTTGAACAGCGGGTTTTGCTGCGGGCGACGGCGTTCAAATTTTTTGCCAGTGGGACGTGCCATGATCAGTCCTTTCCAATATTCTGCAATTCTGTAATGTGAAAAACCAAGGTTCGGGAATTACGGCTACGCAGTGCAAGAAACCCTGCAAACCGGGCTACAGCGCCCAATTCACAACGCTCCAATGCGCCTGCCAGTTCACCTGCTGCCAAGGCCTGCAAAGTCATTTCGACCTGCCGGCGCACACCTGCTTCGACAACTTCCGAGCGGTGCTGCAGCATGCAACTGACGATGGGAATGCCGGCCGGGGTATAACGTATCGACTCGCGCTCAACCACCGCTGCTTCCAACTGCAGATGATTCACTGCAGCCACCTTCTTTCCTGAACCACCGGGTTTATCCGCTTAATGTTGCTTTAAGCCTGAGCTTCGGTCGGTTGAGCCGAAACCTTCTTGGCTTCTTCGCGCTGAACTTCCTTCATCATCGGCGACGGTGCCGTTTCGGCTTTCTTCGTCTTGACGATCAAGTGGCGCAACACGGCATCATTGAATTTGAATGCGTGTTCGAGTTCGTCCAGAGTTACTTGATCGCACTCGATGTTCAGGCACACGTAGTGAGCCTTAGCGAGCTTTTCGATCATGTATGCCAACTGGCGACGGCCCCAGTCTTCAACACGGTGAATCTGACCGCCACGGGTGGTGATGGTCGTGCGATACCGCTCGATCATGGCGGGCACTTGCTCGCTCTGATCCGGATGCACAATAAATACGATTTCATAATGACGCATATGAACTCCTTGTGGATTGAGCCATCTGGGCGTCAAGACCAGTATGGCAAGGTAAATAGCCGGCTAGTATAGCGCGAAACTAGATGTAGGACAAGGATATGTATATTAAGGCATGCCGCCCTGTCAACTGGGGGACTGTTCGGGTCCACTCAGGCGGCGAGAAAATTCTACCGACTCGCCCGGCAAGCAGGTCGGTTCCAGCACTCGGATAAAGCGCGACCTCAATAGGTATCGAACATCGCCTGCAGCACCTCGGACGCAAGCGGCTGGCCGCCATTGCCGGCCAGCGCCAGCATTAGCAACACGCGCGCTTTATATGGGCTCAGTGTGCCGGCCGCCACCAGACCCAGCGCGTCATCAGGCGCCGCGCCATTGCGCATCACATGTCCCGCCCCGGTGCGCGAAGCGCGTACCACCGCCACCCCTTGGGCTGCGGCTTCACCTAGCGCCTGCTGCAATTGCGCGTGAATCGAGCCATTGCCGGTGCCGGCCACGACCAGACCACGCACACCGGCGGCAACTAGCCCATCGACCGCAATCCGCGATACGCCCGCGTAGCTGAGCACCAGAGCAACTTCGGGCCATATGGCGGGCGCAGAAAACGGCGTATCCAAGGTATGCGGCCGAGTCAAGACACGATGAAATTCAACCCGGGCGTCCTGCACCCAGCCGAGTACGCCGAACTCAGGAGACTCGAAAGCTTGGACCGCTGTTGTATTGCGTTTGCTGACATCGCGCGCGCCGTGAATTTGATTGTTGACCACCACCAGCACACCGCGCCCCGCGGCTGCCCGGTCGGCCGCCACCGTTACGGCCTGGCATAGGTTAAGCGGACCGTCGGCCGACAAGGCCGTGGCCGGTCGCATGGCTGCCGTCAGCACCACCGGCTTATGGCTTTTGACGGTCAGATGCAGTAAAAAGGCCGTTTCTTCAAGGGTGTCGGTGCCATGCGTAATGACCACGCCATCGATATCGTCCCGCGCCAGCAGGGTCTCAATGCGCGAGCACAAGGTATTCCAGACGGCGCATGACATATCCTTGCTATCGATGCTCGCCAATTGTTCGGCCTCAATCTCGGCCAGCCCCTTAAGCGCCGGCACCGCTTCGAGTAAGCGCTCAACCGGCAGCGCCCCGGCTTGATAACCGGCCGTTTGCATGGCGTCGGCGGCAGCGCCGGCGATCGTGCCGCCGGTGGCCAATAAGGCAATGCGGCGAAGCGGGCGCGTCGAGTGCGAGCCGGAAATTTGCGTTGCAGCGGGAGCTGAACTCCGGCCGCCAAGGTCGTGGGATAGGGTCATGGCCGAGATTGTAACCAGCCACCATGCTCCAGCTCAACTAGTGTTTAAACCACGGGCGACATAAGTCACAACAATGAAGCCGCACATTGGCGATGTCATACAGCCGATCAGACTGAAAATCAGTCATGATCGGCCTCAAAACCTCGCATCAACGCTAATTTCAAGCCGGTTCGCGCAATTGGCTGGCGATCTCGGCTTCGGTCAATGCCGGCGCGAACATTTCGATCAAGCGGTAGGCATATTGCCGCAAGAACGCGCCCTTGCGCAAACCCACCCGGGTCGTATTCGACTCAAACAACTCCACGGTATTGAGCACTACCAGTTCGCTGTCTTTCTTGGGATCGATCGCCATTGCAGCCACGATGCCAATGCCCATGCCGATTTCAACATAGGTTTTGATCACGTCCGCATCGATCGCCGTCAACACGACATCGGGCGAGACTCCCGCTTTCGCAAACGCGTTATCGATATGCGAGCGGCCGGTAAAGTCCTGGTCATAGGTGATGATGGGATAATCGGCAATCTCGTCGAGCGTCAACTCGGTGCGCCCGACCAAGGGATGCGACTTCGGCGCGACCACCACGTGATTCCATGAATAGCACGGAAAGGTCACGATATCGGGATAGCGGTCGAGGGCCTCCGTCGAAATGCCGATATCGGCCTCGCCACTCAAAATCATTTGCGCGATTTGCTGCGGATTACCCTGCCGCAAAGCCAGATGCACACCTGGAAACACTTCGGTAAATTGGCGTATCACCTGCGGCAGCGCGTAGCGCGCCTGGGTGTGCGTGGTCGCCACGACCAAATGACCGCTATCTTGATCGGCAAACTGACGCGCCACGCGCCGTAAATTCTCGGCGTCCAGCAGCATGCGCTCGATGGTGGGCACCACCGCCCGACCCGGTTCGGTCAAGCCTGTCAGACGCTTGCCGCGCCGCACGAAAATATCGACGCCCAATTCATCTTCCAGATCTTTGATCTGTTTACTGACGCCCGATTGCGAGGTAAACAAGGCATTGGCCACTTCAGTCAGATTCATGTTCTGACGGACGGCTTCACGTACAAAACGCAGTTGTTGAAAATTCATTATGTTTAATTCCGCTTGGTCAATTTCAATTCAATGGTGTGCCGCTTCAAACCAGCCGTTGCGGCGCAGCGTTGGCCGGGAAGGCTCTCAAGGCTCGCGGGATGGCAGTCACGCCGTCGCCCACGGCAATGCCCAAGGCTTGCCATGAAGCACGGTCGAGTTCAGCTTCCAGGGTGCGGCCAGCCGCCGCCTCCAATTCGACCCGCACGGTGCCACCGACGGGAATCACGCGCCGCACGCCAACACGTATCCCTCCGCTGGCTCGAAGATCCACGCCGTTGGCCGGTGAGTCCGCTACCAGCTCAAGGTCGTGCGGGCGCACATATGCCAGCGCCGGACCACGGAAATCGGCTTGCACCTTGAGCGTATTCTGTTCGTCGCTGGCCACAAAACCATGCTCGCCGACTTGCCCTTGCAATTGATTGGCCGCGCCCAGAAATTCATAAACAAAAGCAGTTTGCGGATGGTCATAGACTTCCTGCGGACTGCCGGCTTGCTCGATGCGCCCATGGTTCATTACCACAATCCGGTCGGCCACTTCCAGCGCTTCCTCTTGATCGTGAGTCACGAAAATCGTCGTAACATGCAAATCGTCATGCAGACGGCGCAACCAGCTGCGCAACTCCTTGCGCACCTTCGCGTCAAGCGCGCCAAACGGCTCGTCGAGCAGCAACACACTGGGCTCAACCGCCAATGCGCGAGCCAATGCAATACGCTGACGTTGGCCGCCCGACAATTCCGACGGATAGCGATCAGCCAGCCAATCGAGTTGCACCAGTTGCAGCAGTTCATGCACCTTGCTACGTATCACGGCTTCCGATGGACGTTGTTTGCGCGGTTTGACGCGCAGGCCAAAAGCGATATTTTCGAACACGGTCATATGGCGAAACAGTGCGTAATGCTGGAACACAAAACCCACCTGCCGTTCGCGTGCACCGACATTCGCGACATCGTTGCCTTCCAGCAGCACCTGCCCGGCGTCTGCGGACTCAAGCCCGGCGATCACGCGCAACAAGGTGGTTTTGCCACAACCCGAGGGCCCCAGCAAAGCAACCAGTTCGCCCGAAGCGAATTCAAGCGACAACTTGTCCAGTGCAGTAAAACTGCCAAACTGCTTTTCTATGCCACGCACGATAATGCTCATTCCGGCCTCCACTTAATGCCATGCCACTTGAACAACATGTAAACGATTTAGGCCGCTTCAATCTGGGTCTGCGTCAGCTTGCGCTCCGCAAGCAGCTTCAAGCCCAGCGTCACCAGCGCCAATAAAGCGAGTAAGGACGCGACCGCAAATGCTGCGGCGAAGTTGTACTCGTTATAAAGAATTTCCACATGCAAAGGCATCGTATTGGTCTGTCCACGGATATGGCCGGAGACCACCGACACGGCGCCGAACTCGCCCATGGCCCGTGCGTTACACAGAATCACGCCATATAGCAGGCCCCACTTCACATTCGGCAAAGTGACGCGGCTAAACATCTGCCAGCCCGAGGCGCCTAACACCCGGGCCGCCTCTTCTTCCTCACTGCCCTGCGCTTGCATCAGCGGTATCAGTTCGCGAGCCACAAAAGGAAAGGTGACAAAAACCGTCGCCATAACAATGCCCGGCACCGCAAAAATCAATTGAATGTTATGCGCTTCGAGCCAAGGCCCGAACCAACCTTGCGCGCCGAACATCAACGCATATACCAGGCCGGCAATCACCGGCGATACCGAGAACGGCAGATCAATTAAAGTCATTAGCAGACTTTTGCCGCGGAACTCGAATTTCGCAATCGCCCACGATGCCGCCAGACCAAACACGACATTGAGCGGCACTGCAATCGCCGCGACCAACAATGTCAGGCGTATCGCCGACACGGCGTCGGGATCCGCTAGCGCAGCCAGGTAATACCCGACACCCTTGCTGAATGCGAGATCGAACACGGCGGCCAGCGGCACCACCAGAAATGCAGTAAGAAACAGCAGCGTCAGTGCGATCAAGATAATGCGCACCGGGCGCGATTCGGTAACCGCTGCGTCCACCGACCTCGGCACACGATTCAGGCTGACGCTATCGCTCATTTGCAGGCTCCGTGTTAGACAAGGCGCCGGCAACCTGGGCGGCCGGCGCCCGGCTTTGAATCGCCGTGTTCGAATGGCGGCGCTGCCACCACCATTGCAATATATTGATCAGCAACAGTAAGGCAAACGACGCCAGCAGCATCACCACAGCCAAGGCTGTGGCGCCGGCAGTATCGAACTGCTCGAGCTTGGTGATAATCAACAACGATGTGATTTCGGATTTCATCGGCACATTGCCGGCAATAAAAATCACCGAGCCGTACTCGCCCAAACCGCGTGCGAAAGCCAGCGAAAACCCGGTCAACAACGCCGGCGCAAGCGCCGGCAACAAAATCCGGCGAAACGTCAGCCAACGGGAAGCGCCAAGGCAAGCGGCCGCTTCTTCCTGTTCACGCTCGAACTCTTCCAGCACAGGCTGCACCGTACGCACGACAAACGGCAGGCCGATAAAGGTCAAGGCGACCACCACACCCAAACGCGTAAACGCGACTTGAATACCCAGCGGCACCAGCCATTGCCCAAGCCAGCCGTTGGCCGAGTACACCGCCGCCAGAGAAATACCGGCGACCGAGGTTGGCAATGCAAAAGGCAAGTCGACCAGCGCGTCGACCAGCCGTTTGAAGGGGAACGTATAACGCACCAGCACCCAGGCGACCAAAAATCCAAAGACCGCATTGACCAGCGCCGCAATCGCCGCGGCGCCAAATGTCAACCGATAGGAAGCCAGTACACGCTTCGCGGTCACGGCATGGACAAAGTGCTGCCAATCGAGAGTTGCCGCGTTAAAGAACAAGGCGGCCAGCGGGATCAGAACAATCAGGCTCAGATAGGCTACCGTAAAACCCAAGGTCAAGCCGAATCCGGGCAAAGCGCTAGGCTTGCGAAAGCGTAAGCGAAAAGCAGGCCGGCCGGCCGAAGTCGGGCCAGGCGCGGGATTGCGGCTATAAGACCCTTGCGGGAGGATCGGGGTGCTCATATCGGACTCAATTCGGTTCGTAGATTTGATCGAACACACCGCCGTCGGCAAAATGCACCTTCTGCGCATTAGCCCAACCGCCAAAGGTGTCGTCTACGGTATAGAGCTTCAGCTTGGGGAAAATCCGTGTGTATTGCTCGGGCACCTTGGTCGAGCGCGGCCGGTAGAAATTGCGCGCGGCAATAGTCTGACCTTCGTCGGTATACCAATAGTTTAGATAGGCTTCCGCGAGCTTGCGGGTACCATGCTGGTCGGCCACCTTATCGACCACAGCCACAGGCGGCTCCGCCAAAATACTGACGGACGGCACGACAATTTCAAATTTATCGGCGCCGAATTCCTTTTGAGCCAGAAACGCCTCGTTTTCCCATGCCAGCAAAACATCGCCTTGCCCGCGCTCGACAAAGCTGGTGGTCGCGCCGCGCGCGCCCGAATCGAGCACGCCGGCGTTCTTGTAAACCTGAGCGACAAAACTACGCCCCGTGGCATCGCTGCCGCCGGGCAAATGCAAGGCATAGGCATAAGCCGCCAGATAATTCCAGCGCGCGCCACCTGAGGTCTTGGGATTGGGCGTGACAATCGACACGCCTGGTTTGACCAGGTCACCCCAGTCCTTCACATGCTTGGGATTGCCATGACGCACCAGAAATACAATCGTCGAGGTATAGGGCGAGGCATTATCAGGCAGGCGCTTTTGCCAATCCTTGGCGACCAGGCCGCGCGCTGCAATGGCGTCGATATCATAGGCCAAGGCCAGCGTCACCACGTCGGCTTGCAAGCCATCGATCACCGCACGCGCCTGCGCGCCTGAGCCACCATGCGATTGCTGAAATTTGACGGTAACACCGGTCTGCTGCTTCCAATAGGCGCCAAAAGCCTGATTGAATTCCTGGTAAAGCTCGCGCGTCGGATCGTAAGAAACATTCAACAAGGAAACGTCGGCATGGGCCACGCTTGGCTGTATTAAGCCAGCCGCCAGCGCAAGCACGCAGCCAGCCAACATAGGGAATATCCGGCGAGCGGGATTACGAGTCAGGCGCTTGGCGCGCGGGCTAGCCTCTTGCATACGACATCTCTCACGGATTTTTGAAGTGAGAGCCAGTGTATCCAGCGCGCTTAATATACAAAACAAATCATTTCTCATGCCTTAATATCAAAAATGATATTAAGGCATGCCGCAACTTAGCGAAATCGCTCGCTAAGCCACGCCCGCTAGAGACTCGCTTACCGGCGCCAGGTGCCCTCCTGCCTCAAGCATTCTCGTAATTATCGGAGCATCGACCGGATGACTGTAGTAGAAGCCCTGCGCGTCGTCGCAGCCGTTGTCGACCAAAAACCGGCGGTGCGTGGCGGTTTCGACGCCTTCGGCAATCACTTGGCATTGCAACGAGTGGGACAAACCAATAATCAGTTGCGTTAACGTTTCATCGCCCCGGTCGTGTCCAATATCACCGACGAAAGCGCGATCGATTTTGATACGGTCGACTTTGAAAATTTTCAGGTAAGCAAGACTGGAATAACCGGTGCCAAAATCATCGATGGCAATCCGAATCCCAAGATGCCTTAAGCGCACAAACAATTCCGAAGCCTCAGCCGGATTATCCATAATCGCGCCTTCGGTGACTTCCAGCTCCAGCAGATGGGGCGGCATGCCGGTATCGCGTAAGGCTGCCAACACCATCGCATAGACGTCGGAGCGTTGTAACTGCACCGGCGACAAATTGACCGACATGCTTAACAGCGTGTGTCCGGCGCTCGCCCACGCTGCGCCTTGCTCACACGCTCGTCGCAGCACCCATTCGCCGATTTTGACTATCAAGCCGCTTTCTTCGGCGATGGCGATAAATGCCGAGGGCTGCACCACCCCGCGCACTGGATCGCACCACCGCACCAGCGCTTCAAGGCCGACAATCTTGCCGCTTACCATGTTGACCTGCGGCTGATACTGCAAAAACAGCTCATTGCCTTTGACAGCTTTACGTAATCGAGTTGAGATATCCAATCGGGCGTCAATGCGCGCGGTCAATTCCCGGCGGTAAAAACAGTAGCCATTGCGACCGCGCGCCTTGGCTTCGTACATCGTAATATCCGCCTTCTTCAGTAAATTGACCGGGTCATCGCCGTCATCGGGGAAGCGGCTCACACCAATACTGGCTTCGATATACAACTCGTGCTTTTCGATCACCACCGGCTCGGCGATGGTAGCCAGCAAGGTGTCCAGGATCTGGCGCAAACGGGCCTCGCAGTCGAAGCCGACCAACATCACAAACTCATCGCCACCGTAGCGGGCCACCCTATCGGATTGACTCACGCACAACGACAGGCGGGCCGCGAGGAGATTCAACAACTTGTCGCCGACACCCTGCCCGAGAGCATCGTTGACATCCTTGAAATGATCCAGATCGATAAACATCACCGCCACGCAAGCACTATTGTCGCGGGCTTGCGCGATCATGTCCGAGAGCCGCCGGTTTAGCATATAGCGATCCGGCAGAGGATCCCCTAACACACTGTCGCCTAGCCGATTCTGGTTTGCTGGAGAAAACGCAGCCCGCCCGTAGTGGGTCAGTTTTTTAAGCAAGGGAAGCAACATAACACCCACTAAATTGTTATTTGGCGGAACTTTGCTCAAACCGGACTGAAACCGCCTGGCAGTGCGAGTCCCCGCCCAGGCCCTATTTTCCGGGCTTGGCGCATGGGAGACCCATCTATAACTTATCGGCCGCCCCTCTTTTTTCTGAAGCCGCGAGGGTGCGGCAAACGTCGCGAAAACCTGCTACAGCGCCTGCCACAACCGTTTCCCAACACGATAAAAAAAACAAAGCTTGACCCTGATAGGAATACTGTATAAAAATACAACCACTGTTCAAACATACAGTGAGCCCATGAATAAACTGACCGCACGACAACAGCAGGTTTTTGAACTGGTCGCCCGTGCTATCGAGCGCACCGGATTTCCACCGACACGCGCCGAAATTGCCGCCGAGCTTGGTTTTAGCTCGGCCAATTCCGCCGAAGAACATCTGCGGGCCTTGGCTCGCAAAGGGGTGATCGAATTGGCGGCGGGCGCTTCACGGGGTATTCGTCTGGTTCCACAGCACGACATGGGCTCGCCTTACCGCCAATTGACGCTGCCGCATCCCAGCCTGATGCAATTGTCCTTGCCGCTGGTGGGGCGCGTGGCGGCCGGTAGCCCCATCCTGGCTCAAGAGCACGTTACCCAGCACTATGCGTGCGATCCGGCGATGTTCGCCAAGACGCCCGATTATTTGCTGAAAGTGCGCGGCATGAGTATGCGCGACGCCGGCATTCTCGATGGCGATTTGCTCGCCGTGCAAAAACAGCATGAAGCGCGAGACGGCCAAATTGTCGTCGCCCGGATCGGCGACGACGTGACGGTGAAACGTTTTAGGCGTCGCGCCGGTGGTGTCGAGTTAATTGCAGAAAACCCCGATTACGCTCCCATCATTGTCGATTCGGGCAGCCCCGATTTCGCGCTTGAAGGTATCGCCGTCGGTTTAATACGTCCAACTGAATTCTGAACGGAGCTTCATCATGGAACGTCTTGCCCGCCTGTCGCCCCTTCGTCAATTTGGCCGTCTTCGTCATTTGCGAGCACCGCGCGATTGCGCTTTGCAAAAGCGACCGCTGGTCGTGGCCAGCGTCACGGCCACCGCTGTTCGGGTTTATCGCAGTTCCTCTCGTGTCATAATGGTGGGTACGATAGATGCAGTTTGCGAAATGATAGATCGCTGTATCGCCGAGGAAAATGCGGGCATGACGGGAGGCTTGTTCGACCGTACTGCCTAAGTGAACAAGTAAGGGCGTCGGAGTCCGTCAACCATGGCGCGCCGCCATCCGACATCGCCGGCAACATTGCGAATCTAATGCCGGTAGCACATATAAGCTTGCTATGGCTTCAAGAGAGAATCGATGTTAATTCGATTCATCCGCCGCGCCAGCACACAACGCGAGCATCTGCCGATGCTCGTGGGTCTGTTTTTAGCACTCTGTTTAGCCTCGGTGATACTAGCGGAACTCACCGCCACGCATCTGACCGCCCGGCGCATCGAAACCGTCGTTAAAAATGCCGATGATCTAACGGCCAAGCTAGCGGATGCGCTGACCATCGAGATCGATCAAAATCTCGGCTATCTGCGCGGCATACCGATCATGTTGTCGCGCCTGCCGCTGGCACAGCGGCCGCTCGCCCAACTGCCGAATTACCCCATGGGCAACCGAGATCCGCTGCCCATGCGCCGACGTACGATGCTCCTGCCGGAACCCCGCCTGCTTGCCTTGAACCGCACCTTGGATTCATCCACCCAAGACCTTGGCGTATCGCTGATTATCGTCATGAATAGATCGGGTATCTGCGTGGCTTCCAGCAACTATCTATGGCCGGTTCCCGTAGTGGGAGCGGATCTGAGCGATAGAGAATATTTTTACGAAGCGCTTTCAGGGCAACCGTCCAGCGAATATGTGGTCGGTCGCACGACCAACGAAGCCGGCATTTTCTTTTCTGCGCCGATTGTCGACGATGGCATAGTGACAGGCGTGGTGGCGACCAAACTCAATGTCGCCGAGATGAATAACTGGATCGGCGACGGCATCTCGTTTGTGACCGACCACAATGGCGTCATCATCATGGCGCATGACGCCCATTTTCTGTACAAAGCGGTGCCCAACGCAGCCGTCTTCTCGATGTCGCCCAAAGAACAATACCTGATTTATCGACGCACGCACTTCGATTTACTGAAAAGCACACCCTTGGTGCTGCCAGGCGTTGCCCACGTCGAGATGCTGGACTACCTCGACTATCCCGTGGTCATCAACTCGCGGGAAACCCACTATAGCCAGCTCATGGTGTATGCCATTACGCCGGTCTACGAAATCGCTCACATCTCCACCGAGCGGCAGCATGATTTCTGGCTGGCCTTCTTAAGCTATATCGGGTTCGGTCTCGCACTCGAAACCATTGCGGCCTATTTCATCGCACATCGGCGCTATATCAGGGACACGGTTGCACTCAATGTGTCCCTGCGTCAAGTCAACCTCGATCTGGAGTACGAGGTTCAGCACGATCCGCTGACGGGTGTGCTGAACCGTGGATATTTCGTCAAATTGTTGGCACAGCACATTCAGGAAAATACCGCGCCCGCACAGTTTTCGGTCGCCGTTATCGATCTCGATTTTTTTAAACGTATCAATGATGGTTACGGACATGCGGCGGGGGACATCGCTCTCAAATCTTTTACCCGGATCTGCCAGCATGCCTTGCGCTCCACCGACCGCTTTGGCCGCATTGGCGGCGAGGAGTTTGCGATTCTCCTGCCAGGTCTTGACGAGCACAGGGCCGCCGCGGTCCTTGACCTGATGCGCCAGCAAGTTGCCGATACGCCTATCGTGTTCCTCCATCACACCATCCGGCTGACGGTTAGCGCAGGCGTTGCGGGCTACCGCCCGGGCGATACGGTCGACGGCATTCTGTATCGGGCCGACAACGCGCTCTATCGCGCAAAATCCGGTGGGCGCAATCAAGTGGTCCAGTACCAGGATATTGTGCCGCCCGATGACGCGCTGCTTTCGGCCCGTTGAATCGGCCCGTTGAATCAAGCGCAAACGAAACACCAAACGAGCCTGCGTTAAGGCACATCTCGCTCTTCACCTGCATCGCAAATCCAGTGTCACATGCTAAGCAATAAGCGTTACGGGTAATTTGCTAACGACAATTGCTTGGTTCAGGTCTCTCTCACTCCCCACTACACTCGCCTCATCGACGTTGGGCTGGACATTCACGTGCAGGCCCGTCTTCAAGATCAGGACCACCCATGAATCAACAGTCCCAGTACAAAGGCTACCTCGTCCATGCCGTCGCGACGCCGCTGCATAACGGCCTCTATGCCGCGACGCTGCAAATAGAAAAGCCCGCGGAAACCAGTGTGCCCGCCACGCGCTTTCCCGAACTCGATTATTTCTTCGAGGAAGAGCAAGCACTGGCCTACGCCACACGCTGGGGCCGGATGTGGATCGATAACAAAATTAATTAAACCGGAGATTTATCGAAACCGCCTTGAAGTATTTCCGGGTGGTGACTCAAATATTAAATTGCCCTCTCTCGTTCTCTACTTACGTAATATATAAAACCAATATGAAAAAACTTTTGACACTCTTGTTTAGCGCGGCAGCACTGTCCCCGGTACTGAATGCTGGGCCGGCATATGCCAATGAAACACTATCCGTCGCGGCCAGCCCGGTCCCTCATGCGGAAATCCTTGAATTCGTCAAACCCCGCCTCAAACAGGAAGGCGTGGACCTGAAAATTGTTGTCTTCAACGATTATGTCCAGCCCAATCTACAAGTCGACCAAAAACATATCGACGCCAATTACTTCGAGCACAAACCTTATCTCGATGAATTCAACAAAAATCACGGCACCCATCTGGTCATCGTCGCCCCGATTCATGTCGAACCGTTCGGCGCCTACTCGCATAAAGTAAAAACCGTTGCCGCCCTGCGCGATGGCGCGGTCGTCGCCATCCCTAACGATCCGTCCAATGTCGGCCGTGCCCTGCTGCTGCTGCAAAACAATGGCCTACTCAAACTCAAAGACCCGAGCAATATCCTTGAAACACCACGCGACATAGTTGATAACCCCAAACACTTGCAGATCAAGGAACTGGAAGCTGCCACGCTGCCGCGCGTGTTGGACCAAGTCGACCTCGCCCTGATTAATACCAACTATGCACTCGACGCCCATTTGGCGCCCACACGTGATGCGCTGTTTATCGAGGACAGCCGCTCACCTTATGCCAATTTGATCGTGGCGCGTCCGGACGATGCACATAGCGATGCCGTACAAAAACTGGTCGCGGCCTTACAGTCGCCCGAAACCAAAAAATTTATTCAAGACAAATACCAGGGCGCCGTGGTTCCGGCCTTCTAAATTCGATAAAAACTCTTTGGACTCCTTGGCGGGACGCAAGTCTGCAGCCGACCCGGCTTAGGCCGGGTTTTTTCTTTTCCGCGCTGGCGCAATCCTCGCCCAGCTCACTCTCGAAGTCATGACGCATGCATTTAATTAGCACCTTATTCTCGAATGTCGATGTCACTGAAATCGCCCAAGCCAGCTTGGAAACCCTGCAAATGCTGGGTGGTTCGTTATTTTTTACTTTGCTGCTCGGCCTGCCCCTCGGCATCGCGCTATACCTGAGCGCTCCGGGCAATCTTTATGCGTCACGGCGCGTCTATACACTGCTGTCTTTGGCGGTGAATATCCTGCGCTCACTACCTTTTATTATCTTGTTGATTGTGATGATTCCCCTCACTTTGGCCATGGCGGGCACTTCGATTGGCGTGCCCGGCGCTATTCCGCCTTTGGTCGCGGGTGCGACGCCGTTTTTTGGACGGATGGTGGAGAATGTTTTGCGTGAAATCGATCGCGAATTAATCGAAGCCAGCCAGACCCTGGGCGCCACGACTTGGCAAATTATTTGGCGGGTCTTACTGCCCGAATCCAAACCGGGCCTGATTGCAGCTAGCACAGTGACTGCGGTTGCCTTGGTTGGTTATACCGCCATGTCCGGCGTGATCGGCGGAGGCGGGCTCGGCGACCTCGCAGTTCGCTATGGTTATCAGCGCTTCGAAACCGATGTGATGGTTGTCACCGTGGTGTTATTGCTGATACTGGTCTACATATTGCAAACCTTGGGAGATAGGCTTGTCGCGCGCACCTCTCGCAAGATTGCGCGCCGCTAAAGCCAAGCCCATTCAAGCCGCCTGATTTAAGTCTGTGCTATCCCCAAAGCCACATGAAAATCGCGCACCTCGGCCTGCAACCACGTCTTGAATGCCACCACACGCGGCGTGCTTGCGACATGCTCGGGGCAGACAAAATAGTAGGTGTTTGGGCTTGGCGACTCGATATTGAACAACTTGATCAACCGCCCGCTGACCAGATGATCGTGGGCCAGCGCGCGGCGCACCAGTGCAATCCCGTTGCCGTCCAGCACCGACTGCAAAATCATGGAGCCATCGTTAAACCAAGCGCCGCGCGTGGGCTCAAGTACATTGGGCAAGCCGGCGCTTTTAAACCATTCGCTCCAAGGCTCATCGTCAGAACGCAGCAAAGGCAAGTTTAATAAATCAGCCGGCCGCTGCGGCAACTGTCCCTGTTGAAATCCCGGGGCGCAGACTGGGAAATAAGTTTCCCCCATCAGTTTCTCGACAAATAAACCCGGATAGTCGCCCATACCGAGACGGATCCCGACATCAACGTTGTCACGCCGAAAATCGACCAAAGCGGTGGCCGCCATCAATTCGAGATCGATCTCCGGATAACTTTCGATAAACCGCCCCACGCGCGGCATCAGCCAGCGCGCGGCAAACGAGGGCAACACGCTGACGATCAAGCGTCGATCGCGATCGCCGGCGCGGATGGCCTCGGTGGCATGCGCGATATCGCTCATCGCCAAGCGCACCTGCTGTGCATAAACCCGTCCGCACTCGGTCAGCCGCACGCGCTTGCCATCACGCACAAACAAGGGCAAGCCCAGATCCTCTTCCAAGGAGCGGATTCGATGACTGACCGCGCCATGCGTGACAAAAAGCTCTTCGGCCGCCCGCGAAAAGCTCTCCAGCCGAGCAGCCGATTCGAAAGCGCGCAAGGCATTCAAATTCGGTAGTTTAGAAAAGTCCATTGTTAGAATTTTTCACATATTCTGGAAAATTGCTCGTTAAGAGAATTCTGTTTAAGCGTCTACGATACAGCTATCGAATCCAAACAGGGGAACAAAATGATCAAGGAAATTTTCTCTACCATCGCCTTTGAAGTCGAGCCCGACAAAACCACGGCACTACGGGTCGGCAGCAGCCGGACATTGAGCATCGAAGCGGGCGCAGTCTGGGTCACGCGCAGCAACGACCAAGGCGACTATGTCTTGCGCGCGGGCGCCACCATGGCCCTGCAGGCAGGTGAAACGTTGTGGCTCAGCGCCGAACACGCGCAAGCGGCGCGCGTTGTATTCAAGCGGCCGGCGCGCTGCGATAAAAGAGTGCTGCACTGGATCGCCAGCCAATGGCAAGACAGAGTGACCGGCCAATCGCCGTTCATGGTATGAGCGCGAAAGGTGACAACAACGGTCATGTGTTGGTTTTTGCAAACCGGCCAACACATGACTCCAGCCCTCAAGCTCAGCGGGCCTCGCGTTAAGCGCCCAGGCCCGTCCTGGTCTAAGCCGTTTAATCCTCGCTGACGCGAACGATCAGCTTGCCGAAATTGCGACCTTCTAGCAGACCGATCAATGCCTTGGGCGCACTCTCCAAACCTTCGACAATATCCTCGCGCGCCTTGATCCGCCCTTCGGCCAGCCATCCGCTCATGGTTTTGGCAAAATCGGCGTAATGGTCGGCATAACTATCGAAAATAATAAAACCCTGCATCCGTATACTTTTCGTCAGCATGGTACGCGGCAGCACGGAAAAACGATCCGGCCCGTCCGGCAAACTGGTGGCGTTGTACTGGGCGATCAAACCGCACACCGGCACCCTGGCGAATTTATTCAAGAGCGGCATGACCGCCTCAAACACCGCGCCGCCGACATTTTCAAAATACACGTCGATGCCGTCCGGACAGGCGTCCTTCAAGCGTTGCGGCAAGTCGGCGCCATGGTGGTCGATGCAGGCATCGAAGCCAAGTTCTTCAACCGCATAACGGCATTTCTCCGCGCCTCCGGCAATCCCGACCACGCGGCAACCCAAGATCTTCGCCGTCTGACCGACGACAGCACCCACAGCGCCGGTGGCCGCAGCGACCACCACCGTCTCACCGGCTTTGGGATCGCCGATCCAGGTCAGCCCGCGGTAGGCGGTAAAACCCGGCATGCCGAGCACCCCCAAGGCATGGGATGGATGCGCAAGATCGGCCGGCAGCTTTTTCAAGCCTGCGCCGTCGGACACAGCATAGGTTTGCCAGCCGGTGGAGCCAAGCACCCGGTCACCCTCGCTAAACGCGGGATTGCGCGACGCCACGACGCGCGACACCGTGCCGCCCACCATCACACCATCGATTTCAACCGGCGGGGCATAAGATGGCGCATCGCTCATGCGGCCGCGCATATAGGGGTCGAGCGATAGGTAGACGGTGCGCAACAAGATCTGCCCCGCTTCCAGTGGCGCCAGCGGCACCTCGTGGACGCGGAAATTGGCTTCGACCGGCGCGCCCTTGGGACGTGAAGCCAACACAATCTGGCGACTAGTAGTCGGAATCTGTGACATGTTATCTCCTTGAAATTAGAACCACCGAGTGCTGCACTACGGCGCAAATAGACTTGTGCCGTAGTGCAGCCAGCACCGTCATCGACCTTAGATACTGAGCTCGAGCACCTCGCGGCTGACCGCAAGCGTGACATCGCGATGCTCACCAAGCGCCGTCATGCCATGCTCGCTGAGCTGCGCAATGATCTTGTCAATTGCGCCGCGCTCGACTGCGTAATCAGACAAGCGGGTTTTCACACCCAGACTTTCGAAGAAAGCACGGGTACGGTCGATCGCCGCATCGATACGCGCATCGTCGCTGCCGTCTGTAATATGCCAGACACGCGCCGCATACTGCAGCAGTTTGGCGCGCTTCGATTCGCGCCGCACCTTGAGCATGGACGGTAGCACCACGGCCAGCGTCTGCGCATGGTCCAAACCATGCAGAGCCGTCAACTCATGACCCACCATATGGGTCGCCCAATCCTGCGGCACACCGGCGCCGATCAGGCCGTTGAGCGCCTGGGTCGCGGCCCACATCAGATTAGCGCGCAGGCCGTAATCCTGCGGATCGGCCAGCACCTTGGGGCCCAGTTCGATTAAGATTTGCAACAGACTTTCCGCATAGCGGTCCTGGACCATGGCGCCTACCGGGTAGGTCAAATATTGTTCGATCGTGTGGACGAAAGCGTCGACAACACCATTAGCCACCTGACTCACCGGCAGGGTGAAGGTCTTGCTCGGGTCTAGCACCGAAAATTGCGGAAACACAAACGCGCTTCTAAAAGCCAGTTTGGCCTGCAGTTCAGGCCGTGTCACCACCCCACCGTTATTCATTTCCGAGCCGGTGGCCGGCAAAGTCAGCACCGTGCCGAACGGCAGCGCCTGTGTCACGCTGGCGCCGTGATCGAGCAAAATCTGCCACGGGTCTCCTGCATACCCTACTGCGGCCGCGACAAACTTAGTCCCATCGATCACCGAGCCGCCACCGACTGCGAGCAAGAAATCCAGCTTCTCGCGACGCACCAGTTCGACCGCTTTCATCAAGGTGTCGTAAGACGGATTAGCTTCTATTCCACCGAACTCATGGATTTCGCGCGAACCCAGCGCGAGTTTGACTTCATCGAGGGTACCCGTCTTTCGGGCGCTGCCGCCGCCAAACAAAACCAACACGCGCGCCTTTTCCGGCACAAGTCGATTTAATTCGGCAATACGGCCTTGACCAAAAATAATACGGGTTGGGTTATATAAATCAAAGTTGTTCATTTCGGAATCCTGGTTGCTAAGGCATAAGGCGGTCGAATCGCGCGCCCGGCCTTTCGTTTGCATGCTTGAAGGCACAATGGACGTCTCACGGCGCCTGAGGATATTTTCGGCCCGCCAAATATTCGACCGGTCGTCTATAAAATAATTAAAACTTCAAAAATCACCAGGCGGCGTTCCATGCCGCCGCCCAGCGTCGTGTCGGCCGCTGTACCAAACTATCAAGCACTCAGTATTCGCTGTGTCTCACTCAACGCACATTGGAGCGCGCTATGATCGCGCCGAGCCTTGGTCAGCAAGCTCGCGCCTAACCACAACTGATACAGCAGCAAAGCGGTTTGCAGAGGCTCCCGAGCAGCCACAACCGAGCCTTCCGCAACGCATTCTTCGATACAGGCAGCAAGCCGCGAGACAATACGCTCGGTGCCGTCACGTAAGGTGGTACGCATAATTTCTGACAAATCGCAGACTTCTGCGGTCAGTTTTACCACCAAACATTGATTGGCAAGATCGTCGCTGCCTTGTGTGTCCAGCCACAAGGACCAATACTTCATCAAGCGCTCATGGGCCGTGCCGGCAGACTCGCCGGCACGGCCCAGCAAGGCATCAAGACGCTCCAGGTAGGAAGCGAAGTAATGCTCAAGCAAGGCCGTGCCGTACATTTCCTTGGACTCGAAGTAATAGTAAAACGAGCCTTTCGGTATCTCCGCAGCCTTCAACATTTCAGTCAGACCCACACCTGCAAAACCTTTACAGGCGATAAGCTGCTGTCCGGTTTTAAGGATGTGGCGTTTGACATCGTCGAGAGCGGGTTTCATTACACCATTCTAACGGACTATTAGACCAGTCGTCTACAACCTAAACGGAAATTGTTCTCAAGATCCGTCGGGACGCCCAGGATTCAATCAGCGCAACGCCTCGGCCATACCAACCGGCCGAACGCGCTGCTTGACGCAATAAAAAGGTGCTTACAGGCGGTTTAAGCGACGCGCGTTTGCCGTAGCTTTTGCGTGGATAGGCTTCAGGCCCGCTTCCGCGATCTTCACTGCCGGCACGGCAAATTGCGAAGTCGACAACGCAGCTTCCGTCAAGGTGTGCATCAACTTGGCTTGGCGTGCGATTAATTCGTCCGACGTACGGCTCGCACCCAAGGACATCCAGTCGTTGACGCCCGTCATCATCTGACTGAAAGCCTGGATCCCGAGCTCGGGATTGCAAGCCATCACATGGACCGCCATGGCCTGCGCGGCCTCCGTGGCTGCATCGATTTTCTCTTGGCCCATCAGCGCAAACTCACGCTGGTCGGGCTCACTGGGAATCGGCGTTGCGCTAGCCATCCTGGCAGTGCGATGTCCAATTACCTGTGCCGATGCGACCAACATTTCATTGGTGCGCACCCCCAGTTTCATCCATAACAACAAAGGGTTGGCAGACATAGCGTGTTCGCTCTCATCACAAAAGGCCAGCACACCAAGATTAGTGCGCAGGTTAAGACCGAGTTACTGCAAAAGCTGACGGCGCCTCTCATCAAGCGGACTGGCGCCCCCAAAATGTAAGCAGGCTATCCATCGGATAGTGCTAGCTTACAGTAAGACGATCAAACCCGCGCCTGGGTAAATACAAACACAACGACGCACGGCCCTGGCACAGCGCTTTACTGAGACTTGATCTGTAGTGCGTTGGTGACACCCACCACGCCGCTGACGTTACGCGTCACGGCAATCGCATTCGAAATCTGGTTCACGGAATCGACAAAACCCGATAACTCGACCTGCCCCCGATAAGTTTTGACGCTGATGTCATACGATTTCAAACTCACGTTGGCCAGCAGCATGGTTTTGACGCGCGTTGTCACGACCGAATCACTACTATATTCGCCGGCTGATTCCTGCGTTGGCGTGGATGCGCAACCCATCAGGTTAGCAGCCGAAATGGCCAGAAATGCAGCGAGTGCGAGCGTTTTAGTATTCATTATGGGACCTTTGTGAAATATCGTGCGGAACTGGCAGAGGTGATGGAGCGCGTCCATCGAGCTTAGGTCCGGCGGTGCTGCGGGACCTAAGCTTGGTAGGCGGTACGCGCTATTTATATTTCTCAAAGAAAGCGTGGACGCTTTTATTCGCCTCTTCGAGGGTGGCGCCGTATTTTTGCTGGAGCAAACCGGCCAGACGCTCGGCCCGCCCTTCAACCTTGGCCAGATCGTCGTCCGTCAGATTGCCCCACTGCTCGCGCGCCTTACCCGCGATTTGCTTCCATTGTCCTTCGAGAATGCCTAAGTTCGACATGTTGACTCCTATGCAGTAAAAAGACTTCCCCTCTACTTACGCACGACCCATGCCAAGCCAGAAATAGAAATAACCCATTGTTTTATAATGATTTTATTTTTATCTCAAAATGCAAAAACGGAAAACAATACCGATACGGTCAGATTTACCGGTAAAAACCGGCGCTCAAGAAAATACCTGAGCGCTCAGGACCGGGTCAGTCGCGCCAGACGCAAAGCCAAACCCAGACCCACCAGCAATATGCAGCCAACCAAGCCGACCACGCCCGGCCAGCCATATTGCGCCAGAAAATGACCGCCGGCCGATCCGATCACGCTGGAACCCGCATAATAGGCCAGCAAATACAGTGAGGACGCCAAGCCTTTGCTGCGCTTGGCCAGCCTGCCCACCCAGGCGCTGGACACCGAGTGCCCGGCAAAGAAACCGAAGGTCAGCAGGACGATGCCGGCGATCACGCAGATCAAAGAACTCGCCAAGGTCAACGCCGCGCCCGCGGCCATCAAGCACAAACCCGCGATCAAGATACGCGCACGGCCGTAATGATCGGCCATCCGGCCACACCAGGCCGAGGCCACCATACCGACGAGATAGACCACGAAAATCATGCCAATGACCGTCTGGCTCAGATTGTAGGGCGCGGCGACCAAGCGATAGCCGATATAGTTGTAGACCGTGATGAAGCCGCCCATCAACATAAATCCCATGGTAAACAGGATCGGCAACCCCGGCTGGGCCAATAGATCGGCAAGGGCCTGTGCAGAATGCCCGGGGCCCGCGCCGTGAGTCGGTGTAAAGCGTCGCGACGGCGGCAGCATGCAGCAAAAAGCGATACTGGTCAATACACCTAGGACACCGATCGCACCGACCGCGACATGCCAAGAATAGATGTCGGCCAGCATGCCGGAAATCATTCGTCCGGCCATGCCGCCAAACGCCGTGCCGCTAACATATAAACCCATTGCCAGCCCCAAGCCCTTGGGATGCACCTCCTCGGCAATATAGGCCATGGCAACCGCCGGCAAGCCGCCCAAGGCCACGCCCTCAAGCGCCCGCACCAGCAATAGTTGATGCCAGCCCGGCAGCAAGGCCGCTACCAGGTTCAAGGTTGACGATGCAAAGAGCGACGCCGTCATCAACGACTTGCGGTTTAGGCCGTCGGACATCAGTCCGCAGACAAAAATCGAAATGGCCAGACAAGCGGTAGTCAGCGACAAGGACAAACTGCTGGCGGCCGGACTCACTCCGAAACCCCTAGAAAACATGGGCAATAACGGTTGCACGCAATACAGCAGTGAGAAGGTGGCAAACCCCGCCAGCAGCAAGGCCAGGTTAGCCTTCAGGTAAGCCACCGTACCGGGGCGCAAATAGAGATCGGCCGTATCGGCCGCAAGGTCGCCGCCAGGATGCTCGGACTGGGTGGCCAAGGTCGGCCGTGATTGTGCTGCTACATAAGACATCTACCACTCCATTCGCGTCAAATCGATAATCAATACCTTCAAGATACGAGACGTGACAAAATATATCCAATATATAATGCTAGCCTCTTTCATATTCAAAACAGATAACAGATGGAACTCCGCCACCTCCGTTATTTTGTCGCCGTCGCCGAAGAAAAGCATTTCACACGTGCAGCCGAGCGCCTCGGCATCGGTCAGCCGCCCTTGAGTCAGCAAATCCAGCAGTTGGAGCGCGAGCTCGGCGCGCGCTTATTTCGGCGCTTATCGCGCGGCGTCGAGTTGACGGAAGTCGGCGAGGTATTCCTGACCGACGCGCGCCTCACGCTGGAAGCCGCGGCCCGTGCCGGAGAAAACGCCCGACGCGCCGCGCGCGGTGAACTCGGCGCGTTGCAAATTGGCTTTACGGTCTCAGCCTCGTTCCACCCTTTTGTTCCCAAAGTCATTCTGGGCTTTCGCAAAACTCACCCCGCCGTCACGCTGACGCTGCGCGAAGGCAATTCATCGGAACTGCTCAATCTGGTGCGCGACGGTCACCTCGACTTGGCGATCGTGCGCCCGCCGGCAAAATTTCACGAGGAACTGGAGCTCGAAGCCTTGTTTAATGAAGATATGCTGATTGTGCTGTCCGCCAGCCATCGTTTAAGCGGCAGCGCCGCGCTGTCCTTGACCGACATCGCCCACGAAGACTTTGTGCTGTATGCCCGCCACACCGGCCCCGGGGTGTTTGACGCGATCGTTGCAGCCTGCCAGCAAGCGGGGTTTAGTCCTCATGTTACCCAGGAAGCCCCGCAGATGTCATCGACCATCAATCTGGTCGCAGCGGGCCTTGGGGTGTCCATCGTTCCGGCGGCAATTCGCTCATTTCGCGCCGAAGGCGTGCGCTACATCCCGATTCAGGGTATTGCGCCGCATGCGCCGTTGAGCTTGGCTTACCGTCGATTCGAGCACGCCCCGTCGATTTTGCGCTTTCTTGACGCCTTGCGTGTCGCCGCCAACCTGCCTGGTCGATCATCCGACTCCGGCAAATCGGCTAGTCACCGCTGACGCCTGCAAGCGAAAGCTGCCCCCGGTCTATTCGACGCCTATCCCGCATTAACATAGTAAATCAGACCCCTTTTTATAACGTAACAATTCTCATTTAGCTCTTGTCAGTGCGATATTTTAGAATGATAATGATTCGCGTTACCGATGAGGTTAATCATGATCGTATGCGTATGTAAAGCCGTCTCGGACCGGCGCGTCCGGCAATGCATTGAAGCCGGCGCAAGCTCGGTTGAAGAACTCCAGATCGAACTCGGCGTGGCAACCTGCTGCGGCTGTTGCGAGGACAGCGTGCGTGAAATCCTGGAACAATCGGGCGTGTGCGCATCGGCGTGCTCGTCAACGGACTGCGCGCCGCTGGTGTTTATGCGCGAAGCGGTCGCGGCTTAAGGGCAAGCCAAAAGGATAGGCGCTCTCTGATACACGCAGACCAAGCATAATTTCCCCTCACCCGTGCCGAAACACTTTTCGGCATGCGGCTAGGTAGTCTCCGAGACCGGCTCCGCGCATTTCAAGCGGTGCGCCGGTCCGCTTTTCTATCGCAAGACATCGACCGCGCGGCAAATCAAGCTTATGATTTAGTCCAGGTAGACGCGGCCTTTGCATTGCCGCAATACCGGCTAGACTTAACGTCACGCAACATCACGCAATACCAAGCGACTCGTGCGCAACGAAAACCATACTATGCGGCACGACTTCGCGACTACATTAACGCCGGAAAACAGCCCATCTTCCAGAGACAAACACGAGGCCAGCACGGCAATTTTCGGACCTCATTTTTGTCACTTTATTCGCATATTTACTCAGCAGGAATTCCATGAAAAGCGATAAAAAAGTCATCGAATATTTGAATGCCCAGCTCAAAAATGAACTGACAGCGATCAATCAATATTTCCTGCATGCCCGCATGTATAAGCATTGGGGCCTGGAAGTACTGGGCAAGCACGAATACGACGAATCCATCGGTGAAATGAAACACGCCGACCTGCTGATCGAGCGCGTATTTATGCTCGATGGTCTGCCCAATCTGCAGGATCTGCATAAGCTGCTGATCGGCGAAGATACCGAAGAAGTGCTGGCTTGCGATTTGAAGCTGGAATTGATTTCGCAAGCAACCTGCAAGGAAGCCATCGCGTATTGCGAATCGGTGCGCGACTTTATTTCACGCGAAATTTTCGTCACCATACTCGACGATACCGAAACCCATATCGACTGGCTGGAAACCCAGATCGAACTGGTCGCCAAGCTCGGCATCCAGAACTATCTGCAATCCGCCATGGGCTCGATCAGCGGCGCCTGAAATAACACTGCGCAGGTGCTTTTGGCATGCGAAAGATGATCAAGGCATGCACCGACGATGTACCGCGGGACGTAAGCCACTTTTCCAAGTGACTGCGGCGGGCGGCAGAACCGGAACCTCACGTTTTTTAACAGCCCGCTTGCTGCCGCTACGCCGTTCGCTTATATTCCGTACCACAAAACTGCCTGGATTCCGCATGAAAACCGATGAAGCCTCCCATCTGCGCATGACGCAACGCATTAAAATCAATGTCGAAAAACAACTGGCAGCGGCCACCCTCGAAAAAGGTTTGTTGATTGTCCATACCGGCAATGGCAAAGGCAAAAGCACAGCGGCGTTCGGCATGGGGCTGCGCGTAATCGGGCATGGTATGCGGCTCGGGGTGGTGCAATTTATCAAAGGCGAGCTGTATACGGCCGAACGCGATGCGCTGGGCGCCTCCGAGCACTGCGATTTTATGACCATGGGCGACGGCTATACCTGGAACACGCAGAATCGTACGGCCGATATGGCGACGGCGCGCAAAGGCTGGGATGAGGCGGTCCGCATGATACGCAGCGGCGACTATCAAATGGTGATACTCGACGAACTCAATATCGTGCTGAAGTATGAATATCTGCCGCTAGATGAAGTACTCGAGGTGTTCAGTCAGCGCGCAGCCGACCTGCATGTTGTGGTCACAGGCCGCAATGCCCCCGATGCATTAATCGAAGCCGCCGACTTGGTCACCGAAATGCGCATGCTCAAACATCCTTATCGCGAACAAGGTATCAAGGCTCAGCGTGGCGTAGAATTCTAGGCAACTACCGACAATGAGTTGTTAAGCCATGAAGCGCTTTGAAGAAGCAGAGCTGGCGGGTGTCTACCGCGCGATTTATGAACGGCGCGACATGCGCCATTTTCTGCCCGACCCGGTCGCCCCCGCCATCTTGCAACGTCTGCTGGATGCCGCCCACCACGCGCCCAGCGTCGGCTTTATGCAGCCCTGGCGCATCGTGCGCATCACCGATCGCGCTCTACGCATCGCCTTACATGACATCGTGGAATGTGAACGCCAACTCACCGCCGAGGCGCTCGGCGAGCGCGGCGCGGCATTTATGAAGCTCAAGGTCGAAGGCATGCTGGAATGCGGCGAATTGCTGGTAGCCGCATTGATGGGTGAGCGCGAGTCCCATATATTCGGCCGCAGGACCTTACCCGAAATGGACCTCGCCTCGGTCGCCTGTGCCATTCAGAATCTATGGCTGGCCGCCCGTGCCGAAGGTCTCGGCATGGGCTGGGTCTCGCTGTTTGAGCCGAGTGCCGTACGAGCCCTTCTCAAGATGCCGGACGACAGCAACCCGGTAGCAATCCTGTGCCTGGGCCACGTCGAATGCTTCTACGACAAACCCATGCTGGAACAGGAAAACTGGGCAAAGCGCGCACCCCTCGCCAATTGCCTGTTTGAAAACACCTGGGGCCAACCTTTACCGTCGCTCTAAGCATCACCCTGCTTGCACATCGCATATAAAGCGTCCAACCTGCGTTTCGGATCTGCCACAAAAGCATTGCTTTCGTCCCACGCATAACCCGCGAGTATCGCCGAGATCATCCGGCGTATCGACGGCGTGGGATTTTCATAAAACAGAATTTCTTCGAGTTCGCCGCTATACCAGCGCACGATAAACTCCCGGAACACGTCTATCCCGCGCCGCAGAGGCTGCTCATATTCCGTCCGCCAATCGACCTTGACACCGCTCAGTTGGCGGCCCAGCACCTCAGCGGCAAGGCTCGCCGAGCGCAAGGCAATCGTGACGCCGGAAGAAAACACCGGATCGAGAAATTCTCCGGCATTGCCTAGCAAAGCATAACCAGGCCCGAAAAGAGATTCGACATTCGCGGAATACCCGCCGATATAACGCACCGGCATGCAAAACGGCGCTTGCCCGACCAGTGCGCCGATATTCGGTTCGACCTGCAGCAATTCACGTAAGCGCCCATCGCGCTGCTCGGCCGGCACGTCAAGAAAAGCGCTTTCTGCCACGACACCGACCGACGACCGACCGTCAGCCAAAGGGATCATCCAGTACCAGACATTCGTATGCTCGGGATGCACGGCCACGCAGATCTTGTTGCGATCCGTGCTGCCGGCGGGCAGGCGATCCATCACATGGGTAAATAATGCGCTGCGCAGCGGCATGCGGGTCGGCGCTTCCAGATTCAAGAGCCGAGGCAAGACACGCCCGAAACCGCTGGCATCGAGCACAAAATGCGCGTTCACCGCATACGTATGGCCGGTTTCGTCACGCACCTCCAACATCGGTCGCCGACCGGGTTCGGCGGCGGTTTGCATGGCCAGGACCTCGTGCCCAAAGCGAACTTCGGCGCCTTGTTGTGCCGCGCAATCGATCAGAATCTGATCGAAATCGGCCCGCAATACCTGATAGGTCGTGCCCCAGCCCTCGCTATGCTTATCGCGGAAATCAAACGAAGCCGAGCGTGCACCGCGCACAAAAGTCGCCCCGTTCTTGTATTGGAAACCGGCCTGCACCACCGCCGGCAACATGCCCGCCGCTTCAAGATAAGCCATGCTTTGGGGCAACAGGCTCTCGCCGATGCTAAAACGCGGAAAATGCTGGCGTTCCAGGACCAGTACCTGGTGTCCCTGACGTCGCAACATCGCCGCAGCAACCGCACCCGCGGGACCTGCGCCAATGATGGCGACATCCACGTCGAGATCTCGGCCAAACTGAGATTGTTGATTTTCTTGCACAGTGCAACCCGCCCATGGTGATGAATCGAAACGATCCGAATCGATGAAGCTGCCGCCCCCTCTGTCTGCGATATGTCCGTGTTAAGGCAAACGTTCAAGGCTGGTAGCGCTGAAAAATCAAACTGGCATAGGTGCCGCCAAAACCAAAATTGTTGGACATCACGACATCCAAAGACGCCGCGCGGCTATGCCGAACAATCGGCATCTCGCCGAGCTGCGGGTCCGGCTCGTCCAAGTTGGCGCCGGCCGCGATAAAGCCGTCGCGCATCATCAGCAAGCTGTAGATCGCATCGTGGACGCCGCATGCGCCCAGCGCATGCCCTGTCAAGCCTTTGGTCGAAGAAAATGGCGGAATGTGCGCGCCGAATACTTCGCGCAACGCGATCAGTTCTTCGATATCGCCGCGTTGCGTTGACGGTGCATGGGTATTCAAATAGCCGATCGCGCCGTCATGTGTCGCGAGTGCCAGCTGCATGGCGCGCGTCATGCCGGCGGCCGTCGGCGCAACCATATCCGCGCCTTCGCTGCAACTGCCATACCCGACCAATTCCGCATAGATTCGGGCTCCGCGCGCCAGCGCGTGGTCCAATGACTCCAGCACCAGCACACCACCGCCCGCCGCCATCACAAAGCCATCACGCGCCACATCATAGGGACGCGACGCCCGTTTAGGAGAGCTATTAAAGCCGCGGCTTAATGCACCCATCGCGTCGAACATCACCGTCGCCCCCCAATACAACTCTTCCGCGCCGCCAGCCAACACGACGTCTTGACGGCCGTATTGGATCAACTCCATCGCCTGGCCAATCGCATTGGTCGAGGTGGTACAGGCCGACGAAGGCGAATAGCTGACGCCTCGTATCCCAAAGCCATTGGCTACGCAAGCCGACGCCGTACTGCTCATGGCGCGCGGCACCGTATAAGGTGCAACCCGCAGCACGCCTTGCTCGGGCACTGTATCGCGCACTATATCGATTGCCTGCTGATAATCAGCCAGCGCACCCACGCCGGAGCCGATCACCACGCCGCTGGCTTCGGACCTCAGCATAAGGCTAGACAATTGTGCGTCAGCGATTGCCTTGCGCGCAGCATGATAAGCATAGACGGCGGTGCCGCCCATAAAGCGCGCCAGCTTGCGCTCGATCGCAGCTTCACCGACCAAGCTCGGTAGGCCGGCAATCTGGCTAGCCAAACCTAGCACTACATATTCATCAATTTGGCTGATACCGCTGCGCCCCTCGCGCAAGGCCTGCGCGACCGTATCAAGCGTATTACCGAGGCAGGACACCAGACCCATGCCCGTGACCACCACACGCCGCAGTGTGACCGTGCGCGCCATGTTCAAATGCGCTTAAAAATCAGCGAGGTGTTTATGCCACCAAACGCAAAGTTGTTACTCATCACATAGTCAGTTTCGAGCGTGCGACCCGAATCCAAAATATAGTCCAGCGGAGCACAGGCGGGATCGACTTGAGTCAGATTCAGTGTCGGGGCAAACCAGTTGCGCTTCATCATTTCCAGCATCCACCAGGCTTCGATCGCACCACAGGCACCGAGCGTATGACCCAGATAACTCTTCATCGAACTAATCGGCATGCGACTGCCGAAGATCTGCGCCACGGCCTCGCTTTCGGCGATATCGCCACGGTCGGTGGCCGTGCCATGCGCGCTCACATAGCCGATTGCTTCAGGTGGCAAGCCGGCATCGGCCAAAGCCAGGCGCAAGGCTTGCGCCATAGTCGCAGCACAGGGCTGAGTGATATGTCCGCCATCGGAGTTGCTGGCAAAGCCGACCAATTCCGCATGAATCGTGGCCCCGCGCGCGCGCGCATGTTCGTATTCCTCAAGTACTAAGGTGGCCGCACCTTCACCCACCACCAAGCCGTCGCGGTTCAGGTCGAACGGACGCGGCGTCAACTCCGGTGTGTCATTACGGGTACTGGTGGCATATAGCGTGTCGAACACCGCCACGCCCGGCGCCGACAATTCTTCCGCCCCGCCAGCCAACATCAGTGTCTGCTTGCCCCAGGCGATCGCTTCGTAGGCGTAACCGATTGCCTGGCTACCCGAAGTGCAGGCGCTGGAGGTCGGAATCACGCGTCCTTGCAAGTCCCAAAAGAGACCGACATTGACGGCCGTGGTATGCGGCATCATCTGTATATAACTATTTGACGTTACGCCTTGCATGGAGCCGGTTGCCAGCATCACCCCAAAGGCCCGGATCGGTTCGATCGAGCCTGAGGAAGAGCCGTAGGCGACACCCATGCGGCCGTCGGCAATCGACCGATCGTCGATCAAACCGGCATCGATCAGCGCGAGCTCGCTGGCGCGCACCGCCAACAGTGCAACCTGGCCCATCGAGCGGCTTTTTTTACGCGGGTAATGATCGGGCATGGAAAACCCGCTAATCGGGCAGGCGAGCCGGGTATGCAAGGCATCATAGAAATCCCATTCCGGCATCCGTCGCACCGCATTGCGACCGGCGCGTAAGGCCGCCTCAATCGCATCCCATTCGTGACCCAATGCCGTCACCCCCCCCATGCCCGTGACCACGACGCGTTTCATTTCAGATCATCCCGCCGTTGACGCCGATCACTTGGCGTGTGATGTAAGACGAGGCATCGGACATCAAGAATCCGACCAGTGCCGCGACCTCCGCAGGTGCGCCGACACGCTTCATCGGCACACTACCCAAAACATCTTCGAGCCGCACGTTGTCGAGCATTTCGGTTTCGATCAGGCCAGGCGCCACGCAATTGACGGTGATGCTGCGGCTTGCCAATTCAACCGCCAATGCCTTGCTGGCTCCGATCAAACCGGCTTTCGCCGCGCTGTAATTGACTTGACCGCGGTTGCCCATAATCCCCGAGACCGATGCAATGGTGACAATGCGCCCCCCTTGCCTCATGCGCACCATGGGCATCGTCAAGGGTTGAACCACGTTATAAAAACCATCGAGACTGGTATCGATAACCATGTCCCAATCGTCCTCGCTCAGGGCCGGAAAAGCGCCGTCGCGCGTAATCCCCGCGCAGCAGACGATGCCGTAATAAGCGCCATGTGCGGCCAGCTCGGCGTCCAGTACCGAGCGGCACAGAGTCCGGTCGCGCACATCGAATTGCAGCACGTTCGCGCTGCCGCCGGCCACAGCAATTTCGGCGGCAACGGCTTGCGCCTCGGTCAAGCCGCTGCGACAGTGCACGCTCACATGAAATCCGTCTGCACCCAAACGCAGGGCGATCGCGCGGCCGATACCACGACTCGCGCCGGTTACCAGAACACGTCGGCTCATTGGATCACGCTCCCTTCGATAAAATCATTGAAATCGGCAGGCTGAAACACCTTGATCACGGCCTGCGCCCGCATCTGCGTCTGCTGCACTATCAAGCATTCATAAGCACGGTGCCCACCTTCCGTGCGCAACACTTCACGTGCCTCGATACGCAACATGCAGTCGGCCTCAAACTCGGCACAGTGGGCGAGATATGAACGCGTGCCCAACAACACACCCAGGCGCGCAGTGCCGCCCGCGCGCATGGCGTCCAGCGCGACATGCGCGGCCACCGCTTGCGCCATCAGTTCGATACCGATCCATGCCGGCATCGCTGCATTGGCATTGCTATACCAGGCGTCCGGGCGCACGCAGTATTCGGCGACCAGGGTCAAATCGTCGGCCGTCAGCACCCGATCAAGCAAAAGCATCTCGCCGCGATGCGGCAGCACTTGCTCGATCTCCGGTAAAAAAAACTCAGTGTCCTTGGGCTCATTCATTGACATACCTTATCGACCAATAATCAGACTGGCATTGCTGCCGCCGAAGGCGAACGAATTACTCATACAATACGTTCCGCCTGTCCAGCGTCGTCCTGGCTCGATCAAATCCAAGACGGGCAAATCCGGGTCTGCTGCGCCGTCCCAAACATGAGGCGGAAAATAGGGCAACACGCCCGTCAGCAACAACCAGCAGAACGCTAATTCAGTGGCGCCGGCCGCACCCAACAAATGCCCTGTGAGCGGTTTGGTGCCGCTAGTTGCCACGGCGTCGGGGAACAGGCGAGCCATCATGCGGCTTTCCATCGCATCGTTTTTATCGGTGGCCGTGGCATGCAAATTCACATAATCGATGACCTGGGCGTCGAGGCCCGCGTCGCGCAAGGCTGCGCGCAACGCAAGTTCAGCGCCTCGTCCCTCCGGCTCCGGCGCCGAAATATGATGGGCGTCGCTCGATTCGCCAACCCCGAGCAAAGCGACTTCGGCCTCATCGCGGCTCATCAGGAACAAGGCCGCGCCCTCGCCGATATTGATCCCGGCGCGATTGCGGCTCAGCGGGTTGGCCAGCACCGCACTAGTCGATTCAAGCGCCGCAAAACCGCCTATGGTCAACTCGCATAATGCGTCCGCGCCACCCACTACGACCGCGTCAACCATGCCCAACTGCAATAAGCGCCGCGCCGAGGCAAACGCCTTGGCACTCGACGTGCAAGCCGTCGATACAGTATAGGCGGGACCTGTGACACCCAGAACTTGCGCGACAAACGGCGCTGCCGCACCGATTTCCATTTGACGATAATCGTAGCCTGTCGGCAAATCCCGCCCCGCCGCAAGCTCCGCTAAAGCGACTTCACTGGAGGCCACGCCCGAGGTGCTGGTACCAAGCACAACGCCGATGCGTGCCGGGCCGTAACGATGCAACGCGGCATCGAGCTCGGTTTCGATCTGCGCCAGCGCCGCCATCAACAAGCGATTATTGATGCATTCGTAGTGCGCCAAGGACGCGGGCAATTCAGGCAACACCTCGTGCCGGCAGCGCCCCACTATCACCTGCCCAGCGATAAACCGCGCCGGCGCCATGCCCGAGGTATCGCCCAAGGCCAAGCCCCGCGCCACACTCGTGCGATCCATGCCAAGCGCATTCACTATGCCCAGCGCGTTCAAATAACATCGTGAGCTTGTCATGATCGAGCTCCTTCTCGCGGCATGCCCAAGGGCGCAAGCGTTACCGCAATCGCAATCCCCAGGGCCAGTGTCGTGCCGAAATTCCTGAGTGCAGGCATCGCGCTCAAGCCGAGCATGCCGAATGAAAGTAAGGCGGTGGCCGCCGACAGCAAGACACCTGTGAATACGGCGCCGAGATCATCGTCGCCACGCAAATAAGCCTCGCGCAGAAAAATTGAATAATTGACACCGACCCCCAACACCAGCATCAGCGCCAAACCATGAAACAAGGTCAACGGGGAACCCATGTAACCGAGCACGGCCAATGTAGCGCCGACTGCAAAGATCATCGGCTGCATCACCGCCATGCCGCCACGCAGGCCATAACGCCAGGCCAGCAACATCGACACCATCAGTAGCGCAGCCAGCAACCAAATACTGTTTAACTTGCGGTACTCACCCAACAAAGCCGACACACTCCCCGGCTTATCGACCAGGGTAACGCCTACCAAGCCTCGTGCCGCATCGGCGAGCGCCGCGATACTCGCGCCGTCGCCCGGCAAAACCACTGATGCATAAGCCGTATTAGCATCGCGGCCCGCTGGATTTTTCCCCAGCCAGAGAAATTTAAAAGGCTGCGCCAACGGTGAGGTCAGCCAGGCATCCAGTGTCAGTGGCTGCGGCGCCTGCTTGAATCCGTCGAGATAGGCGTGTGTCACCGTTTGACGAAAACCGCTGTGATCGAGCGCCGCTTGCAAGGTGGCACGATCGCCGAAGGCCGTTTCGGCAAGCAACTGATGGTCGGCCTGTTGGCGTGCCGCGGATGGCACAAAAGCACTTAAAGCCTGCCAGGAATGCAAGCGCCCTTGTTCGACAAGTACACCAAGACGCAGGTTCAAGGCTTCTTCACGCTGCAGAACTTGCTCGGCATCCAGCCCCTGCACCAGGAAAAATTGTGTGCTGTTAGACAGGCCTACCGCCTGCCGAATCTGCTGTTCCTGTGCCGTCAGCAGCGGGTCAAGATGAATCAGCAGATGAATATCGTCATTGCTGGTCAAGCGCATCCAGCCGGGCGCCGCAGCAAGCGCAATCAACAACAAGGCAATGCGTGCAGAGCGTCGCGTCAACAGTTTCTGCCAGGCTTGCAATAAGCAGTACGCGCGATCGAACAACCTGGGCCTGCCGCATACTGACGCTTGGGCCAGGCTTGCCGGCAGCACCAGGGTCGCGGTCAAATAGGCGGTCGTGATGCCTGTGATCGCAAAGCACGCAATCTGCCTGAGTGCCGGAAACGGCACGCAACCGAGCATGGCATAACCGACCAGGCTGGTTGCCAAAGCCACAGTTAGCGCCGGACGCACGCGCCGCATGCCGGCCTGCGGCTGCCAGTCGGGTCCGGCCCCTTGGTACAAGACAAAATACTGAATCGAATAATCGACGGCCTCGCCGATCAGGCTCGCGCCAAACACCAGGGTCACCAAATGCAACTGGCCAAATACCGCGAGCGTCACCGCCAGTGCAAACACAATACCGAAGGCGGTGGACAACAGGCCCAACACCAGCAAGCGTATCGAGCGAAACACCCACAACAACAGTCCGATGATACCCAGCAAAGAAACCGTGCCGATCAAGTTAACGTCATGCTCGGCCGAGCGTCTGGCTTGCTCGGCATAAAACACCCCGCCAGTGCGCAACAAACGGGTGCCGGGAAATTGCTGGTGCAGGCCGACTTCTGCACGTGTCACAGCCAGCACAACGGCGTGTTGCGTGGCTGTATCGTAGGCCGACGAGGTGGTTCCCGGCAAGGCGGCGCTGACCATCACGGCGCTACCTTGAGGTGTGTCGGCAACCAGGAAGCCGCCGTCCGGTTCGAGCTTCAAGGCGTTATAAGGCAAGCCCGCGAGCCAATGGCTCAACCAGCCAAAGGGGTCGTCAGCCAGTGCGACCAAGGGGCCGGCATTAAATGGCGCGTACAAGCGCCGCACCAACATACCTTGCCAGTCATGAGCACCGCCCGTTAGCGCTGCCCGGTCCGCAGCGGTCAATAGTTGATATCGATAAGGCAGATACACAGCACTCAAGCTAGCGATATCGACCGGCGGCACTTCGGCCAGCACCGCGCCAAATGCGCCGCTAGCGCGCAATTGTGCCGCGAACCAGCCTGCCGCCTGTTTTGCGAGTTGCGGGTCGCGCTGTTCAACCAAAAACAGAGCGCGTTCGCCGCCGGCTCGCCCCAGCACATCGACAGCATGTTCCGCCACCGGGTTGACTTCGGTGGCCGGGACCAGCGCCAGGATATTGGTCTGCAACGGCGAGCCGCCGCTAAAGCGCAGCAGGATATAGCCCAAGGCAAGCAGCGCCAGCAGCAGCCAGCCGGCACGCACCGCCTTCAGACCATGTCCTGGTTTCAGCATCAATGCCCCCCGAACTCGGCTTGCTCTGCCGGCGTCAATGCATCGAGCGCGACACTATGGGTGAAATCCAGTTGCGTTGCATCCCCGTTGGCCAAATCGATATGCAGGCTTTGCAGAAAATTGCCGCCAGATAAGGTAATGCCTTTGATTGCCTGCGCCAACTGCGGCTGGTCGGGTTGCAATTGCAAGCGCCATTGTGCCGTGGCGCCGCTGGCCGTCACGCGGAATTGCGAATAGAGACCGGACAGGTCGCCCGACAGCATGGCGCGCATCAACTGTGTGACCTGCCGCATGCCGGCCAAAGTGCGGCTATCGCGCACCGTACGCTTGCCGTTTGCATCGATCTCAAGCACCTGTGTGTCGCGAAATATATAGGTCGTCTGATAGGGCTCAAGGACCTGCCACAGCACGCCTTGCTCACGTGCAAACACGAGTTTGCCGCGGCTGACCGCGGGTTTGTCGAGCGCAGCCAGGGTTTGCGTTTGGGTAAATTCGGCGCGCACGCCATTGCGCTGCCCCAGCACCTGGGCGATATGACCGGGCAAGGCGGTGTCCTGCGCCCATGCAGGTGTTGCGACCGCCAAGCTCAGCAATCCGGTCAGGGCCAGACGCGACAGCGGGCGCACGGCCGTATGCCGAATTGCGTGCCGGAGTGCGCGGCCGATAGTGGAGATCAGGTGCGCCATAGCCGTTCCAGTTTTTCGATCAATATCGGCGGCGCCACCAATTGCAATTCACGCGTTTGTGCATCGACCGCAACCTGTACCGTGTAGCCCTTGGTCAAGCGTGCGCCCGTCTTGCGATCGAAAATCGTATAAGCCACTTTCAACCGGTTCTGATACTCAAGCAATTCGGCCCGCACCTCGAGCTGCTGGCCATAAACTGCCGGCCCCACATACTTCAGATAGCATTCAACCACTGGCCAGACATATCCAGAGGCACGCATCTCGGCGTAGTCATAGTCAAATTGCCGCAACAAAGCACAGCGCGCGACTTCGAAATATTTGACGTAGTGCCCATGCCAGCAGACCGACATGACATCGACATCATGGAACGGCACTTCAATGCCGACCGTCGCCACCGGCAGCGGGGATATTTCAGACATGAGCAGCCTCCCGATACGCACCCGCCGCACCCTCGGTACTAGCTTGATACAGCGGCATCGTGCCGCTGCGTATCCAGTCGGCGGTGGCGCGTAAATCCATTTCCAGCGCGCGATCCTGGTCGACAAACGCCGAGCGGGCGGCAACTGCCTGCACGAACTCGCCCAGGGCGCCGTCGAGCGGCACGGCTTGTGCATCGGGTTGTTGCCGATTGATGCGCTGACGCAGCGTGACGGCCTGCACCGTAGCCAGCACATGGGCCGCCGCAACCTGCTCGGTCAAGGTCAATACGCGTAAACAATCGCGTGCCGCAATGGTGCCCATGCTGACCTTATCCTGATTGTGCGATTCGGTGGAACGCGAAAACACGCTGGCCGGCATGGTCAGTTTCAAAGCTTCAGCAGTCCAGGCCGAAGCGCCAATATGGACCGCTTTGAACCCGTGATTGATGGTCGCGCGCGCCGCATCGCTGCCCGACAAATTGCGCGGCAGGCCATGGTTGAATTTATCGTCGACCAGCAAGGCAAGCTGGCGGTCCATCAAATCGGCGAGATTGGCGACGGCGACCTTGAGCGCGTCCATCGCAAACGCAATATGACCACCGTAGAAATTGCCGCCATGCAAAACCCGTTCGCCATCGGTATCGATCAGCGGATTATCGTTGGCGCTATTCAGCTCGGTTTCGATATCGCGACGCATCCAGCCCAAGGCGTCGCGCGCCACACCAATGACATGCGGCGCGCAACGAATCGAATAGCGATCCTGCAAGCGCTCGGCCGGCGCTTCGGCGCGGCCTGCAAGATCGGCGCGTATCCACGCGGCCGATTCAGCTTGTCCAACATGCGGTTTCGCCTCGAACAACATCGCATCGAAATGGCCGGGGCGGCCATTCAATGCCACCGTCGACAAAGCGGTCAGACGACTGGCGAGTTGCGTCAAGACTTCGGCGCGACGCCAGGCCAGGCATGCCAGGCCGGTCATCACGGCCGTGCCGTTCATCAACGCCAGCCCTTCCTTGGGCGCCAGCGTCAAGGGTGTAAGGCCGATCTGCCGCAACACGTCCGCGGCGCTGCGTAACTCGCCCTGATACTCGACTTCTCGCTCACCGATCAGTGCCGCAGCCACATAAGACAGCGGCGTCAAGTCACCGCTGGCGCCAACCGATCCTTCCGAGGGAATGCGCGGCAACACGCGCCGATTGATCAGCTCGCCAAGATTTTCCAAGAGCAGATGACGCACGCCGGAATAACCCCGCGCGAGCGAGTTAAGCCGCGCCAACATCACGGCACGGGTTTGTGTGGCATCGAGATAATCGCCCATGCCGCAACCGTGAAAGCGGGTCAACTGCAAAGGCAGGGCTTCGACCAGGTCCGGCGGCACGCCGACTACGCAAGCTTCGCCATAACCGGTATTAACACCGTAGACAATGCCGCCATCGGCCAGCCGATCGCGCAAGAAACGCGCGCCGCTTTCGATCCGCTCAATCCACCGCGGGTCGGTCGATAAGGCTACAGCCGCGCCCTGCTCGGCTACGGCAATCACGTCCTCAATGGTTAAATAACGACCACCGACAATCACGCTGTGATGGCTGACATCCTGCGCCCATTCACTTTCCGCCACGGTTGGCTCCTTGAGGGCGTTGCCAAAAATTAAAGAAATTAAACCATTGCAAAGGTGCAAGACGGCAATAGTGTTCAAGCCGCCGCGCATAGCACTGGATATAGGTATTCAGATGCGCCACTCTATCGCTGCGCGGCAACACGATACGGTCAGCAAAATGTTCGAAATGAATCCGGTAGCGTCCGGCATCTTTTAGCGCGAAAAACAGATATACCGGACATCCAAGGGCGTGCGCCAACACAAACGGCCCTTGCGCAAACGGCGCCGTCCGCCCCAGAAACTCGACATCGCTAATCCGCGAGGACAATCCGACGGGCACGCGATCGCCTACAATCACCAGCAACTCGCCGGCCTCGATACGCTCATGCATCAACATCGCCGTGGCCGGACCCATGTCGCTGACTTGCAGCACACGTGAAGCGAAATCGCGATGCGCGCCGGCCAACACGCTATTGAAACGCTGCGCATGCTCGGTGTATATCACTGCCGTAATACGCGCACGCGATCCGTGCACAGCCAAAGCTCGCATCATCTCCAGATTGCCCAAATGCGAACCGACGATCAATGCGCCACGCTGACTGGCGATCAATGCATCGAATTCCGCGCGCATCGGAAAATCGATATCGCCCACTTTGAGTTGCCCCGACCATGCGGCCAGCTTATCGAGGCCGGAATCGGCAAACGCAAACAGGTGGCGGTAAGCGGTGCGCCAACCCGGTTGAGGGCAAGCATCTGCGGTTTGGACCCGATTCAGCTGTTGAAAATAACGGATTGATTCGCCGCGTGCGCGACCACCCGTCAGCCAAAAATACGCGACCACGGGGTGCAGGCAGATACGCGTAAACCGTCGCCCCAGCCATTTGCAACTCAGCGCCAAAGTCATCATGCCCAAGCGGCTGCCGCGCTCGGCTACCCGCCACCATGCGGCGGAGGAATCGCGGCCGGACCTCATGCCGGGTACCTTTCGCATCAACAATATCGGCATCCTGAGCAACATGCCCAACACCAGCCGGACATGAGCCCGACTGATACGCAGGTTATCGCGCCACATATCGAAGTGCGACAAACCGCCGACTGCATAGGTCACCCGCGTCGGAATGGTGAAGAAATTCATGCCGGTCCAATGTAGCCGCACCAGGATTTCAATATCGAAATCCATGCGCTCCGGCAATGCTTGCTGCTCAATCAAGCCACAGACAGCCTGCAGCGGATAGAGTCGAAAACCGCACATGGCATCGCGAATCTCTAGTGACAGCGTTTCGATCCACACCCAGACATGCGTTAGATAACGTCCGTACAGACGCCCTTTCGGCACGCTCTCGTCATAGACCGGCCGACCCAATATCGCGGCACTCGGATGGGCTCGGCCGGTTTCGAGAAAGGTGGGAATATCGTTCGTGTCATGCTGGCCGTCGGCATCAATCTGTAGCGCATGACTGAAACCCGCCGCATAGGCCGCGCGCAGACCTGCCATCACCGCACCGCCCTTGCCTCGATTGTGCGGCAGGCGCAGCACATGAAGCGACGGCCCGCAGTGCGCGGCCAGGGCTGCCAATACCTGCTGAGTCGGCGTATCGCTACCGTCATCAACTACCAATACCGTCAGCCCGTGGACCATCAGCGCCGCCACGGTGGCGCCGATCTGATCCTTGTGGTTATAAATCGGCACCACCGCACAAGGCTTAAAATCCATCAGTCGCCCCTGTATACAAAGCGCCCGGAGGCGCAGTTTTGATCTTGCATACGATAGACAAATTGAACCCGTTGCGCAGCCGTATCGCGCACCAGTGAGAGTCGCAACATCGCACCTGGCCCAACCGGCGCGGTAAATTTGATATTGGCCAGCTCTCGAAACGCCGGCAAATCAGGGAAATAGCTTTGCGCAAAGCGCGCCGCCCAGTCGATCTGGACCACGCCGGGCAGTATCGGGAAACCCGGAAAATGCCCGGCAAAATAGATCAAATCGGGGCGAACCTGCAAGTCAAGCAGAACCTCGTTGCCTTGGCGAACTTCGCTCAGTATCACTGGCTCACGTGCCGATGTTTCCTCGGCAAACAAAGCGGCCAATACGTGCCCCGGCAATTTGCCACGTTCATCGCTAGGCAACTCGGCTCTGAAACGCCAATGGCGTGGCAGCAACACCGTATCGTATCGATCGGCGAGATCACGTCGTAGTTGTTTGACCAAACCGATCCGCCCGGATTCCCGCAAGATGGCGGCGCCGGCATCGCTAAGCACTACCACCGCGCCGAGTCGATCGCGCGTGTTACCGTGCCTGTTATCGTCGGTTTCACCTTGCTGATCCACGCTTCCCGGCAGCAATACCACCGCAGCCCGGTCGACCAATGGATTGGCGCCAAGGTCGTGTTCGAGGGCCGGCAGCGAAACCCGCTTGTCTTGTACCTTTACCGTGCGATCGAGCCTGCCGCGCAGCTTAAATCCACCGCTTGCATCGATTTCAACCGCATCGTCACAGCGCCACCAATCGGTATTGCCCAGATGCGGCGAGCGCACACCCAGCGCACCGTCATGCTCGCGCCGAATCTCTACACCGGGCATCGGCCGCCAAGCCTCACCTGCGACATGGCCCTGACTACGCCAACCAATGCCACCGGTTTCGGTGCTGCCAAAAACCTCCAGCGGAGCCCGTCCCCAAGCCTGAGCATAAAGGCTCGCTGTGTCGGCAAACAAAGGCCCACCCGAAGAAAAAATGGCTTTGGGCGCGGGGCTTAGCCCTGCGAGGTCGAGCAGTTGCGGCCAGCGCGCCAAATGCGCGGGGCTCGATATCAGCACCGTGGCCGGGCGAGCCGCCAATTGCTCTCGCAATTGCGCCGCATCGCTACATGCCTTGCGCGCAAATGGCCGGCCCGCGGCCAATGGCCAGAATATGCGGAACAACAAACCGTAGATATGGTGATGCGGCACGCTCGCCAGTACCGTGCAGCCTTCGATTTCAGCGCCCCAACAAGCGTCAAGTGACGTGACTTCGGCATCGAATTGCGTCAGCGTCTTGCGAATTTCCTTAGGGCTGCCACTGCTGCCAGAAGTGTACAAGCTGATCATCGAGTCGGGATCAATTCGCAGCAGATCGTCGGCCACCTGCCTCTCGTAACCGCCGGCAAGCAGCGCGTCGAGGTCGTCAAGCGTGGCGTCGTATGACTCGGACAATTCCTCGCGACTTGCAAGCAAAGTGTTCGAGGGAATCAGCACCTGCTTGCCGGCGGCCATCAAGGCGAACAGGCCACAGGCAAATTCATAGGTATCGTCAATACACAGTAACCAGCGACTCGGCGCTTGCACGCGAAGCGAGGCGGCAGCGTCCGTCACGCGCCGGACAAACGCCAACCAGACTAGCGTCTCGCCGCCGTCGACACAAACGGGACGGTCGGCCGCTCGCGGGGCCGACAATAAATCGTGCAAATGCACTAACATCGTTTAACTCGCTCAGCACGCGGTAGTACAAACATGTGCCGCCAGATAAATTCACCGGCCATCAACAAGCCCACCAAACCGTAAGCCAGACCGCCGTTATATAAAGCCCAGGTTTCCCGGGAAGTCCAGAAAGCCGTATACAAGGCGACAGCGGCATTCAAGGCCAGGAAAACACACCAGATCCGAGTCACGTTACGCGTATAGTCGATGGCTGCGGGCGTCAGCTCAGACTGCGAGAGACGAGCAAAACGCTCAATCATCGACGGCGGCCTGCGCAATGTCGACGCAAATACCGTCAACAAGACAAAATTCACGACCGCCGGATGACAACGCAACACGGTTTCGTTGTCGCTGAGTGCCGCCAATGATGAACTTGCCGCCACCGCCGCAAAGGCCAGCCAGTCGCCGGTCGAAAAGCGCTTGAACAAGCCTGTACTTCCGGACAACACAAAACGGTGCAGACAGGCCATCGATAAAAATGCCAACCCCATATAGCGCGGCGAGAGATAGCGCATACCGACCAGGATCAGCGCCGGGTAAAGTAGCCAAAGCGGCAGCCGTAGCGCGGTGCGCAACAGAATCAGGTTCGCTGTAGGGATGCGCATCATATCGAAGCCGTCAGTTCAGACTGCAAGCAGATCTTGGGCTGCAGCGATCACATCGCCGACCGTTCGAACATTCTTGAAATCATCGGGTTTAATGCGTTTGCCTGTCATTTCCTGGAGCTTGATCGCCAGGTCGACCGCATCGATACTGTCCAGATCGAGCTCTTCATAGAGTTTGGCTTCGCGGGTTACGCGCCCGGGCTCAATCGCAAAATGCTCTTTGAAGATCACCTGGATACGCTTCAGGATATCGTCGTCTGTCATGTCTTACCCCTCGATTTCCTTGAGATCGCTAGTGCTCTTTTGTTGGCTCAGCACCAAGGCCGCCAACGTATTCACCGAACGAAAATAATTGTGGGTGTTGCTATCGCTGCCGGAAATCGTAATACCGTATTCTTTACGTAGCGCAATGCCGATTTCCAGTGCATCGATGGAATCAAGGCCTATGCCATCCGATTCGAACAAGGGCGTATCGTCGCCGATATCGGCCTCGGTGAAATCTTCAAGTGCCAGCGCTTCGATCAGCAACTGCTTGATTTTAAGTTTGAGAGTATCCATGTTCGCTTAGTTGCTTACCTATGTGGTGTTGCATCGCTTGTGTCAGTGTGCGAGCAGCGATCGGCGCCGGCATCGCTGTCTCGACCCAATCGCTGGCATGAACCTCGTCCAGCACGGCCACCCGCATCCGAAACGGACGATCGGGAATATGAAACCAACGCTGATGCTTACCAAACACCCGCGGTACGCACTCAATCAACACCGGTAACACAGGGTTACCGCTCGTCAACGCCAAATACGCAAAGCCGCGTGAAAACGGATGTAATGCACCGCACGCCTTGCTGCGCGTACCTTCCGGAAAAATAATCAGCGAATAACCCGCTGCCAGCCGCTCCACACCCGCCGCGATCAATTCGGTCGGGTCTGCGTTGCTAATGTATTCGGCTGCCCGGACAATGCCCCAAAAACACGGATTGCGCCAATGTGCATTCTTGACCACACAGCACGCCGAGGGCATCAACGACAGCAACACCATGACATCGAGCCAAGTTGGATGATTGGCTATCACAATCATCGGCTGCCGCCGGGCCAGCAAAGCGCGCCGCTGTACTTCGAGTTCCATCACACCAATACACTGCAAAGTGCCGACCAGAATACGAAAGAACCGGTATATCAAGCCTGTCACCACACGCGTGCGTGTCACTTTATGCGGCCACAGCCACCCGAAGGGAAACAGCAGCAGCGAAAACAACAGTCCGCAAAGGCCAAATCCGAGTAAGCTGGCTCCGGTTGCAAACCAGCGCCAGCCGTAATCAAGCCGCGCCAGCACGCTGCCTCCATTGCCAAACGGATTGACGACCGGCCCAGTCCGCCGCCACGCCCGACTCCAGGCAGCGCAGCAAAGCCTTGACCTGGCTGGCCGACCGGGGCACGGATATCGGGCTTGGCTCGCTGCTTGCCGAAATCGGCATCGTGCAGCACTCCAGCATCTGCGCCGCATCGCTTTCAAGCAGGATAGCGACCGCAACCGGCTCATCATCCAACTCGTCGAGCGGACCGAATATCGGATCGCGCGGCTCATGAGCATAAACAAACAACACCGGCTCGGCTGGATTGGAGGTGTATTGCGCATACGCCTCAAGCAAACCGTAGCCCAACGTTTCGGCGCCCGCCGAGATGGCGATCGCCGGCGACCGGTCGCCGCGCGCAATCCCGTACACACCCGCCATGGCATTCAGCACGGATAAGCTGAAGGCCGTCGGAGAAATCGGCTGGCCGCGCACCAGCGCCTGCAAAATTTCAGTAGTCCGACGTAATTCACCGTGCCGGGAAGCGAATACCAAACGCACGTCACCCGACGACATCACACAATCATGCGCGACCTTCAGGCCCATTTTGCCCAGGCTGCTGATGCGTCGGCGCAACATCGGCTCAACATAGCTGACGTCAGGCTTGGCGGCCAAAGCCTGCGCCGCATCCGCCAATGCCTCGTTCACGCCCGGCGCGGGCCAGGCCGACCAGCGTTTGACCGGCAGTATCCAACGGCAATCGGGCATGTTTTTATTGGGCATCAAACAGCCTCTCGTCGCAATCACAAACCGGCCCCGATGTAGTGCTATCGACAGGCCACGCTCATTTCAAACGCCACTCAATTCGGCCAAGCAAAAACACCCTGACCGGGCTAACACTGCTCTCACGTTCTCTAAAATTATTAACCAAAGAAAATCCCTGCCCGAGTGAAATTCAGGATTTTTCAGCGATTTGTTCATTCAGCGAGTTGTTAAGCACTGCGCTTATTTTTGTTCTAATTGGCAAGAAATACGAACATTACAAACACCTTACAGGAACATCATCCTGCCCTTCGATCAAGGTTCGATCTTATCGGGAAAATCGAAGGCGCAATCATACCGAGCTTGCCCACTGCTGTAATCAGAAATTTTAGATACCCTGATCATAAGAAATACACATAGATCCACTATACCTGCATGCCAGATCTTAACCCACCCGACAGCGCCGCATGCAAGCGCCGGGAAGTAGAATCATGCTGATCGAAATATAAAGATAAGACTACTGACCCCGTTTAAAGTTGCATCGGCAAACCCGCACACCCCCTTCGACCGGGACACGTACCCGATACAAACCTCCCCAAAACACCATGGCCGCCCTTGAGCCAGGCCATGATGGTAAAATGCACGCAAATTAGGCGCGCCGATGAAAATACGGCTTCGCCAGCGACGCATCACTGCCCGCCCCGCCCGGCCTCGTTTTCGTGGCATTTTCGTAGCGTACAGCGCCTAACTGCGGATTGCCAACCGGCCATCGCGCCTCTCCGGTCCGCCAAACGACCGCGAACACCGTTTAGCAAAGCTTTTGATTTTTATGAAAAATGTAGACAAACTGAGTCCGCGCCGCGTGTCGGTGGCGCCGATGATGGATTGGACCGATCGTCATTGCCGTTATTTCCATCGGCTGATCTCGCGTCACACCTGGCTCTATACCGAAATGGTGACAACCGGCGCGCTGCTGCACGGCGATGTCCCGCGCCATCTCGCGTTTAATCAAGAGGAACATCCCGTGGCGCTGCAGCTTGGCGGCAGCGAACCAGCCGACCTCGCGCGCAGCGCAGTGCTCGGGCAGTCATGGGGTTATGACGAAATCAACCTGAACTGCGGCTGCCCATCCGAGCGCGTCCAACGCGGTGCTTTCGGCGCCTGCCTGATGTCCGAACCCAACTTGGTAGCTGACTGCGTTAAAGCCATGTGCGATGCGGTCAGTATCCCAGTCACCGTCAAACATCGGGTCGGCATCGATCAGGTCGAAGACTATAGCTTTGTGCGCGATTTCGTCGGCACCGTGGCCCAAGCAGGCTGTACGGTATTTATTGTCCATGCGCGCAACGCTATTCTCAAAGGGCTCAGCCCTAAAGAGAACCGCGAGGTGCCGCCGCTGAAATACGAGTACGCCTATCGTCTGAAACGCGACTTTCCCGACCTGGAAATCTTGATCAACGGCGGCATCAAGACACTCGATGAAATCGAAACGCATCTGCAGCACGTTGACGGTGTCATGCTGGGGCGTGAGGCTTATCACAATCCGTTTTTGCTCGCCGAAGTAGATAGCCGCTTTTACGGCGCAACCACAAAGGCGCCGAGTCGCGCCGAGATTGAAGCTGGCATGAAGCGCTATGCTGAACGGGAACTAGCTCAAGGGGCTTTTCTCGGCGCACTGACACGGCACACGCTGGGCCTTCATCATGGCGAGCCGGGCGCACGCGGTTGGCGCCGCACCCTGTCCGATCACAAGCGGCTGGCGCAGGCCGATTTGGGCATTTTCGACGAGGCCAGATTATTTCTGACCCCGCGTACAGAAATTGCTGAGAGGGGCTAGTCAAAGCGTATCGAACTTTGTATAATCCGTTTCTAGTTTGGTGAGTCAGTTTCTTGGCAAGCCTAATACGTTGTCAGTGGTGGCCGTAGCTCAGTTGGTAGAGTCCCGGATTGTGATTCCGGTTGTCGTGGGTTCGAGCCCCATCGGTCACCCCACTGCAACCCAGCATCTAGCCCGCATATGCGGGCTTTTTGTTTTCTATCTTCCAAACGTGATCGGCGGCGCCCTGTTACACAATGCGCGAATCAACAATGACGCCAGGCCCCGATCAGGATGTCGATATAGACACATCCATTTCGGTGCAGACGCATCCGTCGCGATCTGTCAAATCGATTATCATTGTGCAACAGGAGGTTGCATGATGGTTGCCGTCACTTTCGACACATTGAAATTCGTTAAAACACTGAAAGATGCGGGTGTGCCCGAGGCACACGCGGAGGCATTTTCTTCGGCCGTGCGCGATTCGCACGAAACGGCGGAGTTAGTCACAAAAGCCGATTTGCGCGAGTACGACTCAGCCATCCGCCATGAAATAACGGACGTTCGTCATGAAATTGCCGATCTGCGCAAAGACATGAACACGCTCGGCGCCGACCTGCGCAAAGAGATCCACACCCTCGGCACTGATCTGCGCAAAGACATGGACACCCTCGGCGCTGATCTGCGCAAAGACATGCACAACCTCGGCGCTGATCTGCGTAAAGACATGCTTGTCCTTGGACAATCCATAATCATCAAGCTAGGCTCGCTCCTAGTTGTGGCAGTTGGTGTGCTTGCGACCGTTTTGAAGTTGCTGTAGTTCGTTCGATAGCCTACGGCCGCGTTCTCATTAAGTCAGTACGCAGAACAACCTCCGCTCATCTCCCCAGCACTACAAACGCGCAATCGACACCTCAGTGGATTTCACCAGCGCCACCACTTCCGACCCCTCCCTGAGCTCAAGCTCATCGATCGAACGGGTCGTGATCACTGATGTCACTATGCCATAGGGTGTTTCAACATCGACTTCAGAGACCACCGGCCCGCGGATGATTTCTTTGATATGACCGCGGAATTGGTTGCGTACATTAACTGCTTTGATAGTCATGGCGGAAATTCCAGTTAAACAGAGGGTGGTCAAATCGCCCAGCGCACTTCGCTTAAAGCAACGCCGTGCGCGGCAACAGCGGATTCTTCGACAGATAAATCGGCGCCAGGCGCACCAGGCTCGGCTTGCAACACGCGCTGCAGCACCCGCCCCTCAAGTGCGGCAAACGCGGCGGTTTCGCGCGCTCGTGGACGTGCCAGCGTAACCGCTTGATCAAGGGCAATGCGACCATGCTCGATCAACACAACACGATCGCCCAGGGCTACGGCTTCATGTACGTCATGCGTAACCAGTACGGCGGTAAAGCCATGCTCGCGCCACAGGCGCTCGATCAAAGCGTGCATTTCAATCCGGGTCAGCGCGTCGAGTGCCCCCAACGGCTCATCCAACAACAATAATTCCGGCCGATGGACCAAGGCACGCGCCAGTGCAACGCGCTGCCGCTGCCCACCCGATAGTTGCGCGGGCCAATCGTTCGCACGCTCAGACAAACCCACTTCATCAAGCACGGCCCGAGCGCGCGCGACCGACTGCCCACCATTGTGACGCGGCAGACCCAACATAACGTTGTCCAATACCGATTTCCATGGCAACAGCCGCGCCTCCTGAAACATCATGCGCGTCTCTAAGGCGCCCTCTTGCCCGAAGGTCCGCAAGCTGCCACTATCGGCTTGCTCCAACCCGGCAAGCAAGCGCAGCAAGGTCGACTTGCCGCAACCGCTACGCCCGACAATCGCCACAAAGCTGCCGCGCTCGATCTGCATATCAAAGTTCGACAAGACCTCGCGCGCACCGTATTTTTTAGCGATACCGCTCAAGCTGACCGCCGGATCGCGGCCCGGTTGCTGCACGGTCGCCACATCTCCACGCGCAATCGGGGCCGACTCAACACCAGGCTGCAAATCGACGCCGTCCACGGGCTCAAGCTGCTGGTATCGCAACTCACTTTCGATATCGAGCCCGGTGAGCGGAGAAAACGACGAAGACCATGCAATCGCGCTCATGCTTTCACTCCTTGCTGATAAGCCGGGTGCCAACGTAGCAAACCATGTTCCAGCGCCTTCACCAAAACATCGGCCAGCTTGCCCAGCAAGGCGTACAACAGAATCCCGACCAGCACCACATCGGTTTGCAAAAACTCGCGAGCATTCATCGTCATATAACCAATGCCCGATTGCGCGGAAATGGTTTCCGCGACAATCAAGGTCACCCACATCAAACCCAAACCAAAGCGCAAGCCAACCAGTATCGAAGGTAGCGCGCCTGGCAGTATCACATCGCGATAAAGCGCCCAGCCCGACAAGCCATAGCTGCGCGCCATCTCGATCAAACCGCGATCGACGGCGCGTATGCCGTGATAGGTGTTGATATAAATAGGAAAAAACACTCCCAGTGCCACCAGAAACAATTTCGCGCTTTCGTCTATGCCAAACCAGAGGATCACTAATGGAATTGTCGCCAGGACCGGTATATTGCGCACCATCTGGATGGTCGAGTCGAAGGCAATTTCAAGCGGTCTGAATAAGCCCGTAGCCAAGCCAAACAACAGGCCAAGGCTGCCGCCTATTGCTAGCCCTGCAAGCGCACGCTCGGCGCTGACTTTAACGTCGACCCACATTTCGCCCGACTGTATCAGCTGCCAAGCCGCCTTTACCACAGCCAGCGGCTCAGGCAGGATGTGGCTGGACAGCGTACCAGCACGGGTGCTTAGCTCCCAAGCCAGTAAAATCAGGAGGGGCAACAACCAGGGTGCGAACCGCTCTCTAAGAATATATTTGATGGACATGGCGAACTCCCTAAGCCTCGGCACATCGCCGAGGCGCCGTATTCCGGATCACCTTGCGGCAAACCTATCGAACCGACAGGCCTGCCCCAGAATGGCATTTAACGTTGCAATGCCTTCGGCTCATATTCGCCTGCGATCAATTCGCCGAACGGTCCAGATAACGGCCCGCTACCGGCAATCTGTTCCTGCTGTTTGCGCGGCAGCAGGGGGAATACCAATTCGGCAAAACGATAGGATTCCTCCAGATGTGGATAGCCGGAGAAGATAAAGGTGTCGATACCGATATCGGCATATTCCTTGATACGGTCCGCCACAGTTTGCGGATCACCGACCAGGGCAGTGCCTGCGCCGCCGCGGACCAAACCGACACCAGCCCACAGATTAGGCGAGACTTCCAGTTTGTCGCGGCGCCCACCGTGCAATGCGGCCATGCGTCGCTGCCCTTCCGAATCCATCTTGGCGAAATTAGCCTGGGCCCGCTCGATGGTTTCGTCGTCGAGATGACTAATCAATTTCTCGGCCGCTGCCCACGCCTCTTCATTTGTTTCGCGCACAATCACATGCAGGCGAATACCAAATGTAATTTCTCGCCCATGCTCGGCTGCGCGCTTGCGGATATCGGCAACCTTCTCGGCAACCGCCGCTGGCGGCTCCCCCCAGGTCAAATATTTATCGATATGGACCCCTGCCATCTCATGCGCAGCAGCTGAGGAGCCACCGAAATACAAGGGCGGATAGGGTTTCTGAATAGGCGGGAAAATAACGCGCCCACCGGTCGATTTCAAATGCTTGCCGATAAAATCGGCACTCTTCCGGTCATGCGAGGCGCTCAGTTGATTGCGCCAGATATGCAGGAATTCATCGGTGATTTCATAGCGCTCATCGTGACTGACAAACACGCCATCGCCTTCGAGCTCACCCGGGGCCCCGCCTGTCACCACATTAATCAGCAAACGCCCGCCCGACAATCTATCGAAGGTTGCGGCTTGACGCGCCGCCAAACCCGGAGAGGCGATTCCCGGACGTATGGCGACCAGGAATTTCAAGCGTTGTGTTGCACCAATCAGCGCCGAAGCGACCACCCAGGCATCCTCACAGGAACGCCCGGTCGGCAACAACACGCCGTCATAGCCGAGGGTGTCGGCTGCCACCGCGATCTGCCTGAAATAATCGAAACTGGCCGAACGTGCGCCTTGCTGCGTGCCCAGGTAGCGACTATCGCCATGGGTCGGAATAAACCAAAATATATCCACCTTCGACTCCTTGAGCAGACCAGCCGCAACCCTGAATGGATTGCGCCGCATCTAGCTGGAACTAAATGACCTGGGCTAAGCTACCCAAGCTGTAAAAACATTCGTTTGAATTCAATACAGACGCATCGGCAAGTACCGAAAATCTTGCGCACACGTCATGATGCGACTTAAGCTGAATGGCGAGCCAAGGCGCCAACAGGGTGAAGTACCGATAAATCATGGGTGTCGGTACGCGACCCAAGGGCACTCGCTTCGGGGCGCACACCGTGCGCATCGCGGCTGCCGCGCGCACCATGCAAGACTTGGTCGAGCGCAGCACGCGCCCGGAAATCGCGCAATTCGATTTGCTCCGACAGGGTCTGCAAAAGTTGGTCAACCGACTGCCTGAGTCGATCGCGAATCTCGTCAGTCAAGACATAGCCGCCTTCGGACCACAGCACTTCCCGGTCGGTGCCGAATACATTCGACGCCTGATGGCGCGCGCCCAGCGCGGACAATACCGGCTTCAGGGCATAATCGAGCGCCAACAAATGAGCCAAGCTGCCACCCGTGGCAATCGGCAAGATGACTTTGCCGGCCAAACCGGTTTGCGGCAGTATGTCGAGGAAGGTCTTGAGTAGACCTGTGTAGGAGACCTTATAGACCGGCGAGGCAATCACTACGGCCCGGGCGTTGTCGACCAACTCGATGGCTTCACGCAAAGCAGGATGTCCGGCATCGGCATGCAGCAGAGGGGTCGCGGGTAAATCACGAACGTTGATGCGCCGCACCGACGCCCCGGATGCGCGCAACAACTCTTCGGCTTCGCTTAGCAAATGACCGCTGCGCGATTGTGCGGCGGGACTTCCAGAAATCGTCACTATGTAGGACATCGTTTCACCCTGGGTTTGCGGCGGCACAAACTTGCGCGGCATACAGGGCTGGGGTGGCACGACATTGACAACCGTATAGACCCCACTGTTGCCGCCCACATGCAGGCTTATGCAGCGAACTAAAAGCTTAGTCTAGGGAGTCGACCGGAGGAATTGAACGATTTTTTACAGCTTAGGTTTTCTTGTTTTGTGATTTGTTGCGAGGCCGGCGACCGCATCCCGACCCGTCGGCCATAGACACAGCGGCTCGACGCTGCGTCACGGTGTTCGAGCCGAGCCGGCCCGAACACCGTGACGCGACAGCATTTACGAAGCGTCTTGCAAGGCGGCCAATGGGTGACCCTGCTCCGACCAAGCGCTGACAAACATGGCCGCAACCCTCTGCGCGCTCACGTCTGAAATCTGCGCCGGCTTCCAATGCGGCGCATGGTCTTTGTCGACGATCACGGCGCGAATTCCTTCAAGGATATCGCCCGTTGCAAAGCTCGTGCGCACCAAATCGAGATCGGTACGCAGACACTGAGCCATCGACAACGTCGCGGCACGGCGTATTAATTCCAGCGACACCGCCATCGACAACGGCGAGCGCGCCCGCAAGTCGGCCAACACCTGGGTAGACCAGGCGTCGCCCGAAGCTTCGAGCGAGGCTACGATATCTTGCATGTTGCTGAATGCGAAATGCCGCGCGATTGCCGCACCCTGCGCGGCCAGAGCCGACGATGCCTGTGCCTGCCCTTCGTTGGCTGCGCGGACCGCCGCGCTAAGGTGTGCGACGACGTCGGCGCCACTGGCAAAACGCGCTGTACTCAGCGACTCGAACAGCCCGCCCAGCGCTGCATCGGGGACAATCAAATCAGCCAGCCCGGCGTACAGCGCATCGGCCGCGTCAATCATATTCCCGGTGACACCGAGATAAGTCCCAAGATAGCCCGGCGTACGAGCCAAAAACCAACTCGCACCAACGTCGGGAAATAAGCCGATCTTGGTTTCAGGCATGGCCAAGCGGGCGCCCGCCGTGACAATACGTAGCCCCCCAGTTTGGGCGGCGCCCAAGGAAATCCCCATGCCCCCGCCCATGACGACGCCGTTCATCAAAGCGATATACGGCTTGGGATAATGGAAAATGGTGTGATTGAGCTTGTATTCGTCGGTAAAAAACCCGTCGATCGCCGCAGATTCGCCGCGCTGATTCGCCTCATACAAAAAGCGGATATCGCCGCCCGCACACAATGCACGCGGGTGCGGGCTATAGACCACCACCGCCAGCACCGAGGGATCGTCGCGCCACGTATCCATGGCCGACTTCATCGCCCGCACCATACCGGTCGACAAGGCATTCAAAGCCTTGGGACGATTCAACGCGATAAACCCGATACCGTTTTCCAGATAAATATGGACTTCCGAGCGCGACGCCCATAGGGACTGCTGATCGACTGATTCTTGCATACCTGCTTCACCGTAACAAAATCGAGGTTGGGAATATTGATTTAAACCTTGTGAGCTTCATCAACGAGCGACCGGGCATGAGTGTGCCATAAGCTGCGCGCGCAGGATATCGAGATATAGCAGCCTAGTCGCGTATTCAACCACGCGAACCCGGCCAGCCGCGCAATAAGCTTTTTACCGATAACTGCAGCAATCCCTCAATCGGCACCGTCAGCATCGCCGGCTGCAAGAGTTGCAAGGTCGCTAAACCGTGCAGCACGGCCATCACCGTCTCGGCGCGCGCATCTAGCCCATAGGTCGGCAACGACCCGTCAGCGGCCTCGCCTGGATTGTGCTCCAAGGCCTGCCGCACCGAGTGTAATACCGGCGCCGCGGGGTCGCCCGGCGCTTCGCCCAAACGCTCGATAAATCCCAGTAGATATAAAGCGGGTTGAGTTCGCGCGAAATTCAGCCAAGCCCGGCCCAATGCCTGCACGCGATGAATATCGGCGACGTCGCTAGGCGGCTCATCCAGCGCCAAGGCTAGCGCAGCCAAGGCTTCGCGCCGCAAAATATGGGCAATCTCGTCGCGGCTCGCGAAATGCGTATAGAGTGCGGCCGGCGAATACGCGACGGCCCCGGCCAATCGACGCATTGACAAGGCAGCATACCCCTCCCGGGTGACGATATCACGCGCAGCAGCCAGTATCCTTTCACGCGTTTTGTTGCGTTGCAATGACTTGGACTCAAGCTCGGCGTCGCTCATATTGCTTACCTGAAATGCCACAAAGCCATAAAGGGTATGACGCTACGACCAGATAGGCTGATCGGCAGCCCGCGTACGACCAGCGCAGGGAGGCCAAGACGGGGTAAGCCTTGCGCGATGCGCTGGGTACTGCTATAATCTTTTCATTGACGGACGCGGGGTGGAGCAGTCTGGCAGCTCGTCGGGCTCATAACCCGAAGGTCATAGGTTCAAATCCTATCCCCGCAACCAAACGCAGTAGTTGCTAACATTTAGCCTGGCCCAATTAATTAATCGGCCGGGCTTTTTGTTATCTGGCTTGCGCTCGATCAAATATCCCATCCCGGCTTTGCAAACCGCCTTATTCCCATTAGGGCGGCATCACCGCATAACCTGCCGCGTTTTTCTCGGCGCCTAATTGTTGCTGGGCCGCCAAGACACGGTTGCGTCCAGCCTGTTTGGCCCGATACATCGCCTCGTCGGCCGCATCGATCAGGCTTTGGGCGTCGTCATGTTGACGCGGCGAGATGGTTGCCAAGCCTATGCTCACCGTCACGACATTGAGCGGGCTGTCGGCATGCGCCAAGGCCATATTCTCGACGGCCTTGCGGATTTTCTCGGCAACATGGAAAGTGCCCGATAAATTGGTATCGGGCAGGACCACAGTGAATTCTTCGCCACCATAGCGTGCGCAAATATCAGTAGGCCGATGCACACCCTGGGCAACACAAACCGCGACAGCTCTCAAGGCAACGTCGCCGGCAGGATGTCCGTAGAGGTCATTATATTTTTTGAACCAGTCGATATCGAGCATCATCAGCGACAAGGGCTTGCGCAAGCGCGCGGCACGCTCCCATTCACGCTTCAGCGATTCGTCAAAAAGGCGCCGATTACCTAATTGCGTCAAGCTGTCGGTCCTGGCCAAACGCAGCAATTCAGACTCAAGCGCCTGCCGACGACTCAACTCCCGGACCAGCAAGAACGACAACAAAACAGTCGCAAGCCCGAGCAGTGAGGTATAGATCACAATGACCCAGGCTTTTTCGCGCCACGCATGAAACATGTCGTCAACCGAGACACCCACCGTCAAAATCAACGGTAGACGATCGACGCGCCGAAAAGCCAACAACCGGCTCACATGATCGACCGGCGACGGCCCGGTGAAAAAGCCATCGTGAGCGGCGGAAATTTTCTGAAAAAGCTCGCTGTCTTTGAGGTTATAACCCAGGGTGCTGGTATTGGTCGGGTATTCCATCAAGATGGCGCCGTCGGTCAGGTACAACACCACATGGCCGTTCGCACCGACATCGACGTTCTTTAACAGCGTATAAAGATAATCGAGTTGAATGGTTGAGAACACCACACCGGCAAAGCTGCCATCCACATGATTCACACGGCGGCTCAGGGCAATTTCGTACGGATCCGCGCCGGGATGTTCTTGAAACGGCTTGCTGATATAAAGACCGGCCTCGGGGTCACGCTCGTGAAGCGTAAAAAAGTCACGCTTCGCCACATTGTCTTTTTGCGGTGCGGTCGAACTTCCATCAAGGATAATGTCGCCGGCGGCGTTCGCAACACGTGTCGAACCAAGGTAGCGCGGAGTATTTGAGCGGTCGAACAAAATCATGCGCCTGACTCGATCCGAATACTGATTGATGCCAGGTTCTTTCAGGCCATCGACCACAGATAGCAAGTCCAGATTAGCCAGATCGATATTGCGCTCAATATCGCGCTCCACCAAGATACTCAGGTTACGGGTACTTTTTTCATTATCGCGTTGCGTGTCCCGATAGGCACTGACCAATACGCCGATACACAACAGACAAATCAGCCCGACCAGAACCAAACTGGCAATAGTCAGTCGTTGCGGCGACAAGGTCAATATCGCTGGAGGAGAGGACGGTTCGCGATCGAGCATGATTTCGAGTGTTGTGGCCCTCAAAGAATACTCTGACGCTAATAAATACGTAAGCGTAACCCGCAAAACAAGCTCCGACGTCGCAGATAAATCACATCTGCACCCGTGCACCGAGTTTAACCCGAGACACAGTACATCGTGCTGAGTATGTATACCGAAGCTCAGAGCTGAGTCCCCTCAAACTAATGACAATGTTACACTTCCAGCTATCTGTGGAGAGGTCGATTCACGTGATTTTCCGGCCAGCCGGCACACCACTGAAGCGCTTCACCGCCAACCGATAGATGCCATAAGCCGCTCCGCACCGGCCGCCCGACCCCGATGAAATATTGTTCCGACTGTGCCCAGCCCGTTCATTTGAGCATTCCCGCAGGAGATAACCGGGAGCGTTTCGTCTGCGACGCCTGCGGCGCGATTCACTACCAAAACCCCCGTAACGTGGTCGGCACCTTACCGGTCTGGAACGAGCAGGTGTTGCTATGCCGCCGTGCCATCGAGCCACGCCACGGCTACTGGACCTTGCCGGCCGGGTTTATGGAAATAGGCGAAACCACTGCCCAGGGCGCGATCCGCGAAACCGACGAAGAAGCTGGCGCGCGCGTCGAGCTGCAGGAGCTGTTTACCCTGCTGAACGTGCCGCATGTGCATCAAGTCCATTTATTTTATCGCGCCCGCTTGCTCGATCTCGATTTTGCCCCGGGCGAAGAAAGCCTTGAAGTGCGACTGTTTCACGAAACGGAGATTCCCTGGGAAGACCTGGCTTTTCCGACTACCGCCCAGACCCTGCACTTTTTCTTTGCCGACCGTCTGGCGGGTCATTTTGCCCTGCATACGGCCGATATTTTCCGCCCCATGCGCACCGGCTGACCCGGCCGCCCCATGATTACATGGCTTAGCGCCACCATGCCCTTCCCGCCCGTCGAGCAAGCGCTGGGCGCCGGCAGCGGCGCATCCGGCCTGCTGGCCGCCAGCCGGGAATTGTCATTTGAGCGCTTGCTCTGCGCCTACCGGCTTGGTATTTTCCCTTGGTATTCAAACGATCAACCGGTGCTGTGGTGGAGCCCTGACCCGCGCATGGTGCTCGCACCCAGCGACTTCAAAATTTCCCTGTCATTGCGCAAAACCTTGCGCCGCGTGCTGCGCGATCCCGACTGGGAAATTCGTGTCGACGCAGGCTTTGCAGAGGTGATGCAAGCCTGCGCCGGTGCACTGCGCCCTGGACAGGACGGCACCTGGATCACCCCGGACATCATCGCGGCCTATAGCGCCATGCATGCCGCAGGCTACGCGCATAGCGTCGAAACCTGGCATCGCGGTACGCGTGTCGGGGGACTGTACGGCATCGGAATCGGTTCGATGATGTATGGTGAATCGATGTTTTCGCAGTGCGCCGATGCCTCAAAAATTGCCCTTGCGGCGCTCGTTGGCCACGCGCGACGACACCGCGTGGAAATGATAGACTGCCAACAGAATACCCCACACCTGTCTTCGCTTGGAGGCCGAGAAATTCCTCGCGCCGAGTTTCTTGGGCATTTGCGCGGCGCCATTGTCGAAACACCGGTTTCCTGGCGCTTCGACAAATCGGCACTGCAGGATGCACTGGCTTAGGGCGTTTTGAAAAGGCTGTTAGCGTGACTCACCCGAACGAACTGCCACTGTCGCCGTTGTCCGCCTTGCAATTTTATGCAACAGCCCCCTATCCCTGCAGCTATCTTGAAGGGCGCATCGCGCGATCTCAGGTCGCCACCCCGAGCCACTTGATCAATTCGGATGTCTACTCCGAGCTGGTACGCTCAGGCTTTCGCCGTTCCGGTGTGTTTACCTACCGCCCCTATTGCGACGGTTGCCGTGCCTGCATACCGGTGCGTATCCCGATCGCTCAATTTGAGCCTAACCGCACCCAGCGAAAAGTCCGTCATAGCCTGTCCGATCTAAGCGCATCGGTGGCGCCACTGTATTACGACGAAGAGCACTACGCGCTCTATATGCGCTATCAATCGGTTCGGCATGCCGGTGGCGGAATGGATCGCGACAGCCGTGATCAATACGAGCAATTTCTGCTACACAGCCGCATCAACTCCAGATTGGTCGAGTTTCGCGAACCTTCGCCGGAAACGGGTCCGCGAGGCGCCTTACGGATGGTCAGCATGATCGACATCCTCGGCGACGGTGTTTCGTCGGTGTACACGTTTTTTGACCCCGACGTCGCCGGCACCAGCTACGGCACCTTCAATATCATCTGGCAAATCGAACAGGCCAAACGCCTCCAGTTGCCTTATGTCTACCTCGGCTACTGGATCCGTGAAAGCCGGAAAATGGCTTATAAGGCGAACTTCCGGCCGCTTGAAGCCCTGATCGACAACCAATGGAGAACACTCGATCCAAGCCGCGACACCCAGGGAGGCGCCAGCATCGAATCCAGTTTGCAACGCCACGATGCACCGCCTGCCCCCCCCATGCTGCCGCCGTCGTGGACGCCAACAGCAGGCCCGGATGCGGTGGCGCCCAGCACCTCTGCTACGGCCACGCCCGCGGACAATGGCACTGCTCAACACGATCCCGCAACCGCCCAAGGCGAAAATGGCGCTGCACCCAGCGCGCACCCGTTAAAATAGCCGTTCCGACACTTTTCCTTGAGCCAACCAGTGCTGAGTTCTCTTTACCCGCTTGCCCGGGCCCGCTTATTCCGCATGGATGCGGAAGACGCGCATCACCTGACCTTATCGTTGCTGCGACAAGCCGGACGCGCGGGTATCGCCGGCCTGCTGGCCCCGGCGGTAGTTGAAGCACCGCGTACCGTGATGGGCCTAACCTTTCGGAATGCGGTCGGCTTGGCGGCCGGACTCGACAAGGAAGGCGCCTGTATCGACGGCCTGGCCGCGCTCGGCTTCGGCTTTATCGAGGTTGGCACTGTCACACCACGCGCCCAAGCAGGCAATCCCCGCCCCCGCATGTTCCGACTGCCGGAAGCAAACGCGCTGATCAATCGTCTGGGGTTTAACAACCAGGGCGTCGACCAGTTTGTCAGCAACGTCCAGGCAGCGCGTTTTAAAGGCATTTTGGGCCTGAATATCGGCAAAAACGCCGACACCCCGATAGAACGCGCCGTCGACGACTACCGCTATTGCCTCGAACGGGTCTATCCCTTTGCCAGCTACGTCACAATCAATATCTCGTCGCCGAACACCAAGAATCTGCGCCAGCTGCAAGACGCCGGCGAACTCGATGCACTGTTGAGCGCCCTCAAGGAAAAACAGCAGCAACTATCCGACTTGCACGGCAAGCTCGTGCCCCTGGTATTGAAGATTGCCCCGGACCTCGATGACGAACAGATCAAAACCATCGCAGGCACGGTGTTGCGCCATCGTATCGACGGCGTTATCGCCACCAACACCACCTTGGCGCGCACGGCCGTCGCCGGGCTCGCTCACGCCGACGAAGCCGGCGGTCTGTCCGGGCAGCCGGTATTCGACGCGTCCAATCGCGTCATCAGGAAATTACACGCGGAACTCGGCGGCAGCGTACCGATCATCGGTGTAGGCGGTATTTTTTCAGGCGCTGATGCACAAGCCAAGCTCGCCGCGGGCGCTTCGCTGGTTCAGCTCTACACGGGCCTGATTTATCGTGGCCCGGCGCTAGTCGGTGAATGCGCCAGGGCGCTGGCCGCACACCGGTAAGGCGGGTATCGGGCGCAACAGCAAGCATAGATTGACCCTTAGGTTATATGGAGATGACAAATCATTCTTTCGAATTAGCCGCCGGCTTCGTTATAGTAAGGGGCCGATTGCAAGCTGCCCGGGCTAAGAGCCTGGGCAGCTTATTTATAACTTCTAAAAAAATCGCCCATGAAAATCTCATTGTTGAACAAAATCTTCGCCCTCGCACTGATCGGCTTCTCAACCGCCAGCATCGCGGCGCACGCCGAAGACCTCCTGGACACGGTCAAGACACGCGGCACGCTGCAAGTTGCGCTGGAAGGCACTTACCCTCCATTCGATTCAAAAAATACCCAAGGTGAGCTGGTCGGCTTTGACGTTGACGTGGCCAAAGCGGTCGCAGCCAAGCTGGGCGTCAAACCGGTGTTTATTACCACGGAATGGAGCGGGATTATCGCCGGCTTGAAGGCTGGCAAATTCGACGTGATTGTCAACCAAGTGGGCATCACGCCGGCACGCAAGGAGTCGCTCGATTTCTCGCCGGCCTACACCTATTCGGTCGCTCAGCTGATTCAACGCAAGAACGACGATCGCGCTTTCAAGTCGCTCGACGATTTGAAAGGTCACAAGCTCGGCGTGAGCCTGGGCAGCAACTATAACGATATGGCCAAGGCCGTCCCCGGCATTATTGTCGAGACCTATCCCGGCGCCGCGGAAGAGCTCAGCGATGTCGCTTCAGGCCGCATCGATGCGGCGCTCAACGACCGCCTGACCCTGGCCTATTTGCTCAAAACCGCACCGCTGCCGTTGCGTGCAGGCGCCTCAGTAGGCGATCCGACCGAAATGGGCATCCCATTCCGCAAAGACAACCCGAAATTCGCCAAAGCGATTTCAGATGCGATCGTCGCCTTGAAGCAAGACGGCACGCTGACCCAGATCTCGCAAAAATGGTTTGGGATTGACGTCAGCAAACCCGCCGCCAAGTAAATTTTAAAGGCAACAAAAAAGTCGGGCGGTGTGATCCGCCCGACTTTTTTTATCGCTGTTTTCATTCCACGCCCGCCGATGTGCCGAAGCCGCTAGCCAGGCAGCATCGGCTCAGGTACATTCCCAAAAACCGGCGCGAAGCAAGCCGACACACCAAGCTACGGCCTCGTAGCATCTGTTCAAGCCCCCAATCGACTCCTGCCATGCTCGTTTTCCAGCTTCTTGTTCAATCTTTACCCGTGATGCTGGCTGGCGCCTTGTTGACGATCAAGTTCGCCGTGCTGTCGATGGCCTTCGGGCTAGCAGCCGCGATCGTGATTGCTTTGATGGCGATCAGCCATATTCCGAGCTTGCGCCGCATTGCACAGGTGTACGTCAGTATCATGCGCGGCACACCGCTATTGGTGCAGATCTTCGTGATTTATTATGGACTGCCAAGCCTGGGCATTTCGCTGGACCCGACGCCCGCCGGTGTACTCGCGCTATCGGCCAATGTCGCCGCTTACCTGTCTGAAAGCATGCGCGGCGCCATTCTCGGCATCCCACGCGGCCAGTGGTTGGCCGCCTATAGCCTGGGTTTGAGCCGCATGGCCACACTGCGCTATGTGATCGCCCCCCAAGCATTGCGACTCGCCGTACCTAGTCTGGCCAACAGTCTGATCAGCCTGATCAAGGACACCTCGCTGGTTTCGGTGATCACCGTAACTGAATTGTTGCGCAGCGCCCAGGAAGTGATCGCCACGACCTTCCAGCCGCTGCCGCTTTATCTCGGCGCCGCAGCCATTTATTGGGTGCTGTGTACCGTGCTGGAAACATTTCAACGCTGGTTCGAGCGCCGCCTAGCACTGCCGGGACCGCACTGAGCCACACGTCACGCTGCACCCATTTGTTAACAGATGTTCGTTTATTTCACCATATGATATAAACTGACTCTTCCTGCTGACGGCCCGGCTTTCATATAAGGCGGTCCGAGCTGTCTGAAAACAATATGCACGCAACGTGAGTATGAGTGAAGCACGATGAATGAAGCGACTCCGGAATCCAAAACGTCGATCCAGGTGATTGAGCGCATGATGCGGCTGCTGGACACGCTAGCCGCCCATAGCGACCCCGTCAGTCTCAAGGAGTTGGCGCGCGACACCGAGCTGCATCCGTCCACCGCGCACCGCATCCTGAACGACATGGTTACGTGTCGCCTGGTGGACCGCTCCGATCCCGGCACCTATCGTCTTGGCATGCGCTTGCTGGAGCTCGGCAATTTGGTCAAGGCGCGCCTATCGGTACGCGATGCTGCGCTCTCACCGATGCGCGAACTACACCGCTTGACGGGCCAGACGGTTAACCTCTCGGTACGGCAAGGCGACGAAATTGTCTATATCGAGCGGGCCTACAGCGAACGCTCCGGTATGCAGGTGGTACGCGCCATTGGTGGCCGCGCCCCGCTGCATTTGACCTCGGTCGGCAAGCTTTTTCTGGCCAATGACGAGGCCATCCGGGTGCGCGCCTATGCCACACGCACCGGCCTTGCGGGCCACACGCAAAATAGCATCACCGATCTGACCAAGCTCGAACGTGAACTGATTCACGTGCGTGAGCATATGTGTGCGCGCGATAATGAAGAACTTGAATTGGGTGTGCGCTGCATTGCGGCCGGCATTTACGACGACTCTAGCAAACTGGTTGCTGGTCTATCCCTATCAGCCCCGGCAGATCGCTTGCAGGACGCCTGGCT
>Ga0302178_10000122_pt1 | contig 69017 bp, 56 predicted proteins | sample I_Palsa_E1_3_FD_198790 | JGI IMG/M metagenome (GOLD analysis project Ga0302178, IMG submission 198790) | Peat permafrost microbial communities from Stordalen Mire near Abisko, Sweden - I_Palsa_E1_3 | ecosystem: Environmental > Terrestrial > Soil > Palsa > Peat permafrost | place: Sweden...
AGCGGGCTGGCTTCCTGACCAGGGATGCCAGGGTCAAGGAGCGCAAGAAGTACGGCCTGAAGAAGGCGCGCAAGGCGCCGCAGTACTCCAAGCGCTGACGCCGGGTCAGCAGTCGAGGCGCTGGCAACGGGTCAGCGCGACAGCACCGGAAAGAGACCGGGGGCGTTCCCGTGGACCGGCTGTTCGGGACCGACGGTGTCCGCGGCATCGCTGGCCGTGATCTGACCGCCAGACTCGCCATGGACCTGGCCGTCGCTGCGGTGGCGGTCCTGGATGGCATGGGCGCCTTCACCGCGGCGCGCTCCGGCCGTCGGCGGCCGATCGCGCTGGTCGGGCGCGACCCCAGGGCATCCGGCGAGTTCCTCGAGGCCGCCGTGGTGGCGGGCCTGGCCAGTTCCGGCGTGGACGCGCTGCGGCTCGGCGTGGTGCCGACCCCCGCGGTGGCCTACCTGACCGCCGACCTCGGAGCTGAGCTCGGCGTGATGCTTTCCGCCAGCCACAACCCGGCGCCCGACAACGGGATCAAGCTGTTCGGGCCTGGCGGGCTGAAGCTGCCGGACGCCGTCGAGGACCAGATCGAGCTCATGCTTGGTGACGCGAGCCGGCCCGGGTCCGGCCTGGCTGGTCAGCCGCGATTGCCTGCCGGAGGGTTCGGCCGGGTGCGGGACGCCGCTGGCGAGGTGGAGCGTTACCTGGCGCATCTGCTCTCGACCCTTCCGGCCGCGGGCTCCGCCGGCGGCCTGCCGCTCGCCAGGCTCCGGGTAGTGGTCGACTGCGCGCACGGGGCCGCCTCCGAGCTGGCGCCGCGGCTGCTTCGCCGGGCGGGCGCTGACGTGATCGCGATAGGCGCCGAGCCCGACGGGCTCAACATCAACAATGGCTGCGGCTCCACCTCGCTCGGCGTGCTGGCCGCGGCGGTGACCGAGCACCGGGCCGATGCCGGGATCGCGCACGACGGCGACGCGGACCGGTGCCTGGCCATCGACGCTGACGGCCAGGTGATCGACGGTGATCAGATCCTGGCCATGCTGGCCCTGGAGCTGCAGGAGGCAGGGCAGCTGGCAGGAGACACGGTCGTGACGACGGTAATGGCCAATCTCGGATTCCGGCGCGCGATGCAGGCGGCGGGCATCGACGTGGTCGAGACGCCGGTCGGGGACAGGTACGTCCTGGAGGCCATGCGCGAGGGAAAGTTCGTGCTCGGCGGTGAGCAATCCGGCCACGTCATCCTGCTCGACCATTCGCCCACCGGCGACGGCATGCTGACCGGCCTGCAGCTGCTTTCCATCATGTCCCGCCGCGGCCGGCCGCTGGGCGAGCTGGCCCAGGTAATGACCAAGTGCCCGCAGGTGCTCATCAACGTGCCCGGGGTGGATAAGGCCCTGGTCGCCGCCTCCGGCGCGCTCACGGCCGCCGTGAGCGCCGCGACGGCGGAGCTGGGCGGCGCGGGCAGGGTACTGGTCCGCTCCAGCGGGACCGAGGACGCCGTTCGTGTCATGGTCGAGGCGCTGGACGCCGGCCAGGCGCACCGGGTCGCCGAGCGACTCGCCGACGCGGTCCGCGACGCGGGCTGAGCCGACATCACGGCTGCGCCTCCCGGCGCGGTTCCCGTCAGGTGCCGTCGGCTGCGACGTGCACTAATTACTCAGCGGATTTGTTACATAACTGAAAGTTTTCTGAAATTGTGCTGCGAATCAGGGACTAACCTGGCGTTCATGTGCGGAATCGTGGGGTACGCCGGCCATCGTCAAGCAGCGGACGTCGTCCTTGAGGGCCTTGGCCGGCTGGAGTACCGCGGCTATGACTCGGCTGGCATCGCCGTGGTGGCGGGCGGGAAGCTCGGCTGGGCCAAGCGAGCCGGGAAGCTCGGCAATCTGAGGTCCGCGCTCGCGGAGCAGCCTCCGCTGGCCGGGCCGGTCGGTCTCGGCCATACGCGCTGGGCTACCCATGGGCCGCCGACGGACGCCAACGCTCACCCGCACACCGACTGCGGCGGCCATCTCGCCGTCGTGCACAACGGCATCATCGAGAATTTCGCCACCCTGCGGACGGAGCTTGAGGCCAGCGGACACGAGCTGACGTCCGAGACCGACACCGAGCTTGTCGCGCACCTGATCGAGGAGCAGATGGCGACGGTGGCGGACGTCCCGGGCACAGGCGCCCCGGCGCCGGGCTCGCTCGCCACGGCGATGCGCCAGGTCTGCCAGCGGCTGCGGGGCGCGTTCACGCTCGTCGCCGTGGACGTGCGCGATCCGGATGCGGTCGTCGGCGCCCGCCGCAATTCGCCGCTCGTGGTCGGCCGCGGTCACGGCGAGAACTTCCTCGCCAGCGACGTCGCGGCGTTCATCGCGTACACCAGGGACGCCATCGAACTGGGCCAGGATCAGGTCGTCGAGATACGCGCCGACCGGATCACGGTGACTGGATTCGACGGCGCGCCTGCCGCTGTTACCGACTACCACGTGGACTGGGACGTGTCGGCGGCGGAGAAGGCCGGGTTCGAGTACTTCATGCTCAAGGAGATCGCGGAGCAGCCGCGTGCGATCGCCGACGCGATGCTCGGCCGGGTCGGCCTTGACGGCGCGCTGATCCTGGACGAGATGCGCCTGTCCGACGATGAGCTGCGGGATCTTGACAAGATCATCATCGTGGCCTGCGGTACCGCCTATCACGCGGGCATGATCGCGAAGTACGCCATCGAGCACTGGACCAAGATCCCCTGCGAGGTGGAGCTGGCCAGCGAATTCCGTTACCGCGACCCGATCCTCACCCGTTCCACCCTGGTCATCGCCATCTCCCAGTCCGGCGAGACCATGGACACGCTGATGGCGGTCCGGCATGCCCGCGAGCAGCGCTCGCGGGTCGTCGCGATCTGCAACGTGAATGGCTCGTCCATACCGCGGGAGTGCGACGCGGTCGTCTACACGCACGCCGGTCCCGAGGTGGCCGTCGCCTCCACGAAGGCTTTCCTCACCCAGCTGGTGGCCTGTTACCTGCTGGCGCTGTATCTCGCGCAGACCCGCGGCACCATGTACGGCGACGAGATCGGTGCCGTGATGAACCAGCTGCAGCGGATGCCGGGCGCGGTGGACAGCGTCCTGCACGCGATGGACCCGGTCCGGGCGGTGGCGCGCGAGCTGGCCGGCGAGCGCTGCGTGCTCTTCCTCGGCCGCCATGTCGGTTACCCGGTCGCGCTGGAAGGCGCGCTGAAGCTCAAGGAACTCGCCTACATGCATGCGGAGGGATTCGCGGCCGGCGAGCTGAAGCACGGGCCGATCGCACTGATCGAGGAGGGCCTGCCGGTCGTGGTGATAGTCCCGTCGCCGGACGGGCGCTCGGTCCTGCACGACAAGATCGTGTCGAACATCCAGGAGATCAGGGCACGGGGCGCCCGGACTATCGTGATCGCCGAGGTGGGTGACGACGTGGTGGCGCCGTATGCCGACACGCTGATCGAGCTGCCCGCCGTGCCGACCCTGATGCAGCCGCTGGTGACGACCGTGCCGCTGCAGGTTTTCGCCTGCGAGCTCGCCGCGGCCAAGGGACACGACGTGGACCAGCCCCGCAACCTGGCCAAGTCCGTAACGGTGGAGTGACCCCGGCGTCTCCCCGGCCGCGCGGTCAGCGCGGCCCGCGGCGCGGGCCCGCGGCGCGACGTCGGCCGGCGTGGGTAGGTTTCCTCACCCTGATGACGGATGTTTCCGGGCGAAACGGCTGGCAGAGTCTCGTCTCGCGTGCCGCGACTGGCTTGATGGCCGCCACACCGCCAGGGGGAACCGCCACACCGCCAGGGGGGAAGCAGCAGTGCCTGAATACGAACGCGCGACCGGCGCGCCCCCGAGCGGCGCCCTGTCGGGCATCGACACGACCACGCCAGCGGTGGTGCTGAAGTTCGATCAGAACATCATGCACCACGGCGGACTCGGGGTCATCCGCAGCCTCGGGCGACTTGGCGTGCCCGTTTACGGCGTGCACGAAGGGCCGTGGGCCCCGGCCGCGAGCTCGCGTTACCTGCACGGCCGCTGCTTCTGGCAGCCCAGCGCGGACGACACCGACCGGGTGCTGGCAGGCCTGGCGACACTGGCCGGGCGAATCGGCCAGCGGGCCGTGCTGATACCGACCGACGACGCCGGGGCGATCTTCCTGGCTGAGCACGGCGACGACCTGCGGTCATCGTTTCTCTTCCCGAGGCCGCCGAGTGAGCTGCCCCGGCAGCTGGCCGGCAAGTACTCGCTGCATGAGCTCTGCGGCAGGCTGGGGGTACCGTGCGCGCGGGCTGCAGTGCCTGACTCACTCGACGCGGCTCGCGAATTCGCCGCCGGAGCCGGCTTCCCGCTGGTCGCGAAGCTCACCACTCCGTGGCGGGATGGCAACGGGAAGCTTCGCAGCACCTCGATCGTGGCTGACCAGGCCGGGCTGGATGCCTGCTACCAGGCCTGCGATCGCGGTGGCGCCGGGCTCATGCTGCAGGAGTTCATTCCCGGCGGCCCTGGCCAGGACTGGTTCTTTCACGGTTACTGTGACGCGACCGCGAGATGCAGGCCGGCCTTCACCGGCATCAAGGAACGCTCGTACCCGGCCCATGCCGGGCTGACCAGCCTCGGGCGCTCCACGCCGAACCCGGGCCTGCGCGATCAGGTCACCGGGCTGCTCGCCCGCCTGTCGTACAGCGGGATCCTCGACCTGGACCTCCGCTGGGATGCCAGGGACGAGCAGTACAAGCTGCTTGACTTCAATCCGCGGCTCGGCGCCCAGTTCAGGCTCTTCGTGGACAGCGCCGGCGTCGATGTGGCCATCGCCCAGTACCTCGACCTGACTGGCCAGGCCATTCCCGGCGGCGAGCAGGTAAGGGGGCGCGGCTTCCTGGTGGAGAACTATGACCCGATCGGCGCGCTCGGCTACTGGCGCAGCGGGGAGCTCGGGCCGCGAGCCTGGGCGGCGTCCCTGCGCACGGTCGACGAGACCGCCTGGTTCGCGCGCGATGACCTGCGGCCGTTCGGCCTGATGTGCGTGCGCATGGGCCTGCGGCTGGCGACGCGCCCGCTAGCCCGGCGCGGCCCCAGCCGCGGAGGCGGCCGAGGGGGCGGCGAGCTCAGGTACGCCCCCGGCCGGGCGGCAGGGGAAGCCAGCCAGGGCGGGCAGCGCCAGCAGCCGATCACGCCTGACCTGACCGCGCGGCAAGGGCCGCAGCGTTCGCACAAGGAGGAGACAAAGGTATGAGCGACGCCGTCGATGTGGCCATCGTAGGAGCCGGGCCCTACGGGCTCTCGCTTGGCGCGCACTTGCGCGCAGCGGGTGTCGGGTTCCGCCAGTTCGGGCTGCCGATGCGGCTGTGGCGCGAGTCCATGCCCGCCGGGATGTTCCTGAAATCCCAGGGCTTCGCGTCGAACCTGTCGAGCCCGGACGGAAAGCACACGCTGGAGGCCTTCTGCGCGGCCGCCGGCCGGCCTTATCGGAGCTACGGCCTGCCGGTCTCGCTGGAGACCTTCAACGCCTACGGCCAGTGGTTCCGCCAGGAGCTTGTCCCCGGTATTGAGGAGACCCTGGTAACCAGCGTCATCCCGAAGGACGGTCACTTCGAGATCAGCCTGGCCAACGGGGAGCAGGCACAGGCGGCCAGCGTCGTCGTCGCCGCCGGCGTCGAGCATTTCGCCAGGATGCCCGCGCAGCTGGCCGAGCTGCCCGCGTCTGCCTGCACCCACGCCTCGGCCCATGACGACCTCAGCGTCTTCGCCGGCCAGAAGGTCGTGGTGCTCGGGGCAGGCCAGTCCGCGCTGGAATCCGCCGCGCTCCTGCACGAGAACGGCGCGCACGTCCAGCTCGTGGCCAGGACGCAGCAGCTGAAGTGGAACGGGGCCCCGCTGCCGCCGGACCGCGCGCTGCTCAAGCGGCTGCGGGAGCCAGAGTCGGGGCTCGGGTCGGGCTGGAGCACGTGGTTCTACTCCGTGCACCCGGAGCTGTTCCGGCACCTGCCGCGGGCCACCCGGGTTTACCGCGCCCGCACCGCGCTCGGCCCGGCCGGTGCCTCCTGGCTGCCCGCCAGGGTGAACGAGGGTCAGTTCCCGATCTTGCTCGGCCAGGCGCTGAAGTCCGCGAAGGCCGACGGCGACGGCGCGGTGCTGGAGCTCAGCGGGCCCGGCGGAGTCACGGAACTCGCCGTCGATCACGTGATCGCCGGTACCGGATACCGCCCCGACGTGCGCCGCCTGACGTTCCTCAGTGACCAGCTACGGCCGGCCCTGCGGACCCTGGCGGACTCCCCCGTGGTGGACGGCGGATACCAGTCGCCGGTTCCGGGGCTGTACTTCATCGGGCCGGCCGTGGCCCCGACGTTCGGTCCGGTCATGCGCTTCGTTTACGGCTCGGACCACGCGGCCAGGACGGTGGCCGCGCAGCTCTCCTCCGCCGCTCGCCGCCGGCCCCGGGTGGCCGTGGGGGCCGGCCGATGACAGAGCCGGACTCCGCCCAGCTCTGGGACACGGCCGGCCGGCGGCGCGGCATCGGCGGGCTGCCGCGTCCGCGCTACCTGCCAATGATCTTGATGTATCACGCAATCGCCGAGGTCACCGAGGATCCGAACAAGCTGTGCGTGACGCCGGGCCGGTTCGCCGAGCAGATGCGGTGGCTCGAGCGGTCCGGGCTGCGGGGCGTGGGCGTTGGCGCGCTCATTGACGCGATGCGGGACGGCCGCGAGCGCGGCCTGGTCGGCATCACCTTCGACGACGGGTATACCAGCGTGCTCGAGGCGGCGCTGCCTGAACTGCAGCGCCGCGGCTTCGGGGCGACGGCCTACGTGATCTCCGGCCGGCTTGGCGGCACCAACGACTGGGACGAGGGGCCGTCCTGGTCGCTGATGTCCGCCGACGAGGTCGGCAAGCTCGCCGCCGCCGGTATCGAGATCGGCTCGCACAGCGCCACGCACGTCAGGCTGGCCGGGGTGAGCGCCGGGCAGCTCGCGGCCGAGGTCGGCGCGAGCCGGACGGCCCTGGCCGCGCTGGCGGGTGCCGAGATCCGCGGCTTCTGCTATCCGTGCGGCTCCATGGACGCCGCGGCCCGGCGCGCGGTCAGGGACGCGGGCTATGACTACGCGTGCGCGGTCGAGGCGCCCGCGGCTGACGTCGGGCTGATGGCGCTGCCCCGGATCTATATCGGGCAGCAGGACGGCGCTGCCCGGATGGCAGTCAAGCGGCGGCTGTACAGGAGCTATATCGCGTACCGGGGCAGGCGTGCATGAGCACGAGGCAGACGTGGGCCAGGACGCCGAAGCGAGAGGAAGGAGCGCAATGAGCAAGCCCGCATTGTCGCTTGCGGTGAATGGCAGGGAGCATCAGCTGGAAAGCAGGCTGGTGCTCTTCGAGATGCCGGGAACTGAGCCGGGAGCACCCAGCAGCAGCGGCGATTACCCGGTCACCTGGTCGGCGGCGATCGTCGGCATGGGGTATGTGGGCCTGCCGACCGCGGCTGCCCTGCAGGGCCGGTGCGGGCGGATCATCGGGGTCGACGTGAGCGAGGGGCGGCTCCGGGAGATCGTCACGGGCGAGGCCGACCTGGGCGAGCCGGACCGGGTCCGGCTCGACGCCGCGCTGAGCGACGGGTCTCTCGAGCTGACGAGCGATCCGGCTGCGGTGGCAAAGGCGGACGCGGTGATCATCTGCGTGCCGACGCCCGTCGATGCCAGCTATGTCCCTGACCTCGGCGCGCTGCGCGCGGCGTGCGCGAGCGTCGTCGCTCACGCGCGGCCGGGGCAGACGCTGATCCTGACCTCGACGACGTATGCGGGAACCACGCGGGACCTGCTGGCCGAGCCCCTGGAGCAGCGCGGCCTGCGGGTGGGCTCGGATGTGTTCGTGGCGTTCAGCCCGGAGCGGATTGATCCGGGTAACCCGGATCATGTCCAGCGGGACACGCCCCGGGTGGTGGGGGGAATCACTCCCGAGTGCAGCTCGCGCGCGGCTGAGGTCATCGGCCAGCTGACCGACGTGGTGTACCTGGTGAGCTCACCGGAAGCGGCCGAGGCCACGAAGCTGTACGAGAACATCTTCCGCGCGGTATCGCTGGCCCTGGCCAATGAGTTCGCTGACGCGTGCGGTGCGCTGGGCCTGGACCCGGTCGAGGTGACCCTCGCGGCGGGAACGAAGCCGTACGGGTTCCTCGGCGCCCTGCCCGGACCCGGCGTGGGCGGTCACTGCATTCCGTGCGACCCGCATTACCTGCTGTGGCAGCTCGCCAGGGACGGCCGTCAGTCTCCGCTGATCGAGCAGGCGATGACCTCGATCCGGCTGCGCCCCGGCAGGGTGGCCGAGCGGGCCGGGGAGGTGCTGGCCGCCGATGGCCTGGGCCTGGCGGGCGCCCGGGTGATCGTTGTCGGCGTCAGCTATAAGGCGGGCGTGCAGGATCTCCGCGAGTCGCCTGCCCTGCCGCTGATCGCCGGCCTGCGAGCCGAGGGCGCCGAGGTGAGCTACTGGGACCCGCTCATTCCCAGCGTGCGGCTGCCGGACGGTACCCAGATGCACAGCGAGAGCGCACCTGCCGGATCCGGCTGGGATCTGGCCATCGTCCACACCCTGCACCCGGGCGTGGACGATTCGTGGGTGCGGGACTGCCCGCGGGTGCTCGATGCCACCTACCAGTTCAGCGGGGTCTCGCACCGCGTCGTCGTCTAGGCGGAGGTTCTCCCTCATGAGCAGCAGCGCCCGCGGTGCCGAGCCGGCCTGGCCGGCCCGGCCAGCCGGCCAGCCCGCGTACCCGGGCCGCCGGCCGGTGAAGGCCGCCGGGCCGCCGGCGAGCACCCGGGCCTTGCGGAGCACGGTCCCGCTGGCCGCCGTGCTGCCGGCTGCCGATGCCGCTGCCCTGGCTGCCGCGCTGGTGGCAGCCAGCATCACCGCCGGGCTGCCGGGCTGGCCGGCGGCGGCATACTCGGCGACGGCGTTCCTCGCCCTGTCGTTCAGCGGGCTGCAGCGGCTGCGCATCTGCGGGCGGGTATCTGATCAGGTAGGCCGGACGCTGGCCGCCGTCACCGGGCCGGCGGTGATCCTGCTGCCGTGGACGCACGCGACGACTGCACTGCGCCTGGCGCTCTGGTCGGCCGGCCTGGTGCTCGCCTTCCGGCTGGCCGTCATGACCGGGCTGCGCGCCGCGCGCCGCCGGGGCTGGCTCACCGAGCCTGCGCTGCTGGTCGGCGCGGGGCCGGCCGGGGAGCAGATTCTCGGCCTGCTGCGCGAGCATCCAGAGCTGGGCCTGCGGCCGCGGGGGTTCATCGGCTCCCCGCCGGCCGACGAGCCAGGCGAGCCGGGGGCGCTAGACGAGCCAGGAGAGCCGGGCAGCGCGCCAGGGGAGCCGGCCAGCGCGCCAGGGCTGCCGGTGCTCGGCAGCCCGGCGGATCTGCCCGCGGTGGTCGCTCAGCACGGAATCCGGCGGGTCATCGTCTGCTGCCCCGGCGACGGTGACGACGAGCTCGCTTCGGCCCTTGGCGAGCTTGGCGGCACTGGCGGCATTGGCGGCTGCCGGGGCCCGCGCGTCGATGTCTGCGTCGCCGCGTGGCCGCGCGGGCTGAGCATGGCCGTGCCCCGGGCCTGCCTGGACGAGATCTGGGGCATCCCGCTCGTCCCGCTGCGGCCGGGCAGGCTGGCCACGAGCATGCTCATCAAGCGGGCCTTCGACGTGGTCGGCGCCGCGATCCTGCTCGCCGCGGCCGCGCCGCTGCTGGCCACCCTTGCCCTCGTCATCAAGGTACGCCGCCGCCACCCGGTGCTCTTCCGCCAGGCACGCGTCGTCGGCCGCGGCAGGCTCGCCGAGATCATCAAGCTGCGCACCATGGGGTCGCATCCCGACGCCGACACGTGCTGGGTGGTGCCGACGTGGCACCTCACCCCGCTGGGCAACTGGCTGCGCGGGACTCATCTGGACGAGCTGCCGCAGCTGGTCAACGTGCTGCGCGGGGACATGTCCCTGGTCGGGCCCCGGCCGGAGCGGCCCTACTTCGCGGAGAAGTTCGGGCGCGAGATCCCCCGGTACGACGATCGCCACCGGATGCGCGCCGGGCTCACCGGGCTCGCTCAGGTTCACGGGCTGCACGGCGACACCTCGATCCACGAGCGCGTCCGCTTCGACAATCTCTACATCGACAACTGGTCGCTCTGGCTGGACATCGTGATCCTGGCCACCACGGTCACCGGGGCCGTGCGCAGGAGGAAGAAGACGGGAGTGCCGCGGTGACGCACATCGGGCAGCTCGCCGTCTCAGGCGTCGGAAAGGGCGGACAGTGAAGGTTCTGCAGGTAATCACGGGTCTGGGTGTCGGCGGTGCCGAGCTGCAGCTGAAGTCGTTCCTGCAGCACACCCGGCATGACTGCGACGTGGTGACGCTTTATAACGCGGGCCCGGTGGCGGAGATGATCCGCGGTGGCGGCAATCCGGTGCGTGATCTGGGGATGACGAAGAATACGCAGCTGTCGGCGCTGATCGAGCTGAACCGGCTGATCCGCAGCGGCGGTTACGACGTCGTTCACACGCACCTGTACCGGTCGCAGGTCTACGGCCGCCCGGCGGCGTGGCTGGCCGGTACTCCGGTCGTGCTGAGCACCGAGCACTCGATCGGCGAGACGCACCTGGAGCGCCGGAAGATGACGCCGGGCGTGCGCGCGCTGTACCTGGCCACCGAGCGGTTCTCGGACGTGACGATCGCGGTGTCGGAGACGGTCAAGGAACGGATGGTGGCCTGGGGGGTCCGCCCGGCGCGGATCGCCATCATCCCCAACGGGGTGGATCTTGCCCGGGTCGCGTTCGACGCCGCTGCGCGGGCCGCGATACGGAAGGAGTTCGGGATCGGCGGCGGCGAGTACGTGATCGGGGTTCTGGGCCGGCTCGACCCCAACAAGCAGTTCGACATGGTGATCGAGGCTGCCGCTCCGCTGCTGAACGATGCCGTGAAGCTGCTGATTGTCGGCAAGGGCGACGAGCAGGCTCACCTGGAGCAGGTGGCCGCCAGGTGCGGCGTGACCGACCAGGTGATCTTCGCCGGGGAACGGCACGACGTCGCGGCGCTGCTGTCCGCGATGGATCTGTTCGTGGCGTCCTCGGTGCAGGAGACGTTCGGCCTCTCTGTGCTGGAGGCGCTCGGCAACGGCGCTCCCGTCCTGTACACAACCTGCCCGGCCTTGGAGGGCCTCGACGTGACCCGGGCATCGCATGTCCCGTCCACGGCATCCGGGCTTCGCGAGGCGATGGCCGATGAGGTGCGCGCCGGGCAGCGTGACCGGGTACCCGAGCCCGCCGTCGAGAAGGCATACGGGATCCAGGCCGTCACCAATCGCATCGACGATCTTTACGACCAGCTCGCCGCCCGGCGCACCTGGCGCACCCTGCTGCGTGCTGCCCGGCTGCGTGCTGCGGGCGGCATCCGGCAAGCCAGCGGGACACCGGCGGGCCCGGTGCCAGGGAGCGTGCCGGCCAGCCCGGCGCCAGAGTCAGCCAGGGATAAGTGATGAAGGTTTTCGTGACCGGCGCAGCCGGGTTCATCGGGTCGCATCTTGTCGAGGAGCTGCTGACCGGCGGGCACGAGGTGACCGGGCTTGACGATCTGAGCACCGGGCGGCTGAGCAACCTGCGCGCCGTGGACGGCCACCCGGGCTTCCGCCTGGTGCAGGGCTCGATCCTGGACCAGGGCCTGGTCAGCGAGCTCACCGCGGGATGCCAGCAGGTCTATCACCTGGCCGCCGCGGTCGGCGCGTTCGTCATCAGGGACCGCACCCTGGAGAGCCTGCGCACCAACATCCACGGCACCGAGAACGTCGTCGAGGCCGCGGCCAGCAGCGGCGCTGTCCTGCTCGCCGCCTCCACCAGCGAGATCTACGGCAAGAACATGAAACCGGGGCTCAGCGAGGACGACGACCGCATCATCGGCTCGCCACTGAAATCGCGGTGGAGCTATGCCGAGGCCAAGGCCATCGACGAGAGCCTCATCGACGCGTACTGCCGCGAGCGTGGCCTTAAGGCCGTCATCATCCGGTTCTTCAACACCGTCGGCCCGCGCCAGACCGGCCGGTACGGAATGGTCATCCCCCGGTTCACCGCGCAGGCCCTGGCCGGCGAGCCCCTCACCGTCTACGGCACCGGCGACCAGATCCGCTGCTTCTGCCACGTGCACGACGTGATCCCCGCCCTTACCGCGCTCATCGCCACCCCCGCTGCCTACGGCCGCGCCGTCAACGTGGGTAACAATGAGCCCACATCCATCAACGACCTCGCTAAGCGCGTTATCGCGGCGACTGACTCGGTGAGCGTCGTCACGCACACTCCCTACCTCGACGCGTACGGCTCCGGCTACGAGGACATGCAGCGCCGGATCCCGGACTGCACCCTCGCCCGCACGCTCTGCGGCTTCACCCCGCGGCGGACCCTGGATGACATCGTCGAGGCGGTTATCAGCGACCAGCAGGCCGCCCGCGGCGCGACCGCGGCCTCGTGATTTGCGGGATACCAGCGTGGGCCAGGACTCGGCAGGCAACGGGACAGATCGCGCGATCCGGCGCACGCAGACCGGATCGCCCGGTTTCTCGCGGCCCGGCGGGCCGGACCGGCCGCAGCTCACCCTGGCAGGCCCGGAGAGCTCGCAGCCGCCGCCCGCCGGACCGCCGCGCCGCCGCCGCGGTCTCAGCAGCCTCGCGTGGCTGGCCGTCGTGCCCGTCGGCCTCGTCGCGGTCGCGCTGATCGTGCACGCGAACCAGACGGTGCGCGTCACGCCGCCGGGCCATAAGGCCGTCGTGGCGGCGTCGGTGCCGTACTGGAACATCGGCCAGGGAACCGCCGCGGTGCTGGCCCACCGCCGTGACGTCACCGAGGTCTCGCCGTGGATGTACGGGCTCGACGGCGATGGCCAGATCGTGCTGGACGGGGGAATCAGCAAGTCCGCGATCAATGGGTACCTGAACCGACTTCGCGCCCAGGGACTGCCGCTGGTGCCGACGCTGGCCAACGTCGACGCGCGAGGCGACTGGTCTTACGGGCCGGTGGCCCGGATGCTGCACGATCCGGCGATGGTGGCGCGGCAGGTAGCGCAGATCGTCTCGCTGGTCAGCTCGCACCATTACGCCGGGATCGACCTGGACTACGAGAACCTGCAGGCGGGCGACCGGCAGGCCTACACCTCCTTTGTCACCCGGCTGGCCGGCGCCCTGCATGCCAGCGGCAAGATCCTCTCCGTCGCCCTGTTCGCCAAGACCACCAACGCCGGATACGCCCCGCGCAACGTCGCGCAGGACTACGCGGCCATCGGCCGCGCCGCCGACCAGGTCCGGCTGATGACCTACGACTACCACTGGGCAACGTCTCCGCCAGGCCCTGTCGCCCCGATCGGCTGGGTCCGCGACGTGATCAGGTACGCCAAGACGCAGATGCCCGCATCGAAGATCGTTCTCGGTATCCCGGAGTACGGCTATAACTGGAGCGATCACCACGCCGTGGCGATCACCTGGCAGCAGGCAGTCCAGCTCTCCCGGCGGTACCACGCCCAGCTGCACTACAGCGCGTCGAGCCAGGCCCCGTGGTTCACCTATACCGACGCCGCAGGCCGCGAGCACACCGTGTGGTACGAGAACGCCGCGAGCTCCCGGGTGAAACTGGGCGCCGCGCAGGCGGCCGGGATCGGCGGCGTGTACCTGTGGATGTACGGCACCGGGGATCCCGGCACCTGGCCGGCCCTGCACCAGGTGTTCCCGGTCGGCTCGCGGTCGGCGCAATCGCCTCGGCGAGGTGCGGCATGATGCCCTGGTGGGCGATCGCCATCCTCGTCTTCGGCGTGAACTTCGCCATCTGGGGAACGGTCGGGCTGAGCCGGCTCTTCGGTCAGCTGACTATCGGCCGGTGGGGGTCGCGGCGGCGCGCCGCCCGGCAGGGAAACGTCGTCGCGCTGCATCATGACCCCGGCGGCAGGCGATCCCGGCGGACTCACCTGTCGGTGGACGACGTCGCCGTGCTCATCCCGGCGCACAACGAGGCCGCCGTCATCGAGGACAGCCTCCGGGCAATCACGAAGCTCGTGCCGCGCAAGAATATCCACGTCGTCTCCGACGGATCGACCGACGCCACGTTCGAGGTCGCGCTGCGCTGCGGGGTCAAGGCGATCAAGACCCGGCAGAATGTCGGCAAGGCAGGCGCGCTGCGCGACGCCATCGAGCGGTTCAAGCTGGTGGACCGATTCCCGGTCGTCATGTTCCTCGATGCCGACACCAGGGTCCAGCCCAGCTACTTCGCCCGGGCGCTGCCGCTGTTCGACTCGCCGAGAGTGGCGGCGGTGGCCGGCTGCGTGCGGACCGACACGCGCCGGAGGCTGTCCCCGGTGGGGAACATGCTCACCGGCCACCGGATGAGGATCTACGCGATCGGCCAGCGCGTGCTGAAATTCGGCCAGACGTCGCGGCACCTGAATGCGACCCCTATCGTGCCGGGCTTCGCCAGCATCTACCGCACGGCGGTACTTCCGCACATCAACATCAACCCGGCAGGCCTGGTCATCGAGGACTTCAACATGACCTTCGAGGTCTACCAGAACCGGCTGGGCAAGGTCGCCTTCACGCTGGGCGCCATCGCGATCACCCAGGACCCCGACAACTTTCACGATTACATCCGCCAGACCAGACGGTGGGCACTCGGTCTGTGGCAGACCGTCCGCCGTCATCCGCCCCGGCTGAACCTGTTCACCGCCATGCTCGCGCTGACGCTGACGGAGCTGATCACGTCCAGCGTCCTGTTCGTCGTCCTCCCGGTGGTCGCGGCTGTCCTTATCGTCCCGGACCTGGTCAGCAGCGCCGTCGGCTGGCCCGGCTTCGGGTCCGTGTACACCGCGATATCGACTCACATGACCCTGACCCGGATCTTCTACGGAGTGGTCATTCCCGACTTCGCGATGACCTTCCTGGTCGCGGTTGTCGAGCGCAGGCCCCGCCTGCTGCTGGCGGCACCGTTCTTTCCGTTCATGCGGGTACTGGACGCTGGCATCGGCCTGGGCGCGATTCCGCAGGCCTGGCTGGCCAGATCCGACGGAGTGTGGAAGAGCCCGACCCGCCGCGCCGCGCCGGGCCGTCACCGCGAGGCGGCCGCGCGCCAGGTGCCCGCCGCCGCGATGTCGCGCCAGGTGCCCGCCGCCGCGATGTCGCGCCAGGTGCCCGCCGGGGCCGTGCCGCGCCAGGTGCCCGCCGCGACGGCCATCCCGGTGGCTCCCGCCGCGGCCGAGGCCGCCTACGCGGAAGCTGGCTACCCGGAAGCTGGCTACGGGGAAGCTGCCTACGCGGAAGAGGCTGCCGCGGCTGCGTCCGAGTAATCAGCGCGGGCGGACAGTGTCCGTCACGCGAGACGCCGGGGAGGCATCATCCCGGCGGCTGGGCAGGGAATTGCGCTGTGGCGCTTTCGTCGTTAGCTATCTCCGCCTTAGCCACCCGCCGGCCGTCCACCCGCCGGCCGTCCACCCGCTGGTCAGCCGCCTGCGGATTAGCCACGTGAGGATTAGCCACGTGAGGGTTAGCTGCCTGCGGGTTAAGCACCGGGGAGTTAACCGTCTCCGGGCTAACCGTTTCCGGGTTAGCAGCCTCGGCATCCGCAGCCTCGGCGTCCGCCGCCTCGGCCCTGGTGTACCTCACGTATCGGTAATGGCCATGGGTGATGAGACCGGCCGCCAGGATCACCAGCAGGAGCCCCGCGAGCAATATCAGCACCCGCCGGCTCTTCGCGATCTTAAGGCTGTAGTCAGTGGTGGTTATCTGGCTGCCAATGGAATTGGCGGTCAGGCCGAAACTAATCGCGGTCGTGCCGGCCGGGGTCGCGGGCGTGGTCCAGGAGGCCCGCCGCCAGGAAGCCGAGGCCCGGAAAGACGGGCTCGTGACCCAGTAGACCCAGCCTCCCAGTGACGTGCGACGGTAGATCTCGATCTGCGTCGGCCTGCCTGACTTGTACCACGCCGCGGCGGTGTAGGCGTGACCGGAGGAAACCGACGGCGCACAGACACCGAGGTCTAGTTTCTGCAGCAGCTTCGCGTTACCGGAGCCCGCTTTCGTCACGCGGACTGTCTCGGCCGCCGATCCGTGCAGTCCGGCGGCGGGCTGATAGGTGAAGCTGGCGGCGGTCCCGCCGTAATCCGCTTCCTGGAAGCACGACGGGCGGCCGTGCTTGGCCTTGACGAGGCTGGCGTTGAATACGCCGGCGGGCGGCCGGGCACGCGGCGCCGGACCGGCCACCGGCGGCCGCAGCGGGCCGCCGATCACCTGGCGCATCGTTTCCACCACGGTGTTGTTGCCGGCCTGGCCGTGCAGCCACTTGAGCACGCTGCCCAGCACGGACGTGGTGGTCCCGAGGGGGCAGCTGGCCGGGCAGAGACTATGGATCGTGAAGATGACCCATCCGCCGCCGTGCCGCTGCGCACCCTGGACCGCGGACTCGAAAGTGCTAGCTGACCAGGAAGTATGAACCGAGTTGACCTCGATGGGAGCCCGCACGTCCAGCGGGTTCTTCGGCGGGATGGTCTCCGCCCAGGCGCACGTAGTGCAGAGCCCGGCGCCCTGCAGGTCTCCCGCGCCGAGCCCGGCGTCGTAACCGCACTCGCTGGTAAGCGCCTGCACGGCCTTGTTCACGGCGGCGAACGGGTAGGCGAAGTCGGTGGGCCGCAGGCCCCACCGGTAGAGATTCGACCGGTCGTCGCAGATCTCCCGCTTGGCCTCGGCGGTGGGCAGCGCCGTCAGTCGCTCGTGCAGGACGCTGAGCCCGCCGATCTCATCGCCGTCGGCGGTGATCTTGCGGATATCGCCGATCGACAGGTACGGCGAGGATTTCTGGCACTCCGCCTGGCTCAGCACGCACACCAGGCCCGAGGCGACGAAATAGCTGGCATGCATTCCGTACGCACGGAACATCGGCAGCGATGGCATCTGGCTCGCCAGGCTGCCGCCCCACGCGAACGTCACGACGGTCCTCGGGTGGGCCGGGCCGGCCATTGCAGCTGCCGGAGCGCCCGCGGCAGCCGGCCGGCCACCCTGCGCCGCGGCGGCCTGCGCCAGGCCGGAGGGCGACGCCAGGGTAGCCAGTACCACCCCCGCAGCCAAGGTCAGCGCAATATTGATAAACCGTGCCATCGACCTTCGACCCGTATGTCTCGTGGCCCGACGACCGACGGGCCGCCGACTCAACCCCTGCCCGATATTATCGTAAAAGTTTCATCTGGATGAAAAAAAGTAATTATAGCGCTTTACCGCATGGCTGCCTTGAGCCCGCCGGCCGAAGATGGTCAGGCCACCATGTACCGGGCAGGCAACTGAAGACAGGCAGGACGACTGGTCGCCCAGTCATCGAAGGATGGCGGGGCTGACCAGAGCAGCGCACCGGAGAAATCCACCATGCCGCTGGAGAAATGCACGCTCGTGAAGTCAACCTCGCCACCGCTGAACTTGGCCTGGGCGAAACCCATCTGCCCGCCATCGAAGTTCGCTCCGGAGAACCGAACCTCACTGCCGCTGAATTCAGTCCAGGGAAACCTGACCTCGCCGCCGGTGAAGTCGGCGCCCACGAAGCTGACCATGCCGAGCTCGAACTTAGCCCCGACGAAGCTGACCGTGGCGCCGGAGAACTCGGCGCCGATGAAGCTGACCTCGCTGCCGGCGAACACGGCGCCGACGAAGCCCACCTGGCCGCCGGAGAACTCGGCATCGAGGAAGCCCACCTGGCCGCCGGAGAACTCGGCACCGAGGAAGCCGACCGCGCCGCCGGTGAACCGCGAGCCGAGGAAGGCCACCGTGCCCCCGGTGAACCGCGAGCAGAAGCTGACCTTGCCGCCGGAGAACTCGGCCCCGGCGAAGCTGACCGCGCCCCCGGCGAACTCGGCGCCAAGGAGGGTGACCTTCGCCCCGCTGAACATCGCCCCGGCGAAATTTACCTCCCCGGCGACGAATACGGCCCCGGCGAAGCTGACCTCCCCGGCGGCGAACCTGGCCCCGGCGAAGCTGACCCTGGCCCCGGAGAACGTCGCCCCCGCGAAGCTGACCTCGCCGGCGGCGAACGTCGCCCCGGCGAAGCTGACCTCGCCGCCGGCGAACTCGGCATCGGCGAAGCTGACCCTGGCGCCGGTCAGTCCCGGGCCGGTGAAGCCGGGCGAGTTGCCGGCTGACCCGTGCTGGCTATCGGCTGACGCGGGCGCAGGCTCGCCGCTGTCGAAGACGACGTCACTGAAATCGAGGTCATAACCGCGCCACGAGATGACGGCCCCGGGGCGAAGGTGCGCGGCGATAACGCTGAGAACCGCATGCCGGCAAGCCCGGTCGCCGCGCCAGGCACGCCACTGCTCGCCGCCCTTGTGATCGTTATCCGGACGGGGCGCGGGCATCGCGCGCAGGGCCGAGCAGAGAGTATCGATGCAGGCCTGGCGGTAGGCAGGGTCCTCGTCGGCCAGGCGCACGAGCGCTTGCACTGCCGTGAGGCGGACGGCGGCGGAGTCGTGCGCGAGCAGGCTGGCGGTGTCCGCAAGCCGGTCCAGCGTCTTCTGGGCACTTTCCGCCGCCTGCCGCCGCTCGGCGACTACCCGCCGCCGAGACGTGGGCGTCCAGGCTATCGGCGGCCTCTGCGGCTTGGCCACCGACAGCTCAGGCGGCAGGGTAACCGTCTGCGGCGCGTCTGTTATATGTGCGATGCGGACTCCATGACCAGGTCAGGCGTTCGTAGGTACTGGATCATGGCGGGCCTGGTGACCAGCCAGGTGGCCCACCGAGATGGACCAACTCCTAGCTTAAAGCATCCTCATCGGTACTATCTAGGCTATTTGGCGATATCTAATGTTCTCCTGCCGCGGCAGGCATTCGGCATAAAGATGCCGCTCGATCGCCGGAGCACGCGCGCCCGCGGCCGCCGGCCAGGCATGCGGCAGCGGGCCCCTGGCGGCCGCGGCCTGCCAGAACCGCGCTGACCAGGGCGTTATGCATCGGTGCCACCGATGGCTGGCCGCATCTCGTCAGCGGCGCAGCGCAGCGCGCGGACCGGTGGGCCAGGCCGCCGGGACCAGTTCGCGCATTCACCGTGCCGCCTGCCTTACCGCCGGGGCCAGGTGCCGTCATAAACCGCCGGGCGTTCTCGCGATGCTCATTACGAATGGCCGGACCTCGGCATTCCATCAATTTGGTATTTTCACTCGGACCCGGCACTGGATTGCGCTCAGCGCTGCAATTTATCGTGCTCCGCCGGTACATGATTTCGCTCTGCCCGGCATTCGGAAGGATATATTACGTTGCTCATCCGGGGTATTATTACCCGCTATTGACGTGGGCCGGCTGGCTATTTCCGCGGCTCGGTGCGGCTATCAGGAAGCCGTAATGCCAGGTGTCCATGTGGCCAGCGTGACACCCGGGCGGCAATGGGGCTGCGTCCTTCGCTATGGCATGCGGCGACGTACCAGCGACGTGCCAGCGGCCTGTCCGCCACGGGGGGTGGCGATGCCGTCCGGCGGGCGGCAAAAGGCCGGGCAGCCGATATCTGACTAGCCAGTAACGTAATGTTACCTGATAACGACGGAAGGTTACTAGCACCGTTGCGTAGTTGTTTCAGCGCTTTCAGCGAGCAGTGACACCGTCGGCGACGAGTGGCGCTCCGGCACCGAGGGCTCAGCGCTCCGTCAGCGGAATCCAGCGGTGAGTGATCGCCCGATTACTAATCTGCCGTTCCCGTTCCGTTATCGGGACGAGTACTCCTCATTCAACTGCATGAGGACAAAGGCAATTCGCTGCGTCATAGTGTCCCGATGGACGTACTGCGGCTGCTTCTGGTAGATGACTACCAGATGGTCACCGAAGCGCTCGCCGCCCGGCTGTCCATGACGCCGGATCTCTGGGTGGCCGGGTGCTGCAGCACCGATGACCCGCAGCTTCCGGAGGTTGTCCGCTGGCTGCGGCCGGACGTCATCCTGATCGAGGTGGAGCCGCTCGGCTTCGCCGCGGGCGAGGTCCTGCAGCGGCTGCGGGCCGCCTGGCCGGCCGCCCATGTGGTGGTGGTCAGCGCGGACAACGATATCGCGCACGCGGTCAACGCGGCCAGGGCCGGGGCGGACGCCTGGGTATCGAAGCAGCAGAGCGCGGACGAGCTCGAGACCGTGCTGCGCGGCGTGTGCCGCGGCCATTCCTGGTTTCCCCCGCAGATGCTCGGCGAGGTCCTGCGCGCGCTGCGTGACGACGTACGGAAGGCCAGGGAGGATCCCGATCCGCTGGACGTGCTCAGCCCGCGGGAGCGCGAGGTGCTGGCCAGCATGGCGGAGGGCAAGCGCGGCGGGCAGATCGCCGAGGAACTGCTGATCTCCGCCGACACCGTCCGGACCCACACGCGCAGCATCTTCAGCAAGCTGGAGGTGCACAGCCGGCTTGAGGCGGTCAGCGTGGCTCGGGCGGCCGGCCTGCGGCCACGGGAGCAGCCAGCAGCGCCCGGCGCTCCGCAGTCGGCCATTCCCTTCCGGCCGACGGGCCTTGGCAGGCGATGAGCGGCGGCCGTCCGGGATGGGGCCAGGAAGATAACGCGGCAAGCGCGCCCGGGCGCCCGCTCCGGATCGCGACGGTCATCACCCGGCTGGAGGGCGGCTCCGCCGTGCTCGCCCTGCGCGGTGCCCGCGCCATGGACGGCGGCGCTTTCGTGTCCACGATCGTGACCGGCAGCCGGGACGGGCTGCTCGACGCCGAGGCGGCCGGGCTTGAGGTCATCGTGGATCCCGTGCTGCGCGAGCGGATTGCCCCGGTCAGCGACCTGCTGGCGGTGCGGCGGCTGGAGATGATGTTCCGCGAGCGTAACTTCGACGTGGTGCACACCCACTGCGCGAAGGCCGGCGCGGTGGGCAGGCTGGCCGCGCGCCGCGCCGGGACACCCAGGATCGTGCACACCTTCCACGGCTTTCCCTTCCACGAGTTCCAGTCCGCCGCGCGCCGCCAGGCCTACGTGTCGATCGAGCGGCGGCTCGGCCGGATCACCGACGTGGCCTTGTGCGTCGGCGCCGGCGTGGCGGCCGAGGCGATCCGGCGGGAGCTGATCGCGCCGCAGCGGGTCCGCACGATCGGGGTGGCCGTCGACGGGCCGGGCCGGATCAGGGCAAGCATGAGTGCCGGCACGCCGGAGGCGCGGCTGCGGGCCCGCGTCGCGCTGGGCCTGCCCGCCGGTGCCACCGTCGTCGGCGTGGTGGGCCGGCTGACGTATCAGAAGGCACCCGAGGACTTCCTCACCGCGATGCGGGCACTCGGCCGGCCGGGCGTCATCGGCGTCTGGGTGGGCGGCGGCGAGCTCGCCGAGCGTGTCGGCCGCCGGGTCAGGGAACTCGGCGTGCGCGTCGTGCTGGCCGGCCAGCGTTCGGACGTGCTCGACGTGCTGCCCGCGTTCGACATCTTCGTCATGCCGAGCCGGTACGAGGGGCTGCCCACCGCGATCGTCGAGGCCATGATCTGCGGCATCCCGGTCGTCGCGACGGCCGTGAACGCCGTCTCCGACATCGTGATACCGGGCGAGACCGGCTTGCTGGTGCCGCCGCACCGGCCGGAACTGCTGGCCGCCGCCGTCCGTTACCTGCTCGACTCGCCCGCCGTCGCGGCCCGGCTGGCGGCGGCCGCCAGCGCGCGCGTCGACCATCGTTACGGTGCGCTGGAGCTGCGCACGGCCCTCGCGGCGGCGTACTCGCCGGCGATCGCGGCAGCGGAACTCTCACCCGTAACAGTAGACCCATGGTGATCATTACATTACGATTTGCACATAGAAGTCCGCTAATGTAAACGTCCTTGCGCTAAGAAGCGTCTAGACAACGTGCGACGACGCAGACCAGTTCGCCCGGAAGGCCGCAGATCGGGGGTAACGGCGCCGGTACGGCCGATCGTTACTGGGAGCGTCGGCTGTGATTACCGACAAAAGCAGTCTTAGAACCAGGGATCATCAGGGTTGTCCGGGCGGGAGCAAGCATGAGGGGCCAGTTCGACAGGCGGCGCGGCCGCCACGATGACGCGGGCGGGTGGTGACGGTGGCCACCCTGGTACTCGGTGACGATCAGGTCGTGTTCCTCGACGCACTGGCCAGCGTCCTCACCGAGCATGAGCATGAGGTCGGCGCGGTGGCCCGGACTACCACCGACATGGTGGCGTCCGTGCGCCGCCAGCGACCGGACGCATGCCTGATCGACCGTCACGTCGCGCAGCCTGACGACGGCCAGACCATCGGCCGGGTCCTCGCGGCGTGCGATCGCACGAGTGTTCTCGTGCTCAGCGCCGACGCAAGCCAGGATGCGGTCAACCGGGCCCTGGATGCCGGGGCGTCTGGTTACCTGCACCAGTCGTGCGGCGTCAGCGCCCTCATCCTGGCCCTTGAGCGGATGCTGTCCGGCGAGATCGTGGTCGACGTCCCGCCAGTCCGGCCCGCGCGGCGTCCGCCCGAGCCGGACCAGGCGCACCGGCTCGCCGCGATGCTGACCGGCCGCGAGCGGCAGTGCCTGCTGATGCTGGTGGAAGGACTTGACACCGCGGCGATGGTCGCGCGGCTCGGCGTCTCGCGCACCACCGTCCGCACGCACCTGCAGGCGGTGCTCACCAAGCTCGGCGTGCACTCGCGGCTCGAGGCAGCTTCCTACGCCGTGCGGTACCGGCTGCCTGACCTCTGGTCCGGTGATGACCTGGCGATCGCCGCGAGCAAGACGCACGTGATCTGGCCGGCCCGGCTGGCCGATGCTGGCGCGGCGGGACGGCGGCAGTCCTACCCGGCGGCCGCGGGCCAGCGGGCGGGCGCTGGCTGACGCCGGGTCCGGTCACCCCGGCCCCGGTCACGGCGGCCCCGGACGCCGGCCTGGCTGGCGCTGGCGCTGGCATGGCAGGCTGGGCAGGTGATCGTGGGCATTGGCGTCGACATCGCGGACATCTCCAGGGTGCGGGACGCATTGCGGCGGACCCCGGCACTGGCCGCCCGGCTGTTCGCTCCGGGCGAACAGCACGGGCCTGATTCCTCCCTGGCCGCCTCCTTCGCCGCCAAGGAAGCCGTCGCGAAAGCGCTGGGCGGGCCGGGTGGCCTGCGCTGGACCGACGTGGAGGTCATCCACGATCACCGCGGCCGGCCGCTGCTCGAAATCAGCGGCAGCGTCGCGGCGGCAGCGGCCAGCCTGGGCATCCGCAGCTGGCATCTCTCGCTCAGCCACGACGGCGGCCTGTGCGTGGCGATGGTGGTGGCCGAGTCATGAGGAACGCCCATCAGGTCACGGACGTGCGCGCGGCCGAGTCCGCGCTGCTGGCCCGCTTGCCCGATGGCGCGCTCATGCAGCGGGCGGCGGCCGGCCTGGCGTCGGTCTGCGCCAGGCTGCTCGGCCAGGTATACGGATCCCGGGTCGTCATCCTGGCCGGGACCGGGGACAACGGCGGCGACGCGCTGCATGCGGGCGCGCTGCTGGCCCGCCGCGGCGCGGTCGTGACGGCGGTCACCACCGGGCCTGATGCCCATCAGGGCGGCCTGACGGCGCTCCGCGGCTCCGGCGGACGGCTGGCCGTGCCCCCGGCGGCCGGCCTGATCGACGGCGCTGACCTGATCATCGACGGCATGCTCGGCATCGGCGGCCGGGGCGGGCTGCGGGAGCCTGCCGCCGCGCTGGCCGCGCGGGCGGCGGCGGCGGGCGCGCTGATGGTCGCGGTCGACCTGCCCAGCGGGATCGACGCGGACTCCGGCGAGGTGGCGGGCGCGGCCGTCCGGGCGGACGTGACCGTGACCTTCGGCACCTGGAAGCCCGGCCTGCTGATCGACCCCGGCGCCACCCACGCGGGAGCGGCCGAGCTGATCGACATCGGGCTGGGGCCCTATCTCGCGCCGGCCGCCGCCGCCGCGCTGCAGACGGCGGACGTCGCTGCCCTGCTGCCCCGCCCGACGGCGGAGACCGACAAGTACCGGCGCGGCGTGCTCGGCATCCTGGCCGGCAGCAGCCGGTTCACCGGCGCGGCCTACCTGGCCGTCGGCGGCGCGGTGCGGGGCGGTGCCGGGATGATCCGCCTGGTCACCGCCGAGCAGGCCGCCGTCGTCGTCCGGCAGCACTGGCCGGAGGCGGTGCTGACCGTGGCCGGCGACGGGGTGCCCGCCGCGCGGGTGATCGAGCAGGCAGGGCAGGTGCAGGCATGGGTGGCGGGCCCTGGATTTGGTACGCAGCCGTCCTCGGCAATGCTGCTGGCAGAGGTACTGTCGAGCAGCCTCCCCGTCCTCGTCGACGCGGACGGGATCACGCTGCTTGCCTCCCGCCGGGACCTGCTGCCGCGCCCGGCGCCGACGCTGATCACGCCGCACGCCGGCGAGCTCGCCAGGCTGCTCGGCACCGACCGGGCCGCGGTCGAGGCCAGGCGCCTTGAGCACGCCAGCAGGGCCGCCGCCGAGCTGGGCGTGACCGTCCTGCTCAAGGGCTCGACCACGGTGATCGCGACCGCGTCGGGCAGCCCGCCGGTGCTGGTGAACTCCACCGGCACCGGCTGGCTCGCCACGGCAGGATCCGGCGACGTGCTCTCCGGGCTGGCCGGGGCGCTGCTCGCGCAGGGCCTGGCGCCGCCGGAGGCGGCAGCCGCGGCCGCGTACCTGCACGGCCTGGCGGGCAGGCTGGCGGCCACCGGCGCTACCGGCGCCGCCAGCGCCGCGGGCCCCGCCGCGCCGGGAGCCAGCAGCCGCCTGTCCCAGGGCGCCCCGATCGGCGCGGCCGACCTCATCGGCGCGCTCCCCGCGGCCATCCGGATGGTCGCGGCAGGCGCGGGCTGACCGGGCAGGTCCGCGGGTCCCGCTACTCCTCGGCCCGGCCGCCGAGCTGCCTGGCCAGGAACTTCTCGGCCGCGGCGTAGAAGCGCAGCCGGTTCTCCGGCTTGGCGAACCCGTGCCCCTCATCGGGGAACAGCATGTACTCATGCTCGATCCCGGCCTTCTCCAGCGCCGCCACGATCTGCTCCGACTCGGCCTGCTTCACCCGGGGATCGTTGGCTCCCTGGGCGATCAGCAGCGGGATGCTGATGTTGTCCGCGCGCGATAGCGGGGAGCGGGACCACAGGAAATCGGCGTCCTTCGCCGGGTCGCCGACCGCTCGGTGGAACTGGGCGATCACCGGAGCCCAGTACGGCGGGACCGTCTCGATCAGGGTCTTCAGGTTGGACGGGCCGACGATATCGATGGCGCAGCGGAACAGCTCCGGGGTGAATGCCGCCCCGACCAGGGCGGCGTACCCGCCGTACGAGCCACCGTAGATCGCCACCCGGTCCGGGTCGGCCCAGCCCTGGCCGGTGGCGAACGCCACCGCGTCCACGAGATCGTCGTGCATGCGGCCGCCCCATTCCCGGTCACCGGCGTTGACGAACGCCTTGCCGTACCCGGTCGAGCCGCGGAAGTTCACCTGCAGGCACAGGTAGCCCCTGTTGGCCAGCCACTGAGCCTCGGGATTGAAGCCCCACTCGTCGCGCGCCCACGGCCCGCCGTGCACGTTGAGCACCATCGGCAGCCCGCTGCGGCCGGCCCCGGGCGGGAACGTCGCGTACCCGTGGATGGTGAGGCCGTCCCGGGAGGTGAAGGAGAACGGCTCCATCGGCGCCAGCTCGTAGCGCGAAAGCTCGGGCTGGTGCTCGAACAGGAACTGCCCGGTGCGCGTTTCCCTGTCGTAGCTGTAGTACGGGATCGCGCCGGTGTCGTTCGTGAACCCGATCAGCCAGGTCCGGTCGGCGTCGTCGGCGTCCGCGAAGGAGGGATCGCCCGGGTGCAGCGCCCGGATCGCGGCGAGATCGGCCTCGACGCCGGTGTCAAGCACCCGGTACTCGGACCGGTCCTTGAGGAAGGTGACGATCTGCGGCTCGCGGGTGTCCGGGTTCAGCCGGACGTCAGTGACGTCGGACTCCGGGTCTTCGGCCAGCACCTCGGCGGCACCGGTGGCCAGGTCAATGCGGACCAGCCTGCCGGTGTTGGTCCCCACCGAGCTCACCGCGAGCAGCGCTGCGCCGTCCTCGCTGAACGCGACCGGACTGCTGGTCAGCGCGTCCTCGGCAGCGATGGACAGCAGCTCCCGCCAGTCCTCGTGGGCGCTGCCGCGCACCATCAGCACAAGGCCGCCGTCGGGCTGCGGGGCGAACCCGGCGCGCACCACCAGCTGGCTGTCGGCCAGCCAGCCGACGAACCCGGGGTTCTCGACCTCCTTCGCCAGCTCGCCGGTGGTGAGGTCGAGCCGGTAGACGTCATGCAGCTGCGGGTTGTCCCGGTTCAGCCCGATCAGGATCTCGGTCGGGAACTTCTTCTCCGCGGCGATGAGCTGCGTCTGGACGTTGTCGAACGGGGTGAGGTCACGCCGCCGCATGGTCTCGAGGTCGACGTCGTGCAGCCGCCAGTTCTCGTCGCCGCCAGTGTCCTGCAGGTACAGCAGGTGCCTGCCGTCGTGCGCCCAGGCGAACATGCGGATGCCGCGATCGGCGTCGTCCGTCACGACCCGCGCCGCGGACCAGTCGATGCCCTGATCTTCCCCCTGGTTCGCCGGGGCGACCCAGACGTTGAGCACGCCCTCGCTTGGCGCGATCCACGCCAGCTGGGTCCCGTCCGGGGAGATCCGGGGCCTGACCCGCTCGGGATTGCCGAAAAGTACCTGCCGTGGGATGAGTTCGACCATGCCATCTGCCTATCACGTTCGCTGCGCTCGCGCGGATCCGGCCCGAGGCGGCTGCCCGCACACTGGGCTGCCGGCACACTGGGCTGCCGGCACACTGGGCTGCTGAAACACTGGGCTGCTGACACACTGGGACGTCATGGACGGTCATCCGGAGGCGCTCGTCGACCTGGGCGCGATCAAGGAGAATGTCTCGGCGCTCCGCCGGCACGTCGGTGCCGCCCAGGTGATGGCGGTCGTGAAGGCCGACGGGTACGGGCACGTGATGATCCCGGTGGCCAGGGCGGCGCTCGCGGGCGGCGCGGAATGGCTCGGCGTCGTCCAGCTCGATGACGCGCTGGCGCTCCGCCAGGCCGGGCTGACCGTTCCGGTGCTCTGCCTGCTCGGGGCTCCGGACGCGGCGCACGAGGAAGCCATCCGCGGCGGCGTGGACCTGTCCGCGGGGTCCGTCTCGCTGGTCGGGCAGATCGCGGCGGCGGCGCGGCGGGCCGGCCGTCCCGCCCGGCTGCACCTGAAGGCGGATACGGGCATGTCCAGGGGCGGCGCCACGGCCGCCGACTGGCCCGCGGTCGTGGCCGCGGCGCTGGCTGCCGAGGCCGCGGGCCATGTCCAGATCACCGCGGTCTGGTCGCACCTGGCCTGCGCGGACATGCCCGGGCATCCGTCGATAGCGGCCCAGCTCACGGCGTTCCGCGCCGCGATCGAGCTGGCGGAACGGGCCGGCGCCAGGCCGCAGCTGCGCCATCTCGCCAACACCCCGGCCACGCTGACCCTGCCGGAGACCTGGTTCGACCTGGTCCGCCCGGGCGGCGCCGTGGTCGGCCTCTCCACGCTGCCCGGCGATCTGCCGGACTGGCTGCGCCCGGCCATGACGCTGCGGGCCCGGCTGATCCAGGTCAAGCAGGTACCGCCGGGCACCGGGGTGTCCTACGGGCACCGCTACGTCACCACCGGCCGTGCCACCCTCGGCCTGGTTCCGCTCGGCTACGCCGAGGGAGTGCCGAGGAACGCCTCGGGCGTCGCCGAGGTGCAGGTGCGCGGCCGGCGGTGGACGATCTCCGGCACGGTCTGCATGAACCAGTTCGTCGTCGACTTCGGTGCGGCGGAGGTCCAGGCCGGCGACGAGGTCGTGCTCTTCGGCCCGGGCGGCTCGGGGGAGCCCACCGCCCAGCAGTGGGCGGACGCGCTGAGCACCCTGTCCTATGAGATCGTGACGAGGTTCGCCGGCCGGGTGCCCAGAAGCTACTCTGGCGTAACAGATCCGCAGGAGCTGACGGCGTCCCGGGGCAGCGGCGCTTAGCGGGAGGTCAGATGGCCAGGTGGCGGCGGATCACCGGCGCGGCGGGCCTGCTGGCCGGCGCGCTGGCCGCGGGGGCTGGTGCCGCGATAGCAGCCGAGAAGGTAGCCGTAGGCCGGCAGCGGCTGCGGCCGGACCCCGAGGCGGCGGAGCCGCTCGGCGAGCTGCGCGGCCGCGGGCTCACGGTGCTCGCCGACGACGGCGCGGCGCTGCATGTCGAGATCAACGGGCCAGATGACGCGGCGGTCACGCTCATTTTCTGCCACGGCTACACGCTGAACTCCGATTGCTGGCACTACCAGCGCAGGGATCTCGGCGGGCTTGGCCGGCTTGTGTTCTGGGACCAGCGCGGTCATGGCAGGTCCGGCCGGTTCATCCCGGAGCATGTCAGCATTGACCAGCTCGGCGCGGACCTGTACTCGGTGCTCCGGGCCGTCGCGCCGGGCCGGGCCCCCGTCGTGCTCGTCGGCCACTCCATGGGCGGCATGGCGATCATGGCGCTCGCCAGGCTGCATCCCGGCCTGTTCGGGACCAAGGTCATCGGCGCGGTCCTGATCTCGACCGCGGCGAGCGGCATCGACCCCACCGGATGGCTGCCGGGACCGCTGCGCCCGGTGGCACGCCAGATCGCGGCGCCCGTGCTGCGGGGGGCTGCCAGGGGCCGGCCGGCCGCGCTGGTCGAGCGCGGCCGCCAGGCAGCCGGCGACCTGGCGTTCCTCAGCACCAGGTACATCGCCTTCGGCGACGGCAGGATCAGCCCGGCCGTGGTGGACTTCCTCGAGCTGATGATCCGCGCCACCCCGGTGGACGTCGTGGCCGGGTTCTACCTCGCACTGCTTGAGCACGACGAGCGGGCCGCGCTGGACGTGCTCGGCCGCGTCCCGGTCGTCGTGCTGACCGGTGAACGGGATCGGCTGATCCCGGCGCGGATCACCGGGCAGCTCGCCGCCGGGATCCCGGGCGCGGAGCTCATCCGGCTGCCGGGGGCAGGCCACGTCGTCATCCTCGAGCGGCCAGCGGAGGTCAACGAGGCGATCACCGGGCTGGTCGCCGAGGCCGCGGCAGGCGGCGCGCTGAACGGGCGGTCACGCCGGCGGCGGGCCACCCAGTGAGCCGGCCCGCCGAGCCGCCGCAGTCCCCGCTGGCTGAGGTCCGAGTGCCGACCGGAGCGGCCATGCGCGCACTGGGCGAGCGGCTCGCCCGGCTGCTCCGCCCAGGGGACCTGGTCGTGCTGAACGGCCCGCTGGGCGCGGGGAAGACCACCCTCGTTCAGGGAATCGGCGCAGGGCTTGACGTCCGCGGCCCGGTGACCTCGCCGACCTTCGTGATCGCCCGCATCCACCAGGCCCGCCGCGGCGGGCCGCCGCTCGTGCACGTCGACGCTTACCGGCTGAGCAGCCCGGCGGAGGTTGACGATCTGGACCTGGACGCCGACCTGGAAAGCTCGGTCACCGTGGTGGAATGGGGCGGCGGGCTAGTGGAGCGACTCGCGCCGAGCTGGCTGGACGTCACGATCGTCCTGCCGGACCCTGATGCCGAGCTCGATCCCGGCGGCGCGCTCGATGCTGGCGACGAGCCGCGGATTGTGCGGCTAGCCGGCCGCGGCGAGCGCTGGGCCGTGGCCGCCGGATCCGTTGATCTCACGCTATCCGCCGCGGCGCAGGCTTTATAGTCCGATCCACCCGGCGACCGCGGCGTTCCCGCCACTAAACTGCCGACGTCGCTTGTCAGCTCGCCGTGGTCAGCCGCGGTCCGATTCTCGTCCCGGAGGCGCGCCGTGGCTCAGCAGGGCCCACCGCCCCGCCGCCCTGTCGGCCTGCCGGAGTCCGGCCTGCCGGAGTCCGGAATACCTGCGCCCGGAGTACCTGCGTCAGGGCCGCGAGTACCTGCGCCCGGGCTGCCCGAGTACGGCTGGCGCGATCGGCCGGCCCGGCAGCCCGAGACCGGCCGCCGCGGCCCCGGCCGCCGCGGTCCCGGCCGCCGCGGCCCCGATCGAAGCGAGGACCTCGACCTCGACCTCGACCTCGACCTCGACCTCGACCAGGACCAGGACCTGCCACCCTGGGCCGGCCCGGGCATTTCCCCGCGCCGGCCACCCCGCCGCGGCGATGAGTCACTCCGCCGCGGCGATGAGTCACTCCGCCGCGGCGATGAGTCACCACGGCCGGGCGGTGCGGCGGAGCCGCCGGCGGCCGACGTGGCAGACCCGGCGGTCCCGCGCACCAGGCGGGCAGTAGCCACCCGGGCCAGGAAGGCGCGCCGGAAGATCTACGCCTGCGGCGGCGCTGCGATCGCCGTCGCGGTCATCGCCGCCGCGGCATGGCATGTCCTCGGGCCTAGGGCGGCCGCGTCGCAACATGGCGGCTTCGTCACCACCTACCAGCCCGGCGATTTCCGCTCGGTACCGAACGCCTGCCGGGTGATATCCCTCGCCACGCTGAACCAGTACCTGCCGGGCACCCGGTCCCGGGCCGTCTCGGCGCTCGGCGGCAGCCGTACGGAGAGCCAGTGCACCTGGACGCTGGACGCCAGGCCGCGGTACGAGGTGCTCGAGGTGACCGCGCAGTCATACCCGCCCAGCCTGCTGGCCACCGGCGACGGCAGCGCGACGTACAACGCCATCGACAGCTACACCGAGACGCGGCAGGGGCTGGTCAGCCCCGCCAGGGCCACGCACCTGCCGAAGGCAAGCGTGACCCCGGTGATGGGCCTGGGCGGCCCCGCGTTCAGCGCGCTGCAGGTCATCAACGCGGGCGGGGACACGACGGACCTGGTCACGCTGGTCGTGCGTGACCACAACGCGCTGATCACCGTCGAGATGCAGGGACTCGATCACTCGGCCCGCGGCGGCTACGGGCCGGTGTCGATCCCGTCGCTGAGGGCGGGCGCGACCGCTGCGGTGCGCGAGGTCCTGGCCCGGCTTGGCTGAGTCGCGCGCGGCCCGCCGCGACCGCTGCGGCGCGCGAGGTTCCTGGCCCGGCTTGGCTGAGTCGCGCGCGGCCCGCCGCCCCGGTCCGCCCGTGGCCTACGCTGATCAACCGTGCTGCTACTGGCTTTCGACACCGCTACCCCAGCGGTCACCGTCGCGCTGCATGACGGCACTCGCGTGCTGGCGCGGGAATCCGCCACCGGCGCCCGCAGGCAAGGCGAGCTGCTGGCCCCGTCGATCCGGAAGGTGCTGGCCGCAGCCGCGGCTGTTCCTGGTGACCTCACCGGGATCGCGGTCGGCGTGGGCCCCGGGCCCTACACCGGGCTGCGTGCCGGGCTGGTGACCGCGCGGGTGCTCGGCAGCGCGCTCGGCGTTCCCGTGCACGGCGCATGCACGCTCGACGTGATCGCCAGGCAGGCGGCCGAGGCCGCGGCCGGCCGCGAGTTCATCGTCGCGACCGACGCCCGGCGCAAGGAGATCTACTGGGCCCTTTACACAGCGGCGGCCCAGCGCATCTCCGGGCCGAATGTGAGCGCACCCGGCGAGGCAGGCGCCGGCTGCCCGGTCGCCGGCGAGGGGGCGCTGCTCTACCCCGGTGAGCTCGGCGACCCGATCGGGCCGCGGTACCCGTCGGCGGCCTGGCTGGCCGGCCTGGCAGCCGAGCGGATCTCGCGCGGCGAGCCCATGCTCCCGGCTGAGCCGCTGTACCTGCGCAGGCCCGACGCGCGGATTCCCGGCCCGCCCAAGCAGGTGACCCCGTGGTGACTGTGACACTGCGCCCGATGACATCGGCCGACATAGCCGCGGTGCTGGAGCTCGAGGGCGAGCTGTTCGGCGAGGAGGCCTGGTCCAGGGCGATGCTCAGGGGCGAGCTGGCGCAGCAGCCGGAGAGCCGGCACTACCTGGTGGCCGATGACGGCGGGACCATCGCCGGATACGCGGGCCTGCTCGCGGCGGGGACTCAGGGCGACGTCCTGACGCTCGCGGTGGCCAGCGGCAGGTGGGGCCAGGGCACCGGATCGGCCCTGCTGGAGGCGCTGCTCGCGGAGGCGCAGCGGCGCGGCTGCACCGAGGTCTTCCTGGAGGTACGCACCGACAACGCGCGCGCCCAGCAGCTCTACCGGCGGTACGGCTTCACGCAGATCGGGGTGCGCCGCGGCTATTACCAGCCGTCTGGTACCGATGCCCTGGTGATGCGCAAGGAACTAGGGCCCGGCCCGGTCGGCGGCCCCTCCGGCCAGCCCGGAGCGCCCACCCAGCCCGGAGCGCCCACCCGGGCCGGAGCGCCCACCCAGGCCGGAGCGCCCACCCAGGAACGGGCGGAATCATGAGCGGCCCGCTGGTCCTCGGCATCGAGACCTCCTGCGACGAGACTGGCGCCGGCCTGGTCCGGGGCCGCGAGCTGCTCGCCGACGCGGTCGCATCGAGCGTGGCGGAGCACGCCAGGTTCGGCGGCGTGGTGCCGGAGGTTGCGAGCCGGGCCCACCTGGAGGCGATGGTTCCGGCCGTGGACCGGGCGCTGGCCACGGCCGGCGCCCGGCTCGCCGACATCGACGCAATCGCGGTGACCGCCGGGCCTGGCCTGTCCGGCGCGCTACTGGTGGGCGTGTGCGCGGCGAAGGCCTATGCGCTGGCGCTCGGCAAGCCGTTGTACGGCGTGAATCATCTCGCCGCCCATATTGCCGTGGATCAGCTGGAGCATGGCCCGCTGCCCGAGCCTGTGGTCGCGCTGCTGGTCTCCGGCGGGCATTCGTCACTGCTGCTGGTGCCCGATCTCAGTGCCGAGGTGGTGCCGCTCGGGGCGACCATCGACGACGCCGCCGGCGAGGCGTTCGACAAGGTTGCCAGGCTGCTCGGGCTGCCGTTTCCCGGTGGGCCGCCGATCGACGCCGCGGCGCGCTCGGGGAACCCGGCGGCCGCCGCGTTTCCCCGCGGCAAGTACCGGGATCAGACCCTGGACTTCTCGTTCTCCGGGCTGAAGACCTCGGTGGCGCGCTGGGTGGAAGCGCGGCGGCGGGCGGGACTCGCCGTGTCGGTGCCCGACGTGGCCGCGTCGTTCCAGGAGGCCGTCGCCGATGTGCTGACGCGCAAGGCGGTGGATGCCTGCCTCGCCCGCGACGTCGGTCACCTGGTGATCGGCGGCGGGGTCGCGGCCAACTCGAGGCTGCGAGCGCTGGCGGAGGAACGCTGCGCCGCCGCCGGGATCCGGCTCAGGGTGCCCCGCCCAGGGCTGTGCACCGACAACGGCGCGATGGTCGCCGCGCTGGGCGCCGAGTTGCTGGCCCGGGGCGCACCGCCGTCGGCCCTCGACTTCGCGGCGGATTCCGCGCTCCCGGTGACCACCATCACCGTGCCGTAACCCGCCCTGGCCGACTCCCCGTCACGGGCTGGCTCCCCGTCACGGGCTGGCTCCCCGTCACGGGCTGGCTCCCTGTCACGGGCTGGCTCCCTGTCACGGGCCGGCTCCCTGCTGCGCGGCTCACTCGTGCACAGCGGCGAGCAGCGCGGCGTAGGAGCGAACCAGCGCGGCGCGCTCGGCGGCGACCAGCGGGCTGGCGGGGTCACAGCCCTGAGCCACCCACTCATCGGAGATGTCCATCGCGCTGGCGCGGTGCTCGGCGGCCGGGCGCATCTCGGCCCCGGTGCTGCCATAGACCTCGGCGTACAGCCGTGTCAGGGCCGTCACCAGGGGGGTGGCGCCGCCAGCCAGCTCGCCCTGCTGATGGGCCCGGTGCACGCCCCACCAGTCGACCTCAAGCCGGGCCGCGCGGGCCGGGTCGGCCGGCTCGCCATGCGCCAGCCGCAGCAGGGCATAGAAGCGGCGCATGCATTTCCGCGCACCGTCCGGATCGCTGCCGGGGCCGGCCCACAGCTGGTTGGCGCGCAGGACCAGCCAGGCCCCGTGCACCGTCCTTGACCAGTCCATCCCGAAGGCGCCCCGTACCAGCCGGACGGACAGCACAAGGAAACGCGGCCACTGGCGCCGGTAATAGGCCATCCAGAGCGCGCATTCCAGGCGCCCGACGCTGGCCGGGTCAAACGACCGCAGCGGGCTGGGACTGCGATCGGCTGGCCGGCCATCCTGGCCGGCGGACGGGCGGGCCGCCGCGGCCGCGAGCCGGGCGCCGGGCCCGGGCGGAGCCGCCCGAACGGCCGGCCCTGGGGATCCGGGCAGCAGGACCCCGAATCCGCGGCTGGCCAGCCGCAGCAGGACGAGGCCCGGCCGCACCAGGTCAGCGACCCTGGCCGCGCTGAGCTCTTCCAGCTGCGCGAGCCGGGCGGCGTAGCTCTCCTCGCCAAGGCGGCGGCTGCGGCTCAGCGTCCTGGCGTTCAGCCATACCTTGGCGCGCGACTCGCGCAGGAACCGCCGGGTGGCCGCGCGGTTCAGCGGCTGCAGGATGTCATCCCGCCACGAGCGGGCCGGGGAGAGCTCACGCAGTTCCTCGTCCTCGGCCCGCACCCGGGCTGACAGCACCTCGTCGATCCTGCGGTGGTCGGCCTCGCGGCGGGCGATCAGCTCAGGATCGCCAAATTCATCATCAGTGATCACGGCGAGCAGGGCCTGCGGCAGGTCGTAGTTGATGTGCGCGTTCATCCCGAGCAGGACATGGCGCAGGGCGGGCATGCCGCGCTGCCCGTCGGCGGCCGCGCCGAACGCGACCGCCCACGGCCGGGGCACTAGGTCACCGCGCCGCGCCGCGTCGAGCGCGTCGAGGTAGAACCCGGCGAACGCGACGTCCCATCGCTCCACCCAGCCGGCGTCGAGGAAGGCGCCGGCCTGCAGCGCCTCAGCGACCGCGCGGGTGGTCCGCAGGTACGTGGCATGGAACGCGGCGCGGGTATCGCCTGCCTCGCGAAGTTCATCCAGCGTGGTGGTCATTCTCTCGATAACGGCGTCGATGCTCATAGCGGCTCCCTGCTCCGGCTGCTCCGGCGCCTGGCAGGCGCCATCCGGCGATTCCCGGCGGCTAATCTGGTGCTGCGGATGACGGGCGTTTGACGTGCGCGCGCTCCAGGGCTAATGTTCGGAACTGGCACTCACTACGATAGAGTGCTAATGCGACGAAGCTGGCCTGGCACCCGCGACGACAGGCCACCATGGTCGCCCTCTCTAATAATTCTCAGCTAGCCCTTTCCGGAGGGGGAGGTCAGATCGTGACGACCGCCACCAAGGTTGTTCTCAAGCCGCTCGAAGACCGAATCGTGGTGCGCCCGCTCGAAGCAGAGCAGACCACCGCGTCCGGCCTGGTCATCCCGGACACCGCCAAGGAGAAGCCCCAGGAGGGCGAAGTCATCTCGGTGGGCCCGGGCCGGTTCGACGACGCAGGCGCCAAGCGCGTCCCGATGGACGTGAAGGTTGGCGACATCGTGCTGTACAGCAAGTACGGTGGCACCGAAGTGAAGTACAGCGGCGAGGAGTACCTCGTGCTCTCCGCCCGTGACGTGCTCGCTGTCATCGAGAAGTAGCCGATCATGCGGCGCGGGCCTGCCCGCGCCGGGCGCGTTCGCGTGCCCGCCGCCCCGGATCGGCTCGCGGTCCCGCGGAGTTCACCTCGCGGGCGGCGAGCCGGGCCGGGGCGCCGCCATGACGCCGGCGTTCCGGTGCTTATCTAGTCAAAAAATGCTCTAAACAGAAACATTCCGCCTAAAACGTAGTCTGAGGTAATCATGGCCAAGAGCCTGGAGTTCGACGAGGACGCACGCCGCGCACTGGAGCGTGGCGTGAACCACCTTGCTGACGCTGTGAAGGTGACGCTGGGCCCTAAGGGCCGCAACGTGGTTATCGACAAGAAGTGGGGCGCGCCGACCATCACCAACGACGGCGTGACCGTCGCGCGGGAGGTCGAGCTTGAGGACCCGCACGAGAACCTTGGCGCTCAGCTGGCCAAGGAGGTCGCGACCAAGACCAACGACGTGGCCGGCGACGGGACCACCACGGCGACCGTGCTGGCGCAAGCCATGGTCAGGGAGGGCCTGCGCTCGGTAACCGCGGGGTCCAACCCGATCGCGATGAAGCGCGGCATCGACGCCGCGGCGAACGCGGTGTCAGAAAGCCTGCTCAAGTCCGCCCGCGAGGTCGAGGAGCAGGGCGAGATCGCCCATGTCGCCACGGTCTCCGCCCAGGACAGCAGGATCGGCGAGATCATCGCCGAGGCATTCAGCAAGGTCGGCAAGGACGGCGTCATCACCGTCGAGGAAGCGCCGACGATGGGCCTGGAACTCGAGTTCACCGAGGGCCTGCAGTTCGACAAGGGCTACATCTCGCCGTACTTCATCACCGACCAGGAGCGGATGGAGGCGGTGCTGGAGGACGGCTATGTCCTGCTGCACGCCGGCAAGATCTCGTCCATGGCGGACTTCCTGCCGCTGCTGGAGAAGGTCGCGCAGACCAAGAAGCCGATGCTGGTCATTGCCGAGGACGTCGATGGCGAGGCGCTGTCGACGCTGGTCGTGAACAAGATTCGCGGCCTGCTCGCGGTGGCCGCGGTGAAGGCCCCCGGATTCGGCGACCGCAGGAAGGCCATGCTGGCCGACATCGCGGTGCTGACCGGCGGCGAGGTGGTAAGCGAGGAGATCGGGCTCAAGCTCGAGCTGGTCGGCCTGGAGATCCTCGGCCAGGCCCGCAGGATCGTGGTCGACAAGGACACGACGACGATCATCAATGGCGCCGGGGAGCAGTCGGCGATCGATGACCGCATCCGGCAGATCCGGGCCGAGATCGAGGCTTCCGACTCCGACTGGGACACCGAGAAGCTCCAGGAGCGGCTCGCGAAGCTGTCCGGCGGCGTGTCCGTCCTCAAGGTGGGCGCGGCGACCGAGGTCGAGCTGAAGGAGAAGAAGCACCGGCTCGAGGACGCGATCTCAGCGACCCGCGCGGCCATCGAGGAGGGCATCATTCCCGGCGGCGGCAGCGCGCTCGTGCAGCTGGCGGCTGAACTCGGTGATCTGGGCTTTACCGGCGACGAGGCCGTCGGCGTCCGGGTCGTCCGGCGCGCGCTGTCGGCGCCGTGCCGCTGGATCGCGGAGAACGCCGGGGCCGAGGGCGGCGTCGTCGTCGCCACGGTAGCCGGGATGGAGCCTGGACACGGCTACAACGCGGCCACTGGCGAGTACGGCGACCTAGTCGCCCAGGGCGTGATCGACCCGGTCAAGGTGACCCGCTCGGCAGTGCTGAACGCCGCGTCCATCGCCGGCATGCTGCTGACCACCGAGGTACTGGTGGCGGACAAGCCGGAGCAGGAAGTCGCCGCGGCCGGTCACGGCCACGGCCATGGTCACTGACCCAGGTCACTGACCGCGGTCCTGGCGGTCGCTTATCGCCGATGCCCCGTCATCGCGCCCTGTGGCGCGATGACGGGGCATCGCCATTTCCGCCGCTCGATTCCCGCCGCTCGAGCGCCCGGAACCGCCCGGCGGCCGATTAGGATGAAGCATGTCTCGCAGCCACCCCGCGGAAAGTTACATGACCGAGGCCGCCAAGTTCGCCCCGCCCGCGCTGACCTTCGATGACGTGCTGCTGCTGCCCGCGCACTCGACGATCATGCCGCACGAGGCGGACATCGCCACCAGGCTCAGCAGGAACATCACCCTCAGCATCCCGCTGGTCTCGTCGGCCATGGATACGGTCACCGAGGCGCGGATGGCAGTGGCGATGGCCCGCCAGGGCGGCGTCGGCGTGCTGCACCGCAACCTGTCCGTCGAGGAGCAGGCACAGCAGGTCGACATGGTCAAGCGGTCAGAGGCGGGAATGATCACCAATCCGGTGACCTGCGGTCCCGACGCCACCGTGGCGGACGTCGAGCGGCTCTGCGCCAGGTACCGCATCTCCGGCGTGCCGGTGACCACCGCCGACGGACTGCTGCTCGGCATCGTGACGAACAGGGACATCCGCTTCGAGGCCGGCCGCGGCCGCCGGGTAACCGAGGTCATGACGCCGATGCCGCTGATCACCGCGCCGGTCGGGGTCAGCCGGGCCGACGCGCTTGGCCTGCTCGGGCGGAACAAGATCGAGAAGCTGCCGCTGATCGACAGCGCAGGACGGCTGCGCGGGCTGATCACCGTGAAGGACTTCACCAAGAGCGAGAAGTTCCCGAACGCGACCAAGGACGCCCAGGGGCGCCTTGTGGTCGGCGCGGCGGTCGGCGTGGGCGAGGATGCCAAGCGCCGGGCGCAGGCGCTGACCGAGGCAGGCGTCGACTTCCTCATCGTCGACACCGCGCATGGCCACGCTCAGCCGGTGCTGGAGATGATCGCCCAGCTCAAGGCGAATGTCTCGATCGACGTGATCGGCGGGAACGTTGCCACCAGGTCCGGTGCCAGCGCGCTGATCGAGGCGGGCGCCGACGCCGTGAAGGTCGGCGTCGGCCCGGGCTCGATCTGCACCACGAGAGTCGTCGCCGGGGTCGGCGTGCCGCAGGTAACGGCGATCTACGACGCCGCCCAGGTCGCCCGCGCGGCGAATGTGCCGGTCATCGGCGATGGCGGCCTGCAGTATTCCGGTGACATCGCCAAGGCCATCGCGGCGGGCGCCGACACGGTCATGCTCGGCGGGCTGCTGGCCGGCTGCGAGGAGAGCCCGGGCGAGATGGTGTTCATCCAGGGCAAGCAGTTCAAGCTGTACCGCGGGATGGGATCGCTCGGCGCGCTGCGGAACGTCGAGCGCGGCGGCTCGTACTCCAAGGACCGCTACTTCCAGGACGACGTGCTGAGCGAGGACAAGCTGGTGCCGCAGGGCGTCGAGGGGCAGGTGCCCTACCGCGGCCCGCTGGCCGCCGTGGCAGGCCAGCTCGTCGGCGGGCTGCGCGCCGCGATGGGCTACTGCGGCGCAGGCTCGATCGCCGGACTGCAGGAAGCGAGATTCACCCAGATCACCGGCGCCGGCCTGGCCGAGAGCCATCCGCACGACATCCAGATGATCGCCGAGGCGCCCAATTACGGCGGGCGGCGGACGTGACGCAGATGGAAATCGGCCGGGGCAAGAGCGGCCGCCGTGCCTACGCTCTTGACGAGATCGGCATCGTGCCCTCCCGCCGCACCAGGGATCCGGAGGAGGTGTCGATCGCCTGGCAGATCGACGCGTACCGGTTCGAGCTGCCGCTGATGGTCGCGCCCATGGACAGTGTCATCTCGCCGCGCACTGCGGTGGAGATCGGCAGGCTCGGCGGCCTGGCGGTGCTCGACCTTGAGGGGCTCTGGACGCGGTACCCCGATCCTGAGCCGCTGCTCGCCGAGGCCGCGGAGCTGGACGACGAGGCCGCCATCCGCAGGCTCCAGGAGATCTACGCAGAGCCCATCAAGGAAGACCTGATCGGGCTCAGGATCTCCGAGATCCGCGCGGCCGGCGTCACGGCGGCGGCGCGGCTCTCGCCGCAGCGGACCGTCCGGTACTACAAGGCGGTCATCGACGCGGGCGCGGACATCTTCGTCATCCGCGGTACCACGGTGTCCGCTGAGCACGTGTCGGGCCAGTCCGAGCCGCTCAACCTCAAGCAGTTCATTTACGAGCTCGACGTGCCCGTCATCGTCGGCGGCTGCGCTACCTACACCGCCGCGCTGCACCTGATGCGGACCGGCGCGGCGGGCGTGCTGACCGGCTTCGGCGGCGGTTCCGGCCACACCACGGCGGCAGTGCTCGGCGTCGCGGTGCCGATGGCGACCGCGATCGCAGATGTCGCCGCGGCCCGCCGCGACTATCTTGACGAGTCCGGCGGCCGTTACGCGCACGTGATCGCGGACGGGGGGATGACCCGCAGCGGCGACATCGCCAAGGCGCTGGCACTCGGCGCTGACGCCGTGATGGTCGGCTCTCCGTTCGCCCGGGCGGCGCAGGCGCCCGGGCGCGGCTATCACTGGGGGAGCGAGGCGTACCACCCGGAGCTGCCGCGCGGCGCGCGACTTCAGGTTGGCACGATCGGCACTATCGAGCAGATCCTGCACGGCCCGTCGACGGTGGCCGACGGCTCGATGAACCTGGTGGGCGCGCTGCGCCGGACCATGGCGACGTCCGGTTACTCCGATCTCAAGGAATTCCAGCGGGTCGAGGTCGTCGTGACGCCGGACTCGCAGCGGCGCTGACCCGCCGCGCATCCGGGAACGCCCCGGCACCACCGGCCACCGAACGGGCAGGCCGGGAACGGCCACCGAACGGGCTGGCCGTGACGGTCACCGAACGGGCTGGCCGCGAACCCTCCGCAACTAGACTTCGGGCATGGCCCGAGCACGCGTCTTTTCCGGCATCCAGCCCACAGCGGACTCCTTCCACCTCGGTAACTACCTGGGCGCGCTGCGCCAGTGGGTGACCTTGCAGGACACTCACGACGCGGTTTACTGCGTGGTGGACCTGCACGCGATCACCGTGCCGCAGGATCCGGCCATGCTCAGGCGCCGGACCAGGGCGGCCGCCGCGCAGCTTCTCGGCGCCGGGCTCGATCCTGACCGGTGCATCGTGTTCGTGCAGAGCCACGTGCCCGAGCACGCGGAACTGGCCTGGGTGCTCGGCTGCATCACTGGCTTCGGCGAGGCCAGCAGGATGATCCAGTTCAAGGACAAGGCGGCGCGGGCCGGCGCGGACCAGGCCAGCGTGGGCCTGTTCACCTATCCGGTCCTGCAGGCGGCGGACATCCTGCTGTACGCGACGGATCAGGTGCCGGTCGGCGAGGACCAGCGTCAGCACCTCGAGCTCACCAGGGATCTTGCCCAGCGGTTCAACCACCGGTTCGGCGCCACGTTCGTGGTCCCCGGCCCGTACATACTCACCGACGTCGCGAAGATCACGGATCTGGCTGATCCGACCGCGAAGATGAGCAAATCGTCGTCCTCGCCGCAGGGCATCGTGGACGTGCTGGACGAGCCGGCCGTGATCCGCCGCAAGATCCTCAGGGCGGTGACCGACGCCGATGCCGAGATCCGCGCCGATGAGCAGGCCAAGCCGGGCGTGACCAACCTGCTGCGGATCTACTCGGCGCTGTCCGGGGAGAGCGTCGCCGGCCTGGAGGCCAGGTACGCGGGTGCCGGATACGGGACCTTCAAGAAGGATCTGGCTGAGGTCGTGGTCGACGCCCTGGCCCCGATCAGGGAGCGAACCGAGAAGATGCTGGCGGACGAGACCGAGCTTGACCGGCTGCTCGCGGCCGGCGCGGCCAGGGCCCGCATTATCGCCGGCCAGACCATGAGGGCGGTCAGGGACCGGATCGGCTTCCTGTCCCCCAGCTAGCCACAGCGGCCAGCAGCATGGCTGGGACTCCCAGCGACGCCATTGGGGGCCGCCGGGACTGGCGCCGCCCCGGTCACCGCCAGATCGAGCGGGGCCACCGGGCGTCGCCCTGCAGGGGTCCCTGCCCGCGGCGAGCCAGGCTCAGCCGGGGGGAAGCCTTAACCTGGGAGCATGACGCGCGAGACGGAATCCGGGCTTCCCGTTGAACCGGTCTACCGGCCGGGCGAGCCGCCGGACTTCGACCCGGCGGAGCAGCTCGGCGAGCCGGGGGAGTATCCCTACACTCGCGGTATCTACCCGGCCATGTACACGGCGCGGCACTGGACGATGCGGCAGTATTCCGGGTTCTCGACCGCCGAGGAATCGAACCGCCGTTATCACCAGCTGATCGCGGCCGGCAGCACCGGCCTGTCGGTCGCGTTTGACCTGCCAACTCAGATGGGCTATGACTCCGACGCGCCGGCCGCCCGCGGCGAGGTCGGAAAGGTCGGCGTCGCCATCGACTCCATCGATGACATGCGCGCGCTGCTGCGCGGAATTCCGCTGGAATCAGCGTCGACATCGATGACGATCAACGCCCCGGCCGCCGTTCTGCTGCTGCTTTACCAGCTGGTCGCCGAGGAGCAGGGCGTCGGCCCGGGCCAGCTGACCGGGACGATCCAGAACGACATTCTCAAGGAGTACATCGCGCGCGGCACGTACATCTATCCGCCGCAGCCGTCCCTCCGGCTGGTGGCTGACACCTTCGCCTACTGCCACGGCGAGATTCCGCGGTGGAATACGATCTCGATCTCCGGCTATCACATGGCGGAGGCCGGCGCCACCGCGGTGCAGGAGATCGCGTTCACGCTGGCGGATGCGATGGAGTACGTGCGCGCGGCCATCGCGTCCGGCCTCGCGGTCGATGAGTTCGGGCCGCGGCTGTCGTTCTTCTTCGTGGCGCGGACGACGCTGCTTGAGGAGGTCGCGAAGTTCCGCGCGGCGCGCCGGATATGGGCCAGGATCATGCGCGAGGAATTCGGCGCCGCCGATCCGAGGTCGCTGATGCTGCGCTTCCATACCCAGACGGCCGGCGTCCAGCTGACCGCGCAGCAGCCCGAGGTGAACATGGCGCGAGTAACCGTGCAGGCGCTGGCCGCCGTGCTCGGCGGCACCCAGTCGCTGCACACGAATGCCTACGACGAGGCGATCGCGCTGCCGACCGAGAAGGCCGCGCGGCTGGCCCTGCGCACCCAGCAGGTACTCGCGCATGAGACCGACCTGACCTCGACTGTCGATCCTTTCGCCGGGTCCTACGCGGTGGAGTCGATGACCAGTGACATCGAGGAGGCGGCTCTCGGGCTGCTGTCCACGGTCGAGGAGATGGGCGGGGCCGTCGCCGCGATCGAGCAGGGGTTCCAGAAGGCGGAGATCGAGCGGTCGGCGTACCGCGTCGCGTGCCAGATCGACACGGGGGACCGCGTGATCGTGGGCGTCAACCGGTTCGTCCGTCGAGGCGATGATCCCTACCAGCCGCTGCGCCTCGATCCGGCCATCGAGCAGGCGCAGGCGGAGCGCCTGGCGCGGCTGCGGGCAGGCCGCGACGCCGCGGAGCTCAAGCACCGGATCGATGACGTGACGCGCGCCGCGGAGGGCACGGCGAACCTGCTCTATCCGATCCGGGAGGCGCTCCGGGCCCGCGCTACCGTCGGCGAGGTCTGCGACGCGCTCCGCGCCGTGTGGGGTGTGTACCGGCCGCCTGACGCGTACTGAGGCCCGGGCGCCGGCAGGCTTGACTGCCGCGCGCGGCGATCCCGCGCCCGCGTCGCCCGCGCCCGCGTCGCCCGCCCCGGGATCGGAAAATCTACCAGAGCTTGCCCTCCGTGCTCAGGTGCCAGCCGTGTCGCGCAGCCTGATGTGGGTAGGAAAGTCATGGCGGAAATCAGGGCGGTTGGCCATGGATGCGGATAGTTGTCGATTCATGCCCCCGCGCCCGCAAGTTCCTGTTACCACCTGCGGCGTCCGGCTGACGGCCTCCGGCATCCGGCATGATCCGCGCCGCCGCGCCGCTAAGGCGGCCGTGGCCGCCGCAAGGCCGGATCTGCCCGCCCGCTCGCTGACGCGCTGGCGTTCTCGCGGTCCCGGAGATTTCCCCCGCCCTTCCCGATAATCACCGAGTCCCTCGCGCGGCAGCGGAGCGACGACGCATGGAGGTTAGGCCCGTGGCCATCAGTTGGAATCCCTCTCGCGGCGCGACCCTCGGAGTGGAGTGGGAACTGCAGCTCATTGACGCCGGAAGCAGGATGCTGCGCCAGGACGCAAGGGAAGTCCTCGCCGCGCTGCCCGGCCAGAGCACGAGCGGTGCTCATCCGAAGATCCGGCATGAGCTGATGCAATCGACCATTGAGGTGGTCACCGGTATCTGCAGCACCGTTTCCGAGGTGAAGGAGGACCTGGCCGCGACAATCGCGCAACTTCAGCGGATCACCGCAAGCCGCGGTACGATGCTGGCCTGTGCCGGAACGCATCCTGTCAGTGACTGGCGGGACGCCAAGATGGCGCCCATTCAACGCTATGCCGAACTCGTCGAGCAGCTGCAGTGGCTCGCTCGCAGGATCCAGATCTTTGGTGTCCATGTACATGTTGGTATCCGTGACGGGAGCAAGGCGATCCCCATCGTCAATGCACTCGCTGCATATCTGCCGCATTTCCTGGCGCTGACCGCGTCGAGCCCGTACTGGAGCGGGCAGGACACGGGCCTGGCCTCGAGCCGGGCTATCGTCTTCGGCGGGCTGCCTACCGCTGGGCCGCCGCTGCCACTGACGGACTGGAGTGAGTTCGAGGAGTACATGAACACGCTGCTTCGTGCCGGCACCATCCGGAGCATCAAGGAGGTGTGGTGGGACATCCGGCCGCACCCTGATTTCGGCACGGTAGAGATCCGGATGTTCGACGGCGTTCCGACCATGCGCGAGATCGGCATGGTGACGGCGCTATCGCAGTGCCTGGTCCAGCTGTTCGACAGCCAGCTTGACCGGGGCTACCGGCTGCCGAGCCCGGCCGCCTGGGTCATCAGCGACAACAAGTGGCGCGCCACCAGGTACGGCCTGGACGCGATCGTGATCACAGACGATACCGGGTCGACCGCTCCGCTCCGTGACGAGCTTTTCGAGCTGGCGCGGGAGCTCAAGCCGGTCGCCAGCCGGCTTGGCTGCGCGTCCGAGCTCGACGTGGTGTCCGAGGTGCTCGACCACGGCGCCTCCTATGAACGCCAGCGCGGCATCGTCGCCGGCGGTGGTGAGCTCGCCGATGTGGTGGACGCGCTGGTCACAGAATTCGCGGAGGATCGTTTCGTAGCCCCGGGGGAGGCCGCGCATGCGGGATCATGATCTCGAGGAAGAGCTCGGCGCGTTCGTCGCCGGTCACGCCGGCGAGCTCATAGATTTCCGGCGTGACCTGCATGCGCATCCCGAAGTCGGCTACCACGAGCACCGGACCACCCGGCGGGTCGCGCTCAGGCTGGCCGAGGCCGGCCTGCGGCCGGTGACCCTGCCCAAGGGCACCGGGCTGGTGGCGGACATCGGGAATCCGGCCGCCACCGGCCCCGTCGTGGCGCTGCGCGCCGATCTGGACGCGCTGCCGATCAGTGACGAGAAGGACGTGCCCTACCGCTCGACCGTGCCGGGCACCTGTCACGCCTGCGGGCACGACGTGCACACGGCCATCCTGCTCGGCGCTGGCCTGTTCCTGGCCCGCAGGGCCTCCGCCGGGCTGCTGGACGGCCGGGTCAGGCTCATCTTCCAGCCAGCCGAGGAGGTACCCGGCGGCGCGCTCGACGTGCTGGCGGCGGGCGGCATCGCCTCGGTTGACCGGATCTTCGCCCTGCACTGCGACCCGCGACTTGACGTGGGGAAGATCGGTACGAGGAGCGGGCCGATCACCGCCGCCTGCGACAAGATCACCGTCAGGGTCACTGGGCCGGGCGGCCACACTGCCCGGCCGCACCTGACCGCCGACCTCGTGTACGCGCTGGGAAAGATCATCACCGAGCTGCCGGCGGCGCTATCCCGGCGGGTCGACCCGCGGTCCAGCCTCAGCCTGGTCTGGGGCCGGGTGAGCGCGGGCTCGGCCGCGAACGCCATCCCGGACGACGGGGTGGTGGAGGGCACCGTACGCTGCCTCGACGACCAGGCATGGCATGCGGCGCCGGACCTGCTCAAGGCGCTGATCGAGTCCGTTGCCAGCGCGTACGGCGTGCTGGCGGAGCTGACCTATGCGCGTAACGTGCCCCCGACCGTCAACGAGCCAGTGTCCACGGCCATGATCGAGGCGGCCGCCGAGCGGGTACTCGGGCCTGACGCGACGACCCCGGCACCGCAGAGCCTCGGCGGAGAGGACTTCGCCTGGTACCTGGAGTCGATTCCGGGATCGCTGTGCAGGCTCGGTACCCGCACGCCGGGATCGGACGAGGATTTCGACATCCACCAGCCTGCCTTCGACGTGGACGAGCGTGCCATCGGGCTGGGCGTCCGGCTGATGGCGGCCACCGCGCTCACCGCGATCTGCGGCGACTCGGCGGCGGAGCAGCCGCTGCCCGGCGGCGCCAGGGCTTGACCGGTCGTGCTGGACCCGGCCTGGCCGGGCGCGAACCTCGCGCGGGGACCTAGAGTGAGCTAAGCGCGGGCGCCGCCGAAGCGGCGTCTCCCCGGGTCGAGTCACGGGAGTTCACGGCGGTGTCTACACAGCAGGAACCGGTCCGCCAGGGTGACGGGCCGACGGAGAGCGGGCGGACGGTCAGCGGGCAGGCCCAGCAGGTCACGGACAGGGTCTTCCGCCTCACCGGGCCGGTCGTGCTGTGGTGGGGGTGGGTCGTCTTCGCCGTCGCCAACCTGGTGGATCTCGCTGTCCAGGGGCACGACAGGACGTCTCTCCAGGTCGCCGTAGGCCTGCTCGCCGTCACGGGGCTGGTGTACGCGTGCGCGCTCCGGCCGCGGGTCGTCACCGACGCCAACGGCCTCACCATGCTGAATCCGATCCGCGACTACCGGGTGCCGTGGGGCCGGGTCAGCGAGATCCACCTGGGCGACTCTGTTCAGGTGCGCTGCTCGCCGGGAGCGACCGCGGGCGGCAAGGTACTGCATAGCTGGGCGCTGTACGCGCCGCGCCGGTCCAGGCTCAAAGCCGAGATCCGCGGGCGTCGCTGGGACCGGAGTCCGGCAAGCCGCCCCGGCGGCTACGCGCGGTTGCCCGCCGAAGCACGGGAAGTGGCAAAGCAGACTCCCGCCGAGCTTATTGCCAGGGAGATCCAGGGCATGGCCAGCCAGGCCCGCAAGCTCGGCGCGGCCGATAGCGCGGCCGATAGCCCGGTCGCAGTCAGCTGGGCCTGGTCATCGATGGCAGCGGTGCTGCTGCCCGTGGCGGCGCTCGTCCTGCTGATCGTCATCCGCTAGCGGCTGGATTGACTTCAAGTCCGCTTGAGCATCCATGCTCGTACCCATGACAACCAGCACAGCCGGCCCTAGTTACGGCTTCGCCGACCTGCCCGCCCTGATGTCGCTGATGGCCGGTGACGAGAAGCATGACTTCGCCGCCGCGTCGACCCTGGACGTGCTCTGGGTGCTCTATGACCGGGTGCTGCGGATCAGCCCGGAGACGCTCGGCGCGGCGTCGAGGGACAGGTTCTACCTGTCCAAGGGGCATGGGCCGATGGCGTATTACGCCGTGCTCGCGGCCAAGGATTTCCTCAGCGTGGACGGGTTGCGCGGATATGGCAGGTTCAGCTCGGTGCTCGGCTGGCATCCGGATCGCACCCTGCTGCCCGCTGCCGAAATCTCCAGCGGTTCGCTTGGTCACGGGCTGCCGCTGGCCGTCGGAACCGCGCTTGGCCTGCGGGCTCGCGGGCTGAGCACCGCGCGGGTCTTCGTCCTCATCGGCGATGGTGAGCTCGACGAGGGATCCAACCACGAGGCAATCGCGTTCGCCGGCCGGGCAGGCCTGGGCCAGCTGAACACCGTGGTCGTAGACAATGCCTCAGCAACGCACGGCTGGCCGGGTGGCATCGAGAAGCGGTTCAGCGTTGAGGGGTGGTCGGCCGCGCGGGCCGACGGCCGCGATCACGAGGCCCTCCAGAAGGCGCTCACCGCGCCGCACCCGGGCCAGCCGCGGGTCGTCGTCGCCGCGATCAGCGCCCCCGCGATCAGCGCCCCCGCGATCAGCGCCCCCGCGATCAGCGCCCCCGCGATCAGCGCGGTGTCGCCGTGATGGCTCATCCGGCCGGCCCGCCCGCCGCGGTGACGATGCGCGAGTCCTTCGTCCGGGAGACCACGGACCTGCTGGACGAGGACCCGCGCCTCGCCGTGGTGCTGGCGGACATCACCGCCGAAGCCTTCGAGCCGGCCCGGCGGCGGCATCCGCACCGCGTGATCAACGTGGGGATCCGCGAGCAGCTGCTGATCAGCGTGGCCGGCGGGCTGGCGCTCGCGGGAATGCGGCCGATCGCGCACACCTTCGCAAGCTTTCTCATCGAGCGCCCCTTCGAGCAGATCAAGCTGGACCTGAACCACCAGGGCGCTGGCGCCGTCCTGGTCAGCGCCGGTGCCTCCTACGACGAACCCGGATATGGCCGCACCCACCAGGCGCCTGGCGACGTGGCGCTGCTCGGCACGCTGCCCGGCTGGACCGTGCACGTTCCCGGTCATCCGGACGAGGCGCGGAGGCTGCTGCGGTGGGCCGCTGGCGCCGACGGGCTGGTGTATCTGCGGCTATCGCTTGAGTCCAACGCCGCGGCACTGGCCACCGCGTCGGACGGCGCCACGGTGCTGCGGTCAGGCGCCCGCGGCACGGTCATCGCGGTCGGCCCGGTGGCCGATCAGGTGATCAGGGCAACTCGCGGGATGGACGTCACCGTCCTGTACGCCGCCACCATCCGGCCGTTCGACGGGGCCGCGCTTCGCGCCACGCTCGGCACCGCTGCCGTCGTGCTGGTCGAGCCTTACCTGGCGGGCACCTCCGTGCCCGCCGTGGCCGCGGCGCTGCTGGACATTCCGCACCGGGTTCTCGGGCTCGGCGTCGGCCGGGAGGAACTGCGCCGGTACGGCACGCCAGCGGAGCACCGCGCTGCGCACGGCCTGGATGCCGCGTCGCTGCGGGCGCGGATCGAGGGATTCCTCGGGGCTGCCTAATCGGGGGATTCCTCCGGGGCTGCCTAACCGCCGACCGAGGTGCAAGGCCGCGTTCGCAGCCAGGCGACGTAGCTTTCCGGCGCCCCCGCGATTTCCGCGGCGTCGGCCATGAGGCCGAGATAGCGGGCCGACGGCAGCCCGCCCTCGTAGTCATTCAGCACGTACAGCCAGGCCAGGACCTCGCCGTCGAGCGTGGCTACCCGCACCCGCAGCTTGCTGTAGTAGCCGATCGTCGCGCCATCCCACTGGTCAAGGGCGCGCTCGTCGCTCTCCGACAGCTCATAGAGCGCCACGAAAACGCGTTCGGCAGCGTCCTCGACCACGGTGGCCAGGGCGCCTTCCCACCCGATGTCCTCGCCGCCGAAGGTCAGCCGCCAGCCTTCCAGCCAGCCAGTACCTTGCAGTGGTGAGTGCGGGCAGCGCTCAGCCATCTGCGCCGGGTTCATATTGCTGCCGTATGCGGCGTACAGCTCCACGGCTCATTAGCGTACGAGCCCGGGCGCCCGGACGTGGCCCATCCCGGCGGGCCGTCCGCCCGGGAAGCCGGGTACGCATGCGGGGCCAGCGGCCGGATACGACAGAATTGGGTAGCGTGAACCAGCCGCGCTCGAGAATAGTGATCATTGGCGGCGGGCCGGGGGGCTACGAGGCGGCCCTGGTGGCCGCGCAGCTTGGTGCCGAGGTCACGGTGGTGGAAAGAGATGGCCTCGGCGGGGCTTGCGTGCTCAGCGACTGCGTGCCGTCGAAGACGCTGATCGCGACGTCGGGCCTGATGGCCGCCCTGGATGGATCGGCCGCGCTGGGCATCAGGCTCGACGGGACAGCGCCCGCCGGCCCGGCGCCCGCCGGGATGGCCCGGGCAGCGGTGGACGCGCCGAGGCTCTATTCCAGGGTGAAGGCACTGGCCGCAGCGCAGTCCGCTGACGTGGCCAGCCGGCTGGCGGCTGAGGGCATCAAGGTGCTGACCGGGACGGCGCGGCTGACCGGCTCCCGGACAGTCGCCGTCGGTGACCGCGAGATCAGCGCCGATATCGTGCTGATCGCCACTGGCGCGAAGCCGCGGATCCTGCCGGGCGCTGTCCCCGACGGGGACCGCGTGCTCACCTGCCGGCAGCTGTACGATCTCGCCGAGCTGCCCAGCGACCTCATCATCGTCGGCTCCGGTGTCACCGGCGCCGAGTTCGCCAGTGCCTATCAGGCACTCGGCTCACAGGTCACCCTCGTCTCCTCACGTGACCGGGTGCTGCCGCAGGAGGACGCTGACGCCGCGGTGGTGGTGGAGGAAGTGTTCCGGCGGCGCGGCATGACCGTGCTCGGCCGATCCCGGGCCACCGAGGTCAGGCGGACCACCGACGGCGTGACCGTGATCCTGGCAGACGGCAGGAGCGTGCATGGCTCGCACTGCCTGCTCACCGTCGGGATGGTTCCGGGCACCAGCGGACTGGGCCTTGAGCAGGCCGGCATCACCCTGGACGGCGGGGGCTTCGTCCCGGTCGACCGGGTGTCGCGGACATCAGCACCGGGCGTCTATGCAGCGGGCGACTGCACGGGCGTCATGATGCTCGCGTCCGTCGCGGCGATGCAGGGCAGGATCGCGATGTGGCATGCGCTGGGCGAGGCGGTGCAGCCGATCCGCCTCAGCCATGTCGCCGCCACGATCTTCACGGAGCCGGAAATCGCCACGGTCGGGATCACCCAGCGGGCCGTGGACGCCGGCCAGGCCGACGCCCTGGTTGTCAAGCTGCCGCTGGCCACGAACGCGCGGGCGAAGATGCAGGGCTTCCGGGATGGTTTCATCAAGCTGTTCGCCCGCCGCGGCAGCGGCATGGTGCTGGGCGGCGTGGTGGTCGCGCCGCGGGCCAGCGAGCTCATCCTGGCCGTGTCGCTGGCCGTCGAGCAGCTGCTGACGGTCGATCAGATGGCGCACACCTTCGCCGTTTACCCCTCGCTGTCCGGCAGCCTGACCGAGGCGGCCAGGAAACTCATGCGCCCGGCTGAGGATGTCTAGCCCGGGGGCCGAGGGCCAGGTATGCCAGCAGGCCGGCCCCTGAGGAGCGGTGTGCACGGCATCAGGCTACGGCCCGGCCGGCCCCTGCTGACCGGCTCGGCCCGTCCGTGGGCCGGCGTGCTGCTGGTCTGCTGCGTGGTCCTTGTCGCACTGCTCGGCGCGGCATTCGCGCACCAGGGCACGGCGGACTGGCTCGATCATGCCGTCGACTCGCCGGTCATCAACTGGTTCAGCGGCCACCGGCGCCTCGCGCTGCGGCTAGCCGCCCCGGGTTCGCCGATTCCCGCAGCGGTACTGAGCGCTGCCGTTGTCGTCGCCTGCCTGCTAGCTGGCCGGCTGAATGGCGCCGTGCTTGCTGCGGTAGCGGTTCCGGCTGCGGTCGGACTGAACGACGGCCTGCTCAAGCACCTTGTTGACCGCACGTATCTGGGTGTCCTTACCTATCCGAGCGGGCACACCGCAGCCATGTTCGCGCTCGCGGCGGTGATCACGGTGCTGATTATCATCTCGCCGCGGCCGGCCAGGGCGGGCGCGCTGCGCGCAACGGCAACGGCAGCGGCGTGCGCGGCGGCAGGCGTGGTCGCCATCGCCGTCATCGGCCTGCGATGGCACTATTTCACCGATACCGTGGCCGGCGCCGCCGTCGGCATCGGCATGGTCTGCGGGCTGGCGCTCCTACTGGATCTGCCAGCTTCCAGGCGCCTGCTTGCCCGGGCCAGCGGCCCGGCCCGGTAGCCGCGCCAGCAGGGAAGCAGGAGGCTGGGCGGGTCAGTGGGCCGGGCGGCCCAGGTCGGGGTCGTCCGGGACGTCCAGGCCGTGCTGGCGGAGCCGGGAAGCCCTGATGTCGTCGGCGTACGCGGCCACCGTGAAGATGCTGCCGGACAGGATCAGCGCCACCATGGTCAGGGCGAGCCAGACCGGGGCCGGCAGCAGCGTCCCGAGCACGACGGCGACGACGACGCAGACGGGAACGATGACGGCGAGGTGGCGCAGCACCGTCCTGAACCGCCAGCCCGCGTCCGTCAGCTCATGCCTGACCCAGTCGACGTTGTCGGCAGGAAGCCGGAATCCGACCGCGAACCGGAGCCATCGGGCAACCCCGGGATCGCCGGCCAGCCGGGCCATGACCTCAGCCTCGGAGCTGGCAGATGACCGCGCCCGCGGAGACCGTCTGGCCGACCTGCACGGCCAGCTCGCTGACCGTGCCGTCCTTGTGCGCTGCCAGCGGCTGCTCCATCTTCATCGCCTCAAGCACGACGACCGTATCCCCGGCCGATACCTGATCGCCGTTGGCCGCCGCGATCTTGACGATCGTGCCCTGCATGGGACTGACCAGTGCGTCGCCGCCCGCGTTACCGCCGGAATCACTGGCGGCCCGGCCGCGCCGGGACCGCGGGGCGGGCGAACGGCCCGGCCCGCCCGCCCAGCCGCGCCCGTCGGCGCCCGGCCCGCCAGGTCCGCCAGGTCCGCCCGGCCCGCCCGGCCCGGCAGTCCCCAGCCCGGCCGGGAGGACCACTTCGAGCCGTTTGCCCCCCACCTCGACCGTGATCCGCTCACGCGCGGCTGGCTGCTCGCCATCGTCGCCCCGCCGCGCCGCGCCCTCCGGCCCGGTGACCGGCCACGCCGCGCCCTGCGACCCCGCGCCCTGCGACCCCGCGCCCTGCGACCCCGCGCCCCCCCAGGCCAGATCCCCGGCGAACTCAGTCTCGATCCACCGGGTATGCACGGTGAACGGCTCAGATGTGAACGCAGGATCGCTCACCACTGCGCGGTGGAACGGCAGCACGGTCGGCATGCCGCCAATCTCGAACTCTCCCAGCGCGCGGCGGGCCCGCTGCAGCGCCTGCTCGCGGCTGGCCCCGGTCACGATCAGCTTGGCGATCAGCGAGTCGAACGCCTGCGGCACGGTCATCCCGGCGCCATAGCCGGCGTCGAGCCGGACACCGGGACCTGACGGCGGCCGCCACACGGAGATCGTCCCTGGCGCGGGGAGGAAGTTCCGGCCCGGGTCCTCGGCGTTGATCCGGAACTCGATCGAGTGCCCGCGCAGCTCCGGGTCGCCGTAGCCGAGCTGCTGGCCATCGGCGATGCGGAACATCTCCCTAACCAGATCGATCCCGCTCACCTCCTCGGTCACCGGGTGCTCGACCTGGAGCCGGGTGTTCACCTCAAGGAACGACACCGTGCCGTCCTGGGCGACAAGGAACTCGCAGGTGCCCGCCCCGAGGTAGCCGGCCGCGCGCAGGATGGCCTTGGACGACTCCCGGAGCAGCCGCTCCTGCGCGGCGGACAGGAACGGGGCGGGCGCCTCCTCGACCAGCTTCTGGTGGCGCCGCTGCAGCGAGCAGTCCCTGGTCGAGACCACCACGACGGCCCCGTGACCATCCGCCAGGCACTGCGTCTCGACGTGCCGGGGCCGGTCCAGGTAGCGCTCGACGAAGCACTCGCCGCGGCCGAACGCCGCCACTGCCTCCCGCGTCGCCGACTCGAACTGCTCGCCGATCTCCGCCATGGTCCTGGCGACCTTCAGGCCGCGGCCGCCGCCGCCGAACGCGGCCTTGATGGCGATCGGCAGCCCGTGCTCGGCGGCGAACGCGGCGGCGCCGGCACCGGACACCGGCCCGTCGCTGCCGGCCGCCAGCGGCGCGCCGACGGCGCGGGCGATCTGCCGGGCCGCCACCTTGTCGCCGAGCGCCTCGATGGCCGCGGGCGGCGGGCCGATCCAGGTCAGGCCCGCGCCGGCGACCGCCCGGGCGAAGTCCGCGTTCTCCGCCAGGAACCCGTAGCCCGGGTGCACGGCGTCGGCACCGGAGCGGGCTGCCGCCGCCAGCACCCTGGGGATGTCGAGGTAGCTCCCGGCGGCGGTGTCGCCGCCCAGCGCGTACGCCTCGTCCGCCATCGTGACGTGCAGCGCGTCGAGGTCCTGGTCGGCGTAGACGGCAACGCTGAGCAGCCCCGCGTCCCGGCACGCTCGCACAACCCGGACCGCGATCTCGCCGCGGTTGGCGATGAGGACCTTGCGCACGAAACCGGCTCCTCTCGACTGCGCAGGAGTCTAATGAGATCGTAACGAGTCGCCGGCCCGGGCCTACCGTGCTCGCGTAGTCGCCGTCAGGGAGAACCCTCATGCCCGAGCTCCTGCTCCTGTCCAGCTCCGTGAGTCCCGGCCGTGGCTTTCTCGAGCACGCATTGGGCGCGTTCGACAGCCTGCTGCCGGCGAACCGCAGGCGGCTGCTCTTCGTGCCGTTCGCCTCCGCCGATCCTGACGGCCATACCGACGTCGTGGCGACCGCGCTGGCGCCGCTTTCGTTCGAGGTCACTGGTGCGCACCGGCGGGCCGACATCCCGGCGGCCCTCAGCTCAGCCGACGCGGTGTTCGTCGGCGGCGGCAACTCATTCCGCCTGCTCCGGGCCCTGCGCGAGGGCGGCCTGCTGAACGCCATCGCCCGCCGCGTCGAGGAGGGGATGCCGTACATCGGCGCCAGCGCGGGCACGAACATGGCCTGTCCCACGCTGCGGACGACCAACGACATGCCGATCGTGCAGCCGGGCTCGTTCGAGGCGCTCGGCCTGATCCCGTTCCAGATCAACCCGCACTACCTCGACCCGGACCCGGCGAGCCAGCACCAGGGCGAGACGCGCCAGCAGCGCATCGAGGAGTTCCTTGAGGAGAACGACGTGCCCGTGCTCGGCCTGCGCGAGGGCGCGTGGCTGCGGGTCGGCCGCGGCACCGCGGCCATCGGCGGCACCGCAGGCGGCCGGCTGTTTACCCGCGGCGGCGCCCCGCTGGAGCTGCCGGCCGGCAGTGACGTGACAACGCTGCTGGCGACCCGGCCGCGGTTCGACGTCGCCCGCGGCTAGCGGGGCAGGGCGCTCGCGCGCCAGCCGCCCGTGCCGCGCGGCAGAGGCTGGCGTACCAGCCGGGATCTCGACGACCATTCTGAACGGATAGTCCGGTCCGCTCCCGCCGCGCTGGCCGGCGCCGCCAGGGCGCGGAGCACGGCGACGAGCGCCGCGATCTCCTCGGCGGTGGGGCTGCCCTTGACGACGGCGATCACCGGCGCCGCGGCGGGGCCGGTCGGTGTCGCGGGACCGGCGCCGACGGCCCCGTTATTCCCCGGTTTTCCGCTGGAGCCGGCCGGCACGTCAGTCAGCTCCGTGACTTGCCGACGCCGATGCCGAACTGCCGGTGCACCCGCGACCAGAACGCGTCTCGCAGCCACTCCCTGGCCTCCTGGTAGGCCCGCAGCGAGAGGCCGAGTTCCTTCTCGGCGTCGACCAGCAGCTCCTTGTCGATGACCGGGGGCAGGATCGGTCCGGGCAGCAGGTCGCGGATGTTGTCCTCGCCGCGGGTCAGGATCCACTTCTGCGCGACGTGCTCGCCTGCTTCCTCGACCCGCTCCCGCTCCGGGCCGAGCCTGGCGGGCGCCGGCGGCAGCAGGCCAGTCCTGGCCGGCGGCCGAGGCCCCGGCCGGTCACCGAACACCAGCGCGGGGTTGGGCCTGGCCGCCGCCGCCACGCCCGCCTGGCCCGGCCTGGCCGCCGGCGCCGCGGCCGGGGCGGGCGCCGGGTCGGGGGCCGGCTGCCGGGTGAAATACGGCTCCATGAATGAGCGCTCCAGCACCTGCACCGTGTCGGACTCCCAGACCAGCCGCTCGGCCTGGTTGGTGCCGTACGGCGGCTCGACGCCCCACAGGTGCACCCGGACGCCGAACGCCTGGGCGGCCTCGACGGCCGGGACCATGTCCTCGTCGCCAGCCACTAGGACGGCGTCGGTGATCGCGCGGTGCCGGGCCAGCGCCTCCATGTCCGCGCGGATCTGGGCGTCGACGCCCTTCTGCTGCCCGCGCGCGTTGAGGTTGCCGAGGCGGAGCTTGACCCAGGGCATCTGCGCGATGACCCGCTGATCGATCGTCGGCACCCTGTCCCTGGCCGCGTCGTACCAGTACACCCGGAGCAGCTCGCCCCTGACCTGATCGTCCGCGTGCTTGGTGAGGGCCTGGATGAGCTTGTCGGCGTCGACCCGGTACTCGCGCCGTGACGCGGCGTTGAAGAGAAGCTCGCCCGCCGCCGCGTAGATATACCCGACATCAATCATGATCGCGTAGCGGGAGAGCAGCGGCAGGGGCGAGCCGGTTTCGGTCATGGTGGTCACGACTCTAGTGGCAGCTCCGGCCGGCAGGCTCGGCTAACCCGCGGGCCGGCCGGGCTGGCCAGCTACAACGGTATATTTCCGTGCTTTTTCGGCGGGAGTGTCTGCCGCTTGCCGCGCAGCGCGCGGAGCGCGCTGGCGACCTGGGCGCGGGTCTCGGCCGGGCGGATGACGGCGTCCACGTAGCCGCGTTCCGCCGCGATGTAGGGGTTCGCGAGGGTGTCCTCGTACTCGGTGACGCGCCGGGCGCGCAGCGCGTCGGCATCGGGCGCGTCAGCGAGCTCGCGCCGGTACAGGATGCTGACCGCCCCCTGGGCGCCCATCACCGCGATCTGCGCCGTCGGCCAGGCCAGGTTGATGTCGCCGCCGAGGTGCTTGGAGCCCATCACGTCGTAGGCGCCGCCGTATGCCTTGCGCGTGATCACCGTGATCTTCGGCACGGTCGCCTCCGCGTAGGCGTAGATCAGCTTGGCGCCGCGCCGGATGATGCCGCCCCACTCCTGGTCCGTCCCCGGCAGGAACCCCGGCACGTCGACGAACGTCAGCACCGGGACGCTGAACGCGTCGCAGGTCCGCACGAAGCGGGCGGCCTTCTCCGAGGCGTCGATGTCCAGGCAGCCGGCCAGGTGCGTCGGCTGGTTGGCAACCACGCCCACGCTGGCCCCGGCGACCCGGCCGAAGCCGACCACGATGTTGGGCGCGAAGCCGGAGTGGATCTCCAGGAACTCGCCGTCGTCGAGGACGCGGGTGATCACCTCGTGCATGTCGTAGGGCTGGTTCGGCGAGTCGGGGATGAGGGCGTCAAGCTCGGCGTCCTCGCTGGTGATCTCCGGCCGGGCGGCGGTGCCGGCCCCCGCCGCGGCCGCCGCCGGCGGCTCCTCCAGGTTGTTCGACGGCAGGTAGGACAGCAGCGCCCGGGCGAAGTCCAGGCAGTCGTCCTCGTCCGTCGCCTGGTAGTGCGCCACGCCGGACTTGACGCTGTGCGCTTGCGCCCCGCCCAGCTCCTCGAAGCTGACCTCCTCGCCGGTGACAGTCTTGATCACGTCAGGGCCGGTGATGAACATGTGCGAGGTGCCCTCGACCATCAGGGTGAAGTCGGTGATCGCGGGGGAGTAGACGGCGCCGCCCGCGCACGGGCCCATGATCAGGGAGATCTGCGGGATCACGCCCGAGGCGATCACGTTGCGGCGGAAGATCTCGGCGAACAGGCCAAGGGCGACGACGCCCTCCTGGATCCGCGCGCCGCCGCCGTCGTTGATGCCGATCACCGGGCAGCCGGTCTTCAGCGCGTGCTCCATCACCTTGACGATCTTCTCCCCGTAGACCTCGCCGAGGGAGCCGCCGAAGATGGTGAAATCCTGGCTGAAGACGCAGACGGGCCTGCCGTCCACGGTGCCGTAGCCGGTCACGACGCCGTCGCCGTAGGGCCGGTTCGCTGCCATCCCGAAATCCGTGGCGCGATGCCTGGCCAGCTGGTCGAACTCGGTGAACGACCCCGGGTCGAGCAGCCGGTCAATCCGCTCGCGCGCCGTCATCTTGCCCTTGGCGTGCTGCCGCTCGACGGCCCGCTCCGACCCCGCGTGCACGGCCGCGCGGCGGCGCCGGTCCAGATCAGCGATCTTGCCAGCGGTGGTGTGCAGGTCGGGCTGCGCGGCATCATCGGCGGGCGCCGGGGTGCCGGCGGGCGCCGGGGCATCGGTGGCCATGCCGGACAGGTTAGGCCAGCGGCGCGGTCTCCGTGACCGGCGGCTCCTGGGCGCCTGATGTCACGGGACCCGGCTCCGGCGGCAGCAGCGCCCGGCGCGGCAGGAAGGCGAAGGCCGCGGCGAGGCAGGCGACCGGCAGGGCCGGCACCACGTAGCGCTCGGAGAAGTCGGCGGTCACGTTGGGCATCAGCAGCATCGCCATCGCGGTCACCCACGGAAAGAGCGCGGGCCCGCCCCAGTCGTCCCGGTTGCCCCGGTTGCCCTGGCCGCGCCGGCGGCCGGGACCGCCGCTCGTCCACGAGCGGGCGATGGCCGCGAGGCCGATCAGCAGCACGACCGCGAGCATGGTGCCGCGGATGTAGGCGAAGCGCTGGTAGAACCGCATCCAGCCGGCGAAGGGCGCCGTGGCCCTGGTGGCCGCGAGGCTGCCGCCGGTGTAGCGCCGCTGCTCCCTGGCCAGTGACCGGGCGGTGCCCGGGCCGGCCCAGTTGCTGGTCGCGTAGCTGAACTGATAACGGTCCCGGTACTGGGCGCTCGGGTGCGGCGGCCGGTTCCAGGTGAAGGTAAGCGCGAAATCGTCCAGCACGTCCTTGACGTAGGCGGCCGGCTGCGCGGCGATCGCCCGGAACGCAAAGTTCATCGCCAGCGCGTTCTTGCCCGGCGAGAACTTCCCCCCGGGCAGCGAGTCGAGCGGCGAGTTCTTCTCCCAGATGAAAATCGACGCGGCCGGCCGCGCCGCAACCGGCACTCGCGGGCACAGCTTCGCCTCGTCGGCGGGCGGCTTGATGATCGCGCAGTCGGCGAAGGTCATGGTCCGCGACCACAGGAAGACGCCGTCGCTGAAGTTGAACGCCACCTTGTGGTAGGTCGAGTCGAACCAGCCAAGGTACATCACCAGCGGCAGCCCGCCCGCGGCCAGCGTGGCGGTGAGCGCCCGCCAGCCGGCCCTCCTGATGATCAGGTAGAGGACTGCCAGGATGAGCAGCGGCAGCCCGACCGGCCACAAGGTGGCGGCGCAGCCCAGCAGCAGGGCGGCCGCGGCGGTCGCCCATAGCGGCCGCCCGTTGCGCCACCACAGCAGCAGCGTCAGCGCGGCCACGACCAGGAAGCCGAACGCCGCGCTGGCCAGGATCTCCTGCTCGAGCTGAATCTGATAGGCGTCCAGCAGGACCGGCAGCGCGGCCAGCGTGGCGCCCCACCGGGGCAGGCCGTACCGGCGGAGCAGGGCATAGAGCATGACCGCGATGGCCAGGCCCATCAGGTGCTGGACGGCGGTGACCACGAGGAAACTGTGCCCGGGCCGCAGCGCGAAGAGCAGGATCCCGTAGCCGGACTGCCGCGAAGTGCCAGGCGACAGGCGCAGGGCAGTGGACAGGTACGAGGCCGAGTCGCCGCCGAACCAGATCGCGGGCGGAAAGCCGGCCATCGTGACGACCCGCATCGCCAGGCCCAGCGCGAACGCGGTGCAGAAAAGCCAGTTTCTCAGCAGGAGGAGCCGGGCATAGCGAAGCCTGCTCACACCGCCGTATCCTGCCACCCGCTGGTCCCGGCTGGCCTGGCGGGTGCGAGCCAGGGATCGCCGCCGCCGGGCCAGCGGGCTGGTCATGCTCAGGATGGCGGCTGGCCGCTCCCGCCCGGAAGACCAGGCTGGGACTCGTCAGCAGCCCGCGTTTCCCCCGGCGCCGGCCCTGGCGCGGTGGCCGGCGGCCAGGGCGCGGTGGCCGATGGCGAGGGTGGCGGTCCAGGCAGGGTGGCCGATGGCCAGGGCGCGGCGGCCGACGGCGAAGGTGGCGGTCCAGGCAGGGTGGCCGACGGTGCTGGCGCGGTGGCCGGCGGCCAGGGCGCGGTGGCCTGCGGAGGGGGCGTGCCGGGCGGCTGGGCTTGCGGCGGTGCTGGCGTGGCGGCCGGCGGTGCGGCCGGCCCGGGAGGCGATTCCCCCGGCGCGGCCGTGGCTCCGGCGGGTGCCAGGGCCGGCCTCGGTTCCTGGCGCGCGAACGCCAGCCCTGCCGCCAGGCAGGCGAGCGGGATCGCGACGATCGTGTAGCGGTACAGCGACTGGGTCAGCAGGGCGGGTGCCGCGATGCTGACCGTCGCGAGCGCCCAGGGCAGCATCTGCGGCCCGCCCCAGCGCCGCCATCTCCTGATCACCCCGACCAGCCCGGCAATCACGACGAAGAGGAAGACCAGGCCGGGGAAGTAGACCGGCTGCTGGTAGAGGAGGAGGAAGTAGGCGTACGGCTGCACCGGGTGCGTGTTCTCGGTCGTGTGCGCGTACTCCCGCAGGTCGCTGACATAGTAGGACGGCAGCTTCGCGATGTGCGGCGCCGTGGTGAAGGTCATCGTCGCGTGTTCCTGCGGACGGTCCGTCGTCAGGAACACCAGCGCTACGTCCCTGGCGGCAACACGCAGGTAGTCGAGCGGCTGAGCCTTGATCGCGTCGATCGCGAACCGCTCGCCCAGCTTGTCGTTGTAGGCGTTGATGCCGGGATGGGCGTCGTGCCGCCACCAGACATCGGAGGCCCACAGGTAGTCGGCGGCCGTCGGCTCGTTCAGCAGGGCCGGCACCGACCAGGGCGGCGTCGGCGGCCGGCGGGCGGATGCCTCCCTGTCCGGGCACAGCGGCTGCAGCTGCGGCGGCGGCTTGATGATGGCGCAGTTGGCGAAGCTGGTCGTGCGCGACCAGAGGAAGATGCCGTCACTGCTGGTCAGGTTGAACTGACCGTGGGAGGCGTGGTACGCAGTCGCGTAGCCGGCCAGCGGTACCACGCTCGCCGCGGCGGCGGCTAGGAACGCCCGCCAGCCCACCCGCCGGATCAGCATGAACGCCAGCGCCACGATCACGAGCACTATGCCGTTGCCGCGCAGCAGGGACGCGTAGGCGAGGAGCAGCCCGGCGAGGGCGCACTGCCAGAGCCGCGGAGTGCCCTTCCTGAGCAGCAGCGCCACCGCGATGATGATCACGAGGCAGTACAGCGTGTCCGGCAGGATGTAGGACTCAAGGGCGATCTCGCGGGTGTCGAACAGGGTGGGGGCAGCGGCCAGCGTTGCGCCCCAGGCGGGCAGGCCGTAGTAGCGCAGCAGGCCGTAGACGATTGCCGCGATGGCGATGCCCATCAGGTGCTGCAGGGTGGTGACGAGCAGCAGGCTGCGGAACGGCTCAAGCGCGCGCAGGAAGAACGAGTACCCGGACGGCCGGATCACGCCGAGCGTGGAGGTGGCCGCCTCCTTCATGTACAGGAACGAGTCAGCGGTCAGTAGCGCCGGCCGGAACGCCCGGGTCGCGAGGATGCGGGGCAGCAGCGAGAGCAGCGCGAGGATGGTGAACAGCCGGTGGCGGCGCCACAGCGCGGCGGGGACCCGCGCCGCGGCGGCGCCCGCCCGGGCCAGCCCGCTCGCGGGGCCGCGGCCCCGCGCTCGCGGGGCCTCCGCTGGCCCGCCGGCCTCGGCGACGGCCTGCTCCTGCTTGTCGCGTTCCTCGTTGAGCTTGAGGTCAGGCACGACGATCTCCGACTCCTCTCGGACGATCTCCGACTCCTCTCGGCGGAGCCCAGCTGCTTTCGGCGGATCCATCGGTGCTGGCATGCTTCCGGCGGATTTGCTATGTTCACGGCAGCCACTGGCGGTCCGTAATCCGGCGGCCCTGATCACCTGCCGTGTCTCGCTGCTGGCACCCGCCGCGATGCAGGTTACTCCGGCACCTGACAATAGCGGGTGAGATGCCTGACAGACCTGCGGTCGGCCCCCGCGCGCCCGCGGCTGCCGCGGTTCGCGCGGCACTGAGCGAGACAGCCCTGCGCGGCGCGCTGATCCTGCCCGGATCCCTGTGGCGTGATGTGCGAGTCGTGACCCAGACCGGCTCGACGAACGCGGATCTGCTCGCCGAGGCTGGGAACGGGGCTCCGCACGGCATCGTGCTCGTCGCCGAGTCGCAGACCGCGGGCCGCGGCCGGATGGGACGGCGCTGGGCCAGCCCGCCGCGGGCCGCGCTGACGTTCTCGGTGCTGCTGCGGCCGGGTGACATGCCGCCCGCCAGCAGAGGGTGGGTGCCGTTGCTCGCCGGGGTGGCGGTGGCCGGCGCGATCAGGGCCGAGACCGGCCTGGACGCCCGCCTGAAGTGGCCCAACGACGTGCTGGTGCGCGGCGCGAAGGTGGCCGGCATCCTGGCCGAGCAGTCCGGCGACGCGATCGTGGTGGGAACCGGGATCAACGTGTCCACCAGCCAGCACGAGATGCCGGCGCCCGGAGCGACGTCGCTCGTGCTGGCCGGCGCCGCCGGCCTGGACAGGGAACGCCTGCTGGCCCGCGTGCTCGCCGGGCTGGAACGCTGGTACCTGGCCTGGACGGGCCCCGCGCCGGGTGCGGCGCGGGGCGATGCGAGCGCCTGCGGCCTCCGGCCGGAATACCTCCGGCTGAGCGGGACAATCGGCCGCGTGGTCCGGGTGTCGCTGCCCGGCGGGCAGCTCCTGACCGGGACGGCGCAGGACGTGGACGAGACGGGCAGGCTGGTGGTCGCCGCGGCATCAGGGCTGGTCCCGGTGAGCGCCGGCGATGTGATTCACCTCCGGTGAAGCGTCGCGTTCCGGCCACACCGTGAGTCGGGCTCCCGCCGACCCGTGATACGTGTCACGATGTGGCCTATGGCCAGCCAGGGCTCCCTGACCGAGGGCGAGCGCTTCGTGCTGCAGCTGCACCCGCACTGGAAGACGCTGCTGCGGCCGCTGCTGATCCTGATCGTGGTGATCGCGGCGGCCATCACGGCGCTGATCTTGCTCCCGTCGTCCGCCAGCGAGATAGCCAGGCTGGCCATCGGCGTGGTCGCCCTGGTCGCGATCATCATCTGGTTCGTCGTCCCGCTGCTGCGCTGGCGGACGACAACCTACGAGCTGACCACCCGCCGGCTGCGGCTGCGCCGGGGCATCCTGTCCAGATCCGGCCGCGATTTCCCGCTGATCAGGATCAGCGACGTCTCGTTCTCGCACGGCCTGATCGACCGGCTGCTCGGCTGCGGCCGGCTGGTGGTGGAATCGGCGGGCGAGCATGGCCAGCTCGTGCTGAATGCGATCCCCACCGTGGAGCAGGTGCAGGCAACCCTCTTCCAGCTGGTCGAGGACGAGCAGGCGCGCCTGGCCCGCGAAGAGCGCCAGTAACCCGAAAACCGCGTACCCAGCGCCGTGCCGCCCAGGGCCGTGCCGCCCAGGGCCAGCGGGGCTGAGGCGGGTGGCTGGCGTTAGCCTGCACAGGTGGAGTCAGTCAATGGCGTGCGGGTGCGGCGGCATGACGGCGATGGGGCGGCGGGCGCGATCTGCGAGATCGTGCTCGACCGGCCTGCCGCGATGAACGCCCTGAGCACCGAGATGGCCGCGCGGCTGGCGCAGGCGTGCGCCGAGGTCGGCGCGGACCGGCAGGTCCGGGCCGTCGTGCTGGCCGCGGCGGGGGAGCGCGCGTTCTGCGTCGGCGCCGACCTGAAGGAGCGGGCGGCCATGAGCGACGCCGAGCTGCTGGCCCAGCGGCCCGTCTTCCGTGCCGCGTTCGGCGCGGTGCTCGGCCTGCCGCAGCCGGTGATCGCCGCCGTGCACGGATATGCCCTTGGCGGCGGCAGCGAGCTGGCGCTGTCCTGCGACCTGATCGTGGCCGACGAGACGGCCGTGTTCGGGCTGCCGGAGACGACCGTCGGCCTGGTGCCCGGCGGTGGCGGCACCCAGCTCGCGCTGCGCCGCCTGGGGCCGGGCAGGGCGGCGGACCTGGTCCTCACCGGGCGCCAGGTCGACGCCGCCGAGGCGGCCCGGATCGGCCTGGCGGACAGGCTGGTGCCCGCGGGCACGGCCGCCGGGGAGGCGCTCGCGCTCGCCCGCCAGATCGCAGCCAACTCGCCGGTCGCCGTGCGTGCCGCCAAGCGGGCCATCAGGCAGGGCTCGGGCGTGAGCCTCGCGGTCGGGCTTGAGGTCGAGGACGCCGCCTGGCGGGCCGCCGCGTTCTCCGGGGATAGAAGAGAGGGTATCGCGGCGTTCATGCAGAAGCGGCAGCCCCGGTGGCCGGGCGAGTAGCCGGGTGAGGAACGGAGGCCGGCGGTGACTGATCTGCCCGAGCGCATCTCGGTGCGCGAGGTCGGCCCGCGGGACGGGCTGCAGAACGAGGATCCCGTGCCGACCGACGCCAAGATCGAGCTGATCGACCGGCTGTCGGCGACCGGCGTGCGCAGGATCGAGGCGGTCTCCTTCGTCAGGCCGGAGGCGATACCGCAGATGGCCGACGCCAGCGAGGTCTGGCAGCGGATCACCAAGGCGCCATCGGTGCGGTACTCCGCGCTGGTGCCGAACCTGCGCGGCGCGACCCGCGCACTGGACAGCGGGCTGACCGAGATCGAGGCCGTCGTGTCGGCGTCCGACACGCACAACAGGAAGAACGTGAACCGGGGCACCGAGGAGTCCCTTGATGACATCGCGGTGATCATCGACCGGGCGCACCAGCGGGGCGCGACCTGCCAGGTGATCGTGTCAACGGCCTGGGGCTGCCCGTACGAGGGAGACGTGCCGGTGGCCCGGGTGGTGCGGGTGGCCGGCCGGGCGGTGGCCGACGGCGCCGACAGCGTCTCGTTCGGCGACACGACCGGCATGGCGACGCCGCGACGGGTACGCGAGCTGGTCGGCGAGTTCCGCCTCGCCTACCCGGACGTGCCGCTCAACCTGCATTTCCACAACACCCGTGGCACTGGGCTGGCCAACGTGCTGACCGCCCTCGAGCTCGGCGTGACCGACTTCGACGCGTCGGTCGGCGGGCTCGGCGGCTGCCCGTACGCGCCGGGCGCCAGCGGCAACATCGCCACCGAGGAACTCGTGCACATGGTCGAGGACATGGGCGTGGCGACCGGCATCGACCTGGCCGCGATGATCGACGCCGCCGCCGACGCGGAGCGGATCATCGGCCGGCAGCTGCCATCACAGGTGCTCAGGGCCGGCCCGCGGACACGAATCACCCCGGCCTGACGTCCCGGTCGGTACGCTCGCGATCGTGACCGACGAATCGAGCGCGGCCAGCCCGGGTGCGGCCGGCGATCCTGGCCACCGAGCGCCTCCGGGCCGCCCGGATCTGCCGGCGATCCGGGCCAGGATCGAGCGGGGGGGCGCGGCCAGGTATCACGAGGCGGCCGCCGCCAGTGGCAAGCTGTTCGCCAGGGAGCGGATCGCGCTGCTGACTGACCAGGGCAGCTTCACCGAGGACGGCCGGTACGCGAACGTGCTCTCCGGCGGGCTGCCGGCCGACGGGGTCATCACCGGCACCGCCGCCATCGGCGGGCGGCCGGTCGCGCTGATGGCCAACGACTCCACGGTCAAGGCAGGCTCCTGGGGGGCGCGCACGGTCGAGAAGATCATCCGGATCATCGAGAAGGCGTACGCCTCCGGTATCCCGATGGTCTACCTGGTGGACTCGGCCGGGGCCAGGATCACCGACCAGGTCGACATGTTCCCCGGGCGCCGCGGCGCGGGCCGGATCTTCCATACCCAGGTGCGCGCCTCGGGCTCGATCCCGCAGGTATGCGCGCTGTTCGGGCCGTCGGCGGCCGGCGGTGCGTACATCCCGGCGTTCTGCGACTACGTCACGATGGTGGACGGGAACGCCTCGATGTACCTGGGCAGCCCGCGGATGGTGGAGATGGTGGTCAGGGAGAAGACCACGCTGGAGGAGATGGGCGGTGCCCGGATGCACTGCACGGTCTCCGGCTGCGGCCATCACCTCGCCGCCTCCGAGCAGGACGCGCTGGCTGCGGTCGGCCGCTACCTGTCCTACCTGCCGGGCAACTGGCGGCTGCCGCCGCCGGCCGCCCCGGCCCGCGAGCCGCTGCCGGCGGACCTGCGCGCGATGATCCCGGTCAGCGAGCGCCAGTCCTACGACATGCGCCGTTACCTGCGCGGCCTGGTGGACGCCGATTCACTGCTGGAGATCCACGCGCTGTGGGCCAGGGAGCTGGTCGTCGGATTCGCCCGGCTGGCCGGGCACGTCATCGGCGTGGTGGCCAGCAACCCGATGTTCAAGGGCGGCGTGCTGTTCGTGGACTCGGCGGACAAGGCCGCCCGCTTCATCCAGCTCTGCGACGCGTTCAGCGTGCCGCTGCTGTTCCTCGCGGACGTGCCTGGCTTCATGGTCGGCACGGCGGTCGAGCGGCAGGGGATCATCCGGCATGGCGCCAAGATGATCAGTGCTGTGGCTGAAGCGACCGTCCCCAAGATCTGCGTTATCGTCCGTAAGGCTTACGGCGCGGGCCTGTACGCGATGGCCGGGCCCGGTTTCGAGCCGGACGCGACCCTCGCGCTGCCCACCGCCAAGATCGCGGTCATGGGGGCGGAGGCCGCGATCAACGCCGTGTACTACCACAAGCTGGCCGGCCTCACCGATCCGGCCGCGCGGGAGCAGGAAACCGGCCGGCTGCGCGCGGAGTACGAGAGCGACATCGACGTGCTCAGGCTGGCTGGTGAGCTAGTGGTAGACGATGTCGTCGAGCCAGAGGATCTGCGGGCCGAGCTGATCCGCAGATTCGCCGCCGCCAGCGGCAAGGACCGGGCCTTCTCGCGCCGGCGGCACGGCGTGACCCCGGTCTGACGCGCCGGGATGACGGCTTTCCGCGCGTAGCGTTCGGCAATGCCGCCCGCTCGCCTTACCATCGGACCATGACCAGCGTGCTGCTCGCCGAGGATGACCTGTCCATCTCCGAGCCACTCGCGCGGGCGCTGCGGCGCGAGGGCTATGACGTCGGCGTTTCCGCCGACGGGCCCGCCACGCTTGAGGCGGCGCGCGGCGGCGGAATCGACCTGATCGTGCTCGATATCGGCCTGCCCCAGATCGACGGGCTGGAGGTCTGCCGCCTGATCCGGGCCGACGGCCAGACGGTGCCCGTGCTGATCCTCACCGCCCGGGTGGATGAGGTGGACACGGTGATCGGCCTGGACGCCGGGGCGGATGACTATGTCACGAAGCCGTTCCGGCTGGCCGAGCTGCTCGCCAGGGTCCGCGCGCTACTCCGCCGGGGCGCCTCGGAGACGCATGCCGCGCTGGGCGTGCGGATCGACGCCGACGCCCGCAGGGCCTGGCTCGATGACGCCGAGATCGATCTCACCTCGAAGGAGTTCGACCTGCTGTCCTTGCTCGTGGCCGAGGCGGGGAAGGTGGTCACCCGCGAGCAGATCATGCGGCAGGTCTGGGACAGCAAATGGTGGGGCTCGACGAAGACGCTGGACATGCATGTCTCCTGGCTGCGGCGCAAGCTCGGCGATGACGCGCATAACCCGCGTTTCATCACCACCGTCAGGGGCGTCGGGTTCAGGTTCGAGCGCGGCGACTGACAGCGGGTGCCGGGATTGACTATGCGGTGGCGGGCGGCGGGTGCCGATGGCGGGCGCGGACGCTGAGCGATGCGCCGCCGCCTGCTGATCTCGACTCTCGCCGTGGCCGTCGCGGCGGTCCTGCTGCTGGGCGTGCCGCTTGCTTTCGTGATCAACCGCCTGCAGGTCAGCGAGGCGAACGGGCAGGTGCGGCGGGACGCGTCGACGCTGGCCAGGGACCTGCAGGCGCGGGTCAATTCCGGCCTGCCGCCGAACGCGGAGCAGGTGGCCAGGTCGCTGCCCGACCGGTACGTGGTGATCCGGCAGTACTCAGTCGGCGAGATCTCGGCCGGCAAGAAGCCCCCGCGCGGGGGCACGCTCACGGGCCAGGCCGTCACCAGGGCGTTCTCGGTGACGGTGGAAGCCGATGATTCGGCACTCGACGCGCTGCAGGCCAGGGCGCTGCTGGGAATCAGCGCGCTCGCGCTGCTCGCGGTCGCCGTCGCGGTGGCGCTGGCCATCCTGCAGGCGCGGCGGCTGACCCGGCCGCTGGAGGAGCTCGCGCGGGCAGCGGACCGGCTCGGCTCGGGCGACGCCAGCCCGCTGGGGCTCCGCTACGGGGTGCCGGAGCTCGACCAGGTGGCCGAGGGCCTGGACGACTCGGCGCAGCGCATCACGGACCTGCTGGCGGCCGGCCGCGACTTCGCCGCTGATGCCTCGCATCAGCTGCGCACGCCGCTGACCGCGCTGTCGATGCGGCTTGAGGAGATGATCGCGGCCGCGCACGACCCTGACGTGGTGCGCGAGGAGGGCGCGGCGGCCCTGGCCCAGACCGAGCGCCTCGCCGAGGTGGTCGGGCAGCTGCTCGGCAGGGTGGCGCGCCGGTCGGTGGCGGGCACTCCGGCGCTGGCCTCGGTCGACGACGTTGTCGCCCAGCAGGTGGTCGAATGGGATCCGGCGTTCCGGCGGCTGAGCAGGAAGCTGGAGGTGACCGGCGAGAAGAACCTGCACGCCTACGTGACGCCCGGCAGCGCCGCCCAGGTGATCGCGACCCTGCTCGACAACGCGCTGGTGCACGGCGCCGGCGTGGTGACCATCAGGACCTCGCAGACCCCAGGTTCGGTGGTCGTCGAGGTCAGGGACGAGGGCCCGGGCGTGCCCAGGGAACTGGTGCCGAGGATTTTTGAGCGCAGCGTCAGCGGCCGGCCCGGCGGCACCGGACTGGGGCTGGCGCTCGCCCGCTCCGTCATCGCGGCGGACGGCGGCCAGGTGGTCCTGGTCAGGCCGAGGCCGGCGGTGTTCGCCGTGTTCCTGCCGCGCGACAACGCCGGCATCGGCGGGGAGCCCGTGGTCAGCGGCCCGGCCTGAGAACCCGGCGCAACCGATCATTGCCGCGTGATGTATCTGGCGTGCCACTCGTTCCTCTGTATCTGTGGCGCGAGACAACTCGCGCCACAGACTCAGGGGGAATGACAATGCTACGCAATGTAATCGGTTCGCACCGCGCCGGTCTTCGCCGCGCCGTGCCGGCAGTTCTCGCCGCCGGCGCGCTGGCAGGCTCGTGGCTCGCAGCCCCGGCAGCTGGCGCGCTCACCAGCCCGGTCGCCCACCACTCCGTGACCGGGGTGATCGGCTCGCGGCCGGGACTCCAGAAGTCGGGACTCCAGCAGGAGAAGTCGATACTGGCGTACTGGACCCCGGCCCGGCTGCGCGCCGCCAAGCCGGTTGACGTCATCGACGCCGGGGCCAGGCCGGACGTGCAGCCTCCGGCGGCTCACCCGGCCGGGAAGCCTGGCAGCATCCCGGGCGGGCTTCCGGCAGGACGCGGCCGGGCCGTGACCCGCAGCCGCCCGGGCGCCGGGCCTGACGGGTACTCCTATCCGTACCCCTACTCCAGCTTCAACGTCCCCGCGGCCGACTACACGAGATGGCCTTATGAGCTGAACGGCAGGCTCTTCTTCAACAACGACGGAAGCGGCTACTCCTGCTCGGGCACCGTGGTGGGCTCGCACAACGGCACCAGCAACGAGAACGAGGTCTGGACGGCCGGCCACTGCCTGGTGAACACCGAGGCGCTCAACGAAGTCGTGGACAGCTCGGCCATCTTCATCCCGGCCTACAACGGGAACGTGTCGGACTTCGACCCGTTCGGCGAGTTCACCTGGAACGGTGGATGGGAAACGAGCTCAGCCTGGTACTACAACAGGGACCTCACCGAGGACGAAGCCGCGATGACGTTCAACACCTCCACCCTGAACGGGCGCACCCTCGGGCAGGATGTCGGCTGGGACGGCTTCGCCTGGAACTGGCCGGTCACCGAGAACTTCACTGCCTTCGGGTATCCCGCAGGGTCCCCGTACAACGGCGCCAACCTGGTCGAGGACGTCGCCCCGACCGCGGGCCAGGACAGCGGCATCGGCGGCGCCGATTCCACCAAGCCGATCGTCATCGGCAACCCGATGACCGGCGGCTCGAGCGGCGGGGCCTGGAACATCGACTGGTCGGCCAGCGGGCCTGGTTATGTCGATGGCCATAACGACTACAAGTACAGCAACCAGCCGCTGGCCATGTACTCGCCCTATCAGGACACCCTTTCCAACGATGTTCGCTGCT